>ERZ836358.1642-NODE-1642-length-20428-cov-9.073627_pt1 | contig 20428 bp, 18 predicted proteins | sample MGYA00519942_ERZ836358 | MGnify/ENA primary metagenome ERZ836358 (study PRJEB31850, sample SAMEA3708798) | human gut metagenome | biome: human gut; feature: human-associated habitat; material: faeces | place: China | collected 2014 ...
TGTTCTACCGCGAGATCTTCGAGAAATACTACCACGACCAGAGCCGCACCATCGTCGATTTCTGGATGCCCAACAAGGCATGGCCCGGCTGCAACGTCAACGACCCCTCCGCCCGTGTGCTGGCAAACTACGGCGCATCGGGGGTGTGATTTTTTATTTTTGCTCTAGATGCAACAAAACAGCGGCCGCTTTCCAATTTGGAAAACGGCCGCTGTTTTGCTTTTTCTGCGTCTTGCACACCCGCCCCCAACATGATACGCACTTTGCAGAAGGAAGCGGTCCCCAGCACTTTGCTGGATCGTCAAGTCGTTTTTTGTTGTGCTAAGGCGTCCCGGAATTCCTTCCATAGGCCGCTGCGCCCGGTCAAACGGTCCGCTGTTTCCTCGCCGAAGGTGAGTTTCAGCTTTTGATAGGCTTCCCGCAGATTGACCGGCCGGGACGTGGTGTTATGTGCATCCGATGCTACCACATCAATGACACCGCTGCTCAGCCAGCGTTCCACCCGCCGCCGCTTCCAAAAGCTGCCCGGCTCCAGCACCGTGGAACCGTTCATCTGGCAGGCCACAGGATACCGGGCCTTCAGCTTTTCCAGCAGGCCCCGCGATTCCAGGCAGCGGTAGCGCTCCACATGGGCCATCAGAATGGAGTAGCCGCACACAGCCACTTCTTCCAGCCCATTTTCCAGCTCTTTGGCGGAAGTCTGCGGTAAAAACTCCATCAGCACCCAGTCCGTACCGGCCAGCGTGGGCAGGCCGTTTTCTCTGGCCGCATCCCGCAGCATGGGGTTGTACAGCAGCTCCGCACCGGGGTACAGCCGCAATCCATACCCCTGCTGTTGACAATAGGCCTGCGCTGCATCCAGGTGGCGCTGGTAGCGCTCCTGTGGAAAGGCCTCCAGGCCCGGTGTCGCGTGGGTGGTGGCCACCAATGTGGTGATGCCGTTGGCAGCAGCTGCGTCCAGCATCGCCCGCATCTGTTCTTCCGTGCGGGCTCCATCGTCCACTCCATAGACCACATGCGTATGCAGATCTAAAAACTGTTCTGTCATGGGTTCAGCTCTTCTTTTCTTCTGCCTCTTTTTCGTAGGCCTTGTAATAACTGGAATAATGCGATTTGTAATAATACTTCTTGTTGGCAAAGCCCTCGTAATCCACCTGATTGAGGATGGTGCCGAGGATGGGGCAGCCCGTTTGTTCCAACTGGTTTTTGGCGTCGATCAGCTCCTGCCGGTGGACCTGATTGTAGCTCACCACCAGCAGAATGCCATCGCAGACCTTGGCGATCTCCGCAGCATCAATGACCACGCCCACCGGAGCCGCATCCACGATCACGTAATCGTACTGCTCTGCCAGTCCATCCAGCAGGTTCTGAAACCGCTCAGAGCTCAGCAGCGGGATAGGATTCAGCAGTTCGTGGCCCATAGGGATAAAGTCCATGCCCGGAACGTTGGTGTGGAACAGGACTTCCTCCTTTTCGGCAATGCCGGCCAGATAGTGAGACAGGCCCTGCTTTTTGGAACCCGGCGCAAACTGCACCCCATAAACAGTGGTGATCATGCTCCGCCGCAGGTCCGTATCCACCAGGACCACCCGCTTGCCTCGCTCTGCCAGCTTCCGGCACAGCGTAAGGCTGGTAAAGCTCTTGCCCTCGGATGCGTGGGAACTGGTAAGCATGATCTTTTTGATATCCCGACCCAAAAAGGAGACATTGGTGGAAAGGGTGTTGAAGGCCTCATTGACCGGGTAGCTCAACTGGGGAAGTTTTCGAAATTCAAGTCTGTTCACAGCGTTTTCCCTCCCGGCAGCTTCAGGCCGATCTGCTTGTCTGCCCTCTGGTGTTTTGGCTCATCGCTCTTTTCCAGCGGGATCACCGCCATCGTCACCAGGCCGGTGTATTTCTTGATGTCCTCCGTCGTCTTGTAGGTATCGTCCAGCAATGTGATCACAACAACGACGCCCGCACTGACCACAAAGCCCAGCAATGCTCCCAGCAGGATGCTTTTGGTCTTGTTCGGGCTGACCGGCTCCGTCGGAACCAGTGCTGTGGACATGATAGAGATCTTGTCCGTTGCCATCTTTTTGGCAATGTAGTCCTGCACCACGGTAACATACTCATTGGCGATGTCTGCTGCTTCCTGCGCAGACTCCGACGTCACGGTGATCTCCACCATCCGGGTGTTGGAGGCATTGGTCACAGAGAGCATCTTATCCAGCTGGCTGTAGGTATAGGGCAGGTCCAGGTTGGAGATCACCTTCTCCTGCACCTCCCACATATGAAAGACTTGGATATAGTCATCGGTCAGGGCCGTGCCGATCTGGAGATCGGAGATGTTGATGTCCGAGTCTTTCTGGCTGATGACGTAAATGGTAGACGACGCCTGATACTTGGGCGTCACAAAAAACAGCACCCCAATGGCTGCGATCAGGGCGCAGGCCACGGTTGCTGCTGCAAGCTGCTTCCATTTACTCAGCAGCGCATAAAACAGCTCCAGGAGGTCAATGGTCTCCTCGTCTCCATTGCCGGGCTGGGGCGAATTCACCTTATTGGGGGGTGGCATTTGGTATTCTGACATAGTTTTGTTCTCCCTTTGATTTATTCTGAAGCAGAAAGAAAGCAGTGGCAGCAAATGCCACTGCCTTCTGTAAACCTACAAAAGGTACTTTCTCAAACTCAGACCTTTGCAGTCTTCTTGGTCGCGACCACGGAACGCCTCCTGGCGTTCCATGCGGCTGGCGTTGGTCCCATCTCCGACCGTCATCCGGCTGCGGACAAAGGTCTCGGCCTGGTCCCCATGCAGCGTCAGGGTCGTGCCCTTGGTCATTGCAGGGTCTATGGAGGAGAAATCATCCTCCAATGTCACAGTGACACCGCCTGCCAGATCGTTCAGCTCCGAGATGCCATCCATGTTCATGGCCACGTAAAAATCAATGGATTCTCCCAGCAGAAGACCTTCCACTGCCTCACGGGCATACTCGCAGCTTTCCTCCTTGCCATCGCCGAAGCCATGCGCAAGGCTGATCTGCATTTCTTTGGTGCCGATGGGGCTGCCAAGGTAGCCCAGCACGGTGCATTCTGTCATGGTATCCCGGTCGATCTTCAACTGACGGATGACCTGGCGTTCCGGATCGATGACGATCAGCCGCTGGAAATCTCCCTGGCCGCCCTGGTAAGCGCCCTCGCTCTCCACAGCGCTGTCATGGTCCACGCCCATCACAAGGATGGAGGTCAGCCCCTCCCGGCGCTGGTATGTGACGCCGTTGTACTCCTGCGTTTCCACCGCTTCCGTCTGGGTCAGATCTCCGCGTGCTTCTTCAACGCTCCTGGTCTCCAGCCAGCGTCCCCCTGCATACAGGATCACACCCAGCAGAAGGATGCCTGCCGCAATGACCAGGATCAGCCACTTTGCTTTTCCTGCCTGGTCATATCGTTTCAAAAAGTTTTTCCCCTCCTCAGGGTACAATGACATCCGAGGTATAAAACCTCTCTCATAAGATACCATCTTTTATAGCCGTCTGTCAATGTTTTCCTCTATGTTTTTTCATTTTTATCCCCCCCCCGCAAAAATATGAAATGCATACAAAAATCGTTTTCTTTATGATTTATATCCATCATTCTGAGTTTTTTTGCATCGGGAGATCCTTATGAAATGCTGTTTCTGGCACAACAAAGGAGCGCCCCCGCACGAAGTAGCTTCTGTGCGGAGACGCTCCTTGTTATTCCCTTATTTGTTGCTCAGGCATCCGAGCGGGAGAAGGCATTCTTCATAGTGCAGCTCAGTTCAAAGAGGACCTTGTTCAGCGTATCGGCGGCGCGGGCCTTCAGCTCTCTGGCGATGGCCTCGTTGGCCTCCGTGCGCAGGGCGGCACGGCGGGCCGGGTCGGCCTCCTGGGCCTGTTTTTCATCGTAGGCGTTCAACAGAGCGCGTGTGGCGGAGAGGACGCCTTCCTCGTAGCGCTCGACATGGAAGATGGACTTGCCGTAAGCGGCATCGGCCATGGCGGCGATCATCCGGCTGACCCAGTAAAAGCTCTCGGTGGAGACTTCGCCGGTGGTGCAGGCGAGGTAGGCCGGGGTGGTGTCCACATTGGCATAGAACGGCACCATCGTATTGAAGGCATTGGACGCATAGGCGATCCACTCCACCGTGCGGAACTCCTCCGGCAGATCCGGGCGCATCTGGGTCAGCGCCATGAAGCTATTGCGGTTGATGCCGATCGTACGGTAGGCACCCTTGCTCTTCGGGTCGCCATAGGCGGCATACGGGTCATACGGGGTGCCCTGATAGTGCGAAGACAGCAGGTATTTCACGTCTTCCGGTGTGATCTTCCGCTCCGGGACCATACACCAGGGCAGGTCGTCCGAATGCGGGGTATAGTCTGCATCGGGGCCTTCCCAGACCCAGGTGTTGGGGTTCAGATGCCGCAGCATGAACCAGGCGCGCGGTGTGTTATACACATGATCGGCGTCGTCGTGGCTGCCGAAGGCATCGCGCGGGTTGAAGCTGCCGTCCAGCGAGAGGTCGAGGTGGTGCTTGTCCACAAAGGCCTTCAGGTCGTCCGAGCACATGTAGTTTTCCTGTGCGCCGCAGGCGTCGGCAAAGTCAAAGCTGTCGATGCCGAGCTGGTTGGGCATCACGACATAGCTGTCGTCCGGCACACGGCGGGCCATCCAGTGGTGGCCGCCGATGGTCTCCAGCCACCAGATCTCGTTCACATCCTGAAACGCGATGCCGTTCATCTCATAGGTGCCGTACGTCCGGAGCAGCTCGCCCAGGCGCACCACGCCCTCGCGGGCCGAGCGGATATAAGGCAGCACGAGGCAGACGATGTCCTCCTCGCCAATGCCGCCAGGCACTTCCGGCCGTTCCCCTTTGGCGGGCTGATACACCACCAGCGGGTCTGCGCCCAGAACGCGCGGGTTGGACGTGATGGTCTCGGTGGCCGTCATGCCCACATGGGCCGCATTGACACCCGCTGCCGCCCAGATGCCCTCACCTTCCACCGCGTTGGGCATGGCCGTCATCCGCAGCGCATGGCCGGGCAGCGGCACCTCCACATGGGAGATCACCGACCGATAGACGGCCGGGTGTTCCTCCGGCTGCACGACCACGAACTTTTTGGCCGTGAAATGCCCCGAACCCGAATCGTCGTTGCGGGCGACCATGGTGGAGCCATCGTATGATGCGTTTTTGCCGACTAAAATTGTAGTACAAGCCATTGTTCTGTCCTCCGAAATTGTTTCCTTATCTTTTCGGTTTGCCGAGGCTATTGTAAGCCTTTTTGGGGGAAAAGGCAAGATTTTTTGAGAAGGGAGCGCGGAAGTACGATTTATGGGATATAACAGAATTTATACTGAAATTATAGGAAGGATGCCAATTGACAACAACTTCCATTTCTCGTATGGTAACGGTATCCTATCGTTCAGGAGGGATTTCTTATGAAGCTGCTCGCGCACATCAGTGATGACAAGACCCGCACACAGACCATCGAAGAACACCTGACCAGCACGGCTGCATTGGCCGGAAACTTTGCCGCAGCGTTTGGCGCACAAGCAGAAGCAGCGTATACCGCCCTGCTTCATGACATTGGAAAATATAGCGCTGGTTTCCAGCAACGCTTGCAGGGCGGCCCGCCCGTTGACCACTCCACTGCTGGAGCCAAGGCCGCGATCCAGGACGGAAACATTCCCGCCGCGCTGGCCATTGCCGGACATCACAGTGGCCTCCCCGACCTCGGAAATCCGCATGACACTGCCGACGAAAGCACGTTGGTCGGCCGCTCCAAGCGGCGGATCGAAGATTGCTCCCAGTGGAAACAGGAGATCTCCCCTGCCAAAGCCGCTCTGCCGCCGTGGCTGCTCCGCCAGCCAGACAACCTGACCATGGCCTTTTTCACCCGGATGCTCTACTCCAGCCTGGTCGATGCCGATTTCATCGACACCGAGACCTTTATGGACGGTAAAGCAGCCCCGCGTGGGATGGGGGAACCACTTTCTGCTCTGCTGGAAAAAGTCCGGGCACAGGCCAAACGCTACCTTGACAGCCCTGCCGCTTCCCCTGTCGCGCAGGAGCGGAACAAAGTACTGCGGGCCTGCATGGAACAGGGTGCTCATGCACCACAAGGGCTTTATACGCTCACAGTTCCCACGGGCGGCGGCAAAACCTTCGCATCCCTCGCCTTTGCGCTGGAACATGCTGTGGCACAAAAGCCGCAGATGGAGCGCATCATTTACGTCATCCCCTACACTTCCATTATCGACCAGACGGCGCAGACGTTCGCAGATCTTCTGGGAGAAGACAATGTGCTGGCCCACTTTTCCGGTGTAGACTACAAGCTGACCGAAAAAGACGACCTGACACCTGCTCAGTACCGGAAACTGCTTTCCAGTGAAAACTGGGACGCTCCCATCGTGGTGACGACCGCTGTGCAGTTCTTCGAATCCCTCTACGCCAACCGCAGCAGCCGGTGCCGCAAACTGCACAACATTGCCAACAGCGTCATTCTTTTTGATGAAGCACAGACGTTCCCTACCGATTACCTGAAGCCCTGCGTTTCCGCCATCGCACAGCTGGTCCAGCACTACCACACTACCGCCGTTCTCTGCACCGCAACGCAGCCCGCCTTGACGCCGCTGCTTCAGGAGCTTGCCCCCGGCCTGACCGCAAAAGAACTCAGCCCCGACCCGGCTCACCTCTATGAAGTCCTTCGCCGCGTGACCCGGCAAGATCTGGGCACCCTCTCCGCTGAGGCCCTCTGCGCACAGCTTTCGTCTGCCGAACAGGTGCTCTGTGTGGTCAACCGGCGCAAGACCGCCCAGGATCTGTTTGCACAGCTCCCCGCCGAAGGCAGCTACTGCCTGACCACCTTCCTCTGTGCCGCTGACCGCCGCCGACAGTTGGACGAGATCCGCCAACGGCTCAAGGCGGGGCTTCCCTGCCGGGTCGTCTCCACCTCCTTGATCGAAGCAGGCGTCGATGTGGACTTTCCGCTCGCCTACCGTGAAGCCGCCGGGCTGGATTCCCTGCTCCAGACCGCCGGGCGCTGCAACCGGGAGGGCAGACGCGACCCGAAAAAAAGCATCGTTGCTTCCTTCCAGCTGGAAGGTCTGGCACCGCTCCCCATGCTTTCGCAGAATGTCAACGCCATGAATGCCACCGAGCGGGCCTACGACCTGCTCGACACACCGGATGCCATTCACAGCTATTTTGAATCCTTCTATCGCACCCGTGCAACGCTTGACAAACAGAACATTCTGGACGCTTTTCAGCATGGTATCAAGGGATGTCAGTTTCCCTTTGCACAGGTTGCCGGAAAGTTCCACCTCATTGATAACCACACTTACACGATCTATCTTCCCATTGAGGAAGGTGCCGACCTCTGCGCATCGCTTCGCGGCGGTCACATCAGCCGCGCTCAGCTCCGCCGCCTGGGCATTTACAGCGTAGAATGCTATGAAAAGCAGTTCCGTTCGCTGGACGCCGCCGGTGCATTGGAACGTTCTCCGGATTTCCCCGATGATTCCGCCATCCTCGCTGATCCAGACTTGTACAGTCGCAGGACCGGCCTTTCGATGGAGATCGAAGAAGGCAGGGCGATCATCCTCTGAAAAGGAAAAAGCAGCAGAGCACACGACTCCACTGCTTTTCCCCCATTGCTTGAAACAACATCCAACAATTTCAATCCACATTCGTTTTTCTCCGAATGACTCCTTTATTATAGGTTGAATTTGGATTTTATACAAGTAGCATCTTGCATTTCGCAAAAAGTGTGTTATACTAAAGCCACAAGGAGCATTTTGAAATAACATACAACAGAAATCAACATCAAAGAGGTGGTTGCAATGGGCAAATTCGATGTTCGCCTGAAAGTCCGACAACCGTTTGAAAGGAGGTGATGCGCATGTCCATGCGCATTGAAGTCTGGGGACCCTATGGATGCTTCTCCAGGCCCGAAATGAAGACCGAACGTGTCAGTTACGACATCATCACGCCGTCGGCCGCAAGAGGGCTCGTTGAAGCGATCTACTGGCACCCTGGCCTGAAGTACCACATCGACCGCATCTACTTATTGAGTCCCATCCAGTTCACCAACATCCGGCGAAACGAGGTCCGCTCCACCCTGCTGGCTTCCGCAGCACTGTCTGCCGCCAAGGGAGGAACGCCGCCGGTGCTCTACACCAGCCAGGACATCCAGCAGCGCGCCGCTATGGTCCTGCAGAACGTCCACTATGTCATCGAGTGTCACTTCACCATGACCGACAAGGCAGCCCCCGGCGACAACCCCGGAAAATTCCAGGATATCCTTCGCCGCCGTTTGAGCAAAGGCCAGTGCTATCATCAGCCCTGCTTTGGCTGCCGCGAGTTCCCTGCCAACTTCCGGGAGTGGCCCGGCGGTGACATTCCTGCACTGGAAGAAGCCACGCAGGACCTCGGATTCATGCTGTATGATCTGGATTATTCTGACCCGGCCAACATCCGCTCGCAGTTCTTCCGGGCAAAGCTGGTCAACGGGGTGATGGATTGCCGGGATGTGGAGGTGTTCACATGATCTTACAGGCATTGACTGCTTATTATGAGCAGCTGCTCCGCACCGGACAGATCTCAGCCCCCGGCTGGGAGAATCAGTTCAAGGTCAGCTACTGGCTCCGCATCAACGCGGAAGGCCAGCTCATCGACCTCGTGGACTGCCGCCAGATGGTTCCGCGCGGCAAAAAAGAAGTGCTTGCCCCGCGGGAAATGGCAGTTCCTGCCCATGTCAAACGAGCTTCCGGCATTGCTGCAAATTTTCTGTGCGACAATTCCACCTATCTGCTGGGTGCAGACGAAAAAGGCAAGCCGGAGCGCTCCATCCAGTGCTTCGAAGCCTGTGCAAAGCTGCACCATTCCATTCTGGATGGGGTTGATTCCCCTGCGGCCAGAGCGGTCCTTGCGTTTTTTGACCATTGGAAGCCCGAAGAAGCATCGGTCCACCCGTTACTGGCTGACCGCTGGAAGGATATCACCGGAAACGCCAACCTTCTGTTCGACTATGAAGGGCCGGAGGGCAGCATCCTGTCCACTGAAGATGAAGCGATCCGAGCGGCATGGCAGCAGCACTACGGCAGCGCTTCGCCCGACACTCCGCTGGTCCAGTGTCTCGTGACCGGCCAGCAGGCCCCAGCCGCCCGGCTGCATCCCTCCATCAAGGGTGTTCCCGGCGCACAGAGCTCCGGAGCCGCGCTCGTTTCCTTCAACGCCCCGGCATTTTGTTCCTATGGGCACGAGCAGGGCGAGAATGCCCCTGTCAGCGAATATGCCGCCTTTGCTTACACCACTGCATTGAACACGCTGCTGGCCAGCCAGGATCATTGCCGTATCCTCGGCGATACGGCTGTGGTCTGCTGGGCCGAAAACGCGTCCCCCAGCTATTCCTCCCTCGGCATGATGGCCATGTTCGGCATCCCGGAAAACCATGGTCTTACCGAAGACGACCTGAGCAAAGCGCTGGACAGCCTTGCCAAAGGGCAGCCCTGCAGCTGGATGGGCGAAGATCTGCAGCCCGGCCAGCACTTTTATGTGCTGGGGCTCTCACCCAACGCGGCACGTATTTCGGTACGGTTCTTTCTACGTGACACCTTCCAGGTGTTTGCACAGCGGCTGCAGCGGTATGCAGAGGATATCACTGTGATCCACCCCGCTTTTGACAAGCGTGAGACCCTCTCCGTCTGGTCGCTGGTCCAGGAGACTGTCAACCAGAACTCGCGTGATAAAAAGCCTTCGCCGCAGCTTGCAGGTGATGTTCTGCGCCCTATTCTGACGGGCACCCCCTATCCAGCTACACTTCTGAATGGAGCGGAACTGCGGATACGCGCCGAACAAACGATCACACGCGGCCGGGCGGCCATCATCCGGGCTTATTACCGCCGCCATCCCCATCCACAGGTTCCAAAGGAGGTTTTGGATATGCCTGAATTGAATGAAGCATGCAACAATATCCCCTATACTCTTGGCCGGATGTTCTCACTATACGAACAGATCCAGATGGCTGCGGCCAAGGCAAATTCTTCCAACATCAATGCCACCATCAAGGACCGCTATTTCAATGCGGCTTCTTCGAATCCCAGCCAGGTCTTCAACCTTCTGGGCAAACTTTCCGTCAGCCACCTTCGGGTCCTGCGCCGCAGCAATCCAAAGTTGGCCGGTTCTCTGCAAGGCCAGTTGGAAGAGCTTTCCATCCGCATCGGCACATCCTATCCCCCCCATCTTGACCCCGCCAGCCAGGGTTCGTTCCAGTTGGGTTATTACTATCAGAATCAGGCCCGCTTCCAAAAGAAAGCCCCCACTGATTCCACTGAGAATGTTTGAATTATAAGGAGGAACTGACATGTCTGAGCCTATCAAAAACCGCTATGATTTTGTGATCCTGTTCGATGTTGAAAACGGCAACCCAAACGGTGACCCCGACGCAGGCAACATGCCCCGCATCGACCCGGAAACCGGCTACGGTCTCGTGACCGATGTCTGCCTGAAGCGGAAGATTCGCAACTATGTGGAGACGGTCAAGGAAAATGACGAAAATTACCGCATTTACATCAAGGATACTGTCCCTCTGAACCGCAGCGACGCCGACGCCATCAAAGCTCTTGGCATCAGCGAGGACCTCAAGGCCGCCAAGAAGAGTGACCCGGACATTGACCGCCGTCTGCGCAATTACATGTGTGAGCACTACTACGATATCCGCACCTTTGGTGCTGTTATGACCACGTTTGTCAAAGGTGCTCTCAACTGCGGTCAGGTCCGCGGCCCGGTCCAGCTGAGCTTTGCGCGTTCAGTAGACACCATCATCCCGCAGGAAGTCACGATCACCCGCGTTGCCATCACCACGGAGGCCGATGCTGAGAAAAAGGGCACCGAAATGGGCCGCAAGTACATCGTCCCCTATGCCCTCTACCGTGCAGAAGGTTATGTTTCCGCCAATCTCGCCCGTAAGACCACCGGCTTCTCGGAAGATGACCTTCGGCTGCTGTGGGAGGCCATCCTGAACATGTTCGAGAACGATCACAGCGCTGCGCGCGGTAAAATGGCCGTGCGGGAGCTCATCGTCTTCAAGCATTCTTCGGAGCTGGGCAACGCCCCCGCTTACAAGCTGTTCGATGCCGTGACCGTCCAGCGCAAAGACCCCACCACCCCGGCGCGCAGCTACCGCGATTACGCTGTCACCGTATCCGACGCCCTTCCGGAAGGAGTCACCTGCGAGAGGATGTCCTGATGTCCGCCCCGGACGATTACCTGTTGATGTCCGGCATCCAGCATTTTTGCTTCTGCCGCCGTCAGTGGGCGCTCATCCACCTCGAACAGCAATGGTCTGAGAACCTTCGCACTGCAGAGGGGCGGCTGGAACATACCCGCTGCCATGATACCGCGCAGACCGAGCGGCGGGGCGATCTGCTCATCACGCGGGGGATGAAGGTCGTCAGCCACCGCCTGCGGCTCAGCGGAGACTGCGACGTTGTGGAATTCCGGGCGGACCCGGAGGGCATCCCGCTGCAGCACACCGAAGGCCGCTGGCGGCCCATGCCGGTGGAGTACAAACATGGCCGCGCCAAGGAGAACGACGCCGACCGGCTGCAGCTCTGTGCGCAGGCCATGGCTCTGGAAGAGATGCTGGCCTGTGATATCCCGCAGGCCGCGCTCTTCTACGAGGAGACGCGGCGGCGGGAACTCGTCCCGCTGACGGACGCGCTGCGCCAAAAAACGCAGGCCATGGCCGACGAGATGAACCAGTATTTCGCTCGCGGCTACACTCCAAAAGTCAAGCCGGGAACCTTCTGCAACGCCTGCTCCCTCAAAGAGCTTTGCCTGCCCGCACTGTACAAACGCGCCGACCCCAGGGCCTACCTGAAAGCCTACCTGGACGAAGTGCAAGCGGAGGACACGCCATGAGACAGCTTTTGACCCAGCTTTACGTCACTTCGGAAGACGCCTATCTTTCGCTCGACGGCGAAAATGTCGTGGTCAGCCGCCAGAAGACCGAGATCGGGCGGGTCCCGCTCCACACGCTGGAAGGGATCGTCTGCTTCAGCCGCTCCGGTGCCAGCCCGGCACTCATGGGCAAATGCGCGGCCAAGGGCATCGACCTCTGCTTTTTCAGCCCCTACGGCCAGTTTTTGGCGCGCACCGTCGGCGAAGAGCGCGGCAATGTCCTGCTGCGGCAGACCCAGTACCGCATCTCCGACAGCGAAGCGCTGAGCTGCCGCTATGCGCGGTACTTCATCCTTGGCAAAGTTTACAACGCCCGCTGGGTACTGGAACGCGCCACCCGCGACCACCCGCAGCGCGTACCCGTAGAGGAACTCAAACGCACGAGTGCCCAGCTTGCGGCGGCGCTCCCGCTCATTGAGCAGTGCGACGATCTCGACCAGCTGCGCGGTCTGGAAGGGGAAGCAGCGCAGCGCTACTTCGACTGCTTCGACTCCCTCATTTTACAGCAGCATGAAGCGTTTCCGTTCGTGTCCCGAAACCGTCGGCCTCCGCTGGACAATGTGAACGCGCTGCTCTCCTTCGCCTATTCTCTGCTGGCCCGCGACTGCGCTTCCGCACTGAGCAGCGTCGGGCTGGACCCGTATGTCGGCTTCCTGCACCGCGCCCGTCCCGGACGCCGCAGTCTGGCGCTGGACCTTATGGAAGAGCTTCGCGCCGTTTACGCAGACCGGTTCGTGCTGTCCTGCATCAACCAGAAGCTGCTGACAGCGAAGCACTTCCAGAAACAGGAAAATGGTGCTGTCCTCCTGACCGACGATGGCCGCCGCGCGTTTCTCAAAGCCTGGCAGACCAAAAAGCAGGAGCAGATCACCCATCCCTTCCTGAAAGAAAAACTGCCCTGGGGACTGGTGCCTTACGTGCAGGCGCTCCTTCTGGCGCGGACTCTGCGCGGTGATCTGGAACTGTATCCGCCATTCTTCTGGAAGTGAGGTTCGTCTATGCTGGTCCTGATCACCTACGATGTCAACACCGAGACCGCTGCTGGGCGCAAACGCCTGCGCAAAGTCGCCAAAAAGTGCGTGGACCACGGGCAGCGGGTGCAGAATTCTGTCTTCGAGTGCCTGCTGGACGCCGCGCAGCTTGCTGTTCTGAAGTCCGAGCTTTCCGCCCTCATCGACCCCGATCTGGACAGTCTGCGGTTTTATCAACTGGGCAACAACTATAAGACTAAGGTCGAGCACATCGGGGTGCATCCCCTGTTTGAATCCGGAGACGTGCTGATCTTCTAGCCCTCTCCCTCGGTGCGAATGGAAAGCGCTCACCCTTTTTCCGTCTCCTTCGCACCATGTTTTCAAGCCGTTCTGTGCAGATCGCAGCTGTTTTTTCGGATGTTTTTGGACAGGCTCTTCCAAATCTGTGCAGATCGTTTTATAATGAAACAAAAGCGGAGATGTTTTTCTCCGTTTTTGCTGTCGCCCTCCTCGCGGAGGGCGTGGATAGAAATAACACCGGGACCTGCTCGCTCTTCAGGGCGATGGGTCGCCCTCCTCGCGGAGGGCGTGGATAGAAATACTTTGGAAGCAAGAATAAAATATCACGTTTTGGCGGTCGCCCTCCTCGCGGAGGGCGTGGATAGAAATATCTGTGCGAGCTGGTCGTAGCCCAGAGAGCAGAGTCGCCCTCCTCGCGGAGGGCGTGGATAGAAATTCCAGAATGATGAGAACATTGTCGATGGTGGACTGTCGCCCTCCTCGCGGAGGGCGTGGATAGAAATAATGAGTATAATATTTTTGAAAAAGCCTTTATTTGTCGCCCTCCTCGCGGAGGGCGTGGATAGAAATTGCACACCGCCAAATTCCTTGTCGATGAGCTCGCTGGTCGCCCTCCTCGCGGAGGGCGTGGATAGAAATAACAACACGGTCTGGAATAAAGTTATAATTTACGGTGTCGCCCTCCTCGCGGAGGGCGTGGATAGAAATGTTGGCATCTTGACCGTCCTTTCAGAGCATCCCTTGTCGCCCTCCTCGCGGAGGGCGTGGATAGAAATTGCTGGTCAACCCGCAGGATTACTATGAGAAGGTGTCGCCCTCCTCGCGGAGGGCGTGGATAGAAATTCAGGAAGATAAGAATTACAGTGAGGTCCTTGCATGTCGCCCTCCTCGCGGAGGGCGTGGATAGAAATTATATCACTCAGGTCACAAACGCGGACTGGACCTCGGTCGCCCTCCTCGCGGAGGGCGTGGATAGAAATAAAGACGCGGGCGACCTTGGTCATAACCTCGATGGGTCGCCCTCCTCGCGGAGGGCGTGGATAGAAATTCGTCATCGTCATGCTTGAGCTTGAGGATGATGCGTCGCCCTCCTCGCGGAGGGCGTGGATAGAAATCGTTTTGGTATGCCCATAATATGACTTCATTTTTCGTCGCCCTCCTCGCGGAGGGCGTGGATAGAAATGCACCATAGGCAGTGTCTCTCTGCACATCCAGATAGTCGCCCTCCTCGCGGAGGGCGTGGATAGAAATCATTGCAGGCCGTTTGCTTCGCCCAGACGCATACCGGTCGCCCTCCTCGCGGAGGGCGTGGATAGAAATGCCGAATGCACCGATTCGGCGTGGAACAGCAAAATCGTCGCCCTCCTCGCGGAGGGCGTGGATAGAAATTGCTCGACGCCGCTGGAAGAATAGACAACGCCGACGTCGCCCTCCTCGCGGAGGGCGTGGATAGAAATCAGTTCGCGTTACCCAGCGAATTGTTCGAGTTGCGGTCGCCCTCCTCGCGGAGGGCGTGGATAGAAATTGGAAATACTGCTTGCCGTTGAACAGCTGGTGATAGTCGCCCTCCTCGCGGAGGGCGTGGATAGAAATTTTTTGAAGAAATCCGCCAGACGCTCATGCCAGCGTCGCCCTCCTCGCGGAGGGCGTGGATAGAAATCCACTGTTTCTGTACCGCGTCAGGCACAGGCACGTCGCCCTCCTCGCGGAGGGCGTGGATAGAAATTCTTCTTTGCCGGTGTGGACTTCTTTGCGCCGCCCGGTCGCCCTCCTCGCGGAGGGCGTGGATAGAAATCCTGCGCCATACACACGCAACGACACTGATTGGTCGCCCTCCTCGCGGAGGGCGTGGATAGAAATCTGAAGAATCTGGCAGCGGACAACGCCGCATCTGTCGCCCTCCTCGCGGAGGGCGTGGATAGAAATACAAGATAGCGCATGGTATTGGGAAGACCTTCCCGAGTCGCCCTCCTCGCGGAGGGCGTGGATAGAAATTGGAGCATGATGGTTGCGCTGCGGTTTGCAGCTCCAGGTCGCCCTCCTCGCGGAGGGCGTGGATAGAAATAAATAGTCCGTATAGGTGAATGTGCCCCGGCAGAGGTCGCCCTCCTCGCGGAGGGCGTGGATAGAAATACGATAATTCAGCAGAGCCTCGTTCGCGGCTTCCGTCGCCCTCCTCGCGGAGGGCGTGGATAGAAATGCTGACCACTGACATGCTCCGGAGCGTTCCATGCGTCGCCCTCCTCGCGGAGGGCGTGGATAGAAATTCGGCGAGCTGCGCGACCTCGAAAGCGCTTCCAACGTCGCCCTCCTCGCGGAGGGCGTGGATAGAAATTCTTCATCGTGCTGGGCAAACACGGCAGCTATCCCGTCGCCCTCCTCGCGGAGGGCGTGGATAGAAATTTTACTGTTTCTTTGCTCTAAATCCATTTTGTTTTGTCGCCCTCCTCGCGGAGGGCGTGGATAGAAATCCGGCAGGTAACAAAGACCGTCACCGACACCAAAGTCGCCCTCCTCGCGGAGGGCGTGGATAGAAATCTGCTACCGTTAAAGCATTCAAGGGCAAGTTGAAGTCGCCCTCCTCGCGGAGGGCGTGGATAGAAATACGATGCAGAGGATGATGAAGAACGTTGTCAACCGTCGCCCTCCTCGCGGAGGGCGTGGATAGAAATAGGTTCGGCACGTTCTGCAGATTTAAATGCTCAAGGTCGCCCTCCTCGCGGAGGGCGTGGATAGAAATAGCAGGGCGTTCTCGGTCTGCTCACCGAACAGACCGTCGCCCTCCTCGCGGAGGGCGTGGATAGAAATTGCATGGCGCGGTTGAAGTTCTGGGTACCGAGGGGTCGCCCTCCTCGCGGAGGGCGTGGATAGAAATAGATAACCGTCATACATATTGTCGAACGTTGCGAAGTCGCCCTCCTCGCGGAGGGCGTGGATAGAAATAATTCTTCTGCCATGCGGTAGACCCTCCTCCGAACGGTCGCCCTCCTCGCGGAGGGCGTGGATAGAAATTGCCGGTGCATTGCACAGCGCGGCGTATTTTTGCGCGTCGCCCTCCTCGCGGAGGGCGTGGATAGAAATATGAGATCCGGAATGGCCTTGTTGTTGAACTGCTCGTCGCCCTCCTCGCGGAGGGCGTGGATAGAAATTCCGTGAGCTGCCGCTGCCATGCGCCCTGAGAAGGGTCGCCCTCCTCGCGGAGGGCGTGGATAGAAATCTCTCGTTTTTGGGGTGGAGAAGTCAGATGAAGGTCGCCCTCCTCGCGGAGGGCGTGGATAGAAATTCCGACTACACCGCCGCCCTGAACGACTGCGCCGGGTCGCCCTCCTCGCGGAGGGCGTGGATAGAAATGATGATGCGGGGTATGTTGTTGTGCAGACAGCAGGTCGCCCTCCTCGCGGAGGGCGTGGATAGAAATATGTCTGCCACGCTGTCGGCCACGTTCTGCGCAGTCGCCCTCCTCGCGGAGGGCGTGGATAGAAATCCTTTAAGAACCGCAAGGCAAACAAGATCGATGCGGTCGCCCTCCTCGCGGAGGGCGTGGATAGAAATCGTCTGCCAGACAGGTGCCGGTGATGCTGATCGTGTCGCCCTCCTCGCGGAGGGCGTGGATAGAAATGATGTGGGCTGCGCAGAGGTGGAAGGGAGGAAGAGTCGCCCTCCTCGCGGAGGGCGTGGATAGAAATTCTACCAACTGGACGCTGACGGGGCCGTCGACGGTCGCCCTCCTCGCGGAGGGCGTGGATAGAAATTTAGAGTTACCGAAATCGCCGCAAGCATAGAAATGGTCGCCCTCCTCGCGGAGGGCGTGGATAGAAATAGCTGTTCAAGCTGCGTGTCACGGTCTGCAATCTGTCGCCCTCCTCGCGGAGGGCGTGGATAGAAATATTTCATCGAACACCCAAAGAATCTTATTGGTTTGTCGCCCTCCTCGCGGAGGGCGTGGATAGAAATCGGTGTTGTCTGCAATATCCGGCAAGGTGGACAGGTCGCCCTCCTCGCGGAGGGCGTGGATAGAAATTGATACTCGCCGGGGTTATCCACCATTGCCATCAGTCGCCCTCCTCGCGGAGGGCGTGGATAGAAATCAAAAACGTGGAAACTGCCGGAATCATTTATACCCGTCGCCCTCCTCGCGGAGGGCGTGGATAGAAATGGTTCCAAATCGGATGCCGGGAAGTAATGCACAGCGTCGCCCTCCTCGCGGAGGGCGTGGATAGAAATTGTACAAGGACGGCAAGGCGTACAATATACCGCCTGTCGCCCTCCTCGCGGAGGGCGTGGATAGAAATAGCTCATCAAAGCTGGCAAGCTGCCGCTTTGCATGTCGCCCTCCTCGCGGAGGGCGTGGATAGAAATGTATTTTGACCACAAAAAACATTGCCAAGCGGGTGTCGCCCTCCTCGCGGAGGGCGTGGATAGAAATTTCTGGGGGCGGGAAGCAGCCGTGATCACGAAAAGTCGCCCTCCTCGCGGAGGGCGTGGATAGAAATACTGATTGTCTCGATCGTGCACTAGCGGCTTGTAGTCGCCCTCCTCGCGGAGGGCGTGGATAGAAATCAAAGCGAATGCGCGTAACTGAACGGAAAGAACCGTCGCCCTCCTCGCGGAGGGCGTGGATAGAAATTCCAGAGGATTATGTCATGTCCGGTGAAAAAAAGGTCGCCCTCCTCGCGGAGGGCGTGGATAGAAATAGCTATGAGGTGGACACCAAGACCGGCCCGCTGACGTCGCCCTCCTCGCGGAGGGCGTGGATAGAAATCATCTCTATGATGTCCCCATACTTTTGGGCAGTCTGTCGCCCTCCTCGCGGAGGGCGTGGATAGAAATTACTGGTGCCGGATACGCCCGTCATGTAGCTGCCGGTCGCCCTCCTCGCGGAGGGCGTGGATAGAAATGCCTGACCGAGCTTGCCGCCGACCCGCTGAAAACTGTCGCCCTCCTCGCGGAGGGCGTGGATAGAAATATATTTTAACCTCCAATCAAATCAGCCATCATGAGTCGCCCTCCTCGCGGAGGGCGTGGATAGAAATGACTGCTGGGACCGCGAGGGCCTATCAACCCGCGTCGCCCTCCTCGCGGAGGGCGTGGATAGAAATTTGCGGCGGCGCTGTGGGCGCTCAGCTTTCTGGTCGCCCTCCTCGCGGAGGGCGTGGATAGAAATTGCTTGAACGTTTCCAAAGATGGTATGGGCGGTAAGTCGCCCTCCTCACGGAGGGCGTGGATAGAAATCAGAACGAACCCGCGAGAGGGTTTGTGCTGGTGTCGTCGCCCTCCTCGCGGAGGGCGTGGATAGAAATGATGTAATGACCCGGCAGGGCACAGTAGAGGAAGGTCGCCCTCCTCGCGGAGGGCGTGGATAGAAATGACGGATTGACCGAAGAACAGGCCAAAGATGCAATGTCGCCCTCCTCACGGAGGGCGTGGATAGAAATAGCCAGTAGTCAAAGCCCGCGATCAGGTAGTTTACGGTCGCCCTCCTCACGGAGAGCATACATCAAATCCTCTCTCCATCCGGCTGCACGCATCATCCTTTTTGCAGGCCGGTCATCGATTCGGCGGGCAACAGCCTTTTTCCATGCAAACCAGCGGCGGGACCGCGTTCTGCGATCCCGCCGCTGATCTTTTTTGTGTCAGCTCTCTTTTACAGGCACCCACCGTGCAGACGGCGGAAGATGCCGCCCGCCGGGGTGAGCACATTGGCCATCTCGTTCTCCTGCACGACGGCGGAAAGATACCCGCTGTGGCAGTGATAACGCAGCAGGCCGACCCGGCTGAGCTATGCTGCAAAGTGCATCTTTTAAGATGACAATTTCCTTGTCATCTCGCTTCGCTCGAATCTTATAGCTAAAGCATTTTCTACTCCACCAGCGGAGCTGGTGGTTGTCGCTCGCTCAAGCTACCCAAAACAAAAGCAAAAGGCGGCATGACCCGTTGTATGGGCCACGCCGCCTGTTGCTTCAGGGCTCGTTTGCCTGCAGCACACAGGCACAATACCCCGGTTCGGGCTGATAACAGTGGATGGTCAGGTATTTGTCCACCTCCGGGCTGTAATCGTGGAGGGTATGCTTCGTACCGTTCAGCGCCACATCTGCATAGGACACCAGCCACTTTTTGTCCCCATTGGGGAACACCTTGTAAAACGAGCGGTCCAGCATTTCCTCCACCGGCACACCCTCGATATTGGCCATTTCCGCATTGCAATAGCGGAAGATGAAATCCACGCCGTGTCCGTCCTCATTGAAGACCAGCTCGATGACGCAGAACGCCAGCGGCATATCGTCCAGCAGGCTGCATTTTTCCAGCAGGCTCATGCTCATGGGGCGAGGCTTTGTGTCGGACAGCCCGATCTCCATGCGCAGGCGGCGGTGGCTGCTCAGGCCGCGCTTGCGTCCCTGAAACGTGCGGCCGTCCGACATGGTATAAACGCCATCGTTGCCGATGTTAACGATCTGGCTGCGGTTCACTGCGATCCCCTTGCTGATGTTCAGGAACAGATCTTCCGGCAGAGCAGACAGGACGCCGTGCATCGGCGCATACAGCGCGGCTTCCCCGCCGTCCATGCGGTGAAGGACCGTTTTCCGGTCGCTGCGGTAAAGATATAAAATGTTTTCCGGGCAGAGATTGTGTTTTTGCATCCATCGATTCAGGTCGCTCATTGCAGTGCTCCTTTGTCAGTTGATGACTTTAGTATAACATACTGCCGTGCATCGGACAAGGAGGATTCACAAAAAGCACAATTCAATGGAGCTTTCAACAATAACCTGAGGTGCTTTTTGTTGAAACTCACGTTTTTGGCGTATCGTGCATAGAAAGTGTTGACTTCCCGGCATTCTTTTCGTATGATGAACACAGAACACCGAATGGTTATTCCCATAAGGCGCATATGCCTAAAACAAAAAGCATAACAGGAGGTTTCATGTTATGAAAATGACCCGCCGGAAATTTCTGAACGTTTCCGCTGCGGCTGCGGTGGTCTGCGCAGCTACACTTTTGCCCGTAGAGAAAGCCGCAGCAGCACAGCAGACGTTGGCTGCACAGGACCTTCTGGAGCAGGCGTATCTGTACGCCTTTCCACTGGTGATCATGGACGCTACCCGGACGGCTTCCACAAACACCCGCACAGCTACAAGCAACAAGGCTCCCATCAACCAGTTCATCCATGCGGAAAAGCTGGCAGATGCAACGACCCGTGTGG
>ERZ836358.1650-NODE-1650-length-20375-cov-27.789173_pt1 | contig 20375 bp, 12 predicted proteins | sample MGYA00519942_ERZ836358 | MGnify/ENA primary metagenome ERZ836358 (study PRJEB31850, sample SAMEA3708798) | human gut metagenome | biome: human gut; feature: human-associated habitat; material: faeces | place: China | collected 2014 ...
AGGGCATCTATGTGGATGTCGTCACCGGCGAGCCGCTCTTTTCCTCCACGGATAAATACGAGAGCGGCTGCGGCTGGCCGGCTTTCACAAAGCCCATTGAAGAGCCTGCCGTGGTGGAACTGGAGGACCTGAGTCACGGCATGCGCCGCACGGAGGTCAGAAGCCGCGTCGGAGACTCCCACCTTGGTCATGTGTTCACTGGCGACCCGGAGTCACCCAACGGCGTGCGCTACTGCATCAACAGTGCGGCCCTGCGCTTTGTGCCTTACGCAAAGATGAACGCAGAGGGTTACGGATATCTTCTGTATCTGTTCGAGGAATGAGTTCGCAAAATACAATGATATAAAAAAAGGTAAATTCGTTTTAAGAACAAAAAGTTTCCATAGACATCATTCCTTTGTCGTGTTGTTGGGCGTGTGGTAACCTCAGTATACACGATTTTGGGAATGATGTCTTTTCGTCAGTTTAACAAATTTGCTCTTTTATAGGAAAAGGGCGTTGAAAAAGCTCCATTATTTGGATATAATGGGGCGCATCAAGGAAAAGAGGCGGAACGAAGTGTATCATGTAGCGGTTTGTGAAGACGAGGCAGTTTTGCGGCGGGAGCTGTGCGGCCAATGCGAGGTCGTCCTTGGGGAAATGCAGGTGAGCCACAGGGTCACGGCCTTTTCTTCCGCCGAGGAGTTGGAGGCCGCGTTGGCCTCGGGGGAGACCTTCTCTCTGCTGTGCCTGGATATTCTCATGGGGGGCAAAAACGGCATGGAGCTGGCCCGGGAGCTTCGGGCCCGGGAGGACGAGACCAGCATCCTGTTTATCACCGGCTCCACAGAGTTTTTAAGGGACGGCTACAGCGTCCGTCCCATCCAGTATTTGCTAAAGCCCGTGGAGCCGGAGGCGCTGCGCAGGGCCATAGAAACGGACCTGCGGCTCCATCACCGCCCCCACAGCGTCACCTTTTGCGCAGGGGGCCGAACACTGGTGCTGCCCATCGGGGACATTCTCTACGCCGAAAGCCGGAATCACGGCTGCGTGCTCCACACGGCCCGGGGAGAACAGTTTTTACCCATTTCTTTGAGCCAGGCCGAGCAAACGCTGCCGGGGGATCGGTTCTGCCGCTGCCACAATAGCTTTCTGGTGGATCTATCCTCCATCCGCCAGGTCAACGGCCGGACGCTGTATCTGACAGACGGCACGGACCTGACCATCGGACGACGATATATGGACCAGTTTAAAAATCGGTTTGTGCGATATTTGAATCAGGATTAAGGAAACCGCAGACGATTTATTCAGAGTTTCCTCAATAGAATAGGAGCTGCCGCAAAGGGTCTTTCCTGTGGGAAAGGCGCATTTGCGGCAGCTCCGTTTTTTATATTTTGAGTGCGGTCAGGACCGTGAAGCGGCCGTCGGCGTGGGTGATGTCCAGGACGCTGCCGTATTTTTCCGCCACGGCCCGCATTTTGATCAGCCCGAAGCCGTGGTCATTGGGGCTGTCCTTGGTGGTCAGCAGGCCCCCGCCGGAGTCGGTGCGCAGGGGCCCCCAGTAGGTATTTTCACAGCGAATGGCAAGGTACTGCTGCCGGATCTGCAGCGAGCAGAAGATTTCTCCCGGCTCCGTTTGGGCTGCGGCCTCCAGGGCGTTGTCCAGCAGGTTAAAGAGGAAGGCGCACAGGTCCTCATCCGGAATGGACAGCCGTTCCGGCAGCATGGCATTGACCCGGAAGGTGACCCCCGCCTCCTTTGCCTGGGCTGCAAAGCGCTGGAGAATGGTATTGACGGTGGTGTTGGCGGTGAAAACCTGGGGGGAGAGCTGCTCCAAGGCTCCGTCCAAGCGGTTCAGATAATTCTGGATTTCCGCCGTGTCCTGCTTCCGGGCCAGAAGCTCCAGGGCCGCCACATGATTTTTCAAGTCATGGCGAAAGGCCGCCGTCTGCCGCAGGGTGGCCTGGGCCTGTTCAAATTTCTCCTGAACCGCCTGAGCGCTGCTTTTCATGGCCTGCATCTGGCGCTGGCGCAGCAGCATTCCCCGGGCAAAGCCTGCAATCACCCGCACGGTACAGATCACCCCCAGAGTGCCGCACAGCAGGGTGTAACCCCTCTTGGGGTAGCCGCTTACCAGGGCGGTCACGGGATTGGTCAGGGGATAGAGGGCCCCGGGGCCGGTGCGCCGGGTGATGCCCCAGAGTGCAGCCAGTGCCCCCATCAGCGCAAAGAGAAGAAGGCTGATTCGGCGGGAGGTTTTCTCTTTGGAAAAGCACATCAGCACCAGAGCCCCCAGCAATACCCCAAAGCATAGCCAGTCCCCGAGGGTTTCTGACAGCCGCAGCAAGCCAAAGCTTCCGAGACCGCACAGCAGTCCGTGGGCCAGTGCGGCACCAAGAAGGCTCCACCGCTTCCAGCCATCCAGCTCCATGGCGAGATAAAGATACAGCAGGTCAATGTAGCTCCTGTATATCCAGTTCAGCATCCCGCTGTCAAAGCGGAGGCCTGTGAAGGTCTCCAGGTTGGTGCGGCAAATGCCGGACACCGCTCCCAGCAGAAAATATCCGCTCAGGGGCAATAGCTTCCGCCAAAGGTTTTCCTCTCGGGCACCGATCCCCAGAATCAGCAGCAGAAAGAGCCCCAGAAGAAGCCGGGCCGTCATGACGGCCACCGTTTGGACCATGGCGGTGGTCTCCACCGCGGCATCGGAAAACCGGCTGACCAGAGTGGGGAGCACCGCCTGACGGAGGCCGTCAAAGGAGCGCCCGTAGGTCACGATCCGAAGCTTTTTTCCGGCAACGTTTTCCGGCAGGGGCAGGCGCAGCCCGTCATAGGCGATGCCCTCCGGGTCTGCATCGGACAAAAAGGCATCCGCCCGGTTTTCCAGTTGCGGGAAATCCGTATAGAGAAGGGCATCGTCCAGAAAGACCTGAAGCCCCTGATCATAGCAGCTCAATTGCAGGAACTGCCGGTGTTCGTCCGCCTCCATTACCCGCTCCGCCGCCACGGGGCCTGTCCCCTGGGCGGGAATGCCGTCCAGATACCCGCCAAGGCCGAATACGGGCTCCGCCGGGCCAGTCTCCGTAAAAAACGTCCAGCCGCCGGGGTCTGATTCCATGCACCCCAGGTATCGTCCCCCCTGGGTGCTGTCCGGCCGGGAAAGCCGCAGCAGTAATACGCCCGTCGCCGCCACCCCGGCCAGCAGCAGGGCAAAAGCCAGGCATCGAAGCCTCCGATCCTTCATTCCACCGTCCCCTTTCTGTATGTTTATTGTAACAGGCGGAATGGGATTTCACAAGCGGCAAAGAGGCCCGTCTCCTAAACGACAGGATTTTCAACCTAAACGACACGGAAAAAATCTGGCCGCTATGGTAAAATAGAGGCAACGGAAAAGAAAAGGAGAGATGTGCGATGAATAAAAACTGTTTTCTTCGGCGGGGGATCGGAGTGCTGCTGTCGGTCCTTCTGACGGCGGCCTGCGTTCCGGTGGCGGCCCTGGGGGAGGACGGGGCCCAAGAAGCGGATTTTTCCGGGACGAACCTGATGGATCTGGAACGGGTGCAGCCCAGCGGATTTTCCAGCACCACCAACCCCTATGGCTACGATGTGGGGATGCCGTTCCTCATGGTGGAGCAGAACGAGCTGATGTATCTGAATGTCTGGGGAAATCAGGTCCGCCAGGCCTCCTATTTTGACATGGGTACGGAATCCTCTTTGCCGACCTTCGCAAGAAAGAAGGGCGGTGCCAACGGCACGTTTTTTGTTGACACCTACGCCCTGATGGAGGCAGTGGCCTTTGACCCCACCGGCAGCGGACGGAAAGACCATGTGGCCTTTGTGGGGATTTCCAACAAGCGGGGCTATCTGTGGGTCATCGATACCAGGCAGGAGGCGGGCTCCGACCGCAGCGAGTCGGTGGACATCGGTGATTTTACATACATGTATGACGGAAATAGCTTTGAGGTGCCCACCTACGCCAACCGCAGCTTCCTGAACATCGTGGCCGGTGACTTTGACGGCGACGGCAAGGAGAGCATCCTGGTCTATACCCCGGAGTCCTACCAGGCCGGAGGCTGCCAGATCCAACAGTGGGACTATAACGGCGGAGGTCTTACCCAGCGGGGCAAGAGCAACAGCCTGCTGATGAGCTACTACAACGAGCACCCTTGGTATGATGTAGAGGACTCGGAAGGCAATCAGCGGCGCAAGCTGGGCGTTTCCATGGCCGTAGGCGACTTTAACGGGGACTGCGTAGACGATCTGGCGGTGCTGTCCTACTGCCACCGGCTGCCCAATGATGAAGCCAAAGTCGACTACTATCTGCCGGAGCTCCAAATCGTCTATGGCTCCAAGGACGGCGGTGCCATTGTCACCAAGTCCGCGGCGCAGAAGGAAACCTTCTGCGCCTACATGGGCATGAGTGGAGGCCGCCATCGCTACGAGTTCCCCGTAGCTGCCAGCCTTACCTGCGGAGATCTGGACGGCGACGGTGACGTAGACCTGTTCCTGGCCGGTATGCTGGGAAAATTCGGCACCTGGAAAAAAGATGCCAGCATGGTCAACGAGACCATCGACATGTATGCCCCATATATGTATGTGGGAAAGATGACCAACGTCGGCGGCACCTTTGTCAAGTCTATAAGCGGCACCATCCGCTCCAACGGCTGGACCGATGGCGGCTACCATGATGCGGACGATGTCTGGCAGCGGCTTGCCGTAGAGGCGGTGGCCGTCAACGGCAAGGGCCGGGGGGCAAAGGAACTGGTTTTTGTAAACGGTACTCTCTATGATGTCAGCAACAATACCCCGATGGCGGTGTATACCGGAGGATACTTCGGCAGCTCCGATGACGGCGCGAGCAGCACCACCCGCATCTCCAACTGTGACATCCAGTCCATTGCCGTGGGCAACTTCGACGGCAACAAGGCCGGGCGGGAACAGGTGGTCTTTACCATCGCCCTGAAGCACGCCAACAACAACGAGTCCCATCTGCTCACGGGCTACATGCGGGGCACCAAATACTCAGACCATGTGGTGGACGGCCAAATCCAGGAGTACGGCACCGCCGGAGGCTATGAGAGCTTGGTTCCCACGGACAGCTATGTAAACACCAATGCCCAGAACGCAGTGAGCTTCCTGGTGATCCCCGTGGACAAAAACAACGACGGCGTACTGGCCAAATACCGGGGCGTGACCTATGCCTACACGGACCCGGACGTAAAGGCAGTATTGCAGGCGGCCCCATACTTTGAGGACATTATGGATGCAGGCAACAACGAAACGGAGTATGTGCTTACCGAGAGCTACGAGCTCTCCGACTGGGACTCCGACAATGTGTCCTTCAGCGTGGGCTTCACAAGCGAATTTGGCTTCCTGGGGGGTGAGACCTCCATTGAGACGGGCTATGCCTTGGACTGGTCCAAAACTTTTGAGCGTTCGCTGTATGAGGAGTGGAGCCAGAGCTTTTCCGCCCAGGCCTACAACAGCGTGGTGGTCAACCGCACGCCGGTGTTCGTCTATGAATACGACATTCAGAACGCCGACGGGACCTGGAACGACAAGACCGTGATGCAGACCGCCATCCCCCAGGGGCCGGTCTACGAGCAGATGTCCGTGAGCACCTACAACCGATTTGCGGCGGAATACAACAAGTATATTGCCGACCGGGCGGGCAGCGCCACATGCTATGAGCTGCATCAGATCGACCCCGCCGAAAACTGGCTGGAGGGCAACGAGGGAAATCCCTACCGCTACAACCACGACGGCTGGGGCTACCCGGACCTCAACGCCGGGGCCATCAGCAAGTCGGAGTTCGCCCTGGGCTATAACGGGTCTTTGGACAAGGTGGCCTGGACCAAGGAGAACACCACCACCAAAAGCGTGGAGATGTCCCACGGCTTCTTCTTCAACAGCTCCATCAAGTGGGGATTGAAAAATAACGGCCCCAAGTTCGGCGTGACCACCAGCCTCCAATATACCGACGGCAAGGGCAACTCCACCTCTAAAGGCACCGCGGTAGGTGCCAGCTGCACCGTTACCAGCATTGACAAGCAGGGCCTGGTGGCGCAGGGCATCCCGGCCTCGGTGGTGGATTCCTACGGCTTCCATTGGAACTTGGGCCAGTGGCAGCGGCACCTGAGCGGCGCGGAGGGCAATCAGACGCCCTTTATCGGCTATTGCATTACCAATCTCTCTTCCCCGCCGAACCCGGTCACGGACCTGGACGGCGTCATTGATCCGGAGAACAAGACCATCACCCTGACCTGGTCGATGCCGGAGAGGGCAGAGGGCTGCCCGGAGATCACCGGGTTCTATGTCTATCGGGTAGCGGATGGCCGCTATACGAAAATATCGGAGAAGCTGTCCCCGGAAACCGGGGAATACACGGTCACGGACCTGGATCTAGGTAGTGAATATACCTTCGTCCTGACGACCGTAGCCACAAAGGATGGGAAAGACCTGGAAAGCGTCTGGTCCAACGAGGTCAACTACCGGGCGGACAGCACGCCTTATATCGGCAGCAACGGCAACTGGTGGGTCGGGGATACCGATACCGGGGTCAAGGCCGCCGGGCAGGACGGAAAGGACGGAAAAGACGGCAATACCCCCTACATCGGAGAAAACGGCAACTGGTGGATCGGCCTGACGGACACCAAGGTCCGGGCCGCGGGCACCGACGGCAAGGACGGCGAGAAGGGCGAAAACGGCGATACCCCCTTCATCGGCGACAACGGCAATTGGTGGATCGGGGACGTAGACACCCAGATCCGGGCCGTCAGCAACATTCCGGAAATCGGAGGAAACGGCAACTGGTTTATTGACGGCGAGGATACCGGCTATAGGGCCGTGGCGACGGAGGCCGTGACCCCCACCGTCGGTGAGGATGGCAACTGGTGGCTGGGGGAGCTGAATACCGGCATCCCCGCCGCCGGGCAGGAGGGCGGTCAGGACGAAGAAGGTGAGACCCCCTATATCGGCGACAACGGGAATTGGTGGATTGGTTCGGATGATACCGGTTACAAGGCCCCGGGGGATGAAAATCAGGACGGTGCGGGCAGCCCGGCCCCGGCCGTTGGGGACGACGGCAACTGGTGGATTGGGGAAACCAATACCGGCATTCCCGCCGCCGGACAGGACGGAGAAGAGGGCGAGAATGCCGAGACACCGGTCGTCGGGGACAATGGCAACTGGTGGATTGGGGATACCGATACCGGCGTAACCGCCGAAAGCGCCGCACAGGAGGGCTTCACCCCGGAAATCGGTGAAAACGGCAACTGGTGGATCGACGGCAAGGACACCGGCCACAAAGCCCCGAAGAAAAGTGACCAACAGGGGGATGGCAGCAAAGATACCCAGGCCCCGTTCATCGGAGAAGACGGCAACTGGTGGATCGGCGGTGTGAACACCGCGGTGCGGGCCGCCGGGCAGGAAGGCCTGACGCCCCACATCGGTGACAACGGCAATTGGTGGTTCGGTGATCATGACAGCGGCCACAGGGTCATCAGCTACGGAAAAGATGGAAAAGACGGAAAAGACGGAGCCGACGGTATCACCCCCCGGCTGAAAATCGGCGAGGACGGCATCTGGTATGTTTCCTACGACAATGGGAGCAGCTGGGAGTCCCTCAATGTCCAGGCCATGGGCCAGAAGGGAGAAAAGGGCGATAAAGGCGATAAGGGCGATAAGGGCGATAAAGGCGATCGGGGCGAGCAAGGCATCCAGGGCATCCAAGGCGCCCAGGGTATTCAGGGTGTCAAAGGCGACAAAGGAGACAAGGGCGACCAAGGCATTCAGGGTATCCAGGGCGTACAGGGCATCCAAGGTAATAAGGGCGATACCGGTGCAACGGGAGCCACCGGCGCAAAGGGCGATAAGGGCGATACCGGCGCCGACGGCAAGGACGGCGCAGCGTCGAGCGGCATCAACGGTGCGAAGATCGACGCCAACGGCAACCTGATTCTGACCCTGGCCGACGGAACCACCATTGACGCAGGCCTCGTCCGTGACACCTCCGCCCCGGAGCCCACGGAACCCCCCGCTGCCTCCGTCGATTCCACCCCCTCCGCTGACCCACTCACCGTGGCGTCCGCCTGCATCGCAGTGGTCTCTCTGCTGGGCTTCATCATCACCATTGGGGTGCTCCTGCTGAAAATACGCAGGCATTGACCGCATGAGGAGAAGAGGGGGTCGAGCCCAGCGGAACAAAAAAGGGGCTGTTAAATAGCCCCAAAAAGAAATCGCAGACTCTTTCCCGAAATGGAAAGGGTCTGCTTTTTCTTAGCCATCAAAGCTGTGGATAACTTTTCTGCAAAAATGTGTACACCAACCTCAACTGGCTGCAGCCGTTTCTTAATACTTTTTGTAGCCAGCGCCGGGTGGCACTGGCTCAGAACGGCATAGAAATCGCCAAACCGGAGGACATCTTGCGAGTTCCCTATGTATTTGAGTTTGTTGGTATTCCGGAAGATAGACCCATGATGGAAAGCGACCTGGAAAAGGCTCTGGTACAGCAGATTGAGAAATTTCTGCTGGAGTTGGGTCGGGGATTTATGTTTGTAGGAACACAGCAGCGTGTAACACTGAATAATACCCACTACTATGTGAATATGGTGTTCTACAACAAAATACTTAGGGCCTATGTGCTGATCGAGCTGAAAACTACAAAACTGCCCCCGGAAGCTGCAGGGCAGATCAATATGTATCTGAACTACTACGCCAGTGAGGTCAACGACCCGGACGATAACCCGCCCATTGGCATTATTCTCTGCACAGAAAAGGACAGCATTACCGCAGAGTACGCCTTGGGTGGGCTGTCAAACAACATCTTTGCGTCCCGGTATGTGCTGTATATGCCGAACAAGGAGCAATTGATTCGTCAGGTAGAAAATGTGCTGAAAAAGTGGCACAAAAAAGAAAAATAATTTCCGTATAATCGTTTCAACGCTTATCACCTCTGATAAGATTTTGATAAGCATCCATCTGGCGCACGAAGGGGCAGAGTGAGCCCAGCTTCCCCTGAAAGCAGGGGTTCTTTAACAGACGTTTACCGCCTGCCAATCGAAGTCGGCAGGCGGTATTTTTGAATGAATTGTTAAATCATAGAACTCTCTCTTGCAATTTCAAAAAAACTTGCTAAAATATTACGTAGCTTGCTACGTAAATCAAGGGAGGTGATCGTGGCATGTTAACCTTTGGCCGCATCTTCCGCAGCCTGGACTGTGCACTGGGGCAGCGGATGGATCAGGCATTGTCCGGTATGGACCTTACCTTTTCCCAGGGCCACATCATGGGCTACCTCGCCCACCGGGATACACCGCCCTGCGCCAAGGATATTGAGGACCGGTTTCATCTGAGCCATCCTACGGTCTCCGGCCTGCTGGCCCGTCTGGAAAAGAAGAAGTTCATCGAAGTGCGGGAAGATCCGGAGGATCGGCGGCGAAAGCTCGTCTACATTCTGCCCAAAGGACAGCAATGCAACGAAACCATGTACGCCGTCATCCAGAGCGGCGACAAGAAGCTCCTGGAGGGCTTCACGCCGGAGGAGGAGGCGCAGTTCCGGGAGTACCTGCTCCGGGCACTGCACAACGTGTCTCCGGATTTTGACATCGAGAAAGTGAAAAAGGAGGAATCTCGAAAATGATAAAACGTTTCGCCCAGTGCCTGCGCGAGTATAAATGGACGGCACTGGTAAGCCCCGTCTGCATGATCGGCGAGGTGGCCATGGAAGTGACCATCCCCCTGGTTATGGCAGACCTGTATGACTACGGCATTGCCGTGGGCAATATGACTGTGGTGTGGCAGAAGGCGCTGCAGCTGCTCATCTGCGCCATTGTGTCGCTGATGTTTGGCGTTATGTCCGCCAACTATGCCTCCAAGGCTGCTACGGGCTTTGCCCGGAACCTGCGCCACGATATGTACTACCGGGTGCAGGATTTCAGCTTCTCCAATATTGACAAATTCTCCTCGGCCTCCATCGTCACCCGGCTGACCTCGGATGTGGCCAACATCCAGATGGCCTTCCAGATGATGATCCGTATAGCCATTCGGTGCCCCATGATGCTGATCCTCGCCATGGTCTCCTCCATGCGCATCAGCCCCAAGCTCAGTACCGTGTATTTCATTGCCATTCCCATTCTGGCCGCCGTGCTGCTGGGCATTGTGCCCCTGGTCTTCAAGATTTTTGACCGGGTGTTCAAGACCTATGACCGGCTGAATACCGTGGTGCAGGAAAACGTCCATGGCATTCGCGTGGTCAAGAGCTTCGTCAGAGAGGACAAGGAGGTCAGCAAGTTCAAGACCATTTCCAAAGCTATCTACGATGATTTCTGCAAGGCAGAGCACATCCTGGCCCTCAATGCCCCGGTTATGCAGATCTGCGTCTATGCATGTATCCTGACCATTTCCTGGGTGGGCGCCAAGATGGTGGTTGCCTCCGGCAACAATGCCGCCCTGGGCCTGACCACCGGCGAGCTCAGCTCCATGTTCACCTACACCACCCAGATCCTTTCCAGCCTGATGATGCTCTCCATGGTCTTCGTCATGGTCATCATGTCCCAGGCACCCCTGCGCCGCTGCTATGAGATCTTGCAGGAGGAGCCCAACCTGACCTCTCCCGAGAACGCCGTGGAGGAGGTGAGCGACGGCTCCATCGACTTTGAGAATGTCTCCTTCCGCTACTCCCGGAAGGCCAAGCGGCCCGCGCTGCAGGATGTGAATCTGCATATTCCCAGCGGCGCTACCGTGGGCATCCTGGGCTCCACCGGCTCCTCCAAGAGTACCCTGGTGCAGCTGATTCCCAGACTGTACGATGTGACCGAGGGCAGCGTCAAGGTGGGCGGCATCGATGTCAAGGACTACGACCTGGAGGTGCTCCGGGACAATGTGGCCATGGTGCTGCAAAAGAACACCCTGTTCTCCGGCTCTATCAAGGAAAACCTGCGCTGGGGCAACGCCAACGCCACGGATGAAGAACTGGTCCACGCCTGTAAGCTGGCCTGCGCCGATGAGTTCATCACCTCCTTCCCGGACGGCTACGATACCCACATCGAGCAGGGGGGCAGCAACGTCTCCGGCGGCCAGAAGCAGCGGCTGTGCATTGCCCGTGCCCTGCTGAAAAAGCCCAAGATCCTGATCCTGGACGACTCCACCTCCGCTGTGGATACCCATACGGACGCCATGATCCGCAAGGCCTTCAAGGAAGAAATTCCCGGAACCACCAAGCTGATCATTGCCCAGCGTATTTCCTCCATTCAGGATTCCAACATCATCATTGTCATGGAAAACGGCCAGGTTGCCTGTGTGGGTGACCACGAGACCCTGATGAAGAATTCCGACTTCTATCGGGGCATCTATGAATCTCAGCAGAAAGGAAGTGAAGACTGATGCCCGGTCCCGGACAAATGCGCGGCGATGGCCGCAAGGCGGCAAACCCCGGAAAAACCCTCCTGCGTTTGCTCAGCTATATGAAAAACTATACCCCGCTGCTGGTATTCGTCTTCCTCTGTATCATTGCCACCTCTGTGGCCCAGGCTCAGGGCAGCCGTGCCCTGGGACCTCTGGTTGACGAATATATCCTGCCCATGGTGGCCACCGGCTCCACGGATTTCGGCGCTCTGAAAGCCTACCTTGTGAAGCTTGCCTGCATCTTCGGCTTCGGCATTGTGGGCACCTTCCTCTTCAACTACCTGATGGTAGGCGTGACCCAGGGCGTGCAGAAGACCATCCGTGACGACCTGTTTGCCAAAATGCAGCGCCTGCCGCTGCGCTACTTTGACAGCCATGCCGCGGGCGACATCATGTCCCGGTATACCAGCGATATCGATACCCTGCGGCAGGTGATCTCCCAGTCCATCCCCCAGTGTGTGTCCTCCGCGGTTACCCTGGTAGTCGTGCTGTGGAACCTGATTGATACCTCCTGGATCCTGACCGTTGTCATGTTCTTCACGGTGGGACTGATCATCTATGTCACCAAGATTCTGGCGGGCAAGTCCGCGGGCTTCTTTATTGGCCAGCAGCGGGCTCTGGGCGCGGTCAACGGTTATATCGAGGAGATGATCTCCGGCCAGAAGGTGGTCAAGATCTTCAACCACGAGGAGGTCTGCAAGGAGGACTTCGACAAGCTCAATGAGGAGCTGCGGGTGAACGCCTACAGCGCCGGCAAGTTCTCCAATATGCTGGGCCCCATCAACAATAACCTGGGCTATGTGCAGTATGCGGTCCTGGCCGTTGTGGGCGGACTGCTGTGCATCAAGTCCAACAACTCCCTGCTGACCCTGGGCAATCTGATGGCCTTCATGGTGCTCTCCCGGAGCTTCAATATGCCCATCTCCCAGATATCCAACCAGATCAACGCCATTGTTATGGCTCTGGCCGGTGCCGAGCGCATCTTCGCCCTGATGGACGAGGAGCCCGAGCAGGACGAGGGCTATGTGACCCTGGTCAATGCCCATGTGGATGCGGACGGCACCGTCCACGAGTGCCCCGAGCACACCGGCCACTGGGCCTGGAAGCACCCCCACCAGGGGGACGGCTCCGTCACCTATACGGAGCTGAAGGGCGACATCACCATGGAGCACGTGGACTTTGGCTATGTGCCGGAGAAGACCGTGCTGCATGACGTGACCCTCTATGCCCATCCCGGCCAGAAGATCGCCTTCGTGGGCGCTACCGGTGCCGGCAAGACCACCATTACGAACCTCATCAACCGGTTCTACGACATTGCCGACGGCAAGATCCGCTACGACGGCATCAACGTCAATAAGATCGCCAAGCCCGATCTGCGGCACTCCCTGGGCATCGTGCTCCAGGAGACCAACCTGTTCACCGGCACCGTCATGGAGAACATCCGCTATGGCAAGCTGGATGCCACCGATGAGGAGTGCATCCGGGCGGCCAAGCTGGCCAATGCAGATGGGTTTATCACCCGCCTGCCCGATGGCTACGACACCATGCTCACCGCCAACGGCGGCAACCTGTCCCAGGGACAGCGGCAGCTGATCGCCATTGCCCGGGCGGCTGTGGCCGATCCCCCCGTTATGATCCTGGATGAGGCCACCTCCTCCATCGATACCCACACGGAGGCCCTGGTGCAGGCCGGCATGGACGCGCTGATGAAGGGCCGCACGGTGTTCGTCATTGCCCACCGGCTGTCTACGGTCCGCAATTCCGACTGCATCATGGTCCTGGACCATGGCCGCATCATCGAGCGCGGCACCCACGACGATCTGATCGCCCAGAAGGGCACCTACTATCAGCTCTATACCGGCGCATTCGAGCTGGAATAATCCCGATCCGCCTGAATAGTACCCCCAATGCCTCCACCGGCATTGGGGGAATTATTTCCAGGAGGTCATCGGCTGCCTGATTGAGGGAACGGACAGCGCCATGCTGTTTGATTCCGGCATGGGCATCGACATGCACTATGGCCACGACTGCTATCCCTTCGAAGGCTTCTCCATTGTCCTTTCGGGATATCCGTGAATTGAAAAAAGGCATTGCGCGCCTTGCGGCCCGCAATGCCTTTTGCATACGGAGAAGCTTACCCGTTGACCAGGGCTACGGCTACGTCATTGACGTTGGTGCCGGTGGGACCGGTGATGATGAGACCGCCGATTTTTTCCAGGGCGTGATAAGCATCGTTCTCCTGCAAAACATCGTAGACGGACAGTCCCTGGGCCCGGAGTGCGGCGCTGGATTCGCCGTCCACATAGCCGCCGGCGGCATCCGTGGGGCCGTCAGTGCCATCGCTGCCCACACTGAAAACGCACACGCCGGGCAGCCCCTCCAGATGAGGTGCTGCGGCCAGAGCAAGCTCCTGATTTCGCCCGCCCTTGCCGTGACCGGTGAGCTGGACCACGGTCTCACCGCCGGCCAGGAAGGCCAGCTTCTGCCCCTTCCCGGCATGGGTCCGGAGAACGGTACCAAGGAAGCTGCCCGCCTCCTTGGCCTGGCAGCACAGCTGATCCGTCAGAAGGACCGGAGTATAGCCCAGTTTTTCACATTCTGCGCCTGCTGCGGCGCAGAGTTCCCGGACGGAGCCGGTGATCTGGGTGGTGACGTTGTGCAGCACCTTTGGGGTTTCCGTGTGCAGGCATGCCTCGGCCTCGGGGGTCAGACGCAGGTGATATTTTTCCGCGATGGCCAGGGCCTGGTCACAGGTGGTGCTGTCCGGAACGGCGGGGCCGGAGGCAATCATATCCAGCGGGTCACCCAGAATATCGGACAGCACAATGGAGAACACCCAGGCCGGGGCACAGAGCTCGGCAAACCGGCCGCCCTTGACCGCGGAGAGCCGCTTGCGGATGGTATTAATCTCCACAATGTCCGCCCCGCAGGCAAGCAGCTGCGATGTAATATCCTGGAGCTCCTCTCCGCTGACCTTGGGCTTTTCAAACAGGGCGCTGCCGCCGCCGGACAGCAGGAACAGCACCGTGTCCTGCCCGGTCAGGCCGGAGACCAGGTCGATGGCGGCCTGGGTGGCTGCGAAGGAGTTTTCGTCGGGGACGGGATGCCCCGCCTCCCGGCAGTCGATCTTCCCCAGGGGGGCCTTCACATGGTCGTATTTGGTAATGACGATGCCCTTCTCAATCCGGTCGCCCAGGCAGTCCCGGGCGGCCTTTGCCATGTTCCAGGCAGCCTTGCCTGCCGCAACCAGGATCACCCGGCCTGGGAAGGAAGCACCCTTCAGCGCCCGGGCTACCGCATCGTCCGGCTGCACAGCCCGGATGGAGGAAGCAATGATTTGATTTGCGTGGGTACGCATTGCCGTATCCATTCATGATCACCTCACGTTGAAATTAGGGAAGGGCAGGGCAGCTGTGCCGCCCTGCCCGAAAGCTTATTGTATCACAGAATCAGGGAGAGAATGAAGATGCCAACCATGGAGGACAGGCCCAGGACCAGAGTCAGCATGGTCTGCGTCTTATAGCCCTGCTCGGGGGTCATCTGACCGAAGTTGGTGACGACCCAGAAGTAGGAGTCGTTGGCGTGGGAAACGGTCATGGCGCCGGCGCCGATGGCCATAACGACCAGAGCGATCTCAGCCGGGGAGGTGAAGCCAATAGCCCCCAGCAGAGGAGCCACAATACCGGCGGTGGTGGTGATGGCCACGGTGGAGGAGCCCTGCGCGGACTTCAGGATGGCAGCCAGCAGGAAGGGGAAGAAGATGCCCACGGTGCCCAGCACGGTGGCGTGCGCGGTGATAAAGTTCACCATGTCGCTGGTGGCGATGACCTTGCCCAGCACGCCGCCGGCGGCGGTGACGAACAGGATGGGGCCGGTGACCTTCAGGGTGTCGTTGGTCATGTCGTAGAACTTATCCAGCTTCTTGGTAGTAGCCAGCTGAATGACGGCGCAGATGGTGCCGACGCCCAGGGCGATGATGGGCTTGCCCAGGAAGTTGAACAGATCAAAGGCGATGCCGGTCCAGCCGGCCATGGAGGCGATGGAACCCAGAGCCATCAGGATGATGGGGACGATGATGGGAGCCAGTGCATTGAAGCCGCCGGGCAGCTTGCCGTAAGAAGCAACCAGCTCTTCGTAGGTCTTGACGTTCTCGGCGGAATCGGCGGTTTCGTCGGCGCTCTGGACCTTCTTGCCGATGTACTTGGCAAACAGCAGACCGGCAATCAGGGGCAGAATGGAAGCTGCAACGCCGAGACCCATGACCAGCAGCAGATTGTCACCGATGCCCAGGGTGTTGGCGGCGGCGATGGGGCCGGGCGTGGGCGGGATGAACACATGGGAGATGTACAGACCGGCGGACAGGGCCACGGTCATGGCTACGCTGGAGGTCTTGGTCCGGCGGACCATAGCCCGGCGGATGGGATCCAGGATGACAAAGCCGCTGTCACAGAACACGGGGATGGAGACGACCCAGCCCATGAGCTCGATGGCCAGCTCGGGGTTCTTCTGACCCACCAGCTTGACGACCATGTCGGCCAGCTTCAGGGCAGCACCGGTCTGCTCCAGCACGGTGCCGATCAGAGCGCCCAGGATAATGACGATGCCGATGGAGCTGAAGGTTCCGGAGAAGCCCGCGCCGATGACATTGGCAATATCGCCCAGAGGAATGCCTGCCAGAAGTGCCAGAATCAGAGAGACACTCATGATAGACAGGAAGGGATGGACCTTGAACTTGGAGATGGCTACAATCATAACAACGATTGCCAGCACGAATGTAATGATAAGGGGTACGCCGGTCATAGTAGAATCCTCCTTCTATATTTGAGCAGATTGCACAAGACTCTGCGCCTTCGTAACTGCTCTGCTGTTAATATATTATAGGACCGGAGGAAAAATTGCAATGGTACCGGGGACGCAAAAAGAAACCGCTTTCTGTTACGGGTAACAAGTTCTGTCAGAAAGTGCGCCCTTCCTCGCTGCGGCTGAGCTCCAGATAGAAGAGCATGGCGAGGTACAGCGCCGGGGCCTGACTGGGTTGGCGTACATCCAGCCCGGTCAGCTCTGCCAGGCGCTTGATGCGGTACTGGACCGTATTTTTGTGGATGAAAAGCGCCTGGGAAATGGCCTGAACAGAGCCCTCTGCACTGAAAAAGGCCTCCAGAAGGCTGATCTGCTCGGCAATTTCGCCGTTGCCGCAGTTCCGAAAGACCTTTTTCAGGTAGGCCTGCTTCCGGTCCCGGGATACGTCGTCCATCAACAGCTCTATGTTCAGCGCTTCGTAGCAGCGGATATCCGTATTGCTGTAGGCGGTGGTGTGCCAGGCCCGGTTGGCCTGCAAATAGGCCTCGTGGAGGTCTTCCGTCGGGCCGTCGATGCCGAAGATCATCTCCACATCCAGCTCCTGACGGATCTCCCGGCTGAGGGTCCGGCACAGGGCGACCATTTTCTCCGTGCTCTGCTTGCGCACCAGCAGGATCTGCCGGGCGGCATTGCGCAGCAGGATGCCGCCCTGCTGGCCGATACGGGCATTCAGCGCCCTGTCGATCTTCTCCAGGATCATCTGGCCGTCCAGGGAGTCCGTGTATTTTTCCCGGTCCATGGCGGAGGCAACAATGCAGCGCCTGGGACTGCGAATATCGATGCCCAGGGCGAAGCCGCGCTCGGAAAGTGTCCTGGGGTTGTTCAGGCCGGTGCCCAGAATCCAGTCCTCCAGAAAGCGGCTGCGCACACGCAGGTCCAGCTGCCGGTTGTCCAGCTCGGACCGTTCCCGGATGAGGATCTCCGCCATTTTCTTGACGATCTGGCCGTATTCGATGACGGCGTCGTAGTCGCCGGTGATGCCGATGACTCCCTGGAGCTGCCCATCCACCACAATGGGCAGATTGATGCCCCGGCGCACATCGGGCAGCTCGTTTTCCAGCTCCGGCGTGATGTAAAATTCCGGAAGGTGCTGGGAGATGATGCGGTAGGCCCCCTCGTGGAATTTGCCGATCCGGGCGGGGTCGTTGCTGGCGATGATGTGCCCGGTCTCGTCCATCAGATTGATATTCTGCCGGACCAGCTTGCCGATCTCTTCCACGATCTGCTGGGCGCTTTTCTTGGTGATCCGCATGGACAGTCTGCCTCGCTTTACCTGCCGAGTTGGATACCGGTCAGGTACGCATAGTATTTTGCAATGGCACTGTGGTCGCTGCCGCCGCAGTCGTGGTGGTGGAGCCACTCCAGAACCTCTTGTACGGCTGCGGTCATGGGGACGGGGGCACCCACGGTGTGGGCACAGTCCAGGGCGTTGTTCAGGTCCTTGATGTGCAGGTCGATCTTAAAGCCGGGCTTGTCGTTCCCTGCAAGCATCATGGGCCCCTTGGCATCCAGAACGGTGGAGCCGGCCAGTCCGCCCCGGATGGCCCGGAACACCAGCTCGGGGTCTACACCGGCCTTCTGGGCCAGGGTGAAGGCCTCGGCTACGGCCTGAATGTTGCAGGCGACGATGATCTGGTTTGCCAGCTTGGTGGTGTTGCCTGCGCCCACGTCGCCGCAGCGAACGGCGGAAGCGCCCATGGTCAGCAGCATGTCCCTGCACCTGTCGAAAACTGCCTGCTTGCCGCCCACCATGAAGCTCAGGGTGCCGTCGATGGCCTTGGGCTCTCCCCCGGAGACAGGGGCATCCAGCATCTCAATGCCCTTTTCGGCCAGCTTGGCGGCGATCTCCTTGCTGACCACAGGGCTGATGGAGCTGCAGTCCACAAAAATCTGCCCGGCGTGCATATAGGCAGCCACCGCATCCGCTCCCAGCATGACCTCCTGCACCTGGGGGCCGTTGGGCAGCATGGTGATGATCACATCACAGTTCTGCCCCAATTCCTGCCGGGAGCCCGGATGGGCCCCGCAGGCCGCCAGCTCGTCCATGGCAGCCCGGCTGCGGTTATGGACCCACACCTCGTAGCCCGCCTTCAGCAGATTTTTTGCCATGGGCTTGCCCATGATGCCAAGGCCGATAAAACCGATTTTCATAGGAAGGACCTCACTTTGCGTTCAATTTGGATACGATTAGTATACGCGCCGCAGCGCAATTGCGCAATTGACAAAAACCACAAAGCTGCGCCCTGCTTTTTTGATCGCCCAAAACAGGAAGCACGGGAGAAAAAAAGATGGACCGGTTCAAAATGCATGTCGTCAACTGCGCCATGCTGGGGGCTTTGGGTGTGCCATGCCCAAGCGGCCGGGGGAGCGGATACCGGCGGCCGATTTACCCTTGGGGGCAAATCGTAGGGAGCGTTCGGCATCCAGCTGCCGAACGGCAAGTGCCCACCGGGCACCTGCATTGGATGGGTTCGATTCCCTTCCTTTTTTTCAAAACAAAACAGCATCCCGATGGGATGCTGTTTTGTTTTGGAGCAGGGTACGGGAATCGAACCCGCCTCTGTGGCTTGGGAAGCGACCATTCTACCGATGAACTAACCCTGCATTGCCGCTATTATAGCAGATGGGGGAGAAAAAATCAATGCCTTTTTTGCCGGCGCCGCATTTCTCTTCTCTCTGGAAAAATGCAGCCCTTTGTGCTATGATAGGAAAAAACCATCCAAAGGAGAACGCCTATGCTTCCGGAAGCCTTTTTGAAACGAATGGAGAACCAGCTGGGGGCGGAGTACCCGGAATTTTTGAAGAGCCTGGAGCGGCCCAGGGCGGTGGCGCTGCGGTTCAATCCGCTGAAAGGGGAGACCCATCAGCTGCCCTTCGTGGGGGAGCAGGTGCCCTGGGAGCCCATGGGCTACTACTACGACCCGGCTTCCCGGCCGGGGCTGCACCCTTACCACGAGGCGGGGGTGTACTATTTGCAGGAGGCCAGCGCCATGTCCGCCGTGGCCCTGCTTGACCCCCGGCCCGGAGAGCGGATCTGCGATCTCTGCGCCGCCCCCGGGGGAAAATCCACCCAGATTGCGGGAAGAATGCTGGGGCAGGGGCTGCTGCTCTGCAATGAGTACAGCCCCGCCCGGGCAAAGATCCTCGCCCGGAACATCGAGCGCATGGGCGTGGCCAATGCCATTGTGACCAACGAGAAGACGGAGCGTCTGGCAGCCAAACTGCCCGGCTTTTTTGACCGGGTGCTGGTGGACGCCCCCTGCTCCGGCGAGGGGATGTTCCGCAAGGAGGAGGCTGCGGTGACGGACTGGAGCCAGCAGACCGTGGAGATGTGCGCCGCCCGCCAGGCGGAGATTCTGGACAATGCGGCGCGTCTTTTAAGGCCCGGCGGACGCTTGGTCTATTCCACCTGCACCTTCGCGCCGGAGGAGAACGAGCAGACCGTAGCGGCGTTTCTGGACCGGCACCCGGAATTCGCCCCGGAAAGGGTGGATGCCCCCTGGTTTACGCCGGGGGAGCAGGGAACCTACCGGATGTGGCCCCACAAGCTGCTGGGCGAGGGACATTTTGGCGCCGTGCTGCGTAAGCTGGACGGGGAAGAGGGGGACATTCCGGAAGAAAAGGGGACTGCCAAGCCAAAACCCTGGCAGAGCTTTGCAAAGGAGACCGGCGTGAACCTGCCGGAAGGAATTTTCCTTGGCTTTGGAGACCGGCTGTATCTGGCCCCCCAGGGCTGCCCGGAGCTGAAGGGACTGCGGGTGCTGCGGCCGGGCCTGGAACTGGGGGAGCTGAAAAAGGACCGCCTGGAGCCTGCCCACGCTCTGGCCCTGTGGGCAAAGCCCCTGGAACGGACGATGGACCTGCGGTCGGAAGGTCCGGAGATCGGGCAATATCTTCACGGCGAGGTGCTGCCCTGCACAGAAAAGGGCTGGTGCCTGGTGACGGTGGACGGCTACAGCATCGGCTGGGGAAAAGGGGACGGAAGGCAGCTGAAAAATCACTATCCTAAGGGCCTGCGGCGGTAAAAAAGAGCTAAGTTTGGTTTAGCGAAAGTCTTGTCAAAACTTTGGGCAGGGTGTCCCTCCGGGGGCCCCTTTCTTGTCCCGCCAAGAAAGGGGGAAAGAATGCGGCTT
>ERZ836358.1664-NODE-1664-length-20227-cov-3.305969_pt1 | contig 20227 bp, 10 predicted proteins | sample MGYA00519942_ERZ836358 | MGnify/ENA primary metagenome ERZ836358 (study PRJEB31850, sample SAMEA3708798) | human gut metagenome | biome: human gut; feature: human-associated habitat; material: faeces | place: China | collected 2014 ...
CAGAGCGTCTGCCTTACAAGCAGAGGGTCGGGGGTTCGAATCCCTCAGCTCCCACGACAGAGACCATCCAAAACAGGATGGTTTTTTATGCCGGGAGCATAGCTCAGTTGGTTTAGAGCGCCTGCTCGACAAGCAGGAGGTCAGCGGTTCAAATCCGCTTGTTCCCACAAGCAGAAAAGCCTTTCGGATTCGTTTCGGAAGGCTTTTCTGTCGACATTGCGGCAATACCACTCAAGAAAAAGACGGATACCTGCGTATCCGTCTTTTATTATGAAACAGGCTGTGCTATTTGCCGGTCGCTTGTTCGCGGCTGTTGCCGGGGTAGACTCTCACCAGAACGACGCCGTGAGGCGCAACGGCCGTTTCGAACTTGTCGGTGCACTCCGTGAGGTCCTTCTGCCGCCACAGGTCGCGCACGGTCTGCCTGCCGCGCAGACCCAGCATGCGGAGCGTGAAGTTCATCTTCACGGTCTGCCAGCCCCGGTTGAAAAGCCCGACGGCCATCGAGCCGTCTTCGAGGTGCTTGGCGTAGATCACCTGGTCGCCCTGCTGCCAGACGGGGACGGCCTGCAGGCCCAGCGGGTCCTGGTTGACGTCGATCACTTCGTCGTTGGTCAGCAGGCTCCGTGTGAAGTCGTCCATCTGCGCCATGTCGCAGCCGATCAGCAGCGGCGCGGCCAGCAGCGACCAGAGGCTGATGTGCGTATACTGCTCGTCGGCCGTGAGCTGCGTGTAGTGGAGTTTCGGGCCCCAGCCCACCATGCCTATGACCAGCATGTCGGGGTCGGCCCAGTGACCCGGGCGGTTGAAGGGCAGCCAGCGGTCCTGGCTGAACCCGATGCTGCTGATGCTCTCCCACGTGTCGCGGATGTCGCCCGTCGTGCGCCAGCAGTTGGAGTACCGCATCCACTGCGGGGCGTCGCCGTAGGGTGCGCTGTTCGAGAGGCTGTAAACGACGTCGCGGTCGAGCGTCCGAAGGGCGTCGTGCATCTCCTTGACGTGGTAATAGTCGAGCGGATTCCAGTCGTACTTGAGGTAGTCGATACCCCATTCGCCCCATTGCTTCACGTCGGCCTCCACGAAGGAGTAAGGGCCGAGGTGCCAGACTTCGGTCCGGTCCTTCCAGTAGTTGCCGCCCTCTTTCTGATAACGGTAATGCTCGTTGTGCCGGCCTTTTTTGATCCACTCGTTGACGCCGTCGGGGTTGTCCGAGTAGCTGCCGATATGCGCGGCATAGGTCCCGATCCACGGCGTGGAGTAGATGCCCACCCGCAGGCCCATGTCGTGAATCTCGCGTACAAGGCCCTTCATGTCGGGGAATTTCGTGTTCGGCTGGATCGCGTTGTGTTTGCCGCCGCGTTTGCCCTGCCATCCGTCGTCGATGTTGATGTAGGACCAGCCGTGGTCGGCGAGTCCGCTTTCGACCATCGCGCGCGCCGACGAGAGCACCTGCTCCTGCGTGACGTCGCGCGCCCAGCAGTTCCAGCTGTTCCAGCCCATCGGCGGAGTGAGTGCGATTTCGTCGCCCACGACGATCTTCAGATTACGCTCGCAGCTGCCCGACGCATTTGCGGCTTTCAGGTGCACGGTATATTCGCCCGGAGCGGTTACGCGTCCCGTGATCCGTCCGGTTTCGGGGTCGAGTTTCAGCCCTTTGGGAAGCCCCTCGGCCGAGAAAGTCATCGGACGGACGCCCGTCGCGGCGATCGTGTAGAGGAATTCCGAACCCGGGCGGACGCCGAAGACGCGGGCGCCGTTGATGCGCGGGGTGTCGGCGGGTTTCGGGGTCAGGATGTATTTCGACATGTCGGGCGCGCTTTGCGCCGCAGCCTGCCCGGCCGCCGCCCCGCCGCAGAGTGCGGTCAGGGCGAGGGTCGTCAGGTAAAGCAGAATCGGTTTTTTCATCGGTTCGGGAATTTTGGATTTCGGGTTCATTTCGTCTTTTCCGCCAGCACCGGAACGAATTCCGACACGGAGTACAGTTTGTTGCGGTTGCTGGCATTTACGGCCAGTCGTACGTAGCGGCCCGAAACGGTCCACTGCTCGACGGCGTAGGTTCCGGTCGTCGACGTGTTGGTCTTGTCGCCGAAGTCGAAGTCCTGGGCTTTCGTCCAGTTCTTGCCGTCGTCCGAAAGCTCGATGTAACCGGCCTTGAGGTCCGTAACATATTTGTCCGAACGGCGGCCGATCGTTGCACCGCACCAGTAGTAGGTGCCGCCCATGTCCCAGGACGTGTTTACCGGGAGCTTACCCTGGTCGCCGACGCCGTTGCTGCTGTAACGGTTCTCCCAGCGGGTCGAGAGGTCGTCGTCGATCATGCGTGCGGGGTCGCCGCCGTTTTGGTAGGAGCTGCACGAAACGAGATCCCACTTGCTGCGGCTGTCGTAGATCGGGAGCAGCGAGATGTGGTAAAGCACCGTGTTCTTCTCGCCGATCTTGAACTTCGAATTGCCCTTGAGCCTTACGGCCAGCGTGTAGTAACGGTCTGCCGTCAGATTCGATTTGTCGATGTCGATGATCGAAACCGCTTTGTTCGAGCCGGCTTTCAGGTCGGCTCCCGTGAAGGTGTAGGCGCTTTCGGGCAGCGGGATGTATTGCGTGCCGTGCTCGGCGTTATAGGCCGCGAGCACTGCATCGCCGTGTTCGTATTCCATCTCGGAATCCCACTTGTTGTTGAACTCGGTGTAGGCTGTGAATTCGAGCGTATTGGCGTCGGTGGCGCTCAAGTCGCTTTCCACGACACCGGCGTTCTCGGCCAGCACCTCGGTCTCCTGCATCCGGGGATTGATCAGGATGGTGTTCAGCTTCTCGTTGACCTCGGTTCCCGTGGCCGAGAGCCGCAGCGGAAGGACGTAGTCGTTCATGTAGGGCAGCGCCATGATCCCCTTGCAGTCGAGGCGGACGGTGAGGGTGGCGCGGCGGCCTTCGGCCGTGATCGAACCGGTGTCCTTGACGATCTGGTAGTACTCTTCGCCGAGCAGCGTGTAGGAGGAGCCGTTCGCGGCGTTGAAAGCCTCGACGGCATCGGGATCGGGTACGACCTTCACCTCCGACGGCTGTCCGAAGTAGCCGCTGCTGTAAGCGTAAATGTCGAAGTCGATCGTCTCCTCCACGTCGTAATAGATTGCGTTCTGCACGCCGTTGTTGACGATGTAGACGCGCGGGTCGGTCAGGTTGTCGTTGCGGTGGTCTTTTTCGCAGGCGGTCAGCAGCAGCACGCCTGCGAAGGGTATCAATATGTTTTTCAGTTTCATAATTATCCGGATTAGTGGGGTTTACCAGCCGTAGTTCTGCGTGCATTTCACACGGTCGAGTTCTTCCTGGGAAATCGGGAAGAGGTAGCAGCGCTTGGTGAAGGCGCGGTTGCCGTCGCGGCCGCCGTCGTATTTGCAGATGACGCGCTGCCAGAATTCGCCGTTCGCCTTGTGGTCTTTGGCCGAGATGTTCATGCCGTAGACCGGCATGTTGTTGTCCGTCTCGGCCGTCATCCAGGTCCGCGTGTCGAAATAGCGCAGGTTTTCGAAGCACAGCTCGACCTGGCGTTCGCGGCGGATCAGTTCGCGCATCCTGGCCTGGTCGCCGGCGGCGTCGGGATAGACCTCCTCGATGTCGGGAACGCCGGCGCGTTTGCGGATCATGTTCAGGTAGAGCGTGATGTCCGCGTTCGACGGATCGTACTCGTTAAGCGCCTCGACGTAGTTGAGCAGGATCTCCGCATAGCGGAATACGGGGAAATCCAGGTAGCCATAGTTGCCGGTGGAGGTGTCGATCGACGGGTTGGTGAACTTATGCGCCAGATAACCCGTCGGCGGATAGTTGTGCGATTTTCCCGGACCCGAATTGCCGTTGAAATAGAACTGGACGTTGGCTGTTTTCTTGTTGGCTCCGTGCCAGGTCATGCCGCTCCAGAACACGTTGACGTAGAAGCGCGGTTCGCGGTTCTGGTACATTTTGAACGTCTCCAGTTCGTCGCCGTAGATCGGGTGCTTGAACTTCGAGAATCCGCTTTCGCTGTAACCTGCGTCGGGGTCGATGATCGGCCGCGCCTGGTCGCCGTCGGTGTAGCCCGTGATGGGGTAGCGGCCGTTGGCCATGGCGAACGCGTCGACCTGTTTCTGGGTTACGCCGTAGCCGCCGTAGGCCGTTCCGCCGACACTCGGGGGCGTGGTGACCACGCGCCACTGGTAGCCGCTGGCGATGCGCGTGTAGATCTTTTCCGTAGCGCCGGTCCCGGAACCTACCGACGTGAAGAGCGTGTTGAAGCTGGCGTAGGGGTCCGTGCCGTCGGCGCCGACCAGCGAGTAGAGGTTCAGGTTCATAACGTCTTTGGCGGCCTGGGCTGCCAGCTCCCATTTCTTTTCGTCGTACTGGGTCGGGAACAGGTGGTCGCCGTTTTTGTTGACGATACCCTTGTAGAGTTCGTTGCCGTTGAAGAGCTTGCGGGCCGAGTAGAGCAGCAGGCGGGCGCGGGCGGCCAGGGCGGCGCCTTTCGTGGCACGGCCGTAGTAGATGTCGGGCCAGCTGTCGGGCAGCCCCTTGGCGGCTTCCCAGAGCTCGTTCGCGACGTAGCTGACGCACTCGTCCCAGGTGTTGCGCTCGCGCTGGTCGAGTCCGCTCTGCGTGAAGTCCACCGGATCGTCGCCGATGAGGAAGACGGGACCGTAGACGGACAGCATCATGGCGTAGAAATGCGCGCGCAGGAACCGGGCCTCGTTGTAGTAATACCCCTTATCGGTGTCGGTCAGCTCGGGACACTCGTGGACGTGCTGCATGAAATAGTTGGCTTCGCGGATGCCTTTATAGGGCGTGTTGTAGGTGTCGTCGCGGTAGATGTTGATCGACGGGTTCCACGAGTTGTAGTTGATCTGGGTGTAGGCCCGGTCCAGGTAGGCGAACGAGGTCTCGTCCGAGCTGGCCTCCCAGGGGATGTCGTTGCTGTTCGACACGCAGGCGGGAGCTTCGTAGTCCGGCTGGTAGGAGTAGATGTTGGTCAGGTATTGGAGCGTGGTCTTCTGCTTTTTGAATATGTTGTCCGAAGTCAGCGGCTCGTCGGGCTGGCGGTCGAGGTATGAGTCGCAGGAAGCGAGCATGGCTCCGGCTGTCAGGAACAGGGCGAATGTTTTAATCGTGTTTTTCATGGTTGTTGCCGGTTAGGGGTTAGAAACCGATCGTGAGACCGAGGTTGATGATCCGGTTGTTCGGGTAGTTGGTGGCTCCGGTTTGCAGGTCGGGGTCCCACAGCTTGAAGGGGCTGAACGTGAATAGGTTCACACCCGAGAGGTAGACGCGCAGGCTCTGCATGGCGATTTTGTTGGCGATGCGTTTGGGCAGCGTGTAGCCGAGCTCGAGGTTCTTCAGGCGCAGGTAACGTCCGTTGGCCATCCAGAAGGTCGACAGCTGGTTGTTGTTGTCGATGGCGCCGGTCGTCATGCGCGGGTATTTGGCGCCGGGGTTCTCCGGAGTCCAGGTGTTGCCGTAGAGGTCGGCGAATACGCTCGACTCCTTGAGGTTGCGGCCGACGAACGCCTGCGTCTGGTCGGTGAGGGTCGAGAAGCTGACATGCGCCGCGCCCTGGAAGAATGCCGACAGGTCGAATGCCTTCCATTGCAGCGAGAAGCCGAATCCGTAAACGATCTCGGGGATGTCCGAGTAGCCGATGGGCTTCGTGTCGTAGTTGTCGACGATGCCGTCGCCGTTGAGGTCGAGGTATTTGATGTCGCCCGGTTTCACCTCGCCGAAACTCTGTTTGGCCCACGAGTCGATGTCTTCCTGATCCTGGAAGAGTCCGGCGGCCACCAGGCCGAATTTCTGCCACTGCATCTGGCCGCTGTGGTTCATGTAGGTATAGGCGTAATCAGGCTCGTCCTGGTCCATGATCCGGTTGCGTGCGTAGGTGAAATTGCCGCGCACGGTGAGGTGGAGGTCCTTGCCGAGCGGTTGGTGGTATTCGAGCGAGGCGTCGATGCCGCTGTTGCGCATCTTGCCGATGTTCACCCAGGGTTTGGTGCTCAGACCCACGTACATGGGGATGGATTTGCGCTGGAGGAAGATGCCCTCGCGGTTTTCCTTGAAATAATCCACCGATATGTTCAACTGGTTGAAGAACGAGAGGTCGGCGCCGAGATTGAGCTTCTTGGCCTTTTCCCAGCCTACGTTGGGGTTCGGGAATTCGCCGAGGCGGACCGAGGTGTACTGGCTGGGCGTCGTGCCGAAATAGTATTTGCCGCCGCCGATCACGGTTTCGTTGTAGATGAAACGGCGGTCGCCGCCGATCTGGTCGTTGCCCACCAGACCGTAGGAGGCTTTGAGCTTGACCATGCTGACCACGTCGCGGATCGGTGCGAAGAATTTTTCGTTCGAGACGACGTACCCCACGGCGATCGACGGGAAGAAACCGAAGCGGTGGTTGGGCGAGAAGTTCTCCGAGCCGTTGTAGCCGAAGTTACCCTCGACGAAGTAGCGGTTGTCGTAGTTGTAGGTGATACGGCCCGCAATGCCCTGATGGCGGTAGGGAAGCGCTTTTTCCGAGTTGTTGGCGCTTTCGCCCACGTAGTTCTTCTGCGACTGCTGGAAGAGGAACATGGCCGAGAGGTCGTGCTTGCCGAAGGTGCGTGCCCAGTTGGCCACGGCTTCGAAGTAGACCGAACGGTAGCCCTTGTTGGTCTGCTTGTAGGTGAGGTTCTCCTCGCCGATCTTCGTCTGGTTGAATTCGAGTTCGCCCGCTTCGTTGCGGCCGGTGGCCAGCCATTGGGGCGAGGTTTTCGTGCGGCTCAGGTTGTTCTCGTTCTTGGCGTCGAACGAACCCTTGATCGAAACGGTAAGGCCCTTGGTCACCCAGTCGCCCAGGTCCTGCGTCAGCACGAACAGCGACTGCGCCGTGTTGTAGAAGATTTCGCGGTAACCGGTCTGCGTCAGCAGCGCATAGGGGTTCTCGCCCTGTCCCGACGCCGGGCCGGCCAGGTAGCCGTTCGAATAGACGTCCGGGAAGGCGTTGGCTGCGGTCTTGAGCGCATAGCCCCAGATGCCGTTGGCGCCGGTGGCGCTCGAACCCGGTTCGTTCTTGCGTTCGAACGTGGTGGCCAGATTGACGTTGAGCTTGGTGTATTTGTGGAGCTGGACCTCGACGTTCGACCGGAAGTTGAACCGACGGTAGAAGACCGACGTGTTGTACCCCTTCATGTTGTCGGCCTTGAACAGGCCGTCCTCGTTGTAGAAGCCGCCCGAGATGTAGTATTTGGCCGTCGAGCCGCCGCCCGAGATGTTGACGTTGACGCGCTGGTTGAACGAGTAGTCCTTGTAGAGCCGATCCACCCAGTCGATGTTGGGGTGCAGGTCGGGGTCCGAACCGTCGCGGAACGTCTGGATGTCCTTCTTCGAGTAGAAGTCGTATCCGGCCGCCGCATTGTACATCTCGGCGAACTGGACGGCGTCGATCATGTCGGGAATCTTGGTTGGCTGCACCATGCCGGCCTCGAACTTGATGTTGATCTGCGGCTTGCCTACGATACCTCCGCGGGTGGTGACCAGCACGACGCCGTTGGCGCCGCGTACGCCGTAGACGGCGGTCGCCGCGGCGTCCTTGAGGATCGAGAACTCCTTGATGTCCTCGATGTCCACCAGGTCGAGGTCGCGCTCGATGCCGTCGACCAGCACCAGCGGCGACTTGTTCGAGCCGAAGGTGCTGATGCCGCGGATCCAGAAGGTCGACGAGGCGCCCGGTTCGCCCGAACGCTGTACGGAGATGACGCCCGCGAGCTGTCCGGCCAGGTTGTTCGAAATCTTGCCCGTGGGCATCTTGATGTCGTTGACCGGAACGGAGGCTATCGAGCCGATGATGCTGGCCTTTTTCTGGGCGCCGTAGCCGACGACGACGACCTCTTCGAGGTTGTTGTCCGGCGAAAGGGAGATCACTTTCGGAATGCGGTCGATCGGGAACTCCTGCGTCTGGTAACCGACGTAGGAGACGGTCACGAAGCCGAAGTTGCCGGAGAACGAATAGTCGAACGAACCGTCCGATGCGGTGCTCGTGCCGAGTGCCGAATCCTTGATCCAGATCGTGGCGCCGATGATCGGCTGCCGGGTCGCGGCATCGAGCACCTGGCCCGCGATGTGCTGTTTTCGCGGCGCGGCCGGGGCTGCGGATGCGGGGCTTTGTGCCTCCGCACGGGTCAGGATGATGTTGTTCTGACGGATGATGTAGGTGATGCCGGTTCCGCGCAGGGCTTCGTCGAGCAGCTGGGAAACCGATTTCGTCGATTTGGCGATTTTTACGGGGACGTTGTCCGCCAGGTTGCCCTGGTAGGAGATCCGGTAGGAGGTCTGCGATTCGATCTCCTGAATCAGCCCTTTCAGGCTGGTTACGTTTTCAACGCGGACCGAAGTCTGCTGGGGCGACGGCGCCGCCTGCATTCCCCCCCCCACGGAATAAGGAGTGTCAGGCATGCTGCCAGTAGATACCAGGCATGCCGCATACGGAGTAACTTTTGTTTCATAGAGGTTTGGTTAAGATTGGATTATTTGTGAATGGTGATTTTTTCGCCGTTGCGGTTGAAACGGGTGTTCGTCGAAAGCGTCAGCACTTCGAGGATATGGTCGATCGGCATGTTGAAGTCGAGCGTTCCGGTGAACTGGATGTTTTTGAGCGCCTCGCTGCGGAAGGCGACGCCGATGCCGTAGAAATCCTCGATCACCCCGGCGATCTGCGCCAGGTCGACGTGGCGGAACGTGCGCAGCCGCGCGGCCAGCTCCGCCTCCACGTTGACCGTTTGCAGCGTCAGGTCGTTGTCCGTGGGGTTGTAGGAGACTTTCTGCCCCGGGTGCAGGGCCACGACGTGGTCCGCGGCGCGGAAATCGACGGCTCCCTCGACCAGTACGGTTTCGACGTCGGAGCTGTCGTCGTAGGCTTTCAGGTTGAATTTGGTTCCGCGGACCACGACTTCGGCGTCGTGGACCGTGGTGACGGTGAACGGCGCGCCGTTGCGCTTGCTGACTTCGAAAAAGGCTTCGCCGGTGAGGTGCACCGTGCGGTTCCCGTCGTCGAACGAGGCCGGATAGTTGAGCTGCGAACTGCGGGTGAGCCGGATGACGGAGCCGTCGGGCAGCGTCACCGAGCAGTCGCTGCGCTCGGCGCTGACCGTGCAGATGCGGTCGTCCGGCCGGTTCTGGTAGAGATACATGCCTGCGACGATCACGCCCGCGACGAGGATGGCGGCGTAGCGCGCCGCGATCTGCCGCCATTGGGGCCTTGTTTTCGTGCGGCGCAGTTCGATGCGCCGCTGCAACGATCTGAAGGCCTGGTCGGTGTTGACCGATGCGGCGGCACGGAGCCGGTCTCCGGCGAAGAGCACGAAGTAGAGCGCTTCGAGCCGGCGGCGGTTCTCCTCCGAGGCGTCGTACCAGTTTTCGATCTCGCGGTTGGCGGGTTCGTCGAGTTTTCCTTCGAGAAATTCGGTCAGCAGGTTGTCGTCGATCTCTTTCATAAGTTCGGTTTCTAACAGTAATACGGTTTTGGGGAAATAGTTACTAAACGAAAACCCGATTTTTTTTCGGGCTTTCGTTTTTATTGCATATGGTCGGTTGCAGGGGGCAGGGGTTTCAGTTGTTCCCGGGCATTTCGAAAAACAGCGCGATCAGCGGCAGGTAGTCCTTCAGCGCGACGCCGAGGACTTTGAGCGCCTGGCCGATATGGTAGTTGACGGTCTGGGGCGACACCTCCATCTCGGCGGCGATCTGCTGGTGGGTCATGCCCTGGAAGCGGCTCATCTCGAAGATGCGCCGGGTCTGCTCGGGGAGTTGCGCGAGCGCCTCGCGGTAGAGCCGTGCGAGTTCCGTGCCGAGGTAGAAGTCCGGGGAGTCGAACTGGTCGGCGAATCTCTTTTCCAACTGCTGGTGGACGCGTGAATGGACCTTCTGGCTGGAGATGCGGTCCAGCGACTTGTTGCGGACGATCATAAACAGAAGTCCTTTCAGCGAAAGTTCCTCCATCAGGCGGTCCCGGTTTTCCCAAATGTACAGCATCGTGTCCTGTACGATGTCCTCCGCCACGGGGAGGGATACCCAGCGCGAAGCGAAGCTGCACAACCCCTTGTAATAGAATCGGTAGCATGCTTCGAAACACTGCCGGTCCCCGGCGTTGAGCCGTCGGATGACCAGTCGGTTGTCGAGGATGTCGTATTTGGTGTTCAGGGACATAAACCGTCGTATCTCGCGTAATTCGGGAGGCTAAAATTACAATTTTTTCCGGAAAACGGGCCGGATTCCCGAAAAAAGGGCCACCTTTGCAGTAAAATGGAACCGAGCTGCCGGGAAGTCCGCGCCCCGGGATCGTCGTTTTACATCGCTTATGAATACCGTCTGGATCGTACTGCCTGTATTGATCGCGCTGATGTTTCAGCTCGGCATCGAACTCGACCGGCAGGCCTTCGCCGGTGTGGCCCGCCGTCCGGCGGCCGTTGTCGCGGGGCTGCTGGGCCAATTGGCGCTGCTGCCGCTCATCGCCTTCGGCGTGGGGCTGGCCTTCCGCCTGCCGCCCGTCTATTTTCTGGGACTGTTGCTCGTCGCCTGCTGTCCGGGAGGCAGTTCGTCGAACGTCTTTTCGATGCTGGCCAAGGGCGACGTGGCCCTTTCGGTGACGCTGACCGCTTTGAGCAGCCTCATCACGCTCTTCACGATTCCGCTGGTGATGGGTTTCGCCGCGCGTTTCGTCGCGGTGCATGCCGGTGCGGCCATCGAACTTCCGGTCGGGAAACTGCTGGTGCAGAACATCGTCCTGCTGTTCCTGCCGATGCTCTGCGGGGCGCTTTTCAGGCATTGGCGGCCCCGGGCGGCACGGCGTGTGCATGAGTTGCTGGGGCGTGTGGCCTTCCCGGCCCTGATGCTGCTGGCGGCGGTGTTCTTCGTGCAGTACGCCTCGACGATTCTGGAGAATCTCGGCGTGCTGGGGCTGGCCGCGGGTGCGCTGATCCTGCTGGCGATGGCGGGCGGATCGCTGCTGGCCCGCCTGTTCCGGCTCCGGCGGGCGGTGCGCCGCACGATCGTCATCGAGGTCGGGATGCAGAACGCTGCGCAGGCGATCGCCGTCGCCACCTCGCCGCTGATCTTCGACAGCGGTGAAATGGCCGTCCCGGCCATCGTCTACGCCCTCGTGATGAACGTGGTTCTGCTCTCGTACCTGAAACTGCTGCCGAAATGTACCGATGAAACGGCGTCGGAAGGCGCCTGACCGAGTATCTTTGCCGTATGAAATTCCTGAAAGTCGCTGTTTTGTTTTTCGGCCTGGCCGCGGCGTTTGCCGTGCGGGCGCAGGGCGGGACCTATCCCGTCAGCGGGCGGGTGATCGACCGTTTGAGCCGCCGCCCCGTGGCCTATGCCGCCGTGGTGCTGGCCGGGCAGGAGCAGAAGGGAGCCTCGACCGACTCGCTGGGGAGGTTCCGCATCGAGCGCGTGAAGCCGGGCATCTGGCGGCTGGCGGTCTCGTCGGTGGGCTACAAGAGCCTCACGACGCCCGAATACATGGTCTCGGCCGCCACGCCCTTTATCGAAGTCGAGCTGGAGGAGGATGCCGCGCAGCTGGAGGCCGTGACGGTCCGTCCGTCGCCGTTCCGCGTCACGGCGGAGAGTCCCGTAAGTTTGAAGGTGATCGGCCTGCGGGAGATCGAGAAAAGCCCCGGCTCGAACCGCGACGTGTCGCGCATCGTGCGCTCGTATCCCGGCGTGGCCTTCTCGCCCGTGGGGTATCGCAACGATTTGATCGTGCGCGGCGGCGGGCCTGCGGAGAACAAGTTCTACATGGACGGGATCGAAATCCCGAACATCAACCATTTCGCCACGCAGGGGGCGACGGGCGGTCCGGTGAGCATCGTCAACGCCGACCTCGTGCGCGAAATCAGTTTTTATACGGGCGCTTTTCCCGCCGACCGGGCCGGGGCGTTGAGTTCCGTGCTGGACTTCAGGCTCCGCGACGGCAATGCCGAAAAGCAGACCTTCAAAGCGACGTTGGGCGCCTCGGAAGTGGGGTTGAGCGGCAGCGGGCACATCGGCGGCAAGACGACTTATCTGTTTTCCATCCGCCAGTCCTACCTGCAACTGCTGTTCAAACTGCTGGGGCTGCCCTTCCTGCCCAACTACATCGACGGGCAGGCGAAAGTCAAGACACGCCTTTCGGAGCGCGACGAGCTGACGGTGCTGGCCCTTGCGGGATTCGACAACATGCGTCTCAACGTCGACGAGAAGGGCGAGGACGCCGAATACCTGTTGAGCTACCTGCCCCGCATCCGGCAGGAGACCTTCACGGTGGGGGCTTCGTGGCGTCACTATGCGGGCCGCCACGTGCAGACCGTGACCTTGAGCCACAACTACCTGAACAACCGCAACCTGAAATACCTGCGCAACGATGATTCGTCGGAGGACAACCTGACGCTCCGGCTGCGCTCCGTGGAGCAGAAGACCACGCTCCGGGCCGAGAACCGCACCTATCTGGGCCGCTGGACCGTCCGCGAGGGCGTCGAGGTGAATTATTCCGACTACACGAACCGCACGCTGCAACGGCTTTATACCGACAGGACGCAGCTGTCGGACTACCGGACCCGGCTGGGAATCGTCGGCTGGGGGCTGTTCGCCGGGGCCGAATACGCCTCGGCCGACAAGCGGTTCACCGCCTCGGCGGGCCTGCGCGCCGACGGGTGCGACTACTCGGGACGTATGGCGCGGGTGTGGCGTCAGCTGTCGCCCCGGGCTTCGGTCTCCTATGCGGTAGGTCCCGGCTGGTCGGTGAGCGGCAGCGCGGGGCTTTACTGCCAGCTGCCGCCCTACACGGCGTTGGGATTCAAGGTGGACGACGCGCTGGTCAACCGATCGCTCGATTACATGCGCGTCGGGGTCTTCAGCGCGGGTGTCGACTGGCGGCTGCGCGACCGGCTGATCGTCTCGGTCGAGGGATTTTACAAACGCTACGGCGATGTGCCGCTGTCGGTGGCGGACGGGATTCCGCTCTCGTGCAAGGGCAACGATTACGGCGTGGTGGGCAACGAGAAGCTGGTCTCCTCGGCGCAGGGGCACGCCTACGGCGTCGAGGCGATGGCCCGCTGGCAGATTCCGGGGCGAGTGAACGTCGTGGGATCGGTGACCGTGTTCCGCTCGGAGTACCGCAACGACCGGCAGGCCCCGTGGATCGCCTCGGCGTGGGACAACCGTTTCGTGGTCAACGTCAGCGGAACCTACGACCTGCCGCGCCACTGGAGCTTCGGTGCGAAGCTGAGCGCCGTGGGCGGTGCGCCCTACACGCCCTACGACGTGGAGCGTTCGTCGCTCGTCGAGGCGTGGGATGCGCAGGGACGGCCCTACTACGACTATTCGAAATACAACGCCGGGCGGCTCGACGCCTTCGCCCAGCTGGACGTGCGCGTCGACAAGGTGTTCTACTTCCGCCGTTGCATGCTGGGCGTCTACATCGACCTGCAAAACGTTGCGGGCGGTCGTTTGCGCCAGCCCGACGTGCTGATGTCCACGGGGGAGATCGAGAACCCCTCGGCTCCGGCTTCGGAGCGGCGTTACCGCATGAAATACCTCGAACAGGTGAGCGGTACGCTGCTCCCGACGCTGGGCCTGACGATCGAGTTTTAAGCCTCCGGCGTCCGCCGGGCCTTCCGTTTGTCCATTGCGAAACTGATGATGAAGGGGATCGCGAGGAAGACCGTCGTGCCGGTCACCACCAGCCACGTGTACGTCGCCGGACTGCCCACGGGCAGCTGCGAAGGCGGGAAGAAGGTGACGATGAACGAGAACAGCACGGCGAGGAACCCCACGCCTCCGATCAGCCACATGCCCGTGTTTCCGCCCGGCACGCGGTAGCTGCGGATGAGCTTGGGCTGCGTGTAGCGCAGGCGGATTCCCGCGGCGTACATCATCATGTACATGATCAGATACAGTCCCACGGTCAGGGCGCTCAACAGGAAGAACGCCACGCTGACGTCGTCCATCACGATGTAAAGCGACGAGAGGAGCGTCACGATGCAGCCCTGGATAATCAGTATGTTGAGCTGCACGCCGTTCTTGTTGGTCTTCTGGAGGAAGCAGGGCAGAGCACCGTCCCTGGCCGTCCACAGCAGGCCGCGGCTGGGGCCCGAAATCCACGACATCACGCCCGCCAGCGCACCGAAGGCCACGAGCAGTCCCATGACGTTCGAGAGCCATCCCACGTGGTAACGTTCGAAAGCGATCTGGAAGGTGGTGAACAGCCCCGACTGGAGGTTGATCTGGTCGTAGGGGGTGATGATGGCCACGGCCAGCGCGCCCAGCGTGAACAGTCCGAACGAGATCAGCGCCGCGAGGAACATCGCCCGCGGGAACTGCGTCTGGGGTTTGGCCAGTTCCGGAGCGTGCACGGCGTGCACCTCCACGCCGGCGAACAGCAGCAGGATGCCCGCCAGGAACGCGATGTCGCTCATGCCCGTGATGTGGGGGAAGAGACGCGGGTGGACGTGCTGCGCGGCGTCGACGTTGACGATCTGCGAGACGCCGGCCGGAATCTCCTTCAGGGCGATTTCGTTGCCGCCGGCCATCCAGATGACCGCCATCACGATCACGACGACGCCCGGGAGCACCGTGCCGATCAGAAATCCCTTCGAGGTGATGCCCGAGATGGCCGACGTGCCGCGCAGGGTCACCAGCGTCGCGCACCAGTACAACCCGACGTACAGCCCGTTCTGCGCCAGTGCCGGAACGCCGATCATGTAGGCGATCGACGCGGCGGCGAATCCCAGTACGGTGGGATACCAGACGACGTTCTGAATCCATTGCAGGAAGATCGCCGAGAAACCCAGGTGGCGGTTGAAAGCCTCCTTGACCCAGGTGTAGACGCCGCCGCCGCGGTCGGCGAAGGCGCTGCCCAGTTCGGCGCCAACGAGGGCCGCGGGAATCAGGAAGAGGAACGTCGCGAAGAAAATGTAGAAGAACATCGTCAGTTCCTCCTGGGCCATCATCGGGAGCCCGCGCAGGCTGATGACGGCCGCAGCGGTCATCAGCGCCAGCTGCGTCGTGGTGATATTTTTACGTTTTGCCATGGTGGGTAGGTTGGATTTTGCTGTTTTCCCTCGTCGTCCGCCGCACAGTTTTCGTGCCGGAGCGCATTGCCGCCCCGTGAAATCGGCAGCCGGAGCGTTGCAAAGAACCGATCGGAACACCGGGCGGCTTTTTCGTACCCTGCGCACGCGGGAACGGCGCGCCCGGCATGCGGACGCAAAAACAGCAGGGAATCTCGCGATTGCCTGCTGTCCCCGGAGGTCGCCCTCCTAAAACTACTAACCCAAACTTAAATAAATGAAGAAACCTCACTGCGGTTGCTGTGCCGCAGCTGACCGGAATAAGTACAAAGCGCGTGCCGAACCTGCAATCGCCGTCCGCCGGGGACCGTTTGGCCGATTATCGGGTCTTGTCGTGGAATTTTCACCGGAATAATTTTGGTTTTATTTCTTTTTATTGTTTTATTTGTGACGGATATTCAATGATAATAGCTATAAAAGAAAATATATAGCATCCTGATATGGAAGATGAGAAAGATATTTTACGGCGGATGAGCAGCGGGGACAGTGATGCCTTCCGGCTTGTCTTCCTGAAATACGCCCCGCGTGTGGAGGCCTTCGCCATGAAGATGCTGAAGAATATCCACGAGGCGCAGGACGTGTCGCAGAATATCTTCACCAAACTGTGGATGCAGCGCCGTGAACTGGCCCAGGTTCAGTCGCTCAACGCTTACCTGTTCCGCATGACGCGCAATGCCGTGCTGGACATCTGTAAGCACAGCCGGATCCGGATGCAGTTCGAAAACAGCGCCCGGGTCGACGGACAGATTCTTTGCGACGACGTTACGGAACGGATCGACACGGCCGAACTGTCGCGCCAGATCGAAGCCGCCGTCAGCAAGATGCCTGCCCGGAGGTATGAAATCTACCGCCTGTCGCGCGAGTGCGGCAAGAACAACCGTGAAATTGCCGAGGAGTTGAATATCAGTCCCAAAAGCGTTGAAAACCAGATTACGAAAGCGCTCGGCAGCATCAAAAAGGAAATTTCCTGAATTTTATTTTCATTTCGGCGTAGGGGTGTTGCGCCGCTGGATCGTCTAGTATGTGTAAGAGGATGACAGCGGACTGCGGCGCCCCGGCATTTTGCCGCACGATGCTTCCCCACGGAAAAAAGCCATGACTAAAAAGACCAAGAACATAGTTTCCGATTTCGCGAACAACGACATGCCCGCCGAGGTGCAGGAGCAGTTCCGCTGCTGGCTGGACGAGCATGCGGGCGGCGAGGCTGCGGAGGAACAACTGCTCGAGGAGTGGAACGCGGCGAAGCTCGGCCCGGTGAACGGCGCTGCCTATGAGCAGTCGTTCGAGCGGCTGATGCAGTCGATGCCGGCGGCTTCGTCTGCCGCGGCTCCGAAAAAGGGCCGCATTGCCCGTCTGGCTGCATCGTGGCGGCGTATGGCGGCCGTTGCAGCCGTCTGCGGGGTGGTGCTGGGACTCGGCGCCCTCGGCGCCCGCCTGTTCCTGAAACCCGAAAACGGGGCGTTTGTGGTTACGGGCGAAGACAGCAAGGGCCGCTTCGTGCTGCCCGACGGTACGCAGGTCTGGCTCAACTACGACAGCCGCCTCTACTATCCCGAGTCGTTCGACGGCAATTTGCGCTCCGTACGGCTCGAAGGCGAGGCGCTCTTCAACGTCGTGCGCGATGCTTCGAAACCGTTCCGTGTCCGGACTTCGCTGATGGAGGTCGAGGTGCTGGGGACGGTCTTCGACCTGAAATGTTACGAGCACCTGGACTATGCCGAGTTGGTACTTGTCTCCGGCTCGGTCAAAGCCACCTGTGCCGGGCAGTTGCCCGTCACGCTCTGCCCCGACGAGCGGCTGGTCGCCTATCGCAATTCGAAAAAGATCGACTACCAGGCTGTCGATGCCAATAATTACAATAAGTGGATGTTCGAAACGCAGAAACTCGATGAGATGCGTCTCGACGCCGTTTTCGTCAACCTCGAACACCGCTATAACGTCGAGTTCGACATCGCGGACGATGTTGGGCTCGAGGCGCGGCTTACGCTTTCGCTGCGCAGCGAGCCGCTCGAGGAGATTCTTGATGCCATCGCACTGGTGGTTCCGATCCGTTACGAATCCTCCGGGGGAACAATTTTCATAACACGCAGATAGACCGTTTTGTACGATGTCCTCTTTGGGACAACGTGGGATAACTTATGTTGCTGAAATGTAATATGTTGGTAATCAATATGATATAAAACTAACTCTAAAACTTTCATCGCTATGACAAGACCTTTACGCATTCCTGCTTTCGATTATTAGGCCTTCTCCGGCGGCCGCAACCGACGGTTGTCCGGAACGTGTGAACCTTTTTTCGTGCATTCAAAAACCTTATTGCCTTGAAACTTCAAACTTCCATTCAGAAACGGGCGTACCGTGCCCGTTGCGGTCTGCGGCGTGTCCTGCCGGTTTTGCTGGCGTTGGTGGTCGCTACTGCTGCCGTTGCAGTGCCTCCTTCCTCTTCGCGCGACGGTAAACTGACGCTTAACGTCAAGAATATTACGGTAAAAGAGCTGCTGCAAACCATCGAAAAGCAGAGCCGCTACACTTTCGTGTATAACATTTCGGATCTCGATCCCGCCCGCCGGGTCTCGCTCAGCGTGACCGACGCCTCCGTCGAGGCGGTCATCGCGCAGGCGATCCCCGAGGTGACGGCTACAGTGCGGGGAACACAGGTCGTGCTCGTGCGCAAGGCGGCCGACAAGGCCCGTCCCAATGTGAAAATAACCGGTACGGTGCGTGATGCCGACGGCGTGCCGCTCGTCGGTGCGACGCTGATCGTCGAGGGTACGACCCTCGGTATGAGCACCGGCGCCAACGGCGAATATACGCTGAATGTTCCGGCAAACGGCAAAATTGTCTGTTCCTATCTGGGTTACGATTCGGTGACGGAGACGGTGAACGCCCGTACGCGTATCGACTTCCAGCTCCGGGCGGCGGCCAACAGCATCGAGGACGTGGTGGTGACGGCCCTCGGTATCACCCGTAAGGAGAAGAGCCTCGGCTATGCCGTCTCGAAGATCGGCTCCGACGACATCACCAACAATGCCAGCGGCAGTTGGCTGAGCGGTATGGCCGGTAAGGTTGCCGGTCTGAATCTCGACCAGTCGGCCGCAGGACCCGGCGGATCGGTCCGTGTCACGCTGCGCGGCGAGGGCTCGCTCTCGTATAACAACAATACGGCTCTGTTCGTGGTCGACGGTGTGCCCATCGGCAGCGGTATGGATTCCAATACGTCGTCGGGTTCTTACGAATCGGACGACGCCCCGATCGACTACGGCAATGGCGCCGGTGACATCAATCCCGACGACGTGGAGTCGATCTCGGTGCTGAAAGGCCCGGCTGCAACGGCGCTTTACGGATCGCGCGCCGCCAACGGCGCCATCATCGTTACGACCAAGTCGGGCCGCAAGCAGAAGGGCATCGGGGTTACTTTTACCACCTCGGTAACCTTCGACAAGGCGGGTTACTGGCCCGATTTCCAGAATGTATACGGCGCCGGCGACTTCCGCAAAACGACCATCAATACGGGGCATATGACCAACGGCCTGAATCCCGACGAATATTCGTTCTACACGGTCGACGCCGATCATTCGGATACCGGCAAAAAAGTAAATGCATTCCATTCGCGTTACCAGTTCGGCGAGAAAATCCAGGGGCAGATGCGTTACATGTATGCCTCGTTCGATCCGGCGACGGGGACCTATACGCGGCTTCCGTACGAAGTATGCGACTGGTACAAGGGATTCTTCCGGACGGGCGTTACCTACACCAACAGTCTGGCGGTGGACGCCAGCGACGGCCATGGCTCGTCGCTGCGCGTGTCGGTCAAGGATACGCGCAACGACTGGATCGTGCCCAATACGGGTTTCAGCACCCAGAACTTCACGCTTTCGGCTATCAGCAAGCGGAACAAATACATCGAGGCCGGATTGAAACTGAGCTACTACCGCAAAAATTCGGACAACCTGCCCGTGGGGGGATACAGCAATTCGTCGCCCCTGAAAACGTTGCTCTGGCAACCTGTGAGCGCTTCGGCCCGCGATGCATACAACGAATGGAACAGCGGCCGGCTGGTCGACTACTATTCGGGCAGCGATTCTTCGGTGAAGCTGATTAACGGATCGATGGACAATCCCTATTTCATTGTTTACGAATGTCTGAATACGCAGGCCAAAGACCGTGTTTACGGCAATGCCAGCGTGACGGGGCATATTATTCCCGAGAAACTGTCGCTGACCGTGCGTTCGGGCATCGACTTCAGCAACGATTTCCGTACGCAGCAGAAACCGCAGTACACGCATGCCTACCTCGACGGAATGTACCGCGAACAAACGATCCGCAACATCGAACTCAACAACGACTTTCTGCTGAGCTACCGCGATACGTTCGGCGATTTTTCGCTCAACGCGTCGCTGGGCGGTAACAACATGCTCTATAAGTATCATTCCGTGCGGTTGACGGCCAATATGCTCGAAGAACCCAACGTGTTCATTTTGCAGAACGTCAACGGGAAACTCGATGTGGACAACCTGCGTAAAACCAAGTCGATCAATTCGTTCTACGGGTTGGTTTCGCTCAGTTGGCGCGACATGCTCTTTTTTGATATTACCGGCCGCAACGACTGGTCGAGTACGCTGGCTCCCGGTTACAACTCCTACTTTTACCCCTCGGTGAGCGCCAGCGTGCTGCTCGACGAGGTGTTCAAACTGCGCAACAAGGCCAAGTGGATCGACATGCTCAAGATTCGCGGTTCGTGGGCCAACGTGGGTAACGATACGGAGCCTTACCAGCTCCTGGGTTCCTACTCCAATTCATCGGTTTTCACCGGGGCTTACAAACTGCCCGGATCGACCAAAAACTACCGGCTCAAACCCGAAAATGTCGAGAGCTGGGAGGTCGGTTTCGAAGGCCACTTCCTGCAAAACCGCATCTCTTTCGACTTTGCTTATTACAGTTCGGAGACGACGAACCAGATCATCAACGTCCCCTCCGACTGGGCGACCGGCGCTTCGTCGATGGTCATCAACGCCGGCTGCGTGCGTAACGAGGGTATCGAACTTTCGGCGCGGTTCCAGCTCGTGAAAACCAAAAACTGGCGTTGGAATATCGATGCCAACTGGTCGAAGAACTGGAATGAACTGGTC
>ERZ836358.1670-NODE-1670-length-20136-cov-7.554454_pt1 | contig 20136 bp, 17 predicted proteins | sample MGYA00519942_ERZ836358 | MGnify/ENA primary metagenome ERZ836358 (study PRJEB31850, sample SAMEA3708798) | human gut metagenome | biome: human gut; feature: human-associated habitat; material: faeces | place: China | collected 2014 ...
GAGATTGAGCTGGCGCTCCCAGCCGCGGGGCCGCTGAGACAGCACTGCGATGCGCTGGACCACTTCGTATTTGATTTCTGCCATGTTTCCTTACCTGCCTTTGCTTTGTTTGTTATCATAATATAAGAACGCGGCGAAGATTTCAACAGGTAATTGGAAAATAATTTGAAAATTTTGATTTTACTTGCAGGAGCCGTAAGCGATCTTCACAGAACGGCACGTTCTGCCAAGGGCTCCCCTGCGAGGGGAGCTGACGCGCGGAGCGTGACGGAGGGGGTCAACCATAAGGCTCCTCTTCCCGCAGACGAACCAGTTCTTTTACCGCCTCCGGGTCATCCGGTGCGGGCTGGCGGCTGTTTCGCTTCTGCTCCGTGAACAGCCCGGGGGCATACTGCGCCATTACGCCGGGTGTATTTCCTGCCAGAAATTCCTTGGCGTTTTTTTGCATACAGGCTGCCGGTGTGCCGTCCGTCATGGGGACTGCCTGAATCGGCGGCAGATCCGGTTCCGGCGGCGGCAGCTGCACCTCCGGGCTGTCCGGCTGGCTGGGCAGCGCCCCCAGCGGCGGGCTCACCCGGCTGGATGTGGGGCCGACATGCTTTTGCTTGTGGGACATAAGAAACACCTCCGCACTTAATGTGTGCGGAGGTGTAGTCGTTTATGCGGGAAAAGTTCTGCTCTGTACAACCTCTCAGTCGCAGGCTTCGCTGCGACAGCTCCCCTAGTAGGGGAGCCTCTGGCGTTGCATGGAGTTTTGTTAGTTCTCCTTTGTGCGCAGGCTGCACCGCTCTGCCAAGGCCTCCCCTACCAGGGAAGGTGGCAAAGCCGACAGGCTTTGTCGGTGGGGTTACGTCACAATCTCCACCCAGCTGCCCCCGCTCCGCTCCTTATGCACGACCACCTGCCGGTCGATGCGGTCCTTCAGGGCGGCGACATGGGAGATGATGCCCACCAGTCGGTCGCCTTCGGTCAGGCAGGAAAGCACCCGGATGGCCTGCTCCAGCGATTCCTCATCCAGCGAGCCGAAGCCCTCATCGAGGAAAAGGGTGTCCAGCCGGATGCCGCCTGCGGTGCTCTGGACTTCATCGGAAAGACCCAAGGCCAGCGCCAGCGAGGCCTTGAAGCTCTCGCCGCCGGACAGGGTCTTGACGCTGCGGCGGGTGCCGTTGTAGTGGTCGATGACCCCCAGGTCAAGGCCCGACTGGCTGCGCTGGTTTTCGGCACCGATGCGCTCCAGCTCGTACTGGCCCGCCGTCATCTGCATCAGGCGGGTGTTGGCGTGGATAAGGATGCGGTCGAGGTAGTTCATCTGGATGTAGGCCTCCAGCCGGATCTTCTGCTTGCTGCTCAGGGTGCCGCCTGCCGTGGAGGCCAGCGCGTTTACCCACTGCCAGCGGGCATCCAGCGCGTCCCGCTGATCGGCAAGCTTCCGGTGATCGGCCAACGCCCTCCGGTTGGGCAGCAGCCGGGCGTTCAGGTCTTTCTCCTGTGCGGCAAGGGCTTTGCGCCGGGCCAGCAGCTCGTTCTGCTCTGCCTTGAGCGCCGCGATTTTCTGGGGCTGCGCGATCTGCTCCGCAGCCTGCCGGGCTTCCAGTGTCTGCACCGCAGCCTGGGCGGCGGCGGCAGCCTGCTGGGCTGCCGTCACCTGCGCTTCCAGAGCAGTGCGCTGTTCTGCCTGTGCTTTACGCTGGGCTTCCAGCTCTTTTTTGCGGCGGCAGTCGGTATGGCTTTTGGTCTGGCGCTGCTTCAGGTCAGCCTGTACAGTGTGCAGAGCATCATTTTCCTCGGCCAGCGCAGTTTTGAGCAGGCTCATGGTCAGAGGCACCGGCCCCTCGGGCGAAGTGAACCGTTCGGGCAGGAGCGCTTCGGCATCCTTCCGCAGCTGGGCGCGGCCCTCCTGTTCCCGCGTCAGCGCTTCCCGCGCGGCGGCACTGGCCTCCTGTGCAGCGCTGTCGGCCTGGGCGGCGGCCTGCTTGGCTTTATTCACCTGCACTTCGGTGGGGGCGGTGCGGGGCAGGTGGGCTCTGGCCGGGTGGTGGGTGCTGCCGCAGACAGGGCAGGGGGCACCCTCTTCCAGCGTCTGAGCCAGCAGACCCGCCTGCGCATCCAGAAAGGCACGCTCCAGTGTGTCACGGGCAGAATGGGCCTCGGTCTGTCTGCCCGCCGTCTGCCGGTAGGCCTCCTGCGCGGCGCGTGCGGCTGTGTTCCGGTGCTGGCACTCTGTCAGGCTCCGGGCCAGCTCGTTCAGTGCGGTTTCCCGCTGGGCAAGACGGGCCGCTTCTGCCTCCAACTCTACCCGGCGGGTGTCGGCATCGGCCAGAGCGGCAAGCTCCGCTTCAGAGGCCGAGAGTGCCGCATTCAGTGCTTCCAGTGTTTTGCGCCGGATGCTGGCCTTGGCGGATTCCAGCTGGGCGGTGCTACGGGCCTTGGCCAGCTCTCCGGCAACCTCCTGCCGCTGGCGCTCTGCCTGCTCTGCCGCGCCCAGCGTGGTCTGTAACGTGCTCAATTGCCTGTCCAGTGCAGCCAGCGCGTCTGCGGCCTGTGCGGCGGCGGCTTCCTGCCGGGCGGTCAGCCCCTCCAGCAGGGTGGTCACTGCATCCGGCGGCATCTGCGCCGAAAGTGTCCCCAGTGCTTCGGCCTCCGGGTCGGCGGCATCATACGAGATGCCCGCAAGCACTGCGTCCAGCTTTGCATTCAGGGCGGCGCGTCGGGCTGTGAGGGCGGAGTTTTCCTCGGCCAGCGCCTCCTGCAGTTTCTGGTAGCGCTGGGTGCGGAACAGCTTCCGGAAGATCTTGCTCCGCTCCTCAGTGGTGGCGTTGAGCAGGCGGGTGAACTGCCCCTGCGCGATCATGGCGATCTGGGAAAACTGGTTGTAGTCCAGCCCGATGATATCAATGACAGCGGCAGTTACCTCCTTGGCTTTGGTCACAGGCGGGCGGCCGTCGGCATAGGTCAGGGCGGCATCTGCTTTTTCAGTGGTAAACCCCTCGCCCCGGGCCTTGGGGCGCAGATACTCCGGGTTGCGCCGGACGGTGTACCGCTGCCCCCGCACCTCAAATTCCAGCTCCACAAAGGTGGGGGTGCCGGGGTCCGCGTATTTGCTGCGGAGCATGGCCCAATCCCGCACGCCGCCGCTGGAATGATCGTACAGGGCGTAGGTGATGGCATCGAACAGGGTGGTCTTGCCCGCGCCGGTGTCGCCGGTGACAAGGTAGAGCCCGCCTCTGCCCAATTGCTCCAGCGGCAGGGTGGTGGTGCCTGCATAGGGGCCAAAGGCCGAGAGGGTCAGCTTGAGCGGTCTCATGCGTCCTCCTCCTTCCAGATGCTTTCAATGAGCTGCTGGCAGAATGCCGCCTGCTCATGGGTCAGGGGCTGGTTGTTCTGCAGCTGGTAAAAATCTGCAAAGTGCTCCAGCGGTGTTTTCTGTTCGGCCTTTGCAGGGGCATCCAGCTCCTGCCGGGTCTGGGTGCGGCGGTTGTCGTAATCCAGCCGCATCAGGTTGGGGTAGATGACCCGCAGGCGGGCCAGTGCCTCGGGAATGTCCTGCTCATCGGTCAGAGTGATGTGCAGGTAATCGTCCACGGCGGTGCCCTCGTAATTGCGGCGGTCGGTCAGCTCCATGTAGCTGCCGCGCAGCTCCCGCAGATCGTGCCGGGGCACCAGCGGTTCGGCGGCAATGGTCACGCTGCCCTTTTCGCCCAGCTCCACAAAGGTCACGCTCTTGTGCTGGCTGGCCTCCGAGAAAGAATACTTCAGCGGCGTTCCGCAGTAGCGCAGGGTGTCCCGGCCCACCTTCTGGGGGCTGTGCAGATGCCCCAGCGCCACATAGTCGAACTTGTCGAACAGGGCGGCATCCACCCAGTCGATGCCGCCCACGCTGGGCTCCTCGCTCTCGCAGGAGGCAGCTCCTGCCACGAACTGATGTGCCACCAGCACACTGCGGCGGGCCGGGTCAGGCGAACAGTGATCCAGCACGCAGGCAAGGGCATCGTTGTAGCTCTCAATGGGCGTGTCCGGCCAGACGTGCCGCACCATGGCAGGCTTCAAAAAGGGCAGTAAGTACAGATCGACCGGGCCGTGTGCGTCGGTGAGGGTGATGGGCTCCGGCGGCCCGGAAAACACCGGTGAGACGTAGACCCTGCTTTCGGCCAGCAGGGCAGAGCCAAAGGCCACCCGGTCGGCGGAATCGTGGTTGCCCGAGATGGCGAACACCGGCAGCTCCCGGCGGGAAAGCTCGGTGAGGAACCAGTCCAGCAGGCGGACCGCCTCGGCAGGCGGCACGGGTTTGTCGTACAGGTCACCGGCCAGCAGCACGGCATCCACGGGGTGGGAATCGAGCAGGGATAAGATCTGCTCTAAAATATAGCGCTGGTCGTCCAGCATGGAGAACTCGCAGACCCGTTTGCCCAGGTGCAGGTCGGAGAGGTGGAGAAAACGCATGGGGAAGCCCCCTTTCTAAAAGGATGGCTCTATTATACCACGGAATGTTCTCTTTTGCGTGCCAAAAGAGAACCAGAAAAGCACCCGCTACTTTCGAAGCGCGGGAGGCACGAACTAGGGGCTGCTCGCCCCTAGTAACCCCAAAGCAGAGGGCTCCGAACAAAAATGCTGGAGATTCCCGCCTGTCGGCGTGAAGATCTCTTAACCGCATTTTTGCCCGGAGCCGATTGAAATTTTTAACTAGCGGGGAACAGCTTCTCCCAGGTGGCTTTGCCCACGGCACCGTCAGCGTTCAGGCCATTGCGGCGCTGGAACCGCTGAACAGCGGCGGCAGTCCGGGAGCCGAACTTTCCGTCCGTGCCGATCTTCTCCCCCAGCGTGTTGAGCTTCTGCTGGATGAGCCGGATGGTGCCGCCGGACATGCCGGTGCGCATCACGATGCCGGGATAGGGCACCGCCAGCCCGTGCTTTGCGGTGTACTTTGCGTAAAGGGCATTCCAGGTGTTGGCCCCGACTTTGCCGTCCATGTTCATACTGTTCCGGAGCTGGAATTCTTTCACGGCGTTTTCGCTCCTGGTGCCAAAGTGGCCGTCTATGGTCAGTGCGGGGTAATAGCTGCACTGGTCACGCACGCCGTTCAGCCAGGTCTGCACCAGAGCTTCGTCCGGGCCGTAGGAGCCCTTTTGGATCAACGAATAATAAGCGGGGATCGCCATTGTGGTCACACTCCTTCCACGACAGCGTATGCAGCGCTGTGGGGAGGTGTGCCATAGCGTTTTTGCCCTCTCCGTTTTTGCTTCGCGCCTGAGAGGGCAAGGCCGTTTCGACCAGCACCTGATCCTCCCGGCTTGCCGTCACCCGCTGCCACCACTCCACGCATTTGAACCGCACCACATACCCCCCGCACACCAGATCGTTTTCCTCCGGCAGGGCGTAGGTGCCGCAGGCAGAGCGGCACAGCCCCGGGTAGAGCACGCACCACCAGTTTTTGCCGTGGCGGGCGTTGCCGCCCAGGTCGATGCGCAGGGCCTGATACCGCCCGGCAGGCAGGATGCCGGTGGAATAGCGGGTGGTATCAAAGTACATTTCCACCAGCTGTACCGTAACGGTGGAAAAGATCCCCCGCCTTGCCAGCACGGCCCGGGCCGTCAGCTCCAGTGCGGGCAGGTTCTCTGCCGCCCAGCGCAGGGCGGCAGGCTTGTCCTGTGCGGTGCAGTGGACATCGGCGTAGGCCAGAACGGCGTCCCGCACAGCGAGCTTGACGGTCTGGTCGGCAGGGGAATCGCTGTCGGCCCGGATGTGGAAGCGCAAGGTGTCGGCACAGAGGAGGGTCCCGGTGTCCAGCTGTGCCTGCCCCCAGCGCAGAGCAGCAGGCAGGGCGCTCAGAAGCAGCGCAAGGGAAAGCACGGCGCACCCCAGCGCCATCTCACGGCGGGTGAGTGTGCGGGAAAAGAATGGCAGCATAAAAACAGGCCCCTTTTCTGGAAATGATAACCAGAGAATGGGCCTGTTTGACACATTTTATTCTGATACTTGATTTTTGCAGTGAAGTCTGACTGTAATGCCAAAAGCTCCCCCTTCGGGGGAGCTGGCAATGCGAAGCATTGACTGAGAGGGTTGCTCCTTTTAGTTCTTCAGAGACTGCATGGGAGCCGGCAGGCGGCCGCCGCGGTTGATGAACACCGAGGGGTCACGCTGATTCACCGGCATGATGGGGCCATAGCCCAGCAGACCGCCGAAATCCAGGATCTCGCCTGCCTTGCGGCCGATGGCGGGAATGACGCGGACGGCGGTGGTCTTGCTGTTCACCATGCCAATGGCGGCTTCGTCGGCGATCAGGGCGCTGATGACAGCGGGGGTAGTATCGCCGGGGATGATGACCATATCGATGCCCACCGAGCAGACAGCCGTCATGGCTTCCAGCTTTTCGATGGTCAGGCAGCCGCACTCGGCGGCGTGGATCATGCCGTCGTCCTCGCTGACGGGGATAAAGGCACCGGAGAGGCCGCCCACATGGTTGGAGGCCATCACGCCGCCCTTCTTCACAGCATCGTTCAGCAGGGCCAGGCAGGCCGTGGTGCCGCAGCAGCCGCAGGTCTCAAGGCCCATCTCTTCCAGAATGTTGGCCACACTGTCGCCGATGGCGGGGGTAGGTGCCAGCGACAGGTCGATGATACCGGCGGGCACACCCAGTGCCTGAGAAGCCAGATTGGCCACCAGCTGGCCCACGCGGGTGATCTTGAAGGCGGTGCGCTTGACCAGCTCTGCCACCTCGTCGATGGGGGCATCCTTGGGCAGGCGGGCCAGTGCAGCGCGCACAGCGCCGGGGCCGGAAACGCCCACATGGATCTCACAATCCGGCTCGCCGGGGCCGTGGAATGCACCGGCCATGAAGGGGTTGTCCTCCGGTGCGTTGCAGAACACCACCAGCTTTGCGGCACCGATGCACTGACGATCAGCCGTCAGCTCGGAAGCCTTCTTGACGGCCTCGCCCATGAGCTTGACGGCGTCCATGTTCAGTCCTGCCTTGGTGGCACCGATGTTCACCGAGCTGCACACGATGTCGGTCTCGGCCAGTGCGCGGGGAATGGACTCGATCAGGCGGCGGTCACCGGCAGAAAAGCCCTTGTGCACCAGAGCACTGTAGCCGCCCACAAAGTTTACACCCACCTTTTTACCGGCGGCATCCAGAGTTTTTGCAAACTCCACAGGGTCGGCATCCGGGCAGGCACCCAGCAGCATGGCGATGGGTGTGACACTGATGCGCTTGTTGATGATGGGAATACCGTACTCGGCACTGATATGCTCCACCGTGGGCACAAGGTTTGCGGCCTTGGTGGTGATCTTGTTATAGATGTTCTCGCACGCCTTCTTCGGGTCCGGGTCGATGCAGTCCAGCAGGCTGATGCCCATGGTGACGGTGCGCACGTCCAGATTGTCCTGAGTGAACATCTCGATGGTCTCGAGGATGTCACCGGTATTAAACATACTCATAGCTGTGTACTCCCTCCATCAGATGGTGTGCATGGCATCAAAAACTTCCTGACGGGTAACATTGATCTGCATGCCCATCTCGGCAGCCAGCGCGTCGGTGCGCTTGTGCAGCTCTTCGTGGCTCACATTGCAATTGCTGATATCCACCAGCATGATCATGGCGAACATGCCCTGCAGGATGCTCTGGGTCACGTCCTCGATATTGATGTTCAGTTCGGTGCACAGACCAGCGACCTTGGCAACAACGCCCACGGTATCGTGACCAATGACGGTAATGAATGCTTTCATCGTTTCCACCCTCGTTTTCCTTTTGATGAACGGTGCCGCAAGCGTTCCGGCACACTCTTACTCTTCCAGTATAGCAGATTTGGCAAAATTTGAACACACTTTTTGTAAAAAAGAACAGACACGAGGGGAAAAAGACATTCTATCCCAAAAATTGGGTGCAATCTTTTACAGCTTGTGCTATACTTATAGATAATTTATTTCCCGATTACGGGCTGAGAAGGAGCAAAATACTATGGAACAGCTTTTGAAGATCCTGGAAGACAATGCGCGGCTGCCCATTGAGGATATCGCCACGATGCTGAATAAATCCCCCGCCGAGGTGGCGGCCATGATCGATCTGGCCCGGGCACAGGGCATCATCAAGGGCTACAAGACCCTTGTGGACTGGGAAAAGGCCGGGGTCAACCGTGTGGAGGCCGTCATCGAGCTGAATGTCAGCCCCAAGAAGAGCCGCGGCTTTGACGAGATCGCAGCCACCATTGCCTCCTTTGACGAAGTGGAGAGCGTGCTGCTGATGAGCGGCGGCTACGACCTGCAGCTGGTCATCAAGGGCCAGACCTTCCAGGAGATCGCCCTGTTCGTGGCAAAGCGCCTTTCTCCGCTGGACGATGTGCTGTCCACCGCCACCCATTTTGTGCTGCGCACCTATAAAAAGGAGGGCCGCCTGTATCAGGACGAAGAAATCGATGAAAGAGAGTGCACGGTGCTGTGATGGACTACGATAAACTGATCGCGCCTGCCGCTGAGGCCATGCGCCCCTCCGGCATCCGCAAATTTTTCGATCTGGCTGCCGAAATGCCCGAGTGCATCAGTCTGGGCGTGGGCGAGCCGGACTTCAAAACGCCATGGGCCGTGCGCGAAGCCGGCATCGAGAGTCTGGAGCATGGCCGCACCCGCTACACCTCCAACGCAGGCCTGAAGGAGCTGCGCGCCGAGGTGGCAAAGTATCTGGAGCGCCGCATGGGCCTGCACTACGACCCGCTGCACGAGGTGCTCATCACGGTGGGCGGCAGCGAAGCCATTGATATGTGCATCCGCACGCTGGTGCAGCCCGGGGACGAGGTCATCATCCCGGAGCCCTGCTTTGTGTGCTACGAGCCCATCACCACCCTGTCCGGCGGTGTGCCGGTGCATGTGGCCTGCCGTCAGGAGGACGAGTTCCGCCTGCGTGCCGATGCGCTGAAAGCAGCCATCACCCCCAAGACAAAGCTGCTCATCATGCCGTTTCCCAACAACCCCACCGGTGCGGTGATGGAGCGCGAGGATCTGGAAGCCGTTGCAGAGGTACTGCGCGGCACCAACATCATGGTGCTCTCGGATGAGATCTACGCCGAGCTGAACTACGGCCTGCGGCCTCATGTTTCCGTTGCCACCCTGCCCGGCATGGCCGAGCGCACCATCGTGGTGAACGGCTTCTCCAAGACTTACGCCATGACCGGCTGGCGTCTGGGCTATGCCTGCGGCCCGGCACCCATCATCCGGATCATGACCAAGATCCACCAGAGTGCTATCATGAGTGCCCCCACCACCAGCCAGTACGCCGCCATCACTGCTCTGAAGGAGTGCGACGGCGAGATCGACCGCATGCGCGACGAGTACAATATGCGCCGCCGCCTTGTGGTGAAGTCCTTTAACGATATGGGCCTGACCTGCTTTGAGCCGCGCGGTGCGTTCTACGCCTTCCCCTGCATCAAGAGCACGGGCATGAGCAGTCAGGATTTCTGCACGAAGCTGCTGGAACAGAAGCATGTGGCCATCATCCCCGGCGATGCCTTTGGCGCTTCCGGCGAAGGCTACGCCCGCATTTCCTACGCCTACAGCGTGGAGCATCTGAAGGAAGCGCTCCGGCGCATCCGGGAATTCCTGCAGGAAAACGGCATCTATCACGGCATCTGAGGAGGAACAAATGGCAAGGCTGAACTGCGTGACCATTCTGGCCCCCGCAAAGCTCAATCTGGCGCTGGACGTGGTGGGCCTTCTGCCGGGCGGCTACCATGATCTGGACATGACCATGCAGGCCATTACCCTGTACGAGCGGGTGGTGCTGCGCCGCAGCCCCTACCTGAACCTGCGTCTGCCGGGCAGTCTGGTGGCCCCCAATAACAAAAACACTGCCATCAAGGCAGCGCTGGCCTTTTTTGACTACACCGGCCTTCTGGCGGGCGTGGACATCACCATCTATAAAAATACCCCGGTGCGGGCGGGCATGGCGGGCGGCAGTGCCGATGCTGCCGCTGTTCTGGTGGGCATGAACGAGCTGTACGGTGCGTACCTTTCCATGAGTGAGCTGTGCGCGCTGGGCGCAAAGATCGGTGCGGATGTGCCCTTTGCCCTGATGGGCGGCACCTGCCGGGTGCAGGGTGTGGGCGATTTTCTCAAGGCGCTGCCGCCGGTGCCGGAGTGCTGGTTCACGGTGGTGATGCCGGACTACGGCGTTTCCACCCCGGAGGCTTTTGCGGCCTATGACCGGGTGGGCAGCAGCATTCACCCGGACTGCGGAGCGCAGGAAGCCGCCATCCGTGCCGGAGATCTGGATGTCCTTTGTGCCGCCGCCGGCAATGCGCTGGAAGAGTGCAGCGGAGCAAAGGATACCGGGGCCATCAAGGCCCTGCTGCGGGAGCATGGCGCTGTCACCGCCCTGATGACCGGCAGTGGTGCGGCGGTGTTCGGCGTATTCCGGGACGAAGGGGCCGCACGGGCTGCTGCACAGGCCGCAAAGCGGCGCTGGAAGCAGGTGTACGTGGCGCAGCCTGACCGCGGCGGCGCACGGGTGAGCCGATAAAAATGCATAGACCTCCTTCCCACGGGGCATACTGCCCGCAAAGGAAGGAGGTCTTTTTTGTGCAGACCTTTTATAAAATCTGCCTGATCTTAATGATCGTGGGCGGCATCAACTGGGGCCTTGTGGGGCTGTTCCAATTCGATTTTGTGGGCTGGCTGCTGGGCGGCAGCGCATCCATCTGGTCGCGCATCGTGTTCACGCTGGTGGGCATTGCAGCCCTGTGCGGCATCCCGGGGCTGTTTTCGGATGAAACGGATGAATGACCCTCTCAGTCAATGCCTACGGCATTGCCAGCTCCCCCGAAAGGGGGAGCTTTATTGTGCCTGTCCTCCAGAAGTAAAAAAGCTCTCCCTTCGGGAGAGCTGGCGCGTCAGCGCCTGAGAGGGTCAATGACAGGTGCTTTTGCTTGTTGACTCAATTACTGCTTCCGTCAAGATCATCCCAGCCTACCAGATCCGGCAGGGTGAGCGTCTCGTCGGAGCAGTGGGGGTGTGCACGCCGCTGGTCCTCGGCCATGGTGCGCACCACCTCGCGGGTGATCTCGCGGATGGCGGCGCAGTCCTCCGGCAGGTCGGTCTGGCTGCGGCCGGAGTGGGTAAACAGGATCTTACCCATGTGGCCCACCACCAGCGTCAGCGGCAGCTGCTGTGGAGCATTGCTGTTGTAGCGGTAGCCCTGCTCTTTGGCCGCTTTGTAGATGCGCTGGGCCGCAAAGCTCCAGCTCAGGATGCCGCGGGCCTGTTCTACGCCAAGGTAGCCGTACAGCACCCCCGGCGCGTCGCAGATGAGGGTGAAGGGAAACTCGGCCCCCTGCGTGGCCTTTGCCACCATGCGAGGCGAGGAACGCACCACGCAGGCCAGCCGCACGCCGCGCAGTCTGGGCAGGGTCTGCAGGTAGCGGGTCAGATATTCCCGGGTGACAGGGTGGTCAAAGGCAGGCAGGAAGATCATGACCAGAGGGTGCTCCCCTTCGCACAGCTTGTAAAAATCATTGCCCGGTGTGGTGGGGGTATCAAAGGTGAAACGGGGGATGGAGGTGCCCACCAGATGTTCTGACTTCATGCCGCAATGCACATCCTTTCAAGATAATAAAAAAATCCACACACTGCATCTCTGCAGAAAGTGCAGAGGACAGCGGTGGATGGATTGCTATAAAAAGATCCCGCCCGGTCGTCTGCGGTCAATCAAACCTACCCTTACGGACAGGTGGGTGCCCTGTCTCCGGGTTCGCGCTTCCTCATCGAGCCTTCATGGTCGCCCCATGACGGGGAGGTCTGCAATCCACCGGGGAACTCCAAGCTCCCGTTGAATGATTAGTAGGATCATATAAACCGCAACAAATCGAGTCGGGCAGGAAAACCTTACGCAGTTGACAAATCAGTCGATCTCAAACTGGTCGCTCAGACGCTTCTCGAACAGCTTGCTGACTTCCAGCAGCGTCTCATCGTCCTCCACCACGTCGAGATACTCGCCCTCGTCGTCCTCGCCGACACTCAGGATGACCAGCTGGGCGTCCTCGTCCAGATCGTCCTCGTTCTCGGCGTATTCCACGACGGCAAGATAATGCACGCCCTTGTGGTCCAGAGCGTCGATCACTTCAAACGTGACCTCGTTGCCATCCTCGTCCTCGAGGGTCATCAGGTCAGGCTGATACTCCTCTTCGGTCTCAGCGGCGGGCTTCTTCATCTCTTCTGCCATAGATCACGTTCTCCTATCGAAATACCGGGTATGCACTATTATACACAAATAGATCATCTCACATATGCCCCGGCGGCCCCATCGCTCTGGTGGTGTGGGTTCCGGGTACGCCTATAGTTTAGCGTTTTTATCGTCACTCGTCAAGAGTTTTTTCGAAGAAATTATCGGACAAAGTTTGATGCTTTTTTCTCTCGCATTTCATCCCGGAATGTGCTATACTATAGCGATAGCTTTTACTACAGCATACGAAGAGGGAGGCCCGGATATGAGAGCCTTGAAAAAAATAATGGCCGCACTGGCCCTGACGGCAGTGCTGGCCGGGTGCAGCGGGGGCGGCGTCCTCTCCAGCCTCAAGGGCGGCAGCACGTCAGCCCAGAGCATCAGCCGCCCGGCGGTGGAGTCGGCAGAGCTGCAGTTCACCCACCCGGCGGCGGGGGACACCATCGCGGTGTTCGACACCTCGGCGGGCATCTTTAAGGCCGTGCTCTTCCCCGACGAAGCCCCGCAGGCGGTGCAGAATTTCACCACGCTGGCCGGACAGGGCTTCTATAACGGCCTCACCGTTACCCGGGTGGAGAAGGACTTTGTGGTCGAGGCCGGGCAGGGCGCAGACGGCAGGGGCACCACCATCTGGAACGGCAGCCGCTACCCCGCCGAGACCACCGACAAGCTCCACCATTACTCCGGTGCCCTCTGCGCGGCGGCGGATGCCTCGGGCGAATGCGCCAGCGTCTTCTATGTCATGGAGACGCTGCCGGGCGGGGACTCGGTGACGCAGGAGCTGACCGACCAGATGACCGCCGCCGGCTGGCGGGCCGAGGTCATCAGCGCCTACCAGACGGCGGGCGGCGCACCCTATCTCGACTACACCGATACCGTCTTCGGGCAGGTGTACGAGGGGATGGACGTGGTGGACGCCATCGCCCGGACCGGCGTGGATGAGGCTCAGCGCCCCACCGAACCCATCACCATCAACAGCGTGACCATCACGAAATTTGAATAAGAAGCTGTTTTTCCGCCCTCCGGGCGGTGGGACGGCTGCAAAAAGATCACCCGCCAACTGGCGGGTGATCTGCGTTTATGGGGGAAAAGAGACAGGTCAGGTCGACTTTACCTGCAGAGTGATGGCGATGTAGGTCTTCCCTTTATAGGTCTCGGCTGCAACGCCTACCTTGGTCCAGTTGCTGGAAAGATTAAACTTCAGCTTAGAAGCCTCATTGTTCTCGGTGATATAGCCAATGAGTTTTTCCAAGGTGGTGTCCTTATAATCGTATTGGGCGATGAGAGTCAGGGTAGAAGTTTTTTCATCGTACTTTACTTCGTGGTAGCCTGTGTATCCTCTGAAGTTGCCCTTCAGTTTGGCGTCCAGATTAGTTTTGGCAATGCCCCGCATCCCATCGTCATTGGCCAGGGCTACGGCGCGGCCGTTGTTGATGGCCCCCATCACCTCGGCTTCGACCTGGGCCTTCGGGCCGGAAGAGCCGCCGCCACCGCTGCAGGCGGTCAGGAGCAGAAGGGTCAGTGCACCGGCCAGAAGCAGGGCAGTCAGTTTTCTCAGTTTTGTCATGTGGGTCGCCTCCAATCGTTTTTGTTTTGGTGAGTCCAGTTGCTTTTCTCGTGAAGAAGCATCATCCCCGGCCATCTGGGCAGGGGGTCCTTCTACCCTCATTCTATCGGAGAAGAGCCGGTGCTGTCAAGCCGGAAAACTATACAAATCTGGCTTGGAAAAATTGTGAAAACAAACCGGAAAACGACGATTTTTTGCGGACTTCGCAACAAACTGTCCGGACTTCGCAAAGAAACTTTGCTACAGGGGCGGCGGGGGCTTTCAGACCTCCCCCGGATGCTCCTTCCGCCATGCGAGATAGTCGTCCAGAATGACCGTTGCGCTCACCGAGTCGAGGATGTCCTTCCGCTTTGCGCCGAAGGTGCCGCTCTCGTCGAGGAGGTCGGCGGCGGCGCAGGTGGTCTGGCGCTCGTCCCACATCCGGACGGGCAGCCCGCTCCAGATCTCCACAGTCTTGGCCAGCTTCCGGCTCTTGCGGGCACGCTCGCCCTCGGTGCCGTCCATGTTCAGCGGCAGGCCGATGACGATAAGCTCCGCCCCGATGTCCTTTGCCACCTCGCAGACCTTCGAGGCCACCTTGTCCCGGGCCTTGAGGGTGATCTGGGGCGTGATGGCGGTGGTGAGAAATTCGGTGCGGTCGCAGGTGGCGAGGCCGGTGCGGCTGTCGCCGTAATCTACTGCTAATATCTTCATGCAGGGTCATCCTCCTGAGATGATTTTTTCTCCATTGTACCACAGAATAGATGTCGCTGCAATTTTGTGGTACAATGAGAGATAAGCAGAAAATCCACCCAACGGAGAGATTCACCATGTTAAAACTACTTTTAGGCGCTTCCGGCAGCGGAAAGACCACCCTGCTGTACCAGCGCATCCGCGCCCGGGCCGAGGCGGGCGGCAGGAGCATCCTGCTGGTGCCGGAACAGTTTACCTCGTCCACCGAGGGCCGCATCCACCGGGAGCTGGGAGACGCACTGAGCGGGCTGGTGGAGAGCTTTTCCTTCACCAGCCTCGCCGAGCACATCCTGTCGGCGGAGGGCGGCTCCGCCGTCCAGACCCTCAGCGATGCGGGCCGGGCGGTGCTGGTCCGCCGCGCCCTCGAGGAATTGCAGGACAACGTCCATTATTACTACCGCCACCGCCGCTCTGCTGCCTTCTGCCAGATGGCGGCGGAGACCATCGACGAGCTGAAGAGCGCAGGCCTCTCGGGCCAGCGGCTCTATGCGCTGGCGCAGGAGTGCGGCGCGGACAGCGCGAAGCTCAGCGAGCTGGCCCTCATCTTTCAGGGCTACGAGACCCTGCTGGCCGGGACGGGCATGGACCCCTCCGACCGCCTCACGCTGGCCGCGTCCCGCCTTGAGAGCGCCCTTGCCCGGGGAGGACTGCCGGAGTTTCTGCGCGGCCGGGAGGTGTTCATCGACGAGTTCGACACCTTCAACGCCCCGAAAAAACGGCTGATGGGTGCGCTGCTGGCCGCTCTGCCCACTGTGACGGTGGCTCTCTGCGACGACGGCGCCCCCCTCATCCCGGGGGACATGAGCCTTTTCTCGGGGGCAAAGCAGGTGGCGGCACAGCTGCGCCAGCTGGCCCGCCGGAGCGGCACCGAGGTGGCGGTGCCGGAGCTGCTGCGCCGGGACGTGCGCCACGCCGACGCCCCCGGCCTCGCGGCAGCGGCCCGGCTGCTGGCGTCGGGCCAGTGTGACCCGCCCCCGGCCTGCCCGGAAATAAAGCTTTTCGCCGCCCCCAGCCGGGAGGAGGAAGCCCGGGCTGCTGCTGCGGCCATCCGCCGCCTCATGCGGCAGGGTGTCCGCTGCGGCAGGATCGCCGTGGTCTGCCGCGACATTGCAAAGTACCGCGCCGCCGTCCGGTACGAGTTCCGGATGGCGGATATCCCTCTCTACTGCGACGAGCCGACCACCCCCGAGTTCAGCGCTCCGGCCACGGCGGTGCGCTGCCTGCTGGCCATTGCCCGGGGCGCAGAGCTGACCGAACAGCTCACCACGCTGGCAAAGACGGGGCTGTGCGCCCTCACCGAAGAGGAGGTCTGCGCCCTCGAGAACTACGCCTACACGTGGTCGCCGGGCGCGGCAGCGTGGCGCGCCCCCTTTGAGAAGAATCCCCGGGGCTTCGGCGACGCAGACCCCACCGCCGAGGACGCCGAGAACCTCGCCCGGGCCGAGAAGGCCCGCGCCCTCCTTGTAGAGGCCGCTGACGGTCTGCGTGCAAAGCTCCGCTCTGCCAGCGCCGAGCAGATGAGCCGCGCTCTCTACTTCTGCCTCAAGGAGCTGGGGGCCGAGGAAGCACAGGCCGCGCAGGTGGAGGCCATCCGGGCCGAGCGGGGCATCCCCGCCGCCGAGGAAGCCGCCCGGGAGTGGAATGTGGTCATGGGCCTGCTGGACGAGATGGCCAGCCTGCTGGGCGGCCAGAGCGTCACCATCGCCGAGTACGAGGAGCTGTTCGGCCTGCTGCTGCGCTCCTCCGACCTCGGCCACATCCCCCAGACGCTGGACGCTGTGGTGCTGGCCAGCGCGGGCAAGATGCGCCTCGATGCGCCGGACTACGTCTTTGTGCTGGGCCTCTCCGGGGGCGAGTTTCCCGCCGCGCCCGGCGAGACGGGCCTCCTGACCCACGCCGACCGGGACGCCCTCATGGCGCAGGAGGTCGAGCTGCCCGACTGCTTCGAGAACCGGGTCGTCCGTGAGCAGGTCTGCTTCTACAAGGCCCTCACCGCCCCGGCCAAGGGCCTCTGGCTCAGCTGGCCCAAGGGGCAGGGCCAGACCCTCTGTGCCGCCCTCGAGCCGGTCGTGGACCTGCTGGCTCCCGCTGCTCCCGTGCTGGAGCTGCCCGACCTCGCAGCTACCCCCGCCGACGGCCTCGATGTGCTGGGCGGCGGCTGGCCCCTGACGGACACCGAACGGGCCAGCCTCACCGAGGCCCTCTGCGCTCCCGGTGCAGCCGAGCCGGAGGGGCTCGCCCTCCTGCGCCGGATGGCGGGCCGCGCCCCCCGTCAGGTCAGCGACCTTGAGGCCCTCGAGACCCTGTTGGGGCGGCGTCTGCGCATTTCGCCCAGCCAGCTGGAAAAATATTACACCTGCCGGTACGGCTATTTTCTGCAATATGTTCTGGGCCTCCGCCCCCGCAGGCGGGCCGAGCTCTCCGCCGACCAGAGCGGCACCCTCATGCACTGGGTGCTCCAGATGGCCCTCGACCCCCATCCCGGCCCCGACAACCCTTGCGCGGGCCTGCAGCCCTTCCTCGACCTCGACGACGAGGCCATGGCGGCGCTGGCCGGGCTGCTGGTGGACGAGTACGCAAAGCGCTACCTCCCCGAGGACACGGCCCGCTTTGCCTACCTGCTCTCCCGCCTGAAAAAGAGCATGGCAGGCCTGCTGTGCTACCTGCGGGACGAGCAGCGCCAGTCCAGCTTCCGCCCCGTGGCCTGTGAGCTGAAGATCGGCCCCGGCGAGGACGCCGTCCGGGGCCAGACCTACCGCCTCTCCGACGGGCGGACGGTGCAGCTCATCGGCACGGTGGACCGTGCCGACGAGTGGATCGAGGACGACGGCACCCGCTGGGTGCGGGTGGTGGACTACAAGACCGGCTCGAAGAAGCTGGACCTCCGGGAGGTCTACTGCGGCCTTGACTGCCAGATGCTGCTCTACCTGTTCAGCTTGACCCGGGACGCGGGTGGACGCTTCACCGGGGCCGAACCGGCGGGCGTTTTGTATCTGCTGGCCGACCCCGCCCCCGAGACCACCACCCGGGACAAGGCCGCCCAGACCATGGACTACAAGCTGGACGGCCTCGTGCGGGACGAGCGAAAGGTCTTCGACGCTATGGACGCCGAGGAGACGGGGCGGTATCTGCCCTTCAGCTTCCGGGGCGGCGAACCCAGCCCCTACCAGAAGGACAAGCGAGCCGACAAGGCCAAGCTCTCCCGCATCCAGCTCCACCTCGACGACCTCGTCACCCGGATGGGCGAGCAGCTCTACAGCGGCTGCATCGCCGCCGAGCCGCTGGTCACGGGCCGAAGCCCCTGCCGGTGGTGCGATTACGGCTTTATCTGCTGCCACGAGGACGGTGTGGGAGAGCGCGCCCTCGACGCCCCCGCAAAGCCCTTTGAGCCGTCCGAAGACCCCGATAAGAAGGAGGAAAAAGACCCGTGAGCGAGACAAAATGGACCCCGGCCCAGCGTGCCGCCATCGACGACCGGGGCGGTGCGCTGCTGGTGAGCGCCGCCGCGGGCAGCGGCAAGACCGCCGTGCTGACGGAGCGTGCCGTCCGGCTCATCACCGACCCGGAGCACCCCGTGGATGCCGACCGGCTCCTCATCGTCACCTTTACCAACGCCGCTGCCGCCGAGCTTCGCGCCCGCATCGGGCAGGCGCTGCTCCGCCGCAGTCAGGCCGAGCCGTCCAACACGGCCCTCCGCCGCCAGCGGATGCTTTTGCAGCGCGCCCCCATCTGTACCATTGACGCCTTCTGCCTCGACCTGCTCCGCAAACACTTTCAGGCGCTGGACATCCCGCCCGATTTCACCCCCGCCGACCCCGGCAGCGTGGAGACGCTGCGCACTGCGGCCCTCGCCGAGACGCTGGAAGCGGCCTATCTGAACGCGGATTTCTGTGCCTTCGCCGACCTTTACGGCAAGGGCCGCACCGACAGTGCGGCGGGGGAGGCCGTCCTGAAGGTCTATGACTTCCTCCGCGCCCTGCCCGACTACGGCAGGAAGCTGGACGAGATGCTGGCCCCATGGCAGGACGAGAACGGCTTCGTCCGCACCTGCTGGCACGACATCCTGCTGGCCGAAGCCGCTCGGTCGGCCCGGGCGGCGGGGGAACTGCTGTCCGCCGCATTGAAGGACAGCCGGGCCGACCTCGTCACGGCGCGGGCCGACGCTGAGGCCAGCAAAAAAACCCCCGCCGCCAAGGAAAAGGCTGTGGCGGGCATGAATGAGCGGTTCGCCGAGCCGCTGGAACGGCTCGAAAGCGCCGCCGCCCTGCTGGGAGAGGTGGAGCATCTGGCGGAGGCGGGGGAGTGGACACCCCTCTACGATAAGCTGACGCCCTACGTCCTCGGCATGGAGCAGGTCCCCGGCCTCAAGAATATGAAAAAGCGGCTCACCGGTGAGCACAAGGACGCTGTCAAGACCCGGGCCGACGAGGCCGCGAAGCTCTTTGAAAAAATAGAAGATCTGATCAGCTGTAGTCTGGACGAGGCCGAGCTGGACCGGAGAGCCGCCGAACCCCGCCTGCGCGCCCTTTTTGCCGCCGTGCGGGACTTCGACGCCCGCTTCACGGCCCGGAAGCGGGAGCGCCGGCTGCTGGAATTCAGCGACTTCGAGCATCTGGCCCTTCGCCTCCTGCGGGACGAGGACGGCCGGCCCACCGAGCTGTGCCAGAGCATCCGACAGGGCTATGCTGCCGTCATGGTGGACGAATATCAGGACACCAATGCATTGCAGGATGCCCTTTACCGCTGCCTCGCAAGCCCGGCAGGGGACGACCTCTTCCTCGTGGGCGACCTCAAGCAGAGCATCTACCGCTTCCGGCAGGCCGACCCCACCATCTTCCGGGAGAAGCTGGAGAGCTGGCCGCCCCTGCCTGGCGGCGCGGCCCGCCCCCGCCCCGAAGAGGGTGTCCCCGGCAGGAACGCCCTGCTGGCGCTGGACGCCAACTTCCGCTCCGCCCCGCAGGTGGTGGCGGGCATCAACTTCCTCTTCGAACAGCTCATGACCCCTCAGCTGGGCGATACGGCCTACGGCGACGGCCAGCGCCTTGTCTGCGGTGCGCCGGGGGAGTATGAGGGCAGCGTGGAGGCCTGCTTCCTGTCCGATGACACCGCCGAGACGGATGCAAATTATATTGCCGACCGCATCGAGACGATGGTAGCCTCCGGTGAGCCGGTGCGGGATGGCGGCACCACCCGCCCGGTGCAGTATGAGGACTGCTGCGTCCTGCTGGCGGCACGCGGCGACTTTCCGGCCTACGCCGAGGCCCTGACGGCCCGGGGCATCCCGGTCTACGCCGACGCCCGGGAGAACCTCTTGGACGCACCCCACATCCGCCCCCTCATCGCCCTGCTGCGGGTCATCGACAACCCCGCGCAGGACATCTACCTTGCTGCCGCTATGCTCGGCCCCATGTTCGGCTTCACCGACGATGACCTCGTCCGCCTCCGGGCAGGGGCGCAGAGCACCGACCAGCACACCCGCATCAGCCTCTATGGCGCGGTATTGCAGGCTGCACGCAGCGGGGCGGAGGATGACTTCACCCGCCGGGTGGGGGCCTTTTACCAGCGCCTCACCGCCCTGCGCCGGATGGCCCGGAGCGTGCCGGGGGAGGAACTGCTGGAGGGGATCTTCGTCTCC
>ERZ836358.1674-NODE-1674-length-20116-cov-4.472210_pt1 | contig 20116 bp, 9 predicted proteins | sample MGYA00519942_ERZ836358 | MGnify/ENA primary metagenome ERZ836358 (study PRJEB31850, sample SAMEA3708798) | human gut metagenome | biome: human gut; feature: human-associated habitat; material: faeces | place: China | collected 2014 ...
AGCTGTTCGTGCGCTGGGTGCAGAACGGCATCTTCCAGCCGCGCTTCTCCATCCATTCGACCAACACCGACAACACCGTTACCGAGCCTTGGATGTACAGCGACAAAAAGCAGTACATCAAGGAGGCCATCGACTTCCGCTACAAGCTCAGCCCGACGCTCTACTCGTTGATGGAGCGCGCGCATGAGAACGGCCTGCCCATCTGGCAGCCCACCTTCGCGGTGTTCCAGAATGACCCCGCAACCTACGATGAGGGTGTCGATTTCATGTTCGGCGATTCTTTGCTGGTGGCCAATGTTGTCGAGAAGGGCCAAACCGTTCGCCCGGTCTACCTGCCCAAGACCGAAAACGAGAACGAGCGGTTCTACGACTTCTACACCCGTGAGGAGTACGCCCCCGGCCAGACCGTTGAGGTGCCGGTCGACATTGCCAGCATTCCGCTGTTTGTGCGCAGCGGTGCCATCCTCCCGATGAGCGGCAACGCCCTGCATAACCTGATGACCGAAAAGACCACGGCGCTGGACATCCTGATGGCCCCCGATGTAGATTCCGAGTTCACGCTGTATGAGGATGACGGCCGCACGAACGACTATCGCAACGGCGCTTACCTCAAGACGAAGATCGCTGTAAAGGCGGGCGTCAAAACGGTCGTGACCTTTGCGAATGAGGGCAATTACGAAACGGCTGTCGAGAGCATGTATCTTGACATGATCCACCGCGAAAAATCCCCGTTCTATGTGCAGGTCGACGGCAAGGAGCTGCCGCACTTCCTGCACCGCCGTAAGTTTGAGCAGGCCGAGAGCGGCTGGTACTACAGCCAGCGCCTCAAGAGTGTGCAGATCAAGTACCCCAACCCCAAGCAGGATCATGAGGTGCTTGTCTCGTTCGAGCAGTTTGATTTGATTGGGATGTAAGGGGGAGGCGGCGGTGAGGAATCCCTCCGCCCTCGCTTCGCTCGGCCACCTCCCTTTGACAAGGGAGGCTTTAAAGGCCCCCTTGTCAAAGGGGGCTGTCCGCGAAGCGGACTGGGGGATTCCCCGCCGCACCTGCCCGCAATGACCACATATATCAGAAGGAGAGATACCATGTTCAAGAAAATCGCAGCTTTGGGTGCTGCGGCTGTGCTGGGGATCGGTCTGCTGACCGGCTGCGGCGCATCCGCCTCCACGGCCGATGCAGGCTACAGCGCCGAGAATCCGCTGGTTCTTACGCTGGCCCACGGCCTGTCGGAGACCCACACTGTCCATATCGCCATGACTCAGTTTGCGGAGGAGGTCAACGAAAAGACCGATGGCCGCATTCAGGTCAAGATCTTCCCCAACGGCCAGCTTGGCAGCGAGAACGAGAACCTTGAGCAGCTGCAGGCGGGTGTTATCGCCATGACGAAGGTCTCCGCCCCCGGCCTTGCCACCTACAACGAGGCCTACAACGCCTTCGGCCTGCCTTACATTTTCAATGACACCGAGGATTTCTACCATGTCATGGACTCGCAGGAGATGCAGGACTTCTTCCTCTCGACCGGCGAGGACGGCTTTGTCACGCTGACCTACTACACCTCCGGCGCCCGCTCCTTCTACACGAAGGACAAGGCCATCCGCACCCCGGCAGACCTCAAGGGCCTGAAGATCCGCGTGCAGGATATGAAGAGCCAGACCGATATGATGAGCTACCTCGGCGGTATCCCCGTTGCCATGTCCTACGGCGATGTCTATACCTCGCTGCAGACCGGCATCATCGACGGCACCGAGAACAACGAGACCGCCCTGACCACCGGCAAGCACGGTGAGGTCTGCAAGGTCTACTCGGTCGATCAGCACGCCATGATCCCCGACGTCCTCATCATGAGCGAAAAGGTCTGGAAGACCATCAGCCCGGAGGATCAGCAGATTCTTCTCGAGGCTGCCCACGACTCCACCGATGCCCACAAGGTCATGTGGGACACCGCAGTCGAGGAGGCTGTCAAGGAGGCACAGGAAACGATGGGCGTAGAGTTCGTCTACGATGTCGATAAGGAGGCCTTCCGCGAGGCCACCCAGCCCATGATCGAGGCCTACGAGGAGGAGTACCCCGGCGTCAAGACGCTGCTGGATACCATCGAGCAGGCCAGAGGGGAGGAGTAAACCATGAAAAACACCTTTGCAACGATTAAATTCTGGATGGATAAGATCCTGAGCATCGCCTGTGCGATTCTTCTTTCCTTCATGACCATTCTGGTGCTTATCCAGGTGTTCTCCCGCTATGTGCTCAACAGCCCGGTCGCCTTTACCGAGGAGCTTGTCCGCTACAGCCTGATCTGGACCGGTTTCATCGGTGCGGCCTACGCCTTCTCCACCCGCGAGCATATGTCGCTGACGCTCGTCCGCGACAAGTTCACCGGCAAGGCCCACACCGGCCTGCTGGTGGCCATTGACGGCCTGATTCTCCTGATGGCGATCTTCGTATTCACGATCGGCGGCTTTAAGCTGGCGGTCTCCGCCAGCCGCGAGTTCTCGGCACTGCTGGGCATCCCCCGCAGTCTGGTTTACGCCATCGCCCCGATTTCCGGCGTGTTCATTGTGATTGCGCAGATCATCAATATCTATGAGGACATCACCGGCGAAAAAGTAGAATCCAAGGAGGGTGCAGACAAATGAGTATCACCATGACCACCGTTATCCTTTTCGCTGTGTTCGGCGTGCTGCTGTTCCTCGGCGTGCCCATCTCCATCAGCATTGTGGCATCCTCCATCGTGACGGCCATGTCTACCCTGTCATGGGACCAGATCACCTTTATCACGATGCAGAAGATGAACTCCGGTGTTGAGTCGTTCTCCCTGCTGGCTGTGCCGCTGTTTATTCTGGCCGGCAACATCATGAACAACGGCGGTATCGCCAAGCGCCTTGTCAACTTTGCACAGCTGTTTGTCGGCAAGATTCCCGGCTCGATGGCACAGGCAAACATCCTCGGCAACATGCTGTTCGGCGCACTGTCCGGCTCTTCTGTTGCCGCTGCGTCCGCCATGGGCGGCTGCATCGCCCCCATTGAGGAGGAAAACGGCTACGACCCCGCCTACTCCGCCGCTGCGAACATCGCCTCGGCCCCCACGGGTCTGCTGATTCCCCCGACCTCCGCCTTCATCGTTTACTCCACCGTTGCGGGCGGCGTGTCCATCTCCACCCTGTTCATGGCCGGCTACATCCCCGGCATCCTGATGGGTCTGTGCTGCATGATCGTTGCGTTCATCGGCGCAAAGAAGGCCGGCATGAAGGCCACCGGCTTTGACCGCAGCCAGAGTGTGCTGAAAACCATCTGGGACGCAGTTCCGTCCCTGCTGCTCATCGTCATCGTCATCGGCGGCATCGTCTCCGGTGTCTTTACCGCCACCGAGGGCGCAGGCATCGCGGTTCTGTACTGCCTGATCCTCTCCGTCATCTATAAGAGCATCGACTTCAAGGGCTTCCTTGGTATCCTGCTCAACTCCGCCAAGACGAGCGGCATCATCCTGTTCCTGATTTCCGCTTCCTCTGCCATGTCGTTTGTCATGGCGTACTCCGGCATCCCGGCCGCCATCTCCAACGGCCTGATGAGCCTGACCGACAACAAGTATATCATCTTCCTGCTGATGAATATTATTCTGCTGGTCATTGGCATGTTCATGGACATCACCCCGGCTATCCTGATCTTCACCCCGATTTTCCTGCCCATCGCCATCAGCTTCGGCATGACCGAGATTCAGTTCGGCGTTATGCTGATCTTCAACATGTGTCTGGGCAACATCACCCCGCCGGTCGGCTCTGTCCTGTTTGTCGGCTGCGGCATCGGTCATGTCTCCATCGAGCAGGTGACCTCCAAGCTGATCCCCTACTTTGTGGCACTGGTTGCCGCCCTGCTGGCCGTCACCTATATCCCGGCGCTCTCCCTCGGTCTGCCCAGCCTTATGGGTCTGATCTGAAGTAAATAACCACCCGAGCCACCCCGCCCGCAGCCCACGCTGCCGGGCGGGGTGTTTTTTGTATGTATATATAATAAGGTAGAAGCCCGCCACACCGTAGGGGCGCATTCAATATGCGCCCGCAGATGGGCAGACGCCCCCGGGGTGTCGGGGACGCCGTCCCTGCGTTTTTTCCTTTTCCAACATGACCGAACAAATCTTGTCCCCCTGCGGCGCGCAACATCTGCGCAAAAGTATCGACATAATTCAACATATAGTGTGCAGATGCGCAAGAAATCGCGCTGTATCTTACAAAGCTGCACCGCACGAACCGTCAGGATACACAATATAATGCGGTTGAAATATAGCAAATTGCCGAAAATGAAACGATTCAACGCAGGTACTTGAAATTCTCATACCAAAGAGCTATAATTTTTCTCATAAAAGAAATGGAAATTAAATCCAGTGTATTATGTTTCCCATGCCTCCTACGCCAGCGATTGCGTGCGGACGCCGTGGAAAGCATAAGCCCAAAGGGTGTACACCCTTTGCTATTCCGCAGTTTACTGCGGAATAAAGTGTATTGAATGTATACAAGAGGAGGCAAGGCAGATGACGAAGTCAAATTCCATCCTGTATCGTGCGACGGCACTGCTGGCCGCCCTGTGCCTGCTGGCAAGCATGGCTCTGCCGGTATATGCAGCGGAGACGGAGACTGACTTTTCTGTTTCAAATTCGGAAACGATTCCGGACGATGACAATACGGGAAATGGTGCTGATGGAACCGGGTCGGATATTTCTGTGTCGAATTTGGAAACGATTCAAAAAGACGCCGACACGACAAGCGAGGGCAGCAAAACAGAGCCTGAAATTTCTGTGCCGGAATCAGGAACGATTCCAAGCGGCGCCGACACAACAGACAAAGCCGCAGGCACGCCCCTTGCCGAGGGCGTGACCGGTTCAGAGAATACCGCCCCGGCAGACAATGCCGCTGCGGACAAGACCGCCGATACGGATAAAACCGGCGAGGATTCCACCGGGGGCGAGGACGAAGCAGGCTTCTCGAACGAAGACGATTCGGCTGATGATAGGATGATTACGGCAGGGAATGCCAAAGAAAGTGATATTGCACTGTGTGCGGACAATGCTACGGTGCAAGAAGGTACAAAGTACACATTCTACTTTGCACCGCCGGATAGCTGGAAGGATAGTCTATCAGAATCATCGACACTTACATGCTCCTTTAAGCGTGGCAATAACAATAGCGATCCGGATGGGCCGAAATATGGTGTGAGAGAAACAACGGCAATACGCACTGCCGATTCAACGAAAGATGGCCGCCCAATTTATCAGGTAGATGTCTACCATAACAATGATGATAAAGATTCGTTATGTCCCTATGGTGGCTTTGTCTGGGTTAAATTTGCACTGGATAATGACCATTGGGTTCAGATGAATGGAGAGCGGAAGAACAATGAGTGCTGGATGTTTGTTAAAGATATCGCCGACAAATGCCTTGACGGAAATAAACTGAATGCAAACGCAGCGAGCGACTACGATCTTAGCAAATGGGTTCCCTACGCCGACATCACCCCCAAGCATGTCCGCTATTGCGGCGAAAGAATGACCCTGCTGAATAAATCAGCACAAGCACTGGATAATGTCACCGTCACATTCTGGAAAAAGGATGACCAAAATGGATTTAAATCGGTCGGTGAGACAAAGACGATTTCACCTTTGCCAATAGACGGCCAAGCGGTCATCAAAATTCCCACAGACGCCTGCGCCTATGTAAGCTTTAAAAAGTCAGATGGTACTTACATCGGCGGCAAGCAGTACTTCAATTTCTATAATGATGAAGCTGAAACAAAAGAAATAGCAGTATTCCCATACGACCCTGTCACGCGCTATTGCCTGATATATACAGGCGATAAAGATGTAAGGTGGAGCGCACCGGGCAGCAAAACCGTCTACTTCGATGCAACCTTCTCGGACATGTCGTACAACAATGACGCTGCAAAAATCCCCTACGGTATGCCGGACGCCAACGGCAACCTGTGGTGCTACATGACCAGTGGTGAAAGCGGCAAAGAACCGATAACCAAGCTGCAAATGGTTCGTGACGGCACCAGCGAGATTTGGTATGTCGATGTGCCGCAAGGCTATACAAAAATCCGCTTTGCATCTTGGGCGGTAGATAATGAAATCGCTGCACAAAATGGCGATGGCACTGCAATGCTTACCATTCCCACGGACAAAGACAAGCCGTGCTTCTACGCCGACACCAGCGATGATGTAATCTACCAAGGCGGCGACCGCGGCGGCTATTGGGATGATTTGGGGGCTGTCCGTGATGTAGAAAAAGGCAAAAAAGGAGAAAACGGAGAGACCAAGAGTATTGTAGATCTGGATAAGCAAGCCTTTACGCCCCAGTCCAACACAAAGTATATCAGCACCACACTGTATGACTATTACACGGACTATGAGCTGAACGGCAACAACCGCAATACATACAGTTCTACCGAGACGGGCACACACCGCAGTTATGTTCCATTCAGGCAGTTTGACCGTGCGCTGAGTAATTATTATAGCAGCTATACAGGTAGCCCAAAGGTTCAAAACCCGATTTATACCGGCCACTTCCAGCCCAATTATAATGGTTGGGGAACGCCATTCTCAGATATCGCAGCAAACCTGAATTTGTACGGCTGGGGCAATATAAATGCGTCTGATAATAGTGACTACAATCATTTTATGGCAGTCAACAACTCAACCATAAATGTAGATGGCAAGGGTGAATTTTACAATGCAACCTTCCAAGGCTTGGTTGGAAACCAAATGAAGGACGGTATGCCGGTCATGGCCGGTACTACACTTGCAGAGCCGCACTTCAACGAAGCGTTTTTAACCGGCACAAACACTGAAAAAGCCGTGCTGGGCAAGGTGTACAAGGATGTTTCCTTCCCGTTTACCCAGAAAGCCGTCTTTACGGAGAATAACGGCGATACTGAATCTAAAGCCAAGTACTGGTACTTTGACAGTAATGAGCGGTCGCTGTATCTGAAGCAGGATACAGCCAAAAGCAAGTACTATCTGGAAGCAACGAAGACTGGCGAGTACGAGAATGGAAAACCGAAATATACAGATGATAAGTCGGAAAATGTGGATTCGGAAAGAGGGAAAAAGGGAACCTACGGTTTCTTCCCCTTCAATCAAAATACAATTGCCGCAACAGCCAGCAATTACAACTACGGCTTTGGTGCGAAGCTGCAATTTGACTTTACATTGACGGATGACGGTAAGGTTCAAGTAGGGGACGATGCCAATGATAAAGTCCCCATCAAGTTCTTCTTCTCCGGTGACGATGATGTGTGGGTCTACATTGACGGTCAGCTGGTGCTGGATGTCGGCGGCGCGCACGGTAAAGCGTCCGGCCTGCTGGAATTTGGCGAGCAAGGAGGTAAGAACACAGTCACATCCTATATCAGTGATATCAAAGCAAGCAACAACACTATCTATAAAGATTGTGCGCCTGCAAAACAAGTAACATTCAACGAGAAGCCGTACACCTTCAAGCACGAGAGCAAGGATGCCATTACTTACGAAAAAGGCACCACCCACACCCTGACCATGTTCTACATGGAGCGCGGCATGTGGGAGTCCAACATGGCGGTGGCGTTCAACTTCCCCGACCACAACGAGCTGCAAGTTGAAAAGCAGGTCGATGTTTCGGGAGTAAACGATCTGTTCAAGGACAGCTTCCAAAACCAGAAGATCTTCACCTTCAACATCAAGAATCTGGCCACCCACTACGTCCCAAAAGGTACTTCTTACGAAGAGGGTGAAACCAAAGCACTCCCAGAAGAAGCCTATAAAGACGCTCAAAAACCATCCGACACCTCCGCCAGTCTGACCTATGCACCGGAACCACCAGACAAAAAGGACGGAGACCTCGCCGTGCGGTGGTCAGCCACAAGGGATGACCCAACCAGTGCGCACCGAGAGCAGCGCCGCGGCACCCTGCCGCTGGATTCACCAATCAATATAAAAGACTTCAGCTACCTGACCTTTGATGTCTATGTGGAGGGCGATAAGGCCGATACCTGCGCCTTGGGCAACCTGTATGTGGAGCTTTGGGATACAGAAAGCCACCAAAAAGGCTGTATCAACGGCAAGGGCCTGCAAAGCAGTGATGTCTACGGTGCGGCAATCGGGCTGCATCCGGGGCAGTGGTACACCATACGGCTGCTGCTGAACTCTCTGGAAACCACCAGTAAGGGTTTCAACAATACTCTCCAACGTATCACAGTCGGTGATAACTTTGCGCGTAGCATTTACCTGCGCAACTTTACATTCCGCAGCGCGCCGAAGGAGCAGACAAAACCAGGCTTTACGACCGAGCAGTACGACATCCCAGACTATAACTCCGCCAAAAGCGGAAATCTGGAAAACGCAACATATGCCGTGTTTTCCTCCGACCGTGGCAATGGGGATGTTGTGGATGAAGACGGCCAGTTCCTGCTGCAGGCCGGTGAAACGGTCACCTTTAAGGATCAGTTCCGCCGCGGCAGCTACATAGCCCTGCAGGAGCAGGTTGATCCGAATCTGTATGATACATTCTGGACGGTCTACGAAAATGATGCACCGGTGACAAATGTAAGCGGTGCGAGTAAGTATGTGATGACAGACACGAATATCAAAAGTCTGGAGAATGTTGAAGGCACTGCCCCGAAAGATGGCCGGACGGAGAAGGTGATTGACGGAAACGATAAAAACGGAAACTCAATCACGAACGCATATAGCAACATATCTATGAAACCGACTGATAATACGCTCGTTTTCCGCTCCTACAGCGATACGGCTGACAAAGACGAGTTGACCAAGCTGAAGGTGGTTTTCACCAACAAGGTCAAGACCGGCAAGCTGATCATACGCAAGGAAGCGGCCCCGGATGAAACGCTGGAAGGAAAGACATTTAAATTTACCGTCAAGTTCAGCGATGTCGGCGGCCAAGGCCTTGGCGGGGATATTCTGGAACAAAACTACTACTGTACAGTGACAGAGCAAACAAATGGTCAAGAGTACGGCGAAGTCGTAATTGACAGGATTCCGGTCGGTACACGGTTTGTTGTGTCGGAAGATGCGTATCCGGGCACAAGCCTGCAATCGGTGAACATCACGGGCGGCAAAGACTGCGCCATTACCGAGGACGGCAAAAGGGTGCGCGGTTCTGTCGTGGAGGACGATGCCAATGTAGCAACAGCAACATTTGTCAATACAAAGCGCCAGCTGATCGACATAGAGGTTACAAAGCAGTGGCAAAAGCAGGACGACACGGTAATTAAAGACGGCCTGCCCACTGCCATTTACCTGAAATTGCAGCGCACCAAAACACCGGGCGAGGAAACCAGTTGGGAGAATGTCCAGACGGTCAAGAAGTTGACAGACAGCTACAGCGGCTGGGTTACAAAGTTTACCGGCTTGGACAAATTTGATGTGAAAGACGATCCCCATGTGAATTACACCTACCGCGTACTGGAAAGTGCAACGGAAGATGGAACATTCTACGGCGGCTCTGCAAACAATGTGATTGAGATTGGCGGCAAGAAATACACGATTCTCAAGAACACAGTACAAGTTCAAGAGAGCAGTACAACCCCCTTGAAGCTGACCTTGATTAACCAACTGCAAGATGCCAAGTATAACCTGAACATCACAAAGCAGGACGCCGAGGATAAGACAAAGCTGGGCGGCGTGGAGTTCAAGCTGGAAAAACTGGGCGCGGATGGTAAGCCTGATACGGCATTTACAGCCGAAACGAAAGCAACATCCAGTGAAGATGCGGATAAAGGCAAGTGCAGTTTTGCGAACCTGACCCCCGGCAGCTACCGGCTGACCGAAACAAAAACCGCCGAAGGCTACACCCTGCTGGCTGATGCCATCAGTTTTGAACTGACAACGAATGGAGAGTGCGTGCGCGATGCTACTGACTTTGGCGATGTGCAGTACGATTCCACCACGGGCGTGTACAACATTGCCCTGACGATCAACAACCGCAAAAGCTTTGAGTTGCCGCATACGGGCGCGGATGCACCCAGCCTGTGGCTTTTGATAGGCTTGCCCGCGCTGGTGGCTGTACTGCTAGTGTTGGTGTTCCGCTACAATAAGAAAGGGGGCCGGCGTTAATAACGAAGTCCCCCTCTACACAAACAAATTTAAAGAGAAAGAGGTACGAAGCAAAATGAAACTGAAACGCTTACTCACCGCAGCCCTCAGCGCCGTTATGGCCCTAAGCGTCTGCGCCCTGCCCGCAATGGCGGATGATACGACAACAGCAGCAACGCCGAAGACGAGCACCAGTACGATTGACACTAGCCTAAAGGGTTCTATCACGATTCACAAATATCTGCAGGAAAATCCAACAGAAAATGGTGATGGTACGGGCGAGGATAACCAAACACCTCCGACTGGTGCAGAAGCGGCTGAAGGTGTAGGCTTTACCGTCTATCAGGTTATGAGCACAGCAGACCTGCTAAAATACTATAATGGTGAAGGCGATACCGTTACGATCGACACCTATGCTAATGTTGCAGCTAATACGCTGAAAGACACGGTGACCGCTATTAAAACGCTTCCCGAAGCCAAAACCAATCCTCAAGGCGAGGTCAAATTTAAAGGCTTGGACATCGGTCTTTATGTTGTAATCGAGACTTCCAAACCGGCTTCCGTTACGGAAGCTGTGAAACCTTTCCTTGTTTCTATTCCAATGACCCGCAAGGGCGATGTGAAGAAGGGCGAGGAATGGCTCTATGATGTTGTTGTTTACCCGAAAAACAGCACAAAGACAGGCGACTTTACGCTGAAAAAGTACGGTGTAATTGGCAGTGATAAAACAAGTAAAGTAGGCTTGGAAGGTGTTCAGTTTAAGCTGGAACACCTGAAAGATGGCATTGACTATAACACGGCAACAGAAAGCGTCACCACCAACTGGGTACAGATTAAGCCGAAAGCGACTACTGGCACTGCGCAGGAAGACTATTTTGTGACCGATGTTTCGGGTGAAATCAGTGTTGAGGATTTGAAACCGGGCACTTATCGTTTTACCGAAATTGGTTACGCAGAGAGAAAAGATAACAAGTACATCATCAACAAAAATGATCAGTATGTGTTTGTGGTAAATGCGGACGGTACTACTGCAAGTATCCCGGCTACTGCAAAACACCAGGGTGATTACACGGTAGATGGAAACACGGTTTCTGTTTATAACTATGTGCCTGATGTGAACAAGCAAGTTAAGAAGGGCGATACCTGGCAGAAGGCGGCCGATTTTAATGTCGGAGATAAGATCGACTATAAGATTGAAGTTACTATCCCTGAAAACATTGATCGCTTAAAGACCTTTACCGTGACCGATACTCCGAAAAATCTGACGGACGATGTGAATTCTGTTAAGGTTAAAAACGGCAATAGCGAGATTGATAATACGGCAAATAGCGTTTATACAGTAAATAAAAGCGGTGCAGATGGCTTTGCCGTCAACTTTGTTCCGGGCGCGATGGCTGCGTACAAGGGCAAAACATTGACGATTACTTATATTGCCGAACTGAATAAGACTGCGGTCTCCACCACGGATGGCAACTCCAACACAGTAAAACTTGACTATTCCAATAATGTTAAGCAGGAAGGTGACACAACTCCGGATACGACGAAGACTGTGCAAGACGAGGCTGTTGTCTATACCTTCAAAATTTCCATTAACAAGATTGCTGATGATGCGGACAAGACTCCCCTTGAGAATGTGGAATTTGATCTGTACAAGCAGGTTAAAAAGGGTGCCACAGGAGCAATTACAGATGCTGACGCAAAGGCACTTGGCCTTGATGCTGTGTTTGGTTGGGTACGAGTCAATAATGAAGTGAATGCCAGCAATGAACATGTTGCACTGAAAACTGATACCAACGGAAAACTTGAAGTTAATGGCTTAGAGAACGGTATTTACAAACTGGTAGAAACGAAGACGCACGATGGCTATAACTTGCTGAAAGAGCCGGTTGATGTTACCCTGAGCATTGCGTATAAGACCATATGGACAAAGACAGATACTTATAATAATGGCGTCTGGGTAAAATCCGATGTGACGCAAAAGAACGAAACATTTGATGCAGATCATACGGCGGCACCCGGCGAAGCAATGAATGGCGGAACCCAGAGCGGTGTGGGTAATATCGGCATGATTACAAAGACCATCATCAACCGCAAGGGCTTCAACCTGCCTGTCACCGGCGGCTTCGGCACGCTGCTGTTCAGCGGTATCGGTGTGCTGCTGGTGCTGGCTGGTGTGAGCGTGCTGTTCAGCCTGAAAAAGAAGAACAACCGTGCGTAAGCCGCACAATCCTAAAACCAAAAGCAAGATAGAGGGGTAATCCATAGGGGAAGGGCCGGAAACGGTACTTCCCCTATGGGTGGTTGTGGACATTGCCGATACCCGCGCGGGGAGAGGCGGCTAAGAATAGGGCAGGGATTTTCGGCAGTGCCCTATGGTGCGCCGGGGACGCTGCCCCTGCGGCTGAAGGGGCATCTGCCGCGAGGAACCTGCGCATTTGCGCGAAAAACCACCCCCGAAACCATTACAGAAAGGCTCTTTCCTATGGATACCACTGTCAAATTAAAGCTTGGCTTTGCGGCGCTGATGATCGCTTCGGGCATCGGCGTGGCCATGTACCCCGTCATCAGCAATGCGGTGGCGCAGCGTCACGCAAGCTCGGTCATTGAAAGCTACAACGATACCGTGCAGACGATGGACACCGAGAAAATTGACGCCGCCAAGGAGGCCGCGCGCCGCTACAATGAACAGCTTAGCAACGCCATTGACCGCGATGCTGCGGGCGAGGCCGCCGACACCGGCACAAGCTATGTGGACATGTTGGATGTGGGCGAGAGCCTGGGCTACATTATGATCCCGAAAATTGATGTCAATCTGCCGATTTATGAGGGCACCAGTGATGATGTGCTGCTCAAGGGTGTTGGGCATCTGGAGGGGTCCAGCTATCCGCTGGGCGGCGCGGGCACACACAGCGTGCTGACCGGCCACCGCGGTCTGGCCGAGGCGGTGCTTTTTACCGATCTGGACAAGCTGGGCGAGGGCGACCACTTTTACCTGCACATTATGGACGAGGTGCTGGCCTATCAGGTCGATCAGGTCAAGGTCGTGGAGCCGGAACGCACCGAGGATCTGGAAATTATCCCCGGCGGGGACTACTGCACGCTGGTCACCTGCACGCCCTACGCCATCAACACCCACCGTATGCTTGTGCGCGGCACCCGCGTGCCGTATAATGGAGAGGACGAGGAGACCGCCACGCCGCAGACTGTGCAGTATCAGGAACTGCATACCGGCAATGTTGTCAAGCGTATGGTGGACGCATGGCCGTGGATCAGCGTGACGGGCAGCCTTGTCATCGGCGGTGAGGCACTGCTTTTGCTGCTGCTGTTGCACCGCTGCAAAAAGCGCGAGGAGGAAGACTGATGAAGCGCCTGTTTTTGCAGATTTTTGCATGGCTGGCGATACTGCTGGGCGTTGGGCTTATGCTGCAGCCCACGGTCAGCCAGTATCTGGCGGCGCGGCAAAGTACAAAAACCGTACAAAAATTTGTGCGGGCTGCCGAAGCTGCCGCCCCCGCCGCGACCAAAACCACAGGCAGCGCCGAGCCTGCCCGCGCTTACCCCGAACTGTACGATGCCCTGCAAGCCTACAATGCGCAGATTTTTGCCGAGGGACAAAGCGGCTTGAAGGATCCCTTTGACTACGAGACGCCCGCCTTTGACCTGACCGGCTACGGCCTGCCCGATGATATGATCGCCGCGCTGTGGATACCGCGCCTGAATCTGGATTTGCCTGTCTACTTGGGCGCCAGCACGGCTAACATGGCCCGCGGCGGTGCGCTGCTGGGGCAGACCTCGATGCCGCTGGGCGGCGCGAACACCAATACCGTGATCGCCGCGCACCGCGGCTACTACGGCGCGGAGATGCTGCGCAATGTGCAGCAGATACAGCTCGGCGATAAAATCACGCTGACAACACCGTGGGATACGCTGGTCTACCGCGTGTGCGAACTAAAAATTATACAGCCGGACGATATAAATGCGGTGCTGATACAGCCGGGGCGCGACCTGCTGACCCTGACGACCTGCCACCCCTACACCCAAAATACCCAACGGTATCTGGTTATTGCCGAGCATGACCCCGATGCCGCGCCCGCGACCCATGCGGAGGATCTGACCGAGTGTGACGAGACATGGGACGCTGCGCCGCGTCAGGTGACCGTGGAAACCGACGGCACGACCGCGCTGGAGGAGGTTGCGCCCGAAAGCATCAGCCCCTTGCCCAACGAGGGCGGCAGCGAGGATGCGGGCGGCGCGTACTCCAACTGGATGATTTGGCTGGAAAACAACGCCCTGTGGGCAGGAATTGTGCTGATTGCCGCCGTCATCGGCTGTATGCTGATCTGGCGCGGCCACAGAAAGGATTGACCCATGCAGAATTTCAACGAAAAAGCGCTGGCTGTGACAGCCGAGGTGAGCAAGGCCGTGCTGGGCAAGCCCGAGGTCGTGCTGAAAATAATGATGGCGATGCTGGCCCGCGGTCATGTGCTGATCGAGGACATCCCCGGCGTGGGCAAAACCACGCTGGCACAGGCGTTTGCCCGCGCCATGGACCTGACCCAGAACCGCGTGCAGTTTACACCGGATGTTCTGCCGTCTGATATTGTGGGGTTCTCGCTCTATCAAAAGGAAACCGGCAAGTTTGTCTACCACCCCGGCGCGGTCGTGTGCAACCTGTTTTTGGCTGATGAAATCAACCGTACCAGTGCCCGCACCCAGTCCGCCCTGCTGGAGGTCATGGAGGAGAGCGCCGTCACGGTGGACGGCGTAACGCGCCCGCTGCCCCAGCCGTTCACGGTCATGGCTACAGAAAACCCTGTCGGCTCGGTCGGCACGCAGATGCTGCCGGAGTCGCAGCTGGACCGTTTTATGGTCTGCGTGGTCATGGGCTACCCTGACGCCGAGGCGGAAATGGAAATTCTGGCCCGCCAGCCGCGCCATGCTCTGCTGGACCGTGTGCAGCCCGTGATGGACAAAAACGACCTGCTGGCCATGCAGCAGCAGGTGGATGAAGTGTTTATGAGTGACGAAATTCGGCGGTATATCGTGGAGCTTTCCCGCGCAACGCGGCAGGACGGCCGATTGGCGCTGGGGCTGTCGCCCCGTGCATCGCTGGCTGTGGCCGGTATGGCCCGCGCCGCAGCCTACCTGAGCGGACGCAATTATGTGGCCCCGCAGGATGTGACCGCGATTTTTGCCGATGTGACCCACCACCGTCTGCGCCTGAACGAGCAGGCGCGCACTGGCGGTGAGACGGTGGAGAACATTATTGCGGATGTTCTGCACACCACGCCGCGCCCCCGCCCGGAGAAGCCGTCCCATGGCAGGTAAGGTCGGCTGCGGGCTGCTGCTGGCCGTGCTGTTTGCCGTGGCCGCAGTCAGCCGTGCGCCGTTTGCGGTGTTTCTGCTGGCATGGGCGGTGCTGGTGGTGGTGTTTCTGGCGTGGTATGCCCGCACACTGCGCCGGGATGTGACGGCAACGCTGCAGCTGCCCGCCCGCCCCGTGCGCCCCGGCGAGGAATTTGCCGTGCTGGTGCAGCTGCACAACGCCGGGCGGCGGCCTGTGCCGGAGCTGCGTGTCGTTTTGCAGGCAGTGGACGCCGAGAGTGGTACGGCGATCGAATTGCCCTGCGGTGCAATGCTGGCCCCGGGTCAGCGTGCCGACCTGCGCGTAACGCTGCGCGCCGCCAAAAGCGGCCTGTGGCGGTTCCGCGTGCGGGAAATCACGGTGCGCGACCCGCTGGGCCTGTTTGCCGTGCCCTGCACCGTGCCGCCCCAAAGCCGGGAACTGTGTGTACTGCCGCCCGCCGAGGGTGAGGACGATGGCGCGGGCACAAAGCCGCAAAATAAGGTAGAGAAGGTGACCGCCGCAGGGCACGACATGGCTGACGGCGTTTACGACCTACGGCCCTACCGTGCGGGGGATTCACTGAAGCAGATACACTGGAAGCTGACTGCCCGCGTGGGCGAGCTGACCGTGCGTGAGCCGCTGGGCGCGACCTATTGCGCCGATCCGGCCGGGGCAATCATGGCAGAGGGAGCCGATGCGCCGCAGCAGGTGCTGCACTTCGCTCAGGCTGCCGTAAAACGGCTGCGCACCATGACCCGCCGCCGGACCGCCGACCCGGACACGGGGCTGGTGTTTATTGACCGTGTGCTGCTGCCCCGCACCGGGGCTGCGGCGCGCCCTGTGCTGGAAACGGCAGTGGATTTGCTGATTTTGGAATTGCTGGCGTTGGGTCTGCTGACGGCTTTGAACGGCGCGTTTGCGCTGGCGCTGCCCGTTTGGGTATGGTTGGGCACGGCGGCGCTGTGCCCGGTGTGGCTGGCGCTGCACCGCGCCCCGCTGCCGAACGCTGCCCGCCGTGGTGTAACGCTGGCGCTGGCTGTGGGGTATCTGGTGCTGCTGTTTGTGTTGCAGCGGACATTTCTGGCCGGTGCGCAGCAGTGCGCGGATGCCGTAAGACTGTGCCTGAATACACGATTCAACGCAAATTTTGCGGTGGTGACTTCGCCGATCCCGGCGCAGAGGGGGCTGTTTGTGCTGCTGGCTGCAATCCCTGTCACGGCGTTTCTGGCCGCAGTAACCGCCTGGCACGCCGATGCACTGCTGCTGGGGCTGGCGCTGCTGCCGGTCGTGGTATTTACACTGCTGGCCGGGACAGGCAGCGCCGTTTTGGGCTGGCTGCTGCTTTTGCCCGGCTGGTTGGGGGCCTGCGCGGCGGCGCGGTCGGTGCAGCGAAAGCGGCTGTGGGGTGGCAAGGATTCCGCCTCCTATGCTGCCAACCTGCAGACCCACCGCACAAACCAAAAATTGGCCGCTGCCGGTATGGCAGTGGCCTGCACCGTATTGTTTTTGCCAGCACTGGTGATGCGCCCGGTGCTTACGCTGCCGCTGAATGTGCTGCAACCGGTGACCGACAAGGCTCAGGCAGCGGTGCTGAGTGTCGCAATTGAGTGGCTGCCGAAGATCAGCAACGGCGCATTGAATTTCCATCTCAGCGCGGCGGCGGGCGGCGTTGAGGATGGCAGCCTGACCCAAGGTGACGGCCTTGCACTGACCGGGCTGGAGGATCTGATGGTCACGGCCAGTGCCATGCCGGAGGAGACCGTCTATCTGCGCGGTTTTATTGGTGCGGACTATGACGGAACAAGCTGGCAGGCGGGCGATGCCGCAGCCTTTGACAGTGCGGCGTCCAACTGGAAGACCGATGGCAACGGTCGGCTGGCTATAGCCAACCTGCCGTTTTTGCGCGCGGCCTACAGTGGCACAGAGCCCCGGCAAATGACGGTGCAGCGTCTGCATGCAAATGATGCTTACACTTTTGCACCGTATAATGCGTATTTTAACGATTACTACACGCCGGACGGTGATGGAGCCATTGCAGGGCAGACCACACAGGATGATACATTCTACTATTTTCCGCGCAAGCAGGCCAAAGAATTGCTGGCCGCCCGTGCTGACGGTGACGCCAGTGTGCTGGATCGCCTTGAAAGCGCCTATGCTGCCTATGCCGAGGCGCGTTATCTGGCTTTGCCCGCAGGCGCGGAGTACGATGCAATCAGGGAAGAGCTTGACGCACTGGTGAAGGAGCGCAAGCTGAAGGACAACGATACCGATGGCCGCCGCACGCTGGTGCGCAGTTGGCTGAATGAGCGCTGCCATTACAGCGCCGATGCCGCCGCGCCTGATGGGGCGGATCCGGTACTCTATTTTTTGAACGAGAGCCATGCCGGCAGCGGCACGCAGTTTGCCTCGGCAGCGGTGGTGCTGTGCCGAATGCTGGGACTGCCAGCCCGGTATGTAGTGGGCTATGCCGCGCCGCAAAGCCTGTTTACTGCCCAAGGGGACGGCAGTTACCGTGCTGTTTTGCAGGATGACAACGCGCACGCATGGGCTGAGGTCTATCTTGCCGGGCAGGGCTGGACGCCGCTGGAAGTGACGCCCGGCATGGCAGCGGAACTCACCGAAGGTAAGCTGCAAGCGGATACACCGCTGGCCGGACAGAATGCTGCCAACGAAGATGACGCACCGCTACCAACACAAAACGAAACGAAAACCCCTGGCAGTACATCGCGGAATACGGCACTGCTGTGGGTGTTGCCGGTAATTTTGTTGCTGGCCGTGCTGGTGATAGTCGAGGTTCGCCGTGTGCGCCGCACACCGCTGCAGATCGTGCAGGCGGAGTTCCGCGCGCTCTACCGCAAGATGCGGCGCTGCGGGCTGGGGGAGAATGTCTCCTCCGATGAGGCGGCGTTTGCGGAATTTTTGCAGGCGCATTGCCCGCAAACAGACGGCGAGACAATTCAAAGCATGCTGGCTGCTGTGCAGACGGCACAGTTTGCACCCGGTCCGTGTACACAGGAAACAGCGCAAGTGGTGCGCACCATTTGCCGGAAACTGCGCAGAAAAATGCGCAAGGGCGTTGGGTAAAGATGTGAAATTCATAAAAATGGTTGACAGTTCGTGAAAAAAATGATTATTTTTAATAGTAAAATAGCTGCGGGAGATGAGGAATGATGGCGTGCTTGCCGATGAATGATAAAGTGGTCGATATTACGCAGAGTACGGAGACGGCGGATGCGCCAAAAACAAAGGTATACCGTTCGATGATCGGAAACGGACGCATCAGCCCCGCAACCCGTCAGCGCGTGCTGGACTATGTGAAGAAGCACAACTGTACCCTCGATGTACCCGCCTGCGAGGCGGATAATCGTTGCTCGTACAACATTTCACTGGTGATTTCAAAGCAGTTCTCCGACTTTGAGATGCCTTTTTTGCGCAAGATAATGCGCTCAGTCTACTATGTGGCGGGTGAGTACGATTATGATGTCCTGCTGACACTTGTGGACGAGAACGAGACCCGCCCTGTGGAGCGGCTGCTGGGCAACCGGAAAATTGACGGCTTGATTTTGACCCGCACGCTGGAGCGTGACCCCCTAATTCCATTGCTGAAAGCGCGCAAGCTGCCGTTTGTCGCTATTGGTCAGCCAGAGGATGATGAAATCCTCTCGGTCGATCACGACCAGGTGGGCGGTTGCCGCGAGATGACGAGCCTGCTGTTGATGAAGGGCATGAAGCATATAGCGCTGCTGGGCGGCAGTATGCTGTACACGGTCAATCAGTCCCGGCTGGAGGGCTTCCGACAGGCCTATGACAAGATGGGACAGGTAATTGATGAAGGCTTGCTGTTTTTGGAGCTGGAAACAGATGATCTCCGGATGTGGGCTGTGCAGCAGGCAGTGGAGCGCGGTGCGGATTGCATCCTGTGCATGGACGAGCGTCTGGCTCAGCTGTCGCTGAATGTACTAAAGCAGCTGAACCTGCGTGTGCCGCAGGATATCCGACTGGCATCTCTGTATGACAGCGAGAATCTCGCCAACGCCGTACCGCCCATCACAGCGGTACAATTTAATGCCGACATTCTGGGCCTCAAGGCTACCCAACAGCTGCTGTGCGCATTGCAGGGGGAGAAGGTGGAGACCAGAATAGAACTGGGCTACCAAGTAAGCTTGCGGGAGTCAACGCAGATATAGTGTGCGGTTTTCCAAAGATTTCAGAACATGCTTGCAGATACGCTGGAGCGGTTGCAATGTTTCCTGGACGATTGCGTACCTTTATATATAAGGGATAAGGGGCCGTGATACATTTCTACACCGCTAACCTTACCCTGCCACCCCGTAGGGGCCGGGCATGCCCGGCCCGCAGCCTACCCGATACCACAGCTTGTGGCCAATGCGCAGCAAATCCCCAACATGCACCTTGCCCAAAAATCCCTCTCAAAATTTGTCGAAAAAAGCAAAAACACCCCTTGACAATAGTCATACACATTGCTATAATAATCAAGCTGTCCCGCGGCGGAAGCCGCGGCAAGCCCTTCTATCAACAGCTTGTACGCGTTTTTTGAAGAAAACTTCTTCAAAAAACTTTCAGAAAACCTCTTGACAATCAAGTGTTTCTGATATATAATATACAAGCTGTCACGGAGACGCGACAGCGCAGCAGGACCTTGAAAATTGAACAAAACTGAAACTTGTGGAACC
>ERZ836358.1679-NODE-1679-length-20074-cov-8.650732_pt1 | contig 20074 bp, 16 predicted proteins | sample MGYA00519942_ERZ836358 | MGnify/ENA primary metagenome ERZ836358 (study PRJEB31850, sample SAMEA3708798) | human gut metagenome | biome: human gut; feature: human-associated habitat; material: faeces | place: China | collected 2014 ...
CGTTTTTCTTGGCGATCTCCGGGTAGAGGCGCTTGGTGACGGCGTTGATGTACTCCGGCTCATTCATAGTGAGCAGGATGGCATCCCGCAGGAACTGGTAGCCTTTGATGTGGGCGGGGACGCCGATCTGGTGCAGAATGTCGGTGACTTTCAGCTCGTCGCTGTCCACGCTGGCCGTGATGAGGCGCTTCTGGTGGCCGTGGGCGACCTTGAGCACCCGGCTGGCGAGGACATTTTCGTCGAAGGGCTTGACAAAGTAGTAGGCGAAGCCCTCGTCCAGCAACTCCTGCACCATCTCTTCGCTCTGGAACGCGCCGGTGACAAAGAAGGTGGTGTGTGTCCCGCCGGCGGCGACATATTTCTGCTTGACGGCCAGCGCGTCCAGCCCGGGCATGAAGGCATCCAGCAGAACGACCTGCGGCCGTACCGCAAGCATCTTCTGCAAGATCTGAAGCCCGTCCTTTTCCACGACGGTCACTTCCACGCCCTTTTGCTCCAGCGCATCCCGGCAGGCCGCCGTAACATCCGCACTGGTATCCGACATCAAAAATCTTACTTTATCCATCGTACTTTCCTCCAATGTGTGCAGTTCCCTTTACGCTCTATATTTTACCATAATTTACCATGGAATGCAACAGGAAATTTTTACAATTTCTGGGATTTTCATAAAAATCTTCCGGCTCATTCCGTTCTCTGCATTTCAGCGGCGTTTTTTGCCTGTTCCAGCATGGTCTGGGCGAAAATGCCATAGCCCCGGGTGGGGTCGTTGACCAGAACATGGGTCACAGCGCCCACAAGACGTCCGTTCTGGAGGATGGGGCTGCCGCTCATGCCCTGTACGATGCCGCCGGTGGAGGACAGAAGGGTGGGGTCTGTCACCCGGATGACCAGATTCCGCCGGGGGTCAGCATCACTGACCCGCTCGATCTGGATGCGATAGGTGCGGGGCGTGCCGCCCTCGGTGGTGGCCCATATCTCGGCAGGGCCGGTGGCGACCTCCTGCGCGAAGGCGACCTCCCGCAGCTGGCCCGGAAAGTGGGTGCGGGTGGTGCCATAGACGCCATTCTCACCGTTGATGCGGATGGTGCCGATGGCGTGGGCGCTCAGAAAATGCCCCTTCAGCTCGCCGGGGCTTCCGGCAGTGCCCACGCTGCATCCGGTGATCTCGCAGGGGACGATCTCGCCGCTGCGCAGGGCGACGCTTTCGCCGGTGTCGCTGTCGCTGATGGGGTGGCCCAGCCCCGCAAAAACGCCAAGCTCTTCGTCCGCGAAGGTCAGGGTGCCCACCCCGGCAGAGGAGTCCCGCACCCACATCCCGGCCCGCCACTGTCCGGAGGCACTGTCCCACACCGGGGTCAGAGTGGTCAGCTTCTGCTCGCCGCTGCGGATATATACGACCTCCACAGCCTGCCCCTCGGCGGCGTCCAGTGCTTCCTTTACGGCGTCGTTGCTCTCGGTGCGAGTCTGCCCGATGCAGATGACCCGGTCGCCGAGACGCAGCCCCGCTGCCTTGGCAGGATTCGATGTGCCGCCGCTGGCCTGCCCGATCTCGGAGAACCCCACGATGAGTGCCCCTTCGGAGAACATCTTGACGCCGAAGGGGGTGCCGCAGACCGTCACGTTGGGCCGCTCTGCCACCACGGCCCGGATGGTCTTGATGGGGAACCAGCCGCCCAGCGTCAGGGTGGTCTGGTAGCTGCCCACGGCCCGGGTGCTGGCGACGTTCTGGCTCCCATGGCCGCTCTGCGGCTCGACCCACTGGAAGCGGGGGAGCGATAGGGCCTGTCCCGGTTCCAGGTAGACCCGGTCCGGCAGGCTGCTGTACAGCCAGCCCAGAGCCGCAGCGAGGGCCAACAGCAGATACGCCGCCGCAAGCCTTGCCCGCTGCTGCCATGACCGGTGCTTTTTCTTCACGCCGAGGGCCTCCCTTGCTGTTTTTGGGGTTATTATGCGCCAAGAAAGAGAGAATTATCACCCGGCAGTTGACTTTTGCCGTGAATCTTGTTACTATAAATAAAGTTTCCGTGCGGGAGTGGCGGAATGGCAGACGCGCTGGTTTTAGGCACCAGTTCCAACGGAGTGAGGGTTCGACCCCCTTCTCCCGCATAAAAAATGGCCCCAAGCCCATGCTTGGGGTCATTTTTTATCTTGCGGAGAAGAGGGGCCGAACAGCACGGCCGCCCGCAGGCGGCAAGCAATCAGCCCGGCAATCTCGAGGAGAGTCTGCCAGCGCGGCTTGACGAACACCCACAGAATCCCTATACTATAAGGAATAGAAGAAATACGAAATAAACAAGAGAAGGGACTGTGTAAATCCCCTTATGCTGAAAATCGCATTCTGTGACGACGAAACCGCAGAGATCGCGCAGCTGGAAGAGCTGCTGAAAGAATATGCCGCTGCCCGAGGGCAGGAATTTGTCCATACATCCTACCAAAGCTCGGTGGAGCTGATGGCAGACATCGAGAAGGGCGAACGCTTCGACATCATGCTGCTGGATATTCTGATGCCGGGCGAGAACGGGATGACGGCGGCCCGGGAGGTTCGGGAGCACGACACCAACGTAAAGATCATCTTCCTCACCACAAGCCCGGAGTTTGCGGTGGAGTCCTATGCGGTGGATGCGTGGTATTACCAGCTCAAGCCCATCCGGCAGGAGGACTTTTTCCGCCTGATGGACTCAGGCTGCGCCGCTTGCAGCAAAGAGCAGACCCACAGCCTCATCCTCCGCAGTAAAAACGGCATCGTCCGAGTAGAGCTGGAAAAGCTGGTCTACTGCGAGGTGATGGGCAGGACGCTCACCTTCCACCTGAACAGCGGGGTCGTGCTGGAGAGCATGGGTCGGCTGGACGACCTCTGCGATCAGCTCATGCCCTACCCGAACTTCCTCCGCCCCCACCGCTCCTTCCTCATCAATATGGAGTACATCGCCAACATCGCAGCCCGCTCCATCACGATGCAGGACGGGGCCGAGGTGCCGGTGCCCCACGGAAAATATTCGGAGCTGAAAAACCGCTACCTGAGCTATATTTTTGACAGAAAGAAGGCGGTCCTGTAATGAACGTGCTTACCGTGCCGAACGGCATCGTCGTGGCCCTGTTCGGCATCGTGCTCTCGGCATCCTTCTGCGACATCTGCTGGACGAAATGGAACCGCATCGTGCTGGCAGTCGGTACAGCCGCCATCCTCCTGCTGCAGGGGGCCATCACCTTCGGGGCAAGCTGGGATGCGATGCAGGAGCTGTATCCTTTTACGACCCATCTGCCCCTTGCCGCCGTCCTCGGCGTCCTCAGCGGAGATTGGCTCTGGCCCACCATCTCGGTGCTGGCGGCATATCTGTGCTGTCAGCTCCGGCGCTGGGTGGCACTGCTGGTCATTGCGATGGTACCGGGCATCGACTGGCTGCAGCCCGCCGTCGAGATTGTGGTCACGCTGCCGCTGCTGGCGGTATTGCTGCGCTATGTTGCCCCGGCGGCCCGCAGCTTTGCCCGGTATCCGCGCTCGATGCAGCTTCTGTTCGGGGTAGTGCCGCTGGCAGGCTACCTCTTTGATTATGTGACCCGCATCTACACCGACCTTCTTGCCCAGGGCAATCAGGCGGCGGTGGAATTCATGCCCTTCGTGTGCAGCGTAGCGTATATCGTCTTTGTCCTCCGGGTCTCGGCAGAGGAGCGCACCCGCGGCCAGCTGGAACAGACCCGGAACAACCTCAAGCTGCAGGTCGGCCAGGCGGTGCGGGAGATCGAAGCGCTGCGCACCTCGCAGCAGCAGACCCGTGCCTACCGCCATGACCTGCGCCACCACCTCCAGTATATCTCTGCCTGCATCGAGAATGGAAGGGGAGAGCAGGCGCAGGAGTATATCCAGAGCATCTGCACAGAGATCGAGGCCAGCAAGGTGACGAACTACTGTGAGAACGAGACGGCAAACCTGATCTTCTCGTCCTACGCATCCCGCGCGGAGAACTGCGGTGTGCCGTTCCGCGTGGAGGCCAATATCCCGCAGCTCATCTCCGTGGCGGAAACGGATCTCTGCGTGCTGCTCTCCAACGCGCTGGAAAATGCCCTCCGCGCCTGCCGTCGGCTGAAGGCGGAGGACAGGGCCGCCTTTATTGAGGTAGAGGCCCGGGAGAAGAACGGGTGGATCTTTTTGCAGTTCGTCAACCCCTGCCCCAAGGGCGTCCAGTTTGAGGACGGGCTGCCCGTGAACCGGGCCGAGGGCCACGGCGTCGGCGTGCGCAGCATCTGCGCCATCGTAGAAAAGTACAAGGGGCTTTCGGACTTTTCGGTGCAGGAGGGACGCTTCATTCTCCGCGTTTCCCTGTGAACCGGGTCGATTGAGAGCAGTTTTGGGGCGAATCGTGACAGATTGCCCGCTGCAGGGGCAGAAAAGAGTATACTGGAACCAGACAAAATGTGCTCTCCGAATATCGCACAAGGAGGAAAAGTTTTATGAAACGTATCACTTCTCTTGCACTCAGCGCGGCACTTTTGGCTTCGCTTTCGACACCGGTGCTGGCCGCGCCGGCCATCTCTGTGGATGCGGCCCCTACGGCAGCTGTGCTGGAAGAGGAAAACTCTTTGTGGGAGCTTCCGCAGGCAGACACACCGGACATGAGCAACACGGTCTGGTCGTTTGCCGGCGGCTACATCGACGGCGGCGAGATGACTCAGGCCGAGATGGACGAGTCTCTGGCGGCATACGGCGGTACGCTGCAGTTCACCTTTGATGCCGCAGGCGGCGCAAAGATGATTCAGGGCGGCGGCACGCTGAACGGCACTTACCAGTATCTCGACGACGGCAGCGTGGGCGTCATCTTCGACTACAACGGCGAGGAGCTGCGCTACGCCTGCATCTTTACCTGGACGGACGAGGACGAGCTGCTCATGGTCGCCATCTCGGATGTGGAGGGTGCCGACGGCATTTACTTTGTCCAGTAAATTTGTTTCATCGTGTCTTTCGGATGCGATGTAGATAAGCCTTGTCCGGGTTTCCGGCTTCGTTGGCTGCTTTCAGCGGAAAGGCGGCTTGCCCTGCGGGAGCCGGGATGCCCACCCCGGACAAGGCTGGAGGAATCAGAGACAGGCCCGGCAGAGTTTTCTGCCGGGTTTGTTCGTTTTCCGGGGCGGAGAGAAGGACTTTCCAGAAAAAAGTGCAAAAAAGTCAAAATATCCTCTTGCAATTTTTCCGCAGAGTGATATAATATTAAGGCAATCGTTTCCAAGGCCGCTCGAGGGGGTAGCCGATATTGAAGGTTGTGATGGGCACATACATTAAATATGGCCCCAATAAGTCAGAACCAGAAATGAGGTGAAAAGAATGAAACAGGGTATCCATCCGAACTACGTTGACTGCACCATCACCTGCGCATGCGGCAACGTCATCAAGACTCGTTCCACCAAGCCCGAGATCCACGTCGAAGTTTGCTCCAAGTGCCATCCTTTCTACACTGGTAAGCAGAAGCTGGTCGACACCGGCGGACGTGTTGAGCGCTTCAACAAGCGCTTCGGCCGTAAGTAATTTTACTGGTCTTTTCCAAAGCGCCGTCTCCCTTGCGGAGGCGGCGCTTTTTTTGCGTACCGTAGCAGAAAAGTGCGAACGGTGGAACCTTTCGGAACTTACACGACTTTATCTTATTTTCATCACATTTTCAGACTAAAATAAACCAGCAACGAAATCCATCGCGTTCTGCGCGGCCTTTGAGAGGAGCGTTATTTGTGATCGAAGTTTCTCATCTTACCAAAAAATACGGGAGCCGTCTGGCGGTAGAGGATGTTTCCTTTGCAGTGGCAGACGGCGGCATCTGCGGCCTGCTGGGGCCGAATGGTGCGGGCAAGTCCACCATTATGAACATCCTGACCGGATATCTGTCCGCTACCAGCGGGCAGGTCACGGTAGCGGGGCACCCGCTGCCGGAGGAGGCCGATGCGGCAAAGAAGTGCGTCGGCTATCTGCCGGAGCAGCCGCCCCTTTACCCGGAGATGACGGTGCAGGAATATCTGGACTTTGCGGCCGAGCTCAAGGGCGTCAAGAAGGCCGAGCGGAAAGAGCAGGTGCGCAGCGCAGCCCGCCGCACCGGGCTGGAAAAGGTCCTGCCCCGGCTCATCCGCAGCCTCTCCAAGGGCTACCGGCAGCGGGTGGGCATCGCGCAGGCGCTACTGGGCAGCCCGAAACTCCTCATCATCCTCGATGAACCCACCGTCGGCCTGGACCCGGCGCAGGTCATCGAGATCCGCAAACTCATCCGGGAGCTGGGGCAGGCCCACACGGTCATCCTGTCCAGTCATATTCTGAGCGAGGTGCAGGCGGTCTGCCAGCAGGTGCTGATCCTGTCCAAAGGCAGGCTGGCGGCATCGGGCAGTCTGCAGGAGCTGACGGCGGACGGCAGGAGTCTGGAAGAAGTCTTCCTGGAACTGACCGGTGGCGAGACCGAGGAGAGCACAGGGGAGGAAGACGAATGAACGCCATTTTCAAGCGGGAACTCCGCAGCTATTTTCACGGGATGCTCGGCTATCTGCTCACCGCCTTTCTGCTGGCGTCGTCGGGCATCTATTTTCTGGCGCTGAACCTCGGCTACGGCCTGACGGATTTCAACTACTATACGCTTTACCGCACGATCTTCATGCTGCTGCTCTACATTCCGGTCCTGACCATGCGGTCGCTGGCCGAAGAGCGCCGCAGCCGCACCGACCAGCTGTTGCTGACCAGCCCGGTCTCCGTCTGGGGCGTAGTGCTGGGCAAGTTTTTCGCGATGTGCGCCGTGTTTGCGCTGCCGTGCCTTGTGGATGCCGTGATGATCCTCATCCTCTGGGCACTGGGCGGAACAGTCACGGCGCTGGCTGCAAACTTCGCGGGTCTGCTGTGTTATTTTCTGCTGGGCTGTGCGGCCATTGCCATCGGTGAGTTCCTCTCCGGCCTGACCGAAAACCCCATCATCGCAGCGGTGGCGGGCTTCTCGGTGCTGCTGCTGGCCTATATGATGCCCAGCCTGCGCAGCCTGTTCAATGCGGGCAGCGCGGTGGCGCTGGTCGTCTTTGTGGGAATCGCGGGTGCAGCATCGCTCCTGGCCGGGCTGCGCACCCGGAGCTTTGTTCTGGGGTGTCTGGCCTTTGCAGCGTGCTGCCTGGGGCTGACGGGCCTTTTCCTCGTGAAGAGCGCCTGGCTGACCGAGGCGTTCAGTGCGGTGCTGAGCGCCCTGTGCCTCTTCACGCCCTTTGAAGATTTTGTCAACAACAGCTTTTCCATCCCGACGCTGGTCTATTACCTGACCGTGACGGCGGTGTTCCTGTTCCTCACAGCGCAGGGCATCGAGAAGCGCCGCTGGAATTAAAGGAGGTGCGCAGCGATGAAGTTCTTCCCCAAAGATAAGACGGCCCTGAATGGGCGGGTGTTCCGCAGCGGCCTCTATTCCGCTGCCATCACGGCGGCCGTCCTGGTTCTGGCCGTGCTGGTGAACCTGCTGGTGCGGGCCCTCCCGACCAAATACACCACGTTCGACCTCTCGGAGGCCGGGCTTTATACCCTCAGCGACAGTTCCGCGCAGGTGGCGCAGGGCCTGACGCAGGATGTGACCATCGACTACCTCTGCGAGACCGGCAATGAGGACCAAATCATCTCCAAGCTCCTGGACAAATACGCATCCGAGAGCGGCCATATTACCTGGGAAATCAAGGACCCGGCCATCTACCCGACCTTTGCAGCCCAGTACGGCGCACAGGATGCTGCGTCTGGAAGTCTGATCTTGGTCTCCGGGGAACAGAGCGTGGTGCTGGATGCCTCCGACCTCTACGATTATGACTATTCCGACTACTACACCACCGGCAGCTATCGTGTGACGTTCTCCGGCGAGAGTAAGATCACCTCGGCCATCTACCGCCTGACCAGTGGGGAACAGAAACACGCCTACTACACCACCAACCACGGGGAGCAGGCCCTGACCGACACGCTGACCGATGCACTGGAAAATCAGAACCTCTCCCTCACGGCGCTGGACCTGCTTTCCAGCGGCAGCGTCCCGGAGGACTGCGACCTGCTCATCATCAATGTCCCTGCACAGGACTTTGCCTCGGCGGGCGCTCTGGTGGATGAGATGAGCCTTCTGCGCAGCTACCTGAGCGCAGGCGGCAAGGTTCTGCTCACGACCGATACCTATTATAATACGCCCGATCTGGACGCTGTGATGGCCGAATTCGGCCTGACCCGCGCCGAGGGGCTTGTGGTCGAGGGCGATTCCGGCCACTTCATGAACGGCTACCCCTACTATCTGCTGCCGGACTACACCAGCCCCACCGAGACCACAGCGCTGGAGGGCGTGGATACCAGCCGCCATGTTCTGCTCCAGATGGCGCAGGGCATTACCCTGGCCGAGACGGAGAATGTGACCGCAGAAGCGCTGCTCACCACCTCCGATGCGGCCTACAGCAAGGCGGCCGGGTACGAGATGACCACGGTGGAGAAAGAGGACGGCGACACGGATGGCCCCTTCACGCTGGCAGTCTACGCCCGCAATACAGCCACCGAGGCGGAGGTCATCTGGATCAACTGCGGCAACATGGACAACGAGAGCGCGTATCAGGTCGTGCCCGGCAACTGCACTTTCCTGCAGGGCTGTGCATCCTCGCTGGCGGGGCAGGTCGGCAGTGTGCTGATTGACTCCAAGGCGCTGGAAGCTGCCCCCATCAGCGTTTCCAGTGCACAGGCGGCGGTGCTGGGTCTGGTGTTCATCCTGATCCTTCCGGCAGCGTTGCTGGCGGCAGGTGCCGTCGTGGTCATCCTGCGGCGCAGAAAGTGAGGCCCGCATGAAAACGAAACAGCGCACCCTCATCGTTCTGCTGGTTCTGGTCTTTCTGGCGGGTGGAGCCTTCGCCGCCCTGACGGTGAAGAACGCGCAGGCCGCACAGGCCGAAAGCGCTGCGGCGGAGGGCAGCATCCCGCTGTCCTCCTTTGCGGCGGACGACCTGACCGAACTTGCGGTCACGTACAACGGCGAGACGAATACCCTGACGGTTGCAGACGGCAGCTGGACGCTGGCCGAAGACCCGGCCTATCATCTGGACGCCACCGCCTGCAACACGATGGTCACCGCCCTGTCGGCTCTGAACGCCAAACGCCAGCTGACCGAAGAACCCGGCGAGGACTACGGCTTCACGGATGCGAGCCTGACCGTCACGGTCACAGCGGCAGGGGAGACGAACACCTTCACCTTTGGGGCGGAGAATGCCGCCACCGGGGATATCTACCTGAAAAAGGCCGGGGACGATGCCCTGTATACGGTGGCGGCGTCCAAGGCGGCCTGCTTTGCGCTGAGCCGCGCTGAACTGTTCGGTGCCTTCAACCCGGCAGGGTTGACCCGTTCGGCCATCGAATCCGTCACCCTTGCCTGCGGAGATGAGCCGTTCACCCTGACGGTGGTTTCGGAAGCCGCAGAGTCCGACCGTTCGGCCGACTCCGACAGCGACAGCGACAGCACGGCGTACACCACGGTCTGGCGGCTGGCCGATGCACCGGACGCGGAGCTGGACGAAACACAGGTCAGCAGCCTGCTTTCGGCCCTCAGCAGCTACGTCACGGCGCAGGATCCCCACGGCGATGCGTCCGGCATGAAGCAGCTGGCTGCAGCCACGGTCCGCACAGCGGACGGCGAACGGACGCTGACCTATTACGAGGGCACGGACGGCTATTATCTGACCGTGTCGGGGGACGCTTCCCTCTACACGGTGGATGCCGCCACCGTGCAAACAGTGTGCACCGCAAAGGACCGTTACAAAGCGGTTTCGTGAAACAAAAGTTCATCTGGCAGTCCTTTTTGAGCCCGGAAGTTTCCCGCAGGGGAGCCTCCGGGCTTTTTGATGTTCCGGCCCGGTTTTCGCCCGGTACGTAAAGTTTGGGCAAACTGTGTCAGAGCGATTGACTTTTGTACGGAAATTGTATAAGATAGACACGAACAGGGGGAGAGACTGCGCAATTTGTCACCCAAGGCACAGCGCGTGGGGACCGATCGCCCTGGTACGAGGGATGGGGACACGAGCCCTGTCTTTTTTCGTATCTGAGTTTAAGGAGGATTTGGTATCATATGGACAACTCGGTGATCGTTTCACTGCGGGACATCGTAGTGGAGTTTGACGGCCAGCGCATTCTGGACGGATTGAATCTCGATATCCATGACAAAGAGTTCGTTACGCTGCTGGGTTCTTCCGGCTGCGGCAAGACCACGACCCTGCGGCTGATCGCAGGCTTTTTGGAGCCGAATTCCGGCAAAGTTCTGCTCAAGGGCGAGGATATCACCGGTGTGCCGCCCTACAAGCGCCCGGTGAACACGGTGTTCCAGAAGTATGCGCTCTTCCCGCATCTGAACGTGTTCGAGAACGTGGCCTTCGGCCTGCGGCTGAAAAAGATGGACGAAGAGACCATCCGCCGCAAGGTGCGCGATATGCTGGAAGTCGTGGGCCTGAAAGGCTTTGAGCGCCGCAGCATCGGCCAGATGTCCGGCGGTCAGCAGCAGCGCGTGGCCATTGCCCGCAGCCTGGTCAACGAACCGGAGATCCTGCTGCTGGACGAGCCTCTGGGCGCACTGGACCTCAAGCTGCGCAAGGAGATGCAGCTGGAACTCAAGCGCCTGCAGCGCGAGATGAACATCACGTTCATCTATGTCACGCACGACCAGGAAGAGGCCCTGACCATGTCCGACACCGTCGTTGTCATGAACGGCGGCAAGGTGCAGCAGATCGGCACCCCGGAGGATATCTACAACGAGCCGAAAAACGCCTTTGTGGCGGACTTTATCGGCGATTCCAACATCGTGGACGGCGTGATGCACAAGGACTTTCTGGTGTCCTTCTCCGGCGTGGATTTCCCCTGCGTGGACCGCGGCTTTGCCCGGGAGCAGAGCGTGCAGGTGGTGGTGCGCCCGGAGGATATCGAGGTGGTATCCCCCGTGGAAGGCCAGCTTGTGGGCGTGGTGAACGATGTCATCTTCAAGGGCGTGCACTTTGAGATGCACGTGGAGTGCGAAGGCCGCGAGTGGCTGATCCACTCCACCCGTGCCTGCACCCCCGGCGAGACCATTGGTATGCGCATCGGCCCCAACGAGATCCATATCATGGCGCGGAGCGAGGGGTGATGTGCCATGAAGATCTATGATAAAAAGCTGGCCTATCCGTACTTTGTATGGATGGTGCTGTTTACCGTCGTGCCCTTGTTCATTGTGGTGTACTACGCCATGACCGATGCCGAGGGCAACTTTACCCTGAATAACCTTACCTCCATCAGCGGCTACGGCTCGGTGTTTGCCCGCAGCCTGCTGCTGGCGCTGATCGCTACGGTCATCTGCCTGATCATCGCCTTTCCGGTGGGGTATTTTCTGTCCCGCCTGCGGGTGAACAAGCAGCACATCATGCTCATGCTGGTCATGCTGCCCATGTGGATGAACTTTTTGCTGCGCACCTACGCATGGATGGGTCTGCTCAGCGTCAATGGCCCGGTGAACACCCTGCTGGGCTTTATCGGCCTTGGCCCCTATACCATGCTCAACACCTCCGGTGCGGTAGTGCTGGGCATGGTGTATAACTATGTGCCCTACATGATCCTGCCGCTGTATACCAGCATGACCAAGATCGACCAGAGCCTTGTGGAGGCTGCGCAGGATCTTGGCGCCAACACCACCAAGACCCTTGTGCGGGTGCTCATCCCCATGAGCGTGCCGGGCATCAGCACCGGCATCACCATGGTGTTCGTGCCGGCAGTGTCTACCTTTGTCATCAGCCGTATGCTGGGCGGCGGCTCTAATCTGCTGATCGGCGATTTGATCGAGATGCAGTTTTTGGGTAACAGCTATAACCTGAACGTCGGCTCCGCCATGAGCCTTGTGCTGATGATCATCGTGCTGCTGTGCATGAGCTTTACATCCAGCTTTGACGAGGATGAAATGGAGGGCGTGTCCTGATGAAAACAAAACATCTGCGCCTGATGCAGCGGGTCTATATCATCCTGTTCTTCTGCTTCATGTACCTGCCCATTGCCTACATGATCGTGTTCAGCTTCAACCAGAGCAAGGGCTATTCGCTGTTCACCGGCTTCACCTTCAAATGGTACCGCAGCCTGTTCACGAATGCGTCCATCCTCCACGCGCTGTGGGTGTCCGTTGAGGTGGCCATCCTGTCTGCCATCATCGCCACGGTGCTGGGCACGGCAGCCAGCCTTGGCATTGCCTCCATGAGCCGCAAAAGCCGCCTGCTGGTGACCAACATCACCTATATTCCGGTGGTCAACCCGGAGATCATCACCGGCATCTCCCTGATGCTGCTGTTCGTGGCTTACCAGCGCTTTGCCGAGGGAGTCTCCTGGCTGCCCGATACCATTATGGGAATGCCCACGCTGCTGATCGCGCACATCGCCTTCAATGTGCCCTATGTCATCTTCAACGTAACCCCCAAGCTCAAGCAGCTGGACATCAAACTGTATGAGGCAGCTCTGGATCTGGGCTGCGACCCCAGGCAGGCGTTCTTCAAAGTCATCCTGCCTGAGATCAGCCCGGCCATCCTGTCGGCCTTCCTCATCTGCCTGACCTACTCCATTGATGATTTTATGATCTCCTATTTCAACTGCGGCACGGTGGAGACCCTGCCCATTGCCATCTATTCCATGACCCGGAAAAAGGTCAGCCCGGAGATCTACGCTCTGTCCACCATCATGTTTGTGGTGATCCTGACCATCATCCTCATCTCCAATGCCATGGAGAGCCGGGAGTACCGCCGGGATCAGAAGGCACTGAGAGGGGAGGACGTAAAATGAAACGTTTTGCTGTTCTGCTGCTGACGCTGGCCATGGCGTTCTGCTGTGCTGCGCCCGCCTTTGCCGCCGGAACCATTGAGGTGACCGAGGACGTTTCGGTCTCGGACGATTACGACTGGACCCGCTTTCAGGGCCAGAATCTCACCCTGAACGTTTACAACTGGGGCGAATACATCTCCAACGGCTCCGATGACAGCGTGGATGTGGTGGCCGCCTTCGAGAAGCTTACCGGCATCAAGGTCAACTACACCACCTTTGATTCCAACGAGTCCATGTACGCCAAACTGAAATCCGGTGCGGCCAACTACGATGTGGTCATCCCTTCGGATTATATGGTGGCAAAGATGATCGCCGAGGGAATGCTTGCACCGCTGGATTACAGCAACATCCCCAACTCCCAGAACATCGATGCGGTCTACCGTGATCCGGATTATGACCCCACCAACGCCTATACCGTGCCCTATATGCTCTGTACCACCGGTATCATCTACAACACCACCATGGTGGAGAATGCCCCCACCAAATGGGCTGACCTGTGGGACGAGCAGTACGCGGGCAATATCCTGATGTTCAACAACAGCCGTGATGCTTACGCTATTGCGGCGTTCAAGAACGGTACCAGCATCAACCCCGAGACTCCGGAAGAGGTGGACGAGGTGGTGGAAACCCTGAAAGCGCAGAAGCCGCTGGTGCAGGCCTACGTCATGGATGAGATCTTTGATAAGATGATCGGCGGCGAGGCAGCCGTCGGTGTGTACTACTCCGGCGATGCCATCACCATGATCGACGACAACCCCGACCTTGCATGGGTGTTCCCGGAGGAGGGCAGCGTGCTGTCTGTGGACTGCATGGCCATTCCTGCTGCCAGTGAGCATCAGGAAGCTGCGGAAATGTTCATCAATTTCATGTGCGAGACGGATATCGGCAAGGCAAACGCCGAGTACATCGGCTACACCACCCCCATGCAGGATGTGTGGGAGGTGCTGGACGAGGATCTGAAGGAGAGCGAGATCGCTTATCCGTCCGAAGAGAAAGCCGCCAAGGAAAAGGTGTTCACTTCCCTGAGCGACGATGTGAACAGCGAGCTGGACGTGAAGTGGAGCGAAATGAAGAGTTACGACGAGGGTGGCAGCAGTCTGCTGTTCCTTGCGCTGCTGGCAGCCATGGTAGCGCTGGCCTGCTTCAACATCTGGCGCAAGGTCCGCAGGCGCAACCGCAATCAGTATTAAACGCAAAGGAGGCTGCTGCACAGAACAACGTGCAGTGGTCTCTTTTTATAGAAAGGAAAAACCATGGAACAGTTCTTTTACACCGAGACCATGACAGTCATGAACGCAGATGCCGACTTCCGCAGCCTGCTCAAGCCCAGCGCCCTGCTGCGCTATGTGGAGCAGATTTCGACAGACCACGCCCGCGCCTTTGGTATGGATGACCAGTTCTTCAAAGATCGCGGTGTGACCTTTCTGGTGGGCAAGCAGGCCCTGAAATTTGACCGTGTGCCCCAGCGTGCCGAAACGCTGACCCTTACCTCCCGGGCGCAGGTCAGCAAACATGGTTCCGTCAAACGCATCACCACCCTGACCGATGCCGAGGGCAAAGAGGTGGCTATGGTGGACTGCCGCTGGATCGTGGCAAGCCTTGCCGAGGGCCGTATTCTGCGGGAGCCGGGCTGGACGGTGGAGAATTTCTGGAACGATACGGTGGAGGGCGAGCTGCCTTTGCAGCTGCACAAGTGCAAGGATGGTCTGACCAGCGCAGGGGAGTGGACGGCGCATTATTCCCAGTGCGATCTGAACGGCCATTTGAACAACGCATTCTATCTGGACCTTGTCTGCGATGCGCTGCCGCTGGAAGTGATGCGCAAAGGCCCCGTGACCTTTGCTTCTATCAACTACCACCGCGAGATCCCGATGGGAGAAACGGCAGAGGTGTTTTATGCTCCTTCGGCGGATGGCTGGTATGTGGTCGGAAAGCACAACGGCCAGACCAGCTTTGAGTGCTATCTGGAGGTGGGAAAGACAAACGTGTAAATCGTTGATTTCTCAAGAGAACCGCTGCGCCGCTTTTAGCTGAAAATAAGTGAGTAATGCAAAAAAAACGTCACCCGTGCAGAAAAAAAACGGCGCATTTTGAGAATTGCATCCTCTGAGGAACAGGGAGTACTCTTTTATTAGAAGGATCTTCTGATTGTCCAAAGGAGGATAAAACAAATGAAAAAACATCTCCGAGTCCTTGCGGCCGTTCTGGTACTGTGCTTCAGTCTGCTGTGCCCGGCGGCATCTGCCGCCAGTGTACAGACTGCGGCCTGCAAGCCGTCCACTGCAGCCGTTCAGACCATTTCTGCCGGCAAAAAGACGGAGCAGATGGTCTGGGTCCCAACGCACGGCGGCAAAAAATATCACAGCAAGTCTACCTGCAGCAATATGAAAGACCCGGAAAAGGTTACATTATCGAAAGCAAAAGCGGAAGGCTTCACTGCTTGCAAAAAGTGCTATTAAGAAAATAAAGAATGATCTGCAAAGCCCTTGCCGGAAATTTTCTGGCAGGGGTTTTATATGTGTCCACAAAAAGTTAACAAAAGAAATTACAGAAAAATTACAAAACCCTATTGCAAAATGGTTTCAAAAGAGTTACAATATGGTTACAGCAAGGGCACAAGCCCTGCTGAGTGTGAAATCTTTTTCTTCTTGTTTTTTGGGGATATCGGGCACAGGTTCTCCTCCTCCGGCTGTTCTCCTTCACAGTCGTGATCCATGTGCCGCACAGGCGGTATCCCGCTTCGTGTGCAAAAAAGCTCGTCCGTTCTGGACGAGCTTTTTTGCATCCATAAATCACGCAAAAACCGGCTTCTCATGCGGGAAAGTATGACCTTACGCCATTTTGGTGGGCAATTTGCCTGTTTTTCTGCAAAGGACATTTACAAAGTTTGGCGCGGCGGGGGTTTGTATTCCGGCTGGCTTTGTGGTACAGTATATACAATCAATTTATAGGTTGCAAACATGAATCCGATTGATGTTGATGCGTTAAGAGAAAAGGAGTTTGAACATGGCTTATTTCTATAAAGAACCTTCCCGCACTTTCGGTGAATATCTGCTGATCCCCGGCTATTCCTCTGCAGAGAATATCCCCACGGCTGTCAGCCTCAAGACCCCGCTGGTCAAGTACCGCAAGGGCGAGGAGGAGTGCCCCCTGCAGATGAATATTCCCATGATCAGCGCTATCATGCAGGCGGTCTCTGGCGATAAGCTGGCCATTGCACTGGCCCGTCAGGGCGGCGTGTCCTTCATCTACGGCTCTCAGAGCATTGAGAACGAGGCCGCCATGGTGCGCCGCGTCAAGAGCTTCAAGGCCGGTTATGTCGTGTCCGATTCCAACCTGGCCCCCAATGCCACCCTGCACGATGTGCTGGAGCTGAAGGCACGCACCGGCCACTCCACCATTGCCATCACTGCCGATGGCACTCCGAGCGGCAAGCTGCTGGGCATTGTTGCATCTCGTGACTACCGCATCAACCACACCCCGGATGATGCCCCTGTCACCACCTTCATGACCCCGCTTGAAAAGCTGGTCACTGCACCGGAGAACACCTCCCTGCACGACTGCAACAACATCATCTGGGACAACAAGATCAACACCCTGCCTCTGGTGGATGCCGAGGGCAACCTGAAGTATATGGTGTTCCGCAAGGACTACGACTCCCACAAGAAGAACGCCAATGAACTGCTGGATAAGAACAAGAGCTATGTGGTGGGCGCAGGCATCAACACCCGCGATTACGCTGAGCGCGTGCCCGCACTGGTGGATGCCGGTGTGGATGTGCTGTGCATCGACTCTTCCGAGGGTTACTCCGAGTGGCAGAGCCGCACCATCGGCTGGATCCGTGAGCACTACGGCGATACCGTCAAGGTGGGCGCAGGCAACGTTGTGGATGCCGAGGGCTTCCGCTTCCTGGCCGAGGCTGGTGCAGACTTCGTGAAGATCGGCATTGGCGGCGGTTCTATCTGCATCACCCGCGAGACCAAGGGCATTGGCCGTGGTCAGGCTACCGCTGTCATCGAGGTGGCAAAGGCCCGCGATGAGTACTATAAGGAGACCGGCATCTACGTGCCCATCTGCTCCGACGGCGGCATCGTCCACGATTACCACATCACGCTGGCACTGGCCATGGGTGCGGATTTTGTGATGCTGGGCCGCTACTTTGCCCGCTTTGACGAAAGCCCCACGAATAAGGTGCGCATCAACGGCCAGTATATGAAGGAGTACTGGGGCGAAGGCTCCAACCGTGCCCGCAACTGGCAGCGCTACGATCTGGGCGGTTCCAGCAAGCTGAGCTTTGAGGAAGGCGTGGACAGCTACGTGCCCTATGCCGGCCCTCTGGCTGACGGTGTGCAGACCACTCTGTACAAGGTCAAGAGCACCATGTGCAACTGCGGCGCTCTGTCCATCCCGGAGCTGCAGCAGAAAGCAAAGCTGACCGTGGTTTCCTCTACCTCCATCGTTGAGGGCGGCAGCCACGACGTTGTGCTGAAGAATGCTACCCCCAATATCATCAACGGTTAACACGTTTGTTCTGAAAGCCGCCCGTGCTGTTTGTGTATGGGCGGCTTTTTCTTACCGGAAATTGACCGGGATTTTCCAAAAATGCTTGCACCGCTTTGCGTTTGGTGATATCATGATAGAAACGCACTGTCAAGACAGGCAGGCGTACAAACCTTCCCACAGGTCAGAACGGCACGGGACAGCAAGGAGCCTTTGCCGGGTGTAAAGAAGAGAGGATACTATTCATGGACGAAATCAAGGTTGTGCCTTATATTCCAGATGAGGACTACGACAACCCCGCAATGGTCGTGGATTTTTATGAATTTACAATGGCAAACTGCCTGTTCCTGCACGGATTCAAGGACACCACGCTGGTGTTTGATATGTTCTTCCGCAAGAACCCGGATAATCAGGGTTACTCCATCAGTGCCGGCCAGCGCAAGCTGACCCGTTTTCTGCTGAATTATCATTTCAATGCACAGGATATCTGGTGGCTGCGCACCAAGGGCATGAGTGAGGAATTCTGCGAGTATCTGCGCACCTATCAGTGGAAGGGCGACATGTACGCTCTGCCCGAGGGCACGGTGGCATACCCGCATGTGCAGATGGTGCGCATCGAGTGCGACCTCGTGGGCGCAATTCTGATCGAGACCTACCTGCTGCAGACCATGAACTTCCACAGTCTGATCGCCACCAAGGCTACCCGCGTCACCGGCCTGAACACCCACACGCCCCGCAGCGTGATGGAATTCGGCACCCGCCGTGCGCAGGGCGAAAGCGCTGGCAACGATGGTGCATATGCTGCTGTTCTGGGCGGCTGCGTGGGCACTGCCAACTGTTTGGCCGAGATGAAGTTCGGCGCGGAGGTCAAGGCTGTGGGCACCGTAGCGCACAGCTTCATCGAGTTCTTCCCCACGGAGTTTGATGCCTTCAAGGCCTTTGCCGATACCTACCCGGATTCGGTCAGTCTGCTGCTGGACACCTATAATATCATGGAGAGCGGTCTGCCTAACCTCATTAAACTGGACGATTACCTCATCGAGAAATACCCCAACGACCCGAACCGCCGCGTCAAGAGCGCCCGTATCGACTCCGGCGACCTGGCCCGCGGCTCCAAGCGCCTGCGCAAGGCACTGGATGCGGCCGGTAAGCCTTACATCAAGCTGGTGGCTTCCAATGGTCTGGACGAAAAGAAGATCGCCAACATGGAGCTGTATGAGCACGCTCATTTTGACTCCTACGGCGTGGGCGAAAACCTAATCACCTCTGCTTCCGACCCCGTGTTCGGCGGTGTGTACAAGCTGGTGGCGGTCAAGCAGCCGGATGGCAGCTACACTCCCAAGATGAAGTGCTCGGATTCCGCCAGCAAGGCCATCATTCCGGGCAAGAAGATGCCGTGGCGCCTCTACGATGAAAATGGTCAGGCCCAGTGTGACCTGATCGCCATGGATGATGAAGTCATCGAGGCGGGCAAGCCCGTCACGATGGTCAATCTGGACTCCGATGCCATCGAGCGCACCGTCACCATTACCCCCACCAAGGTCAAAAAGCTGCTGGTGCCGCATGTGCTGAATGGTCAGCTGGCCATTGAGCTGCCTTCGATCGCAGAGAAGAAGGCCTACATTGCAAAGCAGCTCACCGAGGAGACCTGGGAGAGCGAACTGCGTCTGGAGTGCCCGCATAAGCACTATGTGAACATGACCCCGGCTGTGGCCGAGTGCCGTTCCAAGATGTATGCAGAGCTGCACGGCGGCAAGGTGTAAAATAAGCAAAATAAAAAGCCCCTCAAGCGTAAGCTTGGGGGGTCTTTTTATGCCGCCGACGGGGGTCGAACCCGTACTCTGTCTCCAGAAAGGGATTTTAAGTCCCTCGTGTCTGCCAATTTCACCACAGCGGCATACAACGCTAATAATAATACAATAGAATGGCTTCTTTGTCAAGAAAAAGCACAGAGCCGGTCTCTTCATCCTCCATTCACGATTCATTTGTAAAAAGTGCTTTTTCTTTCCGTAGTTTCATGGTATAATAACCTTCAGATACGGTTTTCCGGGCCGTAGCCGCGTGCTTTGGCAGCGCGGCAGAAGAGGGCAGAGCGGGCAGCGTACCGCTCTGCTGGGGCAGTGCCCGCAAGATAGGGCGGGCGGGAAATACAAAAAGAGAGGCGAATTGAGATGTTGGATATGATCAAGTGCAGCACCGGCGGCGCATACTATGCCCGCGGTGAATGGGTGCCTGCAGACGGCGAAGCAAGCGCCGCACTGGCAGCAAAGGGCTTTGATGCCGCAGCCATCGAGAACGCAAAGACCGGCACCATGGCCTACAGCATTCTGCAGGCCCACAACACCAGCGGCGATGCCGAAAACCTGAAGATCAAGTTCGATGCCATGGCCAGCCATGACATCACCTTTGTGGGCATCATCCAGACGGCCCGTGCGTCCGGTCTGGAGAAATTCCCTATTCCGTATGTGCTCACCAACTGCCACAACAGCCTTTGCGCCGTGGGCGGCACTATCAATGAGGACGACCACCGCTTCGGCCTGTCCGCCGCCAAAAAATACGGCGGCATTTTTGTGCCCCCGCATCTGGCGGTCATCCACCAGTACATGCGCGAAAAGTTTGCGGGCTGCGGCAAGATGATCCTTGGCTCGGACTCCCACACCCGCTACGGTGCTCTGGGCACCATGGCCATTGGTGAGGGCGGCGGCGAGCTGGCAAAGCAGCTGCTGGGCCGCACCTACGATGTGGCCC
>ERZ836358.1709-NODE-1709-length-19825-cov-4.651796_pt1 | contig 19825 bp, 23 predicted proteins | sample MGYA00519942_ERZ836358 | MGnify/ENA primary metagenome ERZ836358 (study PRJEB31850, sample SAMEA3708798) | human gut metagenome | biome: human gut; feature: human-associated habitat; material: faeces | place: China | collected 2014 ...
CCGGCTCTCTGCCGTTTGCCCTGTCCGCTGAGAGCTACTCCACCATCAGCCCGTCTCTGGGCGCCAAGAGCCTGGATGTCATGGTGCAGGCCGGCATCATTGCCTTTATCCTCGTTGCAATCATGATGATCTGCCGCTATCGTCTGCCCGGCACCATCGCCGTCATCTCCCTGCTGGGTCAGGTTGCGGCTACGCTGGCGGTCGTTTCCGGTTATTTCACCGTTTTCCCCGGTTCCACGCTGACGCTGCCCGGCATTGCCGGTATCATCCTCGGCATCGGCATGGGCGTTGACGCCAATGTCATCACCGCCGAGCGCATCAAGGAGGAGCTGTCCAAGAACAAGACCCTTGACGGCGCTGTCAAGAGCGGCTTCAAGATGGGCCTGACTCCCATCATTGACGGCAATGTGACCATCGTGATCGTTGCCGCGATCCTGATGGGTGCCTTCGGCCCCACGGACGGCTTCTGGGCCAAGGTGTTCAACCCGATTTTCTTCTGGTTCGGACCCTCCACTGCCGGTACGATCTACTCCTTCGGCTTCACCCTGTTGACCAGCGTTCTGCTCAACTTCGTGTTCGGCGTCTGGGCAACCCGCGTTATGATCCGCGGTGCCGTCAATTTCAAGCCGCTGCGCAAGGCATGGCTGTTCGGCGGCCGTAAGGACGGCGGTGCCGACTTTAAGACCCCGGCCATCAACTTCATCGGCAACCGCAAGAAGTTCTATACCTTCTCCTGCGCGCTGCTCGCCCTTGTGCTGGTTTTCTGCGGTGTGTTCGGCGTCAAGATGGATGTCGAGTTCAAGGGCGGCTCTATGATCACGCTGGCGTATGAGGGCGATGCCGATCTGAATGACCTGAAGTCCACCATCAGCACCGAGCTGAACAAGAGCAACTTGACCCTGCAGACCGGCTCTGATATTTCGGGCAACCAGACCCTGACGGTCACCCTGCCCGGCAGCGATACCCTGACCACTGAGGAGCTGGACGGCCTGCTGGCCACCCTGAACGAGCAGTACCCCGATAACGCCTTCGTTCAGAACGAGGTCAGCAATGTCGATGCCACCATCGGCAAGGAGTTCATGCTCAAGAGCATTGTGGCGCTGGTCGCTGCCTGCGTGCTGATCCTGCTGTATGTAGCCTATCGTTTCCGCAGGATCGGCGGTCTCAAGGCAGGCTCCACCGCCATTGTGGCCCTGCTGCACGACATGCTTGTTGTGTTTGGCGTCTTTGTTATCCTGCGTATTCCTCTGAACGGTAACTTCATCGCCGCTCTGCTGACGATTCTGGGCTACTCCATCAACGATACCGTTGTTATCTATGACCGTATCCGTGAAAACAGCGCCCTGTACAGCAAGAAGCAGCTGAGCCTGGCTGAACTGGTCAATCTGTCCGTCAACCAGAGCTTTGCCCGCTCCCTGATGACCTCCATCACCACCTGTCTGGCGCTGGGTGTTGTCTGCATCATCTCGGTCATCTACCGTCTGGACAGCATCTATTCCTTCGCATTCCCGCTGCTGTTCGGCATGGTAAGCGGTGTTTACAGCACGATCTGCATCGCCACGCCGCTGTGGGTCGATTGGAAGACCAAGAAAAAGGCTGCCAAGCAGGCCTGAAAATCCACACAAGGAGGTAAACCGATATGAAATGCCCCTATTGCGGTGAAGTGGATTCCAAGGTCATCGACTCCCGCCCGACAGAGGACGGCGAGAAGATTCGCCGCCGCCGTGAGTGCCTGAACTGCAAAAAGCGCTTTACCACCTACGAGATCGTTGAGACAGTTCCGCTGATGGTCGTAAAGAAGGACCGCTCCCGCGAGGTGTTTGACCGCCAGAAGCTGCTGAACGGCATGCTGCGCGCCTGTGAAAAACGCCCGGTCAGCTATACCCAGCTTGACGCTGCGGTCGACCGTATTGAGCAGCAGCTGCTCAACTCCTACGACCGCGAGGTTTCCTCCATCCACATCGGCGATCTGGCTATGCAGGAGCTCAAGCAGATGGACGATGTAGCCTATGTGCGGTTTGCTTCGGTCTACCGTCAGTTCAGCGATGTCAACACCTTCATGGAAGAGCTGAAGGATATGCTGGACAGCCGCTCAAAGCCCGCCGAAAAATGATTGCCGCACCTGCTCAATCTGTGTGCAGGCGCGCTGTGTCTCCATCTCCAGATCCGCCAGACTGTCCGTCTCGGCACAGGGCGGCAGCACCGCCATCGTCTGGTTCATCTGGTCAAGGATATTGCGGCGCACCAGCAGGTTTAAAAGACCGCTGCTTTCCCGTGCCTTTTCCGCAGCCCTGCCGTAGGCACGGCGGCCGCAGGACAGTCGCCCTGCATGGCCAGAGCATACGCGGCCTGCACCTGCTGCACAAGTGCTGCGGTGGTTCGGTCCACATACCGCCCTGCGGCCAACAACAGCAGACACAGCATCAACAGGATCACAACGGCATACCAGTTTCGTTTCATAAGCACCTTTTTCAGACCGTCCCCTCGGGGGCGGTCTTTTTCTGTATCAGTACGGATTGTTTGCCGTTATATAGCAGCAATAGCACCTTCTTTCGTGTCGTGTGCCGCTCCGCAAGCAGGGCATCGAGCGCCGCCTCATCCATCCCGAAAAAGGCAAGGTTTTCCCTGCAGGCAGCCGTGTCGATGAGAAGCGGCAGCAGGGGCGGTTCCTGACCGTCCTTCGGCATTAAGGCCGCCGAGATACTGCCGTTCGGCTCTACCACGCCCCAATAGACCTCCTGCGGAGAGAAAATATCCCTGCCGCGCAGTGCCTCTGCCAGATCGGATACTGTGATGCGCAGCTGCGCAAGCGCATCCTGCTGTATCTTTCCATTGCGTATGACGGTCACAGGCCTGCCCAGCAGCAGCTCTGCATAGGCCGGGCTGAACCACAAGAGGGTAGAGTTTAAAATTTCCAGTGCCGTAATCAGAAAGATCGGCACAAGGCTTGCAAGCAGCGGCAGGTCTGGCTCATCAATGCAGATCGATGCCACATTGGAGATCAGCAATGTCGTCACAAGCTCGGCCGGCTGCAGCTCCCCCAGCTGGCGCTTTCCCATCAGGCGCATGGCAACCGTGACGGCGCAGTAGACCAGCACCGTGCGCACCACCGTAGAAATCATCCTGCCGCCTCCTTATAAAACACCCCTGGACGGCTCACACTATCCTGCGTGAGAGGGGGAACACCGATGCCACCAAAACCGCTGTACCGTTCGCTGGACGAGAACCTTGCGTTTCTGGAAGAAATGTTTGGCCGTTCCGATGATTTTTATACCAAGCACCTGATGATTGCAGGTATTCGATGTGCTATCGTCATGTTTACAGGGCTTTCCTCCCCGGAAAAGCTTTGCCGCATGGCGCTGGACATGCTGGACCGTGACCCTGCCATGCTGGGCGGCGGGGCAGGACTGTGCGATTATCTTTTGACCCAGAGCCGTATTCCCGCCGAGGCCGAGGCCGTTACCGACAGAACCGCCCTTGTGGAGCTGCTCTGCAATGGGTTGTCCGTGCTGCTGATCGATGATGTGAGCCGGGCGGTTGCTTTTTCCACGCAGGAAATGCCACAGCGCGCCGTTTCAACCCCAACGGGAGAGGGAAATCTGCGCGGCTCTCAGGAGGCATTCACCGAGCTGCTGCGCAATAATATCTCCCTGCTGCGGCGGCAATTCCGCACCGGTACTCTTGTGGCGGAGATCACAACCGCCCATACCCGCGCCAAAACCGAATACTGCCTTTGCTATGACAAAGCCCTTGCCCCGGAGGAGACCGTTTCCGCACTGCGCGCACGGCTGGAAAATGTCGAGATCCCGGTCCTGCTCGACAGCGCCTATTTTGCCTCCTTCCTCAAGCAGGACAAGCTGAATCTCTTCCCGGCTGCCGCCTATACCGAGCGCCCGGCCACGGCCTGCGCCCGCCTGTGCGAGGGCAAGGTCGTGGTGCTGGTAGCCGGGTGCCCCTATGCGCTCATTATACCGAGCTTTTTTGCTGAGCATTTTGAGTGCCTTGATGACTACGCTTCCGGCGCTGTGTTTGCAGGCCTCATCCGTATTCTGAAATATCTGGCCTTTCTGCTGGCGGTGTTCGGGCCGGGGCTGTATGTCATGGCTGTTGCCTTTGCGCCGGAGATCATCCCCATTCAGCTGCTGACAAAGCTGGCCCGCGGGGAGGCTGCCACGCCGCTGCCGCCCATGCTTGAAATGCTCTGCGTAACGCTGCTGCTTGAGATCGTGCGCGAGGCCGGTCTGCGCGCACCGCAATCTATCAGCCACACGGTCAGTCTGGTGGGGGCACTTATCATCGGGGAGACCGCCGTCAGTGCCGGCATCGTCAGCGTGCCGGTCTTGACGATGGCTGCTGCAGCCACCATCGCTACGCTGGCCGTACCGTCACTGTATGAACAGTCCATCCTGTTCCGCTTTGCGGTGATCCTGTTGGCAGGGTGCTTTGGCGTACCGGGGCTGGCCTGCGCCGCACTGACAATTTTGGCAATGGCCTGCGGCAGTGAGCCTTTTGGATACGACTATCTCTATCCGCTGCTGCCACTGGGCAGGGCCAGCGTGCGGGACGGTTTTGTGCGCAGCATCTGGAGCCGCCTTGCCCGCTCCGGGGAGGTGATAGGTCAGCATGAAGCGTGAATGCCCCAGCCTGTTTGCCGCGCTGCTCGTCAGCCTGCTCGTCAATGTGCTGCTGCGCAGCCAGACAGCCTACCGCCCCCGGGCCGGTCTGGCAGCAGCCCCGCTCTGCGCACTGCTGCTTGCGGCGGTCGGCTGGTTGTTTGCCCGGTGCTGGCGGCTGGCCTGCGACCCGGTTTTAAGGCTGCTGTTCGGTGCATTGCTTGTGTTTTCCTCGGTATTGGAGCTGCTGCGGCTCTGGCAGCTTGCCGACCGACTCTATCCCGGGGCGATCACACTGACCTCCGTCTGTCTGCTGGCGGTGCTACCGGTCGTCTATCTGCGGCGGGTATCTGCACTGTCGCAGACGGCCCGTGCCGTGCTTTGTCTGCTGGCGGCAGCCACCGCTGTCATGCTGATCTCGGTGCTGCCACGTCTGCGGATCACGAACCTGCAGTACACCGTTTTGACGCGCGCAGATTTTTTCACCGCCGCCAAGGATCAGCTGACCCTTTACCCGGAGTACCTGCTGCCCGCCCTCTGGCCCGCACAGGACAAGCGCGGCCGTCATACACTGCTGCGGCTGGCCGGGTATGCGCTGGCATTCGATGTCTCGATCCATCTGCTGCTTGAGCTGTTCTACGGCGCCGCCATGCCGCTGCGGGCAGACCCCGTCCATGCCGCCGCGCGGTGCGGTGCGCTGTCCATCTTCAACCGGCTGGAATGGCTGCAGTTCATCCTGTGGGTCATGGCTGTCACCGTCAAGCTGGCGCTTTATCTCTATGCGCTGGTGCGGCTGCTGGGCGGCCGAAGCAAGGCGGAGAACAGTGCCGCCGGGCTGGACCGATTTCCTGTGTATCTTGGCGGCATCTGGCTGCTTTGCGCCGTGCTGCGCAAGATTGATTTGGACACAGCGCTGCCTCTGCGCAGTGCGCTGACCTGGGGCTTTGTGCTGCTGACCTGGATTGGAGGTGGGGCCGCATGTCTGTACCGAAGTATAAGGCGCTGCTGATCGCCTGCATCACGCTTTTTCTCTGCGGCTGCGGTCAGGCGCTGTCGGAGCGGGAGATTGTCCGCGCCGTATTCTTCACACGGCAGCAGGGACAGTATTCCGTCTGTCTGCTGCTGGCTGACCAGAACAACAATGAGGACGGCCTTCACTACAAGACCTCCTCCGCACGCGGTTTCACCGCTGCTCAGGCCCTCCACCGGGCCGAAACTACGCTGCCGGGCCGCCTTTATTACGGCTTGATTGATCTAGCCGTTCTGCCGACCGATGCCGACTGGCAAACCACCCGAGAGTTGGGCAGTTTGCTCTACGACAAAGCCCAGCCCGCGCCGGAGCTTTCGGTCTTTGCGCTGGATACAGCCTCCCACAGCTGGGCTGAGGATGCCGCCGCCCTGTATGAGGACATGAAGTCGCTCCGCTCCGCATACCGCCTGCACTGCGGCCTGCAGCAGCTTTTTACACAGGCGGACTGCTGCGCTGTGCCCGGCTACAGCGCCGACAGCGGGTATGACCTTCTGCTGCTCGCAAAGCAGCAGACCGCTTCTTACCGCGCCGCCGGTCTGGCCGCCCAGCTGGCCGCCGTGCTCTGCGGGCAGACGGATCGTTTTTACGCGACTTACGCGGGCGGGACCGCCCTGTGCCGCGCCCGGGTCGATGTGACGGTGCAGGATACCACCGTACAACTGCACCTGCGCGATGCAGCGTTTGAAGCACTCACACAGACGGGGCAAAATCTGCAGGCATTGTTCTGCGCCGAGCTGCAGCAGGCTTTTGCCGCACTCACCGCTGCACAGTCGGCCGACTTTTTTCACCTGCAGTTCTGGCACGCCAATCTGTACGGTCCCCGCAGCCCGGCACCGGCTCCGCAGCTTACAATTCTATGGGAGTAATAAAAAACCGCGCCCGATTCCGCAAAATGCGGGGTCGGGCGCGGCTGCAGCCGGTTACTGCAGGGTGGTGGGCCGGGTAATATAAATAAGGTTTGTGTCGGCTATAAAGGTCTGGAAGTTATACAGCACCAGAACCTCATCGTAGCCTTCTTTTTCGATCGTGGAATCAAGGCCGTACTTGAAATTGCGAAAATCCACCACACCGATCTTGGCATAGTTGGCGGTCAGATAGGGGATAAAGCTGTTGGCGTAGCTGTCCTTCACAACCAGAATACTGCCTGTCCCGCTGCCCTCAATGGTCGAGTAGCCATTGTTGCCGTCCAGAAAAGCCGCATACTTGTCGCGGGTCGCAAACTTGTCGGCGTTGATCAGGTTTTCGGTTCGTTCCGGCTCATAGGCGGCCTCGCCGGTGATCCGGTAGACCGTCATCAGATTGTCAAGCGGATAGTAGGTGATCGTGTCATCCTCCACATTCCAAAGTCGGGTAGCGGAGTAATGGGTTCCCTCAAAGCCGGTCACAGTCGCACTCTCATGGGCATCTCGGTCAAAGGGCTTCAGCTCCTTCTGTGCGCAGAATGCCTCATACGCGCGGTAGGCACCGTTTGGCGTCCAGTGGTGGTCTGTCTTGAAATACAGATACTCGTCCTTGCGCGCTGCAAACAGCTCGCGCAGGTCGATGATTCCTGCGCTCTGGCCGACCTTGGCAAAAATCTCATCCAGCATGGCGTTTTCGTCTACCATCGGCGCACCGGCCGGCAGCTTTTCGGGGTAGATGACGCTGGCCGACGGAGCCAGCAGGAAGGTCACCTTGCCGGGGTGATTGGCAGCAAATTCACTGACGGCCGCGATGTTTTTGTTCAGCTGCTTTTCTGTTGCATCGTCCACTGTGAACAGCTTTGTAAACATCCAGCGGTCCTTGCCCAGCAGGATACCGCCCTCCTCAGCCTTGCGGAAGAGAATCTCGTCTGCGGCACGCTGGGTGTTGACCGCCGCATCACGGAAGGAGAACTGATCCTGCATCCAGCGGGAAAAGCCGCTCTGCCAGCTTCCGTCCAGCAATGCACTGACACTGAATGCGGGAAGCTGTGCGGCCTTGCGGTTTTCCAGCTCAAGCTGCTCCCGCTTGGGCCACAGCATATTCACAGCCGAAAAGCCGAACAGCAGCACAGCGCAGAGGACGAGCAGCGGAAAGCCCACGCGGCGCCTGCCGCCGCCCTTGCGGTATATGACCTTTGACATACAGCAGTTCCTCCTCTCAGAAATTGGCATACAGCGCTGTTGCGTTGGTGGCAGCCACCACATAGCAGACGCACAGCACCAGCAGCAGGGTAAACACAAGAAGCTTGACTACCGTGTTCCGGCTGATCTTATCCCAGAGCCGCCGCGGCAGTGCAGACGAGCAGACGCAGCCCAGCGCCAGCAGCACGCCGTAGTTGCGCAGACTATACACAGCGGAGATACCGCCCTGCGGCACAAACAGCTTTTGCAGCAGCAGTCCCAGCGGTGCACCGGGCTGGTTGGCTGTAAAAAGACCCCAGCCCAGCACGACAAAGAACAAGGTGTAAAGATGCGGCCAGACCTTGCCCTTTTTCAGGTATTTGAGCAGGAAGGTCTTTTCGATCGTCAGCAGCACAAAGTAGTAGAGCCCCCAAGCAATGAAGTTCCAGCTTGCACCGTGCCAGATGCCGGTAGCAGCCCAGACAAGGAACATGTTGAACAGCTGCCGCACCTGACCCTTTCGGTTGCCGCCCAGCGGGATATAGATGTAATCCCGGAACCACCCCGACAGGGTGATGTGCCAGCGCCGCCAGAACTCGGTAATGCTGCCAGAAATATAGGGCAGATCAAAGTTGGCAGGGCAGTCAAAGCCGAGCAGCGCCGCCAGACCGTTACTCATCTCACTGTAGCCGGCAAAGTCAAAGTATAGCTGCAGGCTGTAGGCCAAAATTCCCAGCCAGGCCAGCGGGGTGGAGACATTGGCCAGCCCCACACCGCCTGCGCCGATGATGTCGGTCCACAGCGCACCGATGGAATCCGCCAGAATGACCTTTTTGGCCAGACCAAAGACAAACAGCTCGGCACCGCGCTGCGCCTTTTCCATCGTGCAGCGGTTTTTGCTGTCATGGAGTTGATCCGCCATCTCACGGTATTTGACGATAGGCCCGACGATCAGCTGCGGGAAGAACAGCACATACACGGCAAAGGTCAGCGGATTTCTTTCCGGTTCGATCTTGCCGGTGTAGACATCTGCCTCATAGCTGATGATCTTGAAGATATAGTAGCTGATGCCCAGCGGCAGCACCGTACCGCTGTTGAGTGCTGCGATCCCCAGATGGCCGATCTGATTCAGCGTGTCGATCAGGAAGTTGGCATACTTAAAATACACCAGCACCCCAAGGTTGACCAGCACCGCCGCCAGCGGCAGCAGCCCGCGCAGCGTTGTTCTGGCCCGGGCCGTCAGCAGGCCCCACAGATAGTTGAATACAATCAGGACCGCAATCAACGGAAGAAATGCAACGCCGGTCCAGCAGTAGAACAGCAGGCTCTCCGCCAGCAGCACTGCATTTTTGGCACGGCCGGGTACCAGATAATACAGCAGCAGGGAAAGCGGCAGAAAGCAGAACAGGAACACCACACTGTTAAAAACCATGGCGGAACTCCCTTTCTTTTGATGGCATCACCGTGCGAACCAAGACACCGATACGGCGCAGGGCAGGCGGCAATGCTTTGGGTGGTCGTTATGAAAAAAGGCCGTTGCCGAGCGGCAGCGGCCTTCTTTCAGGGTCTCATCAGAAATTCAGCGCCGTCTCCAGTGCGGTGTCGATGGCAGCGTAGTCAGGGTTTGCAATACCGGCAATGACGATGGCCACATAGTTGCCGTTGGTCACGATGCGGGCATCCTTGGCCAGCGCGATCTTATCGGCAAACTCAGCATACAGGTCATTGGCAGACAGGCTTGCCTTGTAGGCCTCCAGCTCGCTCTTGACGGCATCGACCTGACCATCCTTGGCCTGTGCCACAAAGACAAGGCCGCAGTCTGCCTGATCGTTGGTCACATCGCCCTTGTAGGCAACAAGGTTGTCCATCGTCAGCATCAGCTCATTCTCAACAGAGAAATCATCCAGTGCGCGCGGGTTGGCGATGGGGTTGACCGCCTCAATAGCGGCAACGGCGGCATCCAGATTGGCGGTGTTGGCCTCCTCACCGGCGGAGGCATCGGTGCTTTCGCTGATGACGATATCCGTCGGGCCATCGGCACCGCCGATGGTGCTTTCCGCAGCAGAGCTGCTCTCAGAGGAGACAGCAGTGGAGGTGCTGTCTGCAGAGGAGCCGCAGGCGGCCAGCAGCATAGCGCAGCAAAGAATTACAGGAATCAGCTTTTTCATGGGTTTAGTTCTCCTTTATATAGTGTATGATATTGTTTTCCTCTACGCACAGGCATAGCTTGCCCGATACATTATAAGAATACACTATCTTGCCATCTTTTTCAAGCTGTTCGCGGCAAAACGCAGGGTGTTTCCGCCGGGAAATATGTAAATTTTTTATGCCTTGACAAACGCGCCCCCGGCGGGTACACTCAAAACAAAGTGATACGGCGTGACTACCCGCTGCCAGTGACGCCGATAACTGCAGCTTACAGAAAAAGGGGGTGCCCACCATGCGCAATACAAAGGCGCGGGAGACTGCCTGGACCGGCATGCTGTTTGCCTTGGCCATCGCACTGTCCTACCTTGAATCACTGGTATCACCGCTGCTGGGATTGATGCCTGCCATAAAGCTCGGGCTTTCCAATGTGGTTGTCATGTATGCGCTGTTGTTCCTGCGCACCCGCACCGCGCTGCTGCTGGTGGTGCTGAAGGCACTGTTCGCCTTTTTGACGCGGGGCGCCACCGCCGGTTTTCTTTCCCTTTGCGGCGGCGGTTTATCGCTGGTTGTCATGCTGGTGCTGCTGCACCTGCCGGTCAGCGGGTATATCTTTTGTGCCGGTGCTGCACTGGCGCATAACCTCGGCCAACTGGCGGGGGCAGCAGTGCTGCTTTCCAGCGCGATGGCTCTGGGGTACGCCCCCGTGCTGTTGGCGGCAGGCCTTGCGGTGGGCGGCATCAGCTGTTTGCTTTCCCGCGCCTTATTCGCTGCCCTGCCTGCCTCTACGGGGGAGCAGCGGCAGGGGAGTCCTTTCAAGAAATAAGAATCTTTCTTAAAAAATGCAGTTTTACCCCTTGACACCTGCAAAGCTATGTCGTATAATAGAGGCACAGACACAGGAATGTGTCCTATGAGCAATTACAAAATAACAGGAGGCAATTCTTATGGCTAAGTATGTTTGCACCGTTTGTGGTTATATCGCTGAGGGTTCTATCCCCGAGTTCTGCCCGGTCTGCAAGGCCCCGGCATCCAAATTCATTGAGAAGAAGGATAACACCTATGTGACCGAGCATGTTGTCGGCATCGCCAAGGATGTTCCCGAGGAGATCAAGCAGGGTCTGCGCGAGAACTTCAACGGCGAGTGCAGCGAGGTCGGTATGTATCTGGCTATGAGCCGCGTTGCTGACCGCGAAGGTTACCCCGAGATCGCCGAGGCATGGAAGCGCTATGCCTTTGAGGAGGCCGAGCACGCCTCCAAGTTTGCAGAGCTGCTGGGTGAGGTCCTGACCGACAGCACCAAGAAGAACCTGCAGATGCGTGTTGACGCCGAGTGCGGCGCCTGCGCCGGCAAGATGGATCTGGCTAAGAAGGCCAAGGAGCTGAACCTCGATGCCATCCATGATACCGTACATGAGATGGCAAAGGATGAGGCCCGCCACGGCCGCGGCATGCAGGGTCTGCTGGATCGCTATTTCAAATAATTTTTCCAAAATCCACCTCGCGCCCCGGAGCCTGAACGCCCCGGGGCGTTTTTGCATAGCATAAAGAGGGGTGGTGGTATGCGGCGTCGTACAGCAGCAGGGCGGTGCAGGGCAAAGCGGCGCAGCCTTGTGTGGCTGGCTGCAGCATTGCTGCTGGCGGGAGCCCTGCATATAAACCGCTATGTCAACACCGTTATCAAGCCCACCCTGCACGAGCTGGCCGAGTACGAAGCCCGCGCCGCCGCCGTACAGGCTGTCAACCGTGCCGTTGCGGCAGAGCTTTCACGGCAGCCTGCACTCTGCAGCACACTTTTTGCCGACAACGGCGGCGTCCTCTGTCTGGATGCCGCACGCGCCGGTGCTGCGCAGGCAGCACTCATTACTGCCGTACAGGCTGAGATGGACGCCTTGCCGGAGATTTCCTACCGTGTACCCTTCGGCAGTCTGACCAACAATTCCCTGTTGAGCGGGCTTGGCCCCGGCTGGCCGGTACAGCTGCAGCCGCAGGGCTATGTGCAGGGGGAAATCCGGCAGACTGCGGAGTCTCTCTCGATCAACACCACACGCTACTGTGCGGTTTTACATCTGTCCGTCACCGTAAATATGATTCTGGACGGCAGCACCGCCACCCTGACCGTGGAGCAGACCTGCCCGCTCGTCAGCCTGCTTGCCGGCGGCGAGATTCCCGATGTGTATGCGACCGGGCAGGATTGAATTCGCACTCGAAAATGTGGTATACTAAGACATCGCTGATACCAACAAACGGAGTGGAGCAAAATGGAATTAGAACAGGCACGCAAACGCGCGGAGGAGCTGCGCGTCATCATAGAAAAAAACAACCGCTTATACTACGATCAGGACGCCCCCGAGCTGGAGGATTTCGAGTACGATGCCCTGAACCGCGAGCTGAAACAGCTTGAGGCTGAATATCCCGAGCTTGTCACGGCGGCCTCCCCGACCCAGCATGTGGGCGGCACGGCCAGCAGCAAATTTACCAAGGTGACCCACGCCGTCAAGATGGAAAGCCTGCAGGACGCCTTCTCCTTTGATGAGCTGCGCGAGTTTGATGCCCGCGTGCGCGATGCCGGTGTAAAGCCTGAGTATGTAGTTGAGGCGAAAATTGACGGCCTCTCGGTCAGCCTTGAGTACCGCATGGGCCAGCTGGTGCGCGGCTCCACCCGCGGTGACGGCGTAGTGGGTGAGGATGTGACCGAGAATATTCTGACCATACGGGATATTCCCCACGAGCTGCCCGATGCGCCGGATTTTCTCGAGGTGCGCGGTGAGGTCTATATGCCGCACTCCGCCTTCTTCAAGCTGAAGGAGCAGCAGGAGCTTGAGGACAAAACGCCTTTTAAAAACCCCCGCAACGCGGCGGCCGGCTCACTGCGCCAGAAGGACGCCAAAATCACCGCCGGGCGCGGGCTGTCTATCTTTGTATTCAACCTGCAGCAGTGCGAAGGCCGCAGTTTCAAGACGCACCACGAAACACTGGATTACATCAAGTCGCTGGGCTTCCCGGTCTCCCCGCGCTACAGCGTGTTTGAAAATATCGAAGATGCGATCCGGGAGATCGAGGCCATTGGCGAAGCGCGCGGCACGCTGGAATACGATATTGACGGCGCTGTCATCAAGGTCAATGATCTGGCCGCCCGCCGCACGCTGGGCAGCACAAACAAGTTTCCACGGTGGGCCATTGCGTTCAAATATCCGCCGGAGGTCAAGGAGAGCGTTGTGCGCGACATCGAGGTCACGGTCGGCCGCACTGGCGTGCTGACCCCGACTGCCGTATTTGACCCCATCTTTTTGGCGGGCACCAGTGTGTCCCGCGCCAGTCTGCACAACGGCGATATTATCGCCAGTCTGGGTGTCGGCATTGGTGACACCATCAAGGTCCGCAAGGCCGGTGATATCATCCCGGAGGTCATCGGCGTGTCGGCCCGCCTGCCGGGCAGCCGCCCCTTTGCCATGCCCACAACCTGCCCCAGCTGCGGCGCACCTGTCGTGCATCTGCAGGATGAGACCGCCCTGCGTTGTGTCAACCCCGAGTGCCCGGCCCAAAGTCTGCGCAATCTGATCCACTTTGCCTCCCGCAATGCCATGGCCATCGATGGTCTGGGCGAAGCGGTGGCTGTGCAGCTTATCGAAAAGGGGCTTGTCACCACCGTGGCAGATCTGTACACCTTGAGCGAGGAGCAGCTGCTCACGCTTGACAAATTCAAAAAGAAGAGTGCCCAGAACCTGCTGAATGCGATCGCGCACTCCAAGCGCAACAATCTGGATAAGCTGATCTTCGGCCTCGGCATCCGCAACATCGGTGACAAGGCTGCTGCCCTGCTGGGCGAGCATTTCGGCAGCATGGACGCGCTGCGCCGCGCCACCGCCGAGCAGATGTGCGAGATCGATGGCTTCGGCGAGGTCATGGCACAGAGTGTACTGGAATTTTTCGCCAAGGACGGCACCACCGACCTTTTGCAGCGTCTGGAGCGCGACGGCGTGAACATGCAGTGGACCGGCGAGAAGAAGGGTACCGCACTGGCAGGCATGACGCTGGTCGTCACCGGTACGCTGCCCACCCTGTCCCGGCAGGAGGCAGAGGCGCTGATCGTCCAAAACGGCGGTAAGGCCGCCGGCTCCGTCAGCAAGAAAACCAGCTATGTCGTAGCCGGTGAGGCGGCCGGCTCCAAGCTGACCAAGGCGCAGACGCTTGGCGTTCCGGTGCTGGATGAGGCCGGTCTCTACGCGCTGATCCGTGAAAAATCCGAATAAACCGTTTTCATTCTATACGCCGTTTCCTTGCAGGGCATCCCGATGTGGGATGTCCTGTTTTTTTATGCGGTACCGTCCCGGTTCTATCCGCCCGTAGGCGGGCATACAGTGGCAGTGTGAGGTGAAGAAACGATGGACGAGTATTACCGCATCCTTGATAGCCTTCCGCCTGCGCTGCGCACACCGCTTGGCAGGCTGGATGCCCGCTGCGCACCGCATATACAAGAGATTCGCCTGCGGTTGGGGCAGCCGATACAGTTTACGATCCGTGGGCGGCTGTGCCCCGCCGCAAAATTCCTGCCGGGTGCGGGGCTACCCGCTGCAATGGGGGCGGACCTGCTGCAGGAGTGCTTTCTGCAGCTTTGCCGCCGTTCGGTCTACGCATATGAGGACGAACTGCAGCAGGGCTATTTCACCGTACAGAGCGGCTGCCGCATCGGTGTGGCAGGCTGCCGGGGGCCGGGCGGTTTTTCTGCCGTGACCTCGCTGAATCTGCGCATCGCGCGCTGGGTGACCTGCCCGCTGCCGCCCGCGCTGGAGGAGGCCGTGGCCGCCCGGGCCGGGGGACTGCTGCTGGCCGGCCCGCCGGGCAGCGGCAAAACAACACTGCTGCGGTCAATCGTACAGCGGCTTTGTGAGAGTGACGCCCTCGTCAGCGTCATTGACGAGCGCGGCGAGCTGATGGCCTGCGAGACCGGCAGCCTGCCCCGTGCCGCACAAATCCGCTGCGATGTCTACGCCCGCTGCACCAAGCCGGAGGGCATTGCCATGGCGCTGCGCTGCATGAACCCTCAAATCCTCGTCTGTGATGAGCTGGGCACGGCGGAGGACGCACAGGCTGTGGCGCAGGGAGTTGCCTCCGGTGTTGTGTTTTTTGCAACTGTACACTGCGATACCCCGGCGAGTCTACATAAAAAGCCCCCGCTGGTCGCACTGCTGGCCACAGGCGCCTTTGCAAAAGCCGCCTTTTTGTCTGGGCGCGCCCACCCTGGCACCGTGTCACAGTGGGTCACACTGTGACAGTGCTGCTGCACGCTGCGGGCGGCATGCTTCTGCTCTGTGCAGGCATGGGCTGTGGCTTTACGGCGGCAGCCCATATCCGGGACTGCCAGCGGCAGCTGCACAGCCTGTCCCGGCTGTTCGGCTATCTGGCAGAGCTGCTCAACGCACAGGCCCTTGCAGGCCCGGAGCTTTTGCACCGCGCAGCGCGCCGCCCGGAATTTGCAGACTTCTGCCCAGCGGGTGCTGCAGCTCTGGCGGACCTGCAGCTTCCGTCCTGCCTGCCCGAGGCCCTGCGGTGCGAAGCCCTGCAGACGCTTCGCAGCGCTGAAGAATCACCGCGCCTGACCGCCTGTGCGGCGCTGCACAGGCTGGCCGCACTCTGCGAGGAGGAGGCCTGCAGCCGGGCAGAGCAGTACCGTGCCGCCCGGCTGCTTTGGCCCCGGCTGGGGGCCTGTCTGGGCGTACTGACCGCCATTTTGCTGTGGTAAGGAGTGGCCTCATGGACATTGACCTTGTTTTTAAGATTGCGGCCACCGGCATCATTGTGGCCGTATTGAACCAGCTGCTCATCCGCTCCGGCCGGGAGGATCAGGCCATGATGACGACCCTGGCCGGGCTGATCGTAGTGCTGACAATGCTGGTGCGGCAGATCAGCGACCTGTTTGTTTTGATCAAAGCATTGTTTGAGCTATGACCTATGATCTTATTATGCAAGCTGGCCGCTGCCGTACTTGTGGCGGCCGTGTTGACGCTGATTTTAAAAAAAGACCAGCCTGCCTTTGCGCTTTTGGTCTCGGTATGCACCGCCGCCGGGCTGCTTGCTGTGGCGATGCGCCAGATCGAGCCGCTGCTCGCTTGGCTGCGCACACTGGAGGTCTACTTTCAGGGGCAGAGCCCGGCGGTGCTGCTGCGCGCCCTCGGCATTGCGCTGGTCGCGCAGTTTGCCGCCGACACCTGCCGCGAGGCCGGTCTTTGCGCGGCCTCCACCGCCATCGAGCTCTGCGGCCGGGTGCTGGTGCTTTTGCAGGCTCTGCCGCTGCTGCGGTCGCTGCTCGGCTCCTTTGCGGACTATTTGCAGTAATTTTCCTGTTGGCGGTTCCGCCCCCTGCCTTTGCGGACGAGCTGCCGCGGGAGGTGCAGGACATTCTGCAGGACAGCCCCGCGGACATCACCGATGCCGCCGGATGGACCCTTGCCGACATTGCAGCGCTGCTGGGAGACTGGATCGTCAGCGGCTTTCAGCCCACACTGCACTTTGCGGCGCAGTCTGCCGGGTATCTTTTGCTGGCAGGGCTGCTGGGGCTGCTGGTCGGCAGGCCCGCCGGCGCTTATGTTGAGATCCTTGCCGTGCTGGGATTCGGCTCGCTGAGTCTTTCCACCGCGATGCAGCTGACTGCGCTTGTCGGCTCGACCGCGCAGGATTGCAGCACCTATCTAACCGCCTTTGTGCCGGTATTCGGCGGCGTGGCTGCCGCAGGCGGGCAGACCTCCGGGGCACTGGTCTACAGCGGGATGTTCTTTGCCATGTCAGGCTTTCTGTGTGCGGTCATCCGGAAGCTGCTGCTGCCCGTCATGCAGATATACTTTTGTTTTTCGGTCTGCGCCTGTCTTTGGGGCAACCGGGGCATCACCGATGCCGCTGCGCTGTTTGCCCGCTGCATGCACTGGCTGCTCAAGGTCTGCGGGGCACTGTTCAGCCTTGTGCTGGGGCTGCAGAATACGCTGGCTGCCACGGTGGACAATGCCGCTCTGCGGACCGGCAAGGGCCTCTTACAGGGCGCGATCCCGGTTGTGGGGGATGCCGCTGCCGCCGCACTGACCGGAGCAGCAGCGGCGCTGCAGCTGCTCAAAGGGTCCCTTGCACTGGCCGGGCTGCTGGCGCTGGCGGCGCTCTTTGCACCGGTCTTTCTGCAAAGCATCGCCTATACGCTCGTCTTTGCGGCAGCCGGTGTCATTGCCGGGGCTACCGGGCAAAAGCCCTGCGCCCAGCTTTGCCGACTGTACTTTGAGGGTGCACGCCTCTGCGGATCGGTGCTGGTGCTTTATTTTTTTATGATCTTTCTGTCCACGGCGCTGTTGCTGCTGGCAGGGAACGGGGGATAGCATGGAATCATTCCGCCATCTGGCACTGGGCTGCTGTGTGCTGTCGGCACTGGCAGGCATGCTGCGGCTTTTCTGGCCGGACAACGGCTTCAAATCCGTCATAAATGCCGTGCTGGTGCTGTATATTTTAACAGCGGGTATCCAGATGCTCGGCGGTATTGACTGGGACAGCATTGTGCTGACGCTCCGCAGCCTGCCTGCCGGGCAGAGCCGTCCCTCCGCTGATTTCTCGGCCTACAGCCGCGAGCTTGGCCTGACTGCCTCTGTGGAGGCTGTACGGGAAGTCCTGCAGGGTGCGGGCATCCGCGCCGCCGTCAGCTGGCAGGACGGCAGATGCGTCATCACACCGGTGGACATCCGCGACCGCGCCGCGATAGAGACCCTGCTGGCCGTCAACGCCGGTGATCTGCCCTGGTGCATAGCGGAGGGCACACCATGACCGCCCGGGAGTATATCGCCCCGCTGGCCGCAAGGCTGCGCACCGCGCTGGCTGATGAAAAGCAGCGTGTCAATCTGCTGGTTTTGATGGGGCTGGCAGGTCTTGTGCTGCTGGCGTTTTCCGCCTGGCTGCCGGCAGACGATGCGGCGCAGCCCGCCCCCGCGCAGGAGACGGCCGCCGACTACGCCACCCAGCTGGAAAGTCGCCTGACTGCACTGATCCGCTGTGTGGACGGCGCAGGCGATACCGCCGTCATGGTTACGCTGGAATCAGGCAGTGAGAGCGTCTATGCAACGGACACAGACCGCGACGGCGGCTCCACCCATGTGCTTTTGGGCAGCGGCGGCGCAGACGGACTTGTGGAGACCGTGCAGACACCCCGCGTGCTGGGCGTAGCCGTTGTCTGTGAGGGCGGCGGCACAGCAGCGGTACAGAACCGCGTGACCGCGCTGGTGGAGGCACTGACCGGCGTAGGCGCCAACCATATCACCGTAGCAAAGATGGCATCAACCAACAAAGAGGAGGGCAAACCATGAAGCAACTTACAGCCAAGCTGAAAAGCCGCGGCACCACAGCCGCTGTCCTGACACTGGCGCTGGGGGCCGCCGTATATCTGAACTGGTCCTTCTCCCGCGGGGCACCGCCCAGCCTGCTTGTATCCAATACCACTGCCGATGCGGTGGAGACTGCCGCCACTGCCCCTGTCACCGACCCGTTGGCCGTAGAAGCCTCTGCGGGCGCTGAGGACGCAGAGGTCGCCGCCGTTGATGACGCCGACAAGAACTACGGCGAAGCACAGCTTGTCAGTGTAAATCAGGATTCCGGCACAGAGTTTTTTGAGTCTGCCAGACTGACCCGCAGCAAGGCCCGTGACGAAGCGCTGGACACCTTGAAGAAGTCCCTCAAGAACGCCGGCCTGACCAAGGAGGAAAAGGACGCCCTGACCGCCGAGCTGAGCGCACGCATCAGCAACATCACACTGGAGACAAAGCTGGAGACCCTCATCAAGTCAAAGGGCTTTCCCGACTGCGTGGTCAATCTGGAGGGCAGCAAGGCCAATGTGACCGTCATGACTGAAAATGATGCGCTGACAGCCGAGGAGGTCACCCGTGTCCGGGATGCCCTGCTGAACCAGTGCAAAGGCCTGACTGCACAGGACATCACCATTGTGGAAGTAAAATAGCGCCAATATTTTGTTGCAAACAGCCCCGTTTTGTGGTACACTGATTTATATTAGTAGAACTATGGCCAAATGGCCGTTTGCAACGGGAGGGTACACACTATGGATGTACACAATACCATCGGCGGCAGCTTACAGATCTCGACTGAGGTTATCGCAAAAATTGCGCGTCTGGCCGCGCTGGAGGTTGACGGCGTTGCCGATGTAGCCACCGGCACCAGCCAGAATGTCCGCTCGCTTCTGGGCCGCACCGGTCTGCAGAAGCCGGTCACCGTCGTCATGGAGGACGGCATTGCCACCGTGACGGTGCATATCACCGTTGTGTACGGCAACAAGGTCATGCCGTTGTGCGAAAAAGTGCAGGAGAATGTCAAGCAGGCGATTCAGAACATGACGGGCATTACCGTGGCCCGTGTGGATGTGCTGGTCGTGGGCCTGACAGAGACCCCCGCCGAGAAAGAATAAGACAAGATAAGGAAAGACAGGAACTTTGAGTATGGAGAAAAAGCTGACCCGCCGCGAATCCCGCGAGACGGCCTTTCTGACGGCCTTCGCCGCTACCTTTGAGCCCGAGGAACCCACCCTCCCTGCGGAGGAGCATCCCGCGCCCGATGCCTTTGCAAACCAGCTGCTGGCTGCCATGAATGACCATGCCGCCGAACTGGATGAGATCATCACCGCCCATCTGAAGGGCTGGACGCTGCCCCGCGTACCTCGTGTGAGCTTGGTTGCCCTGCGCCTTGCGCTGGCCGAGATGCTCTACGGCGAGGAGCAGAAGCCCGGTGTTGCCATCAATGAGGCCGTGGAGCTGGTCAAAAAATACGGTGCCGAGGATGACTACCAGTTCGTCAACGGCCTTTTGGGTGCCGTTGCGCGTGAGCGCGGCGAGACCGATGAACCCAAATGCTGACGCTGGGCATTGACACCAGCAATTACGCAACCTCTCTGGCAGTGTTTGACACAGACGCCGGAGAGG
>ERZ836358.1712-NODE-1712-length-19728-cov-25.987394_pt1 | contig 19728 bp, 16 predicted proteins | sample MGYA00519942_ERZ836358 | MGnify/ENA primary metagenome ERZ836358 (study PRJEB31850, sample SAMEA3708798) | human gut metagenome | biome: human gut; feature: human-associated habitat; material: faeces | place: China | collected 2014 ...
GGCGGTGCGTCGCGCAGCGAATCTAATCTTCTATAGCTGCCAGTGGCAGCTATACCATAAATTTATGGAAGAGGGGCCTTACGGGAGAGATGTGCCGGTACGTTCCGCATTTTCAAACCACTCTCGCCCGTTACACCCCTCCTCAGTCTCGCTAACGCGAGCCAGCTCCCCCGGAGGGGAAGCTTTCTGGCGCGCGGGGGAATTTGGGTTATGCCAGATAGACGGCCCGGCCGTCGTGGAAGGTTGCCATGCACTTTCCGTGGACGTTCCAGCCTGCAAAGGGCGTGGCCTTGCCCTGGGACAGAAAGTCCGCCGGGTCTATTGCGTACTGGGCATCCAGGTCCCATACGGAAAAGTCATTGCCCATAGGGATCGCAAAGCGCTTTCTGGGATTCCATACCAGCTTGTTTACCAGCGCTTCCGGGGTGAGAAGGCCTGTGTGGACCAGATAGGTGTAGAGAATGGGAAAGGCCGTCTCCAGGCCTACCACGCCGAAGGCGCTCTTTTCCAGCCCTCTTGCCTTTTCCTCGGCGCTGTGGGGGGCGTGGTCCGTGGCGATCATATCAACGGTGCCGTCGAGCAGCCCTTCCAGCAGGGCCTCCCGGTCCTCCGGGGAGCGCAGAGGGGGATTCATCTTGAAGCGCCCGTCCTCCTGCAAAAGGCCGTCGTCCATCACAAGGTAGTGGGGGCCGGTCTCACAGGTCACGTCCACGCCGCTTTTCTTGGCCTGCCGGATGAGGTCCACGCTCTGCCTGGTGGAGATGTGGCACACATGGTAGCCGCAGCCGGTTTTTGCCGCCAGCTCCAGGTCCCGGGCGATGGGGCCCCACTCGCTTTCGGAGCAGATGCCCCTGTGGCCGTGGGCCTTGGCGTAAGCGCCGTCGTGGATGTAGCCGCCGCGCAGGAGCGTGTTGTCCTCGCAGTGGGCCACGATGAGCTTGCCGAGGTCCTTGGCACGTTTCATGGCCTCCTCCATCATCCCGGGGCTCTGCACCCCCCGGCCGTCGTCGGAAAAGGCGATGACCTGCGGGGCCAGGGCCTCCATGTCGGAGAGCACCAAACCCTGCTCGCCCTTTGTAATGGCGGCGTAGGGGTAGACCGCGATGACGGCGGATTTCCGGATGGCCTCCAGCTGGGGCTCCAGGGTTTCAACGCTGTCCGGCACCGGGTTCAGGTTCGGCATGGTGCACACGGCGGTGTAGCCTCCCCGGGCCGCTGCCCGGGAGCCGGAGAGGATCGTCTCCTTATAAGAAAATCCCGGCTCTCTGAAATGCACATGCACATCACAAAAGCCGGGAAAAACGGAATATTGGGACGAATTGAGAAAAGAAAAATCCTCCTTTTTGAAAACAGCGGAAACGCCGTCCAGAAAAGAGGAAGGGAAAGAGCCGTATGCGGTTGCCTTCAGCCGAGTTTTCATGGTCAGTCTCCTTTCACCCAAAAAAATATCCTGCCATACGGCAAGACAGCATTCACGGTTCGTCGCCGTATTTCAGCTCATTCTAGCATAGGGAGCGGCTTTTGTCAACCGGAAAATTGATTTTGTGAAAAAAAGGATTTTTTTAAACAACGGGGCTTGTAAGCGGCGCCGTTTTGCGGTAACATATACCCGTAGATTTTTATCAATAGAAAGGACGTGTCCTACAAATATGATCAAAGTTGACATTTCCAACGTCTGGGGGCAGATCGCTCTGCCCGATCTTCTGGCCATGGAGAAAGAGGTCGCCCAGGCCCACGCCACCCTGGTGGACGGCACCGGCGCCGGCAATGATTTCCTGGGCTGGCAGAATCTGCCTACCCGGGAGCCCACCGAGGAGATCCTGCGCATCCAGAGCGCTGCCCGGAAGATTCGCAATGACTCCGATGTGTTCGTGGTCATCGGCATCGGCGGCAGCTACCTTGGCCCCCGGGCAGCCATTGAGCTGCTGCAAGGCCCCAACCACAACATGGGCAAGGGCAAGGGCGATCCCCAGATCTATTTCGCCGGCAATGGCCTGAGCACCCGGCACTGGAATGAGCTGAGCCGCCTGCTGGAGGGCAAGGATTTCTCCATTGCCATTATCTCCAAGTCCGGCACCACCACCGAGCCCGCCATTGCCACCCGCGCTCTGCGGGCCAAGCTGGAGGAGAAGTACGGTGTGGAGGGTGCCAAGAGCCGCATCTATGCCATCACCGACCCCTGCAAGGGCGCACTGCGCCAGATGGCCAACGAAGAGGGCTGGGAGACCTTCGTGATCCCCGCCAACGTTGGCGGCCGGTTCTCCGTGCTGACCCCCGTGGGATTGCTGCCCCTGGCTGTGGCCGGTGTGGACATCATGGAGCTGATGAACGGCGCCATGGACGCCAAGGAAAGCTACGACCTGCGCTCCTTCGATAACCCCGTGTGGCTCTATGCCGCCGTGCGGAACCTGCTGTACCGCAACGGCAAGTCCATGGAGATCTTCGAGAGCTTTGAGCCGGGCTTCAAGATGTTCGGCGGCTGGTGGCAGCAGCTCTTCGGCGAATCCGAGGGCAAGGACGGCAAGGGCATCTTCCCCGTGACCGCCGAGTTCACCGCCGACCTGCACTCCCTGGGCCAGATGATCCAGCAGGGCCAGCGGAACATCTTCGAGACCATGGTCCGCTTCGACGCTCCTGCGGAGAAGATGGTCATCGGCGGCGACGAGAAGAACCTGGACGGCCTGAACTACCTGGAGGGCCGCACCCTGGACTTCGTGGACGAGAAGGCCTTCCTCGGCACCCTGGCTGCCCATGTGGACGGCGGCGTGCCCGTCATCACCATGGACTGCGGCGAGCTGAACGACCGGAAGGTGGGCGAGATGTTCTACTTCCTGGAGCTGTGCTGCGGCGTTTCCGCCTACATCCTGGATGTGAACCCCTTCAACCAGCCCGGCGTGGAATTCTACAAGCGCAATATGTTCAAGCTCCTGGGCAAGCCCGGCTACGAGAGCAAGTAAAAGTGACTTGTCATTTTGTAAAATTCCCTATTGCAAAAAAGCGAGTTTGCTGGTAGAATGATACCAAGCCAGATTTATTTTGGTATAGCAAAGGAGGAAATTCCGATGATTCATGTAATTATGGGCCTGAAGGGCTCCGGTAAGACCAAGAAGCTGATCGATGCCATCAACGCCGCAGTGGCAGATGCCCACGGCGATGTGGTCTGCATCGAATACGGCAAGAAGCTGACCTATGATGTTACTTACAAGGTGCGTCTGGTGGACTCCCAGGAGTACGGCATCAGCTCTCCCGATATGCTCAAGGGCTTCCTGAGCGGTCTGCACGCAGGCAACTTTGATATTACCAACGTGTTCATCGACAACCTGTATAAGACCATCGGTCAGGATCAGGCTGCCAACGAAGCCTTTGTGGATTGGGTGGCAGACTTTGCCAAGGAGAACAACATGGAGATCACCATGACCATCTCCGCCGACCCCGCAACCGCTTCCGAGGGTATGAAGAAGTACCTGTAAGGAGAAAAATCCTCCTGCACCGCCGCTCCCTTAAGCGGCGGTGCTTTTTAAGTTTTTTTAGGGCGTGATGTAGATGCATAAATTCTGGACGAGCTACAGTAAGGCGATTCTGGCACTGGGCTTTTCCTTTGGACTCATGCTGCTGTTCAAGTGGCTTGGAGTCTTGGCCTATGATACCAATGACGATACGATCATGGCAGCGATTTCCTATGGCTATTATGGCATTCCCCAGGCCGGGCTGGTCTATATCCATCCCTGGCTGGGAGCCCTTTTGGCAGCGCTGCAAAGGGCGGTCCCCGGCCTGAGCTGGTATCTGCTGATGGAAATGGGAATTTTAGGTATCTCCATGGCAGTGCTTGTCTGGCTGTATCTGGAACAGACCCATGGGGGACAGGCTGTGCTGGGGCTTACGGTTTTTGGGCTGCTCTTTGTGTATACCATGCTTTTTTCTCTCCAGTATACAAAAATCGCCGGGATCAGTACGGCAAGCGGCATTCTGTTGCTGTTTTATGCCGTGCGGGAAGGGCACGGCCCCGGGGCGTATATCCTGGGCCTTTTGTTGGCGCTGCTGGGGCTGTGCCTGCGTTCGGCAGCCTTTTTTATGGTGCTGATCCCCCTGGCGGGGGTGGGCGCTGCCTGCCTGCTTTCGCAGCTGCGGCAGGGCGGCATCCGGCAGGGCGTGAAGCTTGTGGGAGTGTTTGCAGTCCTGTTTGCCCTTTGCGGCGGCCTGCTGTGGGGACAGAACCGGTTCTATGCGTCAGATCCCCAGTGGGCGGCGTATCAGCGTTTCAATGCCCTGCGCACAGAGCTGATGGACTATGGTTTCCCGGACTATGGGGAAAACCAGGCTGTGTATGCGTCCCTGGGCATTTCGGAGGAGGACCTGGCCCTTTACAAGAGTTGGGATTTTGCAGACCCGGAGATTTTCAATGCAGAGGCCATGCAAACCCTGGTGGATGCAAAGCCAAAGACGACCTTCTCGTTCCAAAGACTTCTGCAATGCGGGAAAGGGGCGGTTCAGGGCCTGGTGCGCTATGATTTCTTCGCCTGCGTGTGGCTGGCTGCCGGACTGTGGCTGCTGACTGCGGATAAAAAGAGGCTGCTGCTGGGGCTCTATGCCCTGGCGGCCTTGGTGGCGACGGAGACATATCTGCTCTATGCGGGGCGGGGCCTGCGGGAGCGGGTAGACGGTGCGTTGGTGTTGACAGTGGCGGTGATCCTGCTGCTGTGCACCCGGCAAGCGGAGCGGAAGCTCCTGGAGCCCCGGGTCTGCGGCATTCTGGCGGCTGCCGTCATCCTGAGCCAGACACCGTCGCTGTTTGCCAGAAAAGATGCGGCCATGGAGCGCTACATCGGTGCTGCGCATATTCAGGCAGCCTACCGGGAGCTGAGCGAGGACAAGCAGACACTGTATTATTTCCGTACAGATGAGCTGCCGCCGGATCGTTTGCCGGGGCGGCAAGGAGACTTTGGGTACTATTCCAATATCGCCGTTCTGGGCGGTTGGCTGACGGAGAGCCCTTATGTAAAGCAGCGCGATCAGGCATTCGGAGTCCGGAATCCCTTCCGGGATATGGTGGATGCGGAAAACATCCGTCTGGTTAGCAACGATCCGGAGCCGGTGCTTGCCTATATTCGTGCCCATTATGCAGAAAACGCACAGCTGGTACAGGTTGGCCAGGCCCGTGGGGAATACAGCATCTGGCGCATACAGACAGTGCAGTAGGATGCTGTGCCCAGCCTGCAGGGGAACCATTTTACCAGAAAAAAGGGAAAAATCTGCTGCTGAATGTCAAAAATGAGGAAAAGTTGGGGAAGCATGAGAAATCTCTTGCTTTTCCAACTTTTTTTGATATGATATACAGGTTTGAATAGGGGAATATAGAGAGGAGTACGTTATGCAGAAAGAGACGTTGCAAGAGAATAAAATGGGCGTTATGCCGGTGGGGAAGCTGCTGGTGAATATGGCCCTGCCTATGATCATTTCCATGCTGGTCCAGGCCCTTTATAATATTGTGGACAGTGTGTATGTGTCCCAGGTGTCCGAGAGTGCGGTCACGGCGCTTTCTCTGGCATTCCCGGTGCAGAATATGCAGATCGGCTTTGCCGTGGGCGTTGGCGTGGGCGTCAATGCGCTGCTGAGCCAGAGCCTGGGCCGGAAGGATCAGGAGAGCGTCAACTGGGCTGCGGGCCAGGGCGTATTTCTGGCGCTGGTAGCCACGGGGCTGTTTATGCTCTTCGGCTTCTTCGGTGTCCGGCCCTACTACACCATGCAGTCCACCGTGGCGGAGACCGTTGAGGGCGGCATTGCCTATACCAGCATCTGCTGCATCTTCACCGTTGGCATTTTTATCCAGGTCCTCTGCGAGCGGCTGCTCCAGGCCACGGGCCGGGCCATGCAGACCATGATCCTCCAGGGCACCGGCGCCATCATCAACATCATCCTCGACCCCGTGTTCATCCACGGCTGGTGGGGTATGCCCAAGATGGGCGTGGCCGGTGCGGCTGTGGCGACGGTCATCGGCCAGTGCACCGGCGCGGTGCTGGGCATCTACCTGAATCTGCGCCACAATCCCGAGGTGCAGCTCCATGTGAAGTTTATGAAGCCCAACTGGAAGGTCATTGCCCCCATTCTGGAGGTGGGCATTCCCTCTGTGGTCATGAACGGCATTGGCTCCGTTATGAACTTCGGCATGAACCAGATTCTCCAGGGCTTCAACGAGGTGGCCACCGGCGTGTTCGGCATTTACTACAAGCTGCAAAGCCTGTTCTTCATGCCCCTGTTCGGCATCAACAATGCCACCATTTCCATCCTTGCCTATAACTACGGCGCCCGGAAGCCCAAGCGCATTGTCCACACATTGAAGCTGGCCACGGCCGTGGCCGTGTGCATTATGCTGGTGGGTCTTGCGGTGTTCCTGCTGTTCCCCCAGGCGCTGCTTGGCATTTTCAACCCCACGGAGGAATTCCTGGCCATCGGCGTGAAAGCCCTGCGCATTCTGTGCTTGCCCTTCCCGGTGGCGGCCATCTGCATCTCCCTGGGCGCTTCCTTCCAGGCTCTGGGCAAGGGCTCCTATTCCACCGTTGTCTCCCTGTGCCGCCAGCTGATCGTGCTGCTGCCGGTGGCCTACCTGCTGAGCCTGACCGGCAGCGTGGACAACGTCTGGTGGTCCTTCCCCATTGCGGAGGTCATGTCCGCCCTGGTGACGGGCCTGCTCTTTGCCAAGCTGTACCGCCAGAAGGTGAAGCCCCTCTTCGCAGACGAGGCGGAATAATCCCTGCCCCTTCGGCATATCCTGACAGGGGGAAGCCCCCGGAAGGAGAGAAATGCCGTGAAGGAAGAGAAAAAGGAAGAACCCAGGCCAAACACCTGGGAGGCCGTAGACCCCAAGCCACCGGTGATCCGCTCCGGTCACCTGGAAAACCGGATACGCAACTAAATATTTGGCCGCCGGTGGTATTCACCGGCGGCGCTTTTTGTACTGTGAAATTGCAATCGTTTACCAGGAGTTCCCGTCCGGCAGGATCTCCAGGGAGGGGTCAAGGGGCTCTTCCCGGAAGACGGTGCGCATATACTTGTTGATCTGGTCCCGGATGCCCTGCTTGCTCATGTTTCTGGGGTCGCACAGGTCATGGCTGACCCAGATCAGGTGAATGCCAAGCTGCCGGGCCTTCTCCTCAAACTGGCCGTGGAGGCCCGTCAGGGACTTGCAGCTCATGTGCTCCCAGAGGATCACCGTGTCGGCGTTGAATTCCTGGCAGTATTCCCACAGCTGGTCCAGCAGGACCGCATAGCCGCCGTGGGTGCGGTTGCGCATGATCATGTTCTCCGTCAGCCAGGCCATGTCGTAAATGGCCTGCTCCTTGTCGTCCTCGGAGAGAATCCGGGTGGAGAGCATGGAGAGCATATCCGTCAGGGGCAGGATTCCCCAGCAGTTTTCCAGCCACAGCAGCATCTCAAAGTAGAATTGGGACTGCACCCCCCAGACAATGGCCCGGTGGCGGTACTCCTTGACGTACATGGCCTTGTCGCGGTAGGCTTTTTCGGCGATTTTGGCGATTTTCCGGTCGTTTTTGACAAACAGCTCCGATTTTCCGCAGACGCCCAGGTAATTGGTCTCGGTGTATACCGCCAGATTCAGGCCCAGGAACTGGGGATAGGGGGTCTTGTTGATGTCCAGCCATTCCAGCCGGTGCCGGGTGGTCTCGTTGACCCGCTTGGCACAGGTGAAATAGTAGTCCCAGTCCCATTTTGCCCCGGTCTGCTCTTCAATGAAGGCAATGGCGCTGCGGATCTCCTGGGCGGCATATTCCTGCACATCCTCCCGGGTGTGCCGCAGGGGCATGGCCAGCTGGAAGCAGGGAATGCCGTCCTCCAGCTCCAGCCGCTTGGAGATGACGCTGTTGCCCATGAGCGAGCCGTCGCAGGTGGTGTTGCACTGGACGGCGCACTTGCCCAGAACGCAGTAGTCGTCGTCAATGGAGATGCCGGCCTCCGTGGCGGGCATGGGGCACACATCTCCCGGCAGGCCGAATTCCTGGACCACATCCAGATAGTGCTCTGCCGAATCCTGCCGCAGCAGATTGGCCACATACAGCGTGGGGATCTCCCGGCTCAGGCCCTCCAGGGTGGGGAAGCCCATCATAATGGCCGTCATCTCGTTCTCGTCCAGCAGCACCACCCGGTCGGAAAAGGCCCTGTCGTTGCCGATGCGGCGGTCCCCCCGGAAGAGCTTGTCCAGAGTCTCGGCGATCTCCCGGATGATCAGGCCGTATTCCAGGTGGGCGATCCGCAGGTGGGGCCCCCGGAGACCCTCCGTCACCCGGTCCATCATCATGGGCACCGCCAGATAGTTGACCATCCAGCGGTAGCGCAGAAAGCCCCTGAAATTCCGGGGCTTGGCAATGAACCGCAGCAGCACCCCGAGAATACCCAGCCAGCGGAAATAGTCATACATCGTATCCCGCAGCCCCCGCCATTCCCGCCGCCGCCGAACCTTCCCGGCGGAGTACAGGCTGCCCAAAGGTTCGCTTCCAACAGCTTTGCCCATTTCCATGCCCTCCCTGAAACTTCCTGTGATCTTTTTCGCATTCCTGTGAAACGATTATATAACAATCCGGAAAAAATGCAAGGGAGAAGATGTGTGTCCGGGCGACCCGGCCGCCTTCGTACACGCTCCTATACTAGCCTTACCTATACTTACCTTACCTTACCTAACCTAACCTTACCTCGGTTGCCGGATCGACACCCGCTTGGTTGACGCTTGGTTGACGCTTGGTTGTCATGCGGTTGTCAAGTTCAGCAGGGTACTTTTGTCCATTTTTTATCTTGCGCACGATTTGTAAATATGCTATCATGTATTCAGAAGAGAGTGTATGCGCTGCGGGGCCTGCCCCGGCGTGCACAATTGGGAGGCTGGCAATATGGCAGGAACCACGGAGTATAAAAATAAATGGCAGTTTGATGATGAAATCGAAGACGAAAGATATTGCGAGAAGCTGTATCAAGACTATTTGGACGACCCCGATCCTGATAAAAATGAGACGATCAGCCTGGAAGAATTGGCGGAGCAAGAGGGAATTACACTATGACATATCGGATTGAGATTGCTAAGCCTGCCGCCAAATTTATTCGAAGTCTTCCGGCTCCGGATAAAGAGCGGATGCTGCGGGCAATCCATAAGCTCCCGGAAGAAGGGGACATCAAGCAGATGAAAGGTGCAAAAGTCCACCGGAGTATCCGGGCTGTGCCGCAGGGGGCTTTCCTTTCATCCACATCCCTAATGGGATGCGCCTGAAAGGAAAGGGACTCTCCCACGGGCTAAAAAAGAGTCCAACGGACTCTTTTTTACGGCAGCTGCGCTGCCGCCGCCCTTTCGAGTCCCAACTGATGTACCAAAAAAGAGGCAATCCGGGGGGGTACGCCAGAAGGGACTCGGGACATTAAGGAGCAAACGCCGTCCAGCCGGCGTTTGGCGGCAGTCCACCGGAGTATCCGGGCTGTACCGCAGGGGGCTTTCCCACGGGCTAAAATGAGGTCATCCTGGCGGTACGCCAGAAGGGACTCGGGACATTAAGGAGCAAACGCCGTCTAGCCGGCGTTTGGCAAAAGTCCACCGGACTTTTGCATTTGATGGTTCGAGTCCCTTCGCGTAAGCAAAAACAGGACATCCCGAATGGGACGTCCTGTTTTTGGTACGCCAGAAGGGACTCGAACCCCCAACCCTCGGAACCGGAATCCGATGCTCTATCCATTGAGCCACTGGCGCATACACCTTAAGTGCTTAGCTATTATAGCAGATAAAGCTGGATTTGTAAAGAGCCAAATGGCAAAAAAATTCTCTCCGGGTGCGGGTGCATCCGGAGAGAACGGGAGTTACTCCTCTACCAGGGCGATGTGCACATCGTCCAGCTGCTTCTGGTCGACGGTGCTGGGGGCGCCCATCATCAGGTCCTGGGCGTTCTTGTTCATGGGGAAGGTGATGACCTCCCGGATGCTCTCCTCGCCGGTGAGCATCATGATCAGCCGGTCCACGCCGGGGGCTGCACCGGCATGGGGGGGTGCGCCGTAGGTGAAGGCATTGTACATGGCGGGGAACTTGGCCTTGACATCATCCTCGCCTAGGCCCACCATCTCGAAGGCCTTGACCATGATCTCGGGGTCGTGGTTCCGGACGGCGCCGGAAGCGCACTCGTAGCCGTTGCACACCAGGTCGTACTGGTTGGCATTGATGGCCAGCAGCTTTTCGGTATCGCCCTCGGCGTCCTCCAGGGCCTTCAGGCCGCCCTGGGGCATGGAGAAGGGGTTGTGGCAGAATTCCAGCTGGCCGGATTCCTCGCCGATCTCGTACATGGGGAAGTCCACGATCCAGCACAGAGCGTACTGCTCCTCGTCGAAGTGGCCGGGCACCCGCTTGCCAAGCAGGGTACGGATAACGCCTGCGGTCTTCTGGGCGGCGGCCTTCTTGCCGGCGGCCATGCAGACGAAGGAGCCGGGCTTCAGGGCCAGCTTTTCCTTCAGAGCCTCGCCGCAGTCGCCCAGGAACTTGGAGATGCCGCCGGTGAGAGCGCCATTCTCATCCACCTTGACCCAGCAGGCCTTGTTGCCGGTCTGGACCTCTACATCGGCCAGCAGCTTGTCGATCCACTTTCTGGCCTGGGTGAAGTTGTCCACAGCCACGGCCTTGACGGTGGCGCCCTCGAAGGGGCCGAAGCCGCAGCCCTGAACGATGGCAGAAATGTCCTGGATCTCCAGGTCGATCCGCAGGTCGGGCTTGTCGGAGCCGTAGCGCTCCATGGCCTCGTTGTAGGGAATGTGCCGCCAGGGAGCCTGGGCCACCCGCTTAAACTTGCCGAACTTCTCGTAAACCGGCTGCAAAACCGTTTCCAAAGTTTCCAGCACGTCCTCCTGAGAGGCGAAGGCCATCTCCATATCCAGCTGGTAGAATTCGCCGGGGGTGCGGTCTGCCCGGGCGTCCTCATCCCGGAAGCAGGGGGCGATCTGGAAATACTTGTCGAAGCCGGAGGTCATCAGCAGCTGCTTGAACTGCTGGGGGGCCTGGGGCAAGGCATAGAACTTGCCGGGGTGGTTCCGGGCGGGGACCAGATAGTCTCTTGCGCCCTCGGGGCTGGAGGAGGTCAGGATGGGGGTGGTGATCTCCAGGAAGCCCAGGTCCGTCATCCGCTTGCGCAGCTCGGCTACCACCTGGCAGCGGAGCACGATGTTGGACTTGACGGCGGGGTTCCGCAGGTCCAGGAAGCGGTATTTCAGCCGGGTGTTCTCATCGGCATCCCGGCTCTTGTTGATCTCAAAGGGCAGCTGGTTGTGGAAGCACTTGCCCAGCACCTCGATCTTCTCGGGCACGACCTCAATGTCGCCGGTGGGCAGCTTGGAATTCTTGCTCTCCCGCTCCCGGACGGTGCCGGTGACGGAGATGGTGGATTCCTTATTGATGGTCTTGACCAGCTTCATCATGTCCTCGGTCTCCACCACCACCTGGGTGGTGCCGTAGTAGTCCCGCAGCACCAGGAAGGCAAAGTTGGAACCAACCTCCCGGACGTTTTCCAGCCAGCCGACAATGGTCACTTTCTTGCCTGCGTCCCCGAGCCGCAGCTCGCCGCAGGTATTTGTTCTGGATTGCTTCATAAAAAAGCCTCTCTTGTTTCTAAATTTAACGCCGCTATTTTCTCACAAATCCCGGAAAAAGTCAATAGATGGGGCGGTTTCTCCCGGACTTTCCGGAAAAATCATTTCCGGTATGGGCCGCAGACGCAGAAAAATATACCCCATTCATTGACAAACGGTCCCGTTTATGCTAGGATAAATCCGCAGATCAGGCGTCAGGCCCTGCCTCGGCCCCCGCCGTGTAAAAACAGGGGATTTTTTGCGGGCATGGTGGAATTGGTAGACTCGGTGGATTTAGGTTCCACTGCCAACGCGTGCAGGTTCGAGTCCTGTTGCCCGCACCAAACCAATATAATCCGAACCAGATCTTCCCTGTGGGAGATGGGTTCGGATTATTTGTTTTCTTTGACAAGTTCGAGGAAACCTATTTCCGAAACGGTGTCATCAAACGACCAGAATCAAAACCCAGAGGACCAAGAAAAAAGAAACAGATTTAGGAGGACGCTGTTATGGATAAGAAGGTAATTTCCTGTGAGTCCAATATCGATACCGCCTGTGTCGAAGTCAGGTTTGTAGGCGATAGCATGATCGCCATTGACAGTATTCTGGTAGAAGCCGGAGTTGCCCGGAATATGTATGAAAGCAGCGAGCTAGAGTGGCTGGTTTATAATGATCCAACATAATCTGAAAAAGAGTATTCTGATATGAAAATAACCGACATTCGTTCTGAAAGCTATCAGTGGCCGAAGCCTGTTGTCGTTACCTCCGGCAGAGGCAAAGGCGGCCATCAGTACCTGTATAACCGGTTGACCCTCGTCTACATTGAAACCGATGAAGGGATCACCGGCATTGGCTCCGGTATGCGTGTGGAGTACCTGGAAGCCTTCAAGAAGATGCTGATTGGCGAAGATCTTCTTTGCATCGAGAAGATTTACCAGAAGATGATCGATAACAACAACCATCAGCTGAAAAACTGCATCACCACCATTTCTGCCATTGATATTGCCCTGTGGGATCTGAAGGCAAAGGTTGCCAATATGCCCCTGTACAAACTGTTGGGCGGTGTCCACAACAAGCTGGAGTGCTATGTGGCAGGCGGTTATTATGCAGAAGGCAAGACCATCCTGGATCTGCAGCACGAGATGGAAAACTATCTGAAGGACAATGCCAGAGCTGTGAAAATGAAGGTCGGCGGCCTGCCCCCCTATGAGGATGCAAAGCGTGTCCATGCTGTCCGCGACGTAATCGGCCCGGATATCAAACTGCTGGTGGATGCCAACTGTGCATGGCGGATCCATGAGGCACAGGAGTTTGTCAAGAGAACGGAAGAGGACAATCTGTTCTGGTTTGAAGAGCCTCTTGCCCCCAAGGATTTTGACAACTTCCGCAAACTGTCCGAGCATACCTGCACACCCATTGCAGCCGGCGAAAGCCTGCAGCTTCTGGATGATCAGATTGCCCTGATCGACCGGGGCGGCATGACATTCACCCAGCCGGATGCCGGCGGCTGCGGCGGTGTATCCATGGTCATGAAGCTGGGCCACTATGCGGAGGCCAAGCATATCAATATTGCTCCCCACGGCAACCAGCAGGTACATGTGCACCTGAACTGTGCACTGAACAATGCTGCCATCACGGAGTTCTACTCCACCACCTTCAACCACCAGGCCTATACTGCCTATAAGTATCCCGTGCAGATCAACTCCGACGGTACGGTTTCTCCCAGCGAAGCACCCGGTGCAAACTTCGACATCAACGAAGAAGTGCTGGCTCCCTACCGCGTAAAATAAGCGTATTACGATCTCCTTTTTCCGGCAAAGGGTTTGCCGTCCGGAATAACCGGACGGCAGGCCCTTTTGTCCTTTTTTGATGTTCGGCTGCCACTGCGGTCGCCATGGGCAACAGGTTTTCGGCACGAAAACGGCGGGATACATCATGTTTTTGAGGAGACCAACCGTCTTGATGCACGAATGAAATTCCGGAGAGAAGGGGACTGGGTCGAGGAGTTTTTCCAGTACAACATGGTATCAAATGTTGTAAAGTTGTTTAGTTCCTCGCAGTTAACTGCAACAATAGCCGAATTTGCGTTGCTGGATTCCTGGGGGAGAAATCCGCCCCCCACACCCACGGAGATAAACCGTTCCACCGTGTACATCTGCGAGCTTCGGGCGACGACATTCAGGGACATATTCCGGACAAGAAACTCCCGTTCCAGGTTCTGGCTGATGGGAAAATTCCGATTCAGCATGATGGTGGGGGTGGCGGCAAGCTCCTCGATGGATACCTGTTTTTTGTTTGCCAACGGGTGATTTTTGGATACATAATACCACAGTCTTGCAGGAATCAATCCTTGGGTGTGAAACCGATTTGCCCACTCGGGGAGATTTGCGAATAGGGTTCCGGTTACCACCACATCGATAAGATCATTGTCCAGTTTGTAAAGCAGGTTCTGGCCGAAATCCTCTGTTGTCTGTAGCTGAATTTCTGGGTACTCATCCAGAAATCTGCTGCAGATTTGCGGCGCAATGGTATTTCCGATAATAGTGGAAAACCCAAAACGCAGGAAATTCCGGTTCAGCTCTCCTGAAGAGATTCTGCTCTCCATCTGTTCATATTGGGCGAGGATTTTGGAAACCTCTTCCTGCAGAATACTCCCGGATTCCGTCAAAGCCAAACGGTTGCCCTTTTTATAAAAAAGGGGACACCCAACCTCGTGTTCCAGTTCTTTCATGGTAAGGGAGAGGGTTGGCTGTGAGACAAACAGTTCTTCCGCAGATTTTGTCATATTGGAAGTTTTGGCAATCGATAAAAAATACCGCATCTGTTTCAGAGTCATTGGTTCGCCTCCCGATTTGTTATAAATTGATTATATCTATAAAATATTGTACAGTCAATAGAAATTATAAATAATGTGACAGGCGGAAAACAGGTTTTTTCAGTATATCGAAGGCGGAATTGCATGGGGTGTACCATTCTGCGTAGTGGGCAATATGCCGAATTTTCAGGTTGTATCTTATTAAAAATAAACAAAATCACGGAATATATTTGATAATTAAAATAGAATATCGTATTAACTATTGAATTTCCCAATAGTTAATTTAGCATGTGTATTTTTTATTTTGAATAAGGTCGGATATAATAAAAACACAGCGGATTTTGCGGAAAATCCTGTATTTTCCCCTATTCCGGCGGCCGCAGAATTGGGATGAGAGACAGGCAACAGCAGTCCGCATTTTATGAAGGAGGGATTCATTTGAAGATTGCAAAAGTAGAAGCCATTCGTGCAGACCGCTACTGCTATGCCAGAGTGACGACAGATACCGGTCTTACCGGCATTGGCGAGAGCGGTGCGTTTGGTGCATTGGAGGCATCCGCAGCACAGATCAACAATTTCGCTTCTTTTTTGGTTGGAAAGGATCCGTTGGACATTGAGCATCTTTGGCAGGCAATGTTCCGTGGCTTCTTTTTCCGCGGTTCCGCAGTTATGGGTGCTATCTCCGCCATTGATGTGGCACTATGGGATATTGCAGGTAAGTACTATGGCGTCCCGATTTATAAGCTTTTGGGCGGAAAATGCAGAGATAAAGTCCGCGTTTATGCCCATGTGTTTGCAAAGAATGATGAAGAGCTGGTTGCAAACTGCAAAAAACGCAAAGAAGAAGGGTTTACGGCTGTCGGCCACCTGTCTCCGTTCCTGGATGAACCTGCATCTGTTCCGTATGAAAAAACCCATGTTGCCAATATTGAGGAGTCCATCAGACGTGTGCATCTGATGCGTGAAGCGGTTGGTGACAATATTGATCTGTGTATTGAACTGCACCGCCGTTCGCTTCCCGGTGAAGCAACCGTTCTGATCAACGAAATTGAAGATGTCCATCCGCTCTTTGTGGAGGATCCCATTCCTCCCGGAAATAACGACGCTATGGCTTCCGTAGTTGCCAAGAGCAAGATTCCTGTGGCAACCGGTGAACGGCTGCATACAATCTTCGAGTTCCAGGATCTGCTGGACAAAAAAGCGACGGACTATGTTCGTGTATCTCTGAGCACCGTGGGCGGAATTACCGGTGCAAGAAAGATCGCTGCCCTTGCAGAGACAAAGATGTGCCCAATTGTACCGCATAATCCCCTGTCGCCTGTATGTACTGCAGCAGAAATGCAGTTCTGCATGAGCATTGACAATTTGCTGATTTGCGAATATCCCGACCCCGACGGTTCCCTGAAGGGCAGCCACGGACACACCAGGGCGGAATTGGTGACGAACTGTTTCCGTGCGGAAGATGGCTATGTTAAGGTGCCGGATATTCCCGGTTTGGGCGTCGATTTGGTGGAGGATGTGGAGAAGAAATTCCCGCCCGTTGAATTTCCGGTTTTGTGCCGATTGAATGGAGATGGGTCTATCCGCGACCAATAAAATGGTCACAAATGAGCGTGTGTAAAGGAGAAAGAAAAAATGACAACACAAATGATTCTCTGTATGGGAATTTTTCTCGTAATGATTATTGGCTTTGTATTTGCCGATAAGTTCCATACGACACTGGGTGTGGTTGCACTCCTCGCGATTATGCTGACTGCTTTCAGCGGCCTGGTTGAGCCGAAAGTGGTTCTGGCAAACTTTGCAAACAAGAATGTTCTGTTAATCACAGGTATGTTCATTGTTTCCGCGGGCTTTAACCGCACACAGGCAGTTAATAAAATATCTGCACTTGTGTATAAGGTCAGCAGCGGTAAATTTACCGTCATGTTGGGCGGATATCTACTGATCGCCTTTGTTCTGACACAGTTGATCCCCAGCCCCATGGTGGTATTCGGAATTGTATCCCCCCTGCTGGCAGCCAACTGTGAAGAGTTTAAGGTAAGCCCTTCCAAGGTAATGTTCCCCCTTGGGCTGGTCGGCGTGTCCTGCTGTATGGTGTTGCCCGTGGGTAACGGTGCAGCCATATTTGCCCAGCAGAACGCGTTCCTTGAGAGCTATGGCTACACTGATTACAGTATGCAATTGCTGGATAACTTTAAGGCTTGTATTCTGGTTGCAGTTGTGATGTTCCTGTATGCCCTGTTCATTGCTCCCAGGTTCTGCCCGGATACGCCGTCTAACCCCATCACACTTACATCAAACAAAGGCTCCAAGGGAAACGCCCCTGCACCCCTTAGCCCTGTCCGTGAGGCTCTGGGCTACGGCATCTTTGCCCTGACTACCATCGCATTGATCTTCCAGAAGAATCTGGGTGTGGAAAGCTGGCAGATTTCCATGGCCGGTGCGACCATTGTGGTTCTTACCGGTGTGCTGAAACCCAAGGAAGCTACGAATGCAATCCCTGTTCGTATTATTCTGATGCTGGTTGCTGCCTTTGCAGTTGGCGGTGCCATGGTGAGTTGCGGCTTGGGTGATCTCATCGGCGAAACCCTGGCAGGTGCTGTTGGTTCTTCCCGCAATAGCTATGTCCTGGGAGCAGCCTTCTTCGTCATTCCCTTTATACTTACGCAGGTCATGCAGAATCAGAGCGTCAGCAATATCTTTATCCCTATCGTCATTCTGACCTGCAAATCCTTGGGTGCCAACCCGGTCGGTCCGCTGATTCTACTGAAGGCGGCCTGCACTACCGCGTTCCTGACCCCCATGGCCACCGGAACAATTCCTCCCATGATGGATGCCGGTGGATACAACCAGAGAGATTTGCTGAAAATGGGTTGGCTGCCTTCTGTCATTGTGTGTATTATGTCGGTATTAATTATCATGACCATTTTTCCCGCATTTTGAGATTTTGGTAAAATTGAAATTCACCGGAAAAGTGTGAAAGGCGGAGGTGCCCGGCACAGCTTTCGATAACAGCGAAAAAAGTGTCGGCAACCTGCTGCGTAAAAATGCATCATTCTTGTTTCCTTTTTTCTTTTTTGGGGTCAGTGGCCTGCGGGAGCTTCCTTCCGCAGGCCATTGATCTGAAAACCGGACAAGCCCGTGCCTGCAATCATCAGGGGTGGGGTGGCGGTGCAGTTGTAAGACCCAGGTAAATATGTTATAATTTGAAAAAACGAAAGGGGAAGTATTATGCACGCCATTGAAAAAATCCTGGCGAAAAACAGCGGCAAAGCCTGCGTAAAAACCGGCGAGATCGTGACCGCTAAAGTGGATTTTGCCGAAATCAACGATCTCTATCTGCAAACCGTTTATTCTTTCTATGAAATGGGCGGCGAAAAGGTGTGGGACAGAGAGCGATGTGCCTTTGTGTTTGACCATTATGCACCCTGTCCGGATGTAAAAAGTGCGTCCAATCACAAGGAAATGCGGGAATTTGCGAAGAAAAACGATCTGCGTTTCCATTTTGATACCAACTGCGGCGTGTGCCATCAGGTTATGCCGGAAGCCGGTGTCATCTATCCTGGTATGATCGTGGTTGCAACGGACAGCCATACCACCACCCACGGTGCCTTCGGTGCCATGGGTACCGGCTGCGGTGCAACCGACATGGCGACCATTCTCATGACCGGGGAACTGTGGTTCCGGGTGCCGGAAATCATCGAGGTGCGTTTGGAAGGGGAGGCACCCAAAGGGGTATTTCCTAAGGATGTGATTCTGGCGGTGCTTGGCAAAATCCGTGCCGACGGTGCCGTGTATAAGGCCATTGATTTTACCGGTAGCTATGTGGATAACCTGAATGTGGCAGGCAGAATGGTGATCTGCAATATGGCGGTGGAAATGGGTGCCAAAACTGCCTATATGCAGCCCAATCAGGATGTTCTGGACTATGTGGCAGAGCGTGCTGTGTTCCCCTATGAGGTTCAGTACACCGACCCGGATTTCCGGTATGCGGAAAGCTATGTGTTTGATGTTTCTTCCCTGGAGCCGGAGCTTGCCTGCCCCAGCAGCGTGGAAAATGTACATACACTTGCGAGTGTGGTCGCCGAGGGTGAGGTGACGCTGAATCAGGGCTATATCGGGTCCTGCACCGGCGGTCGGGATGAGGATATTGCCGTTGCCGCAAAGATTCTCAAGGGCAAGCACATTCCTGCCTATACCCGCCTCATCATTGTGCCTGCTTCTGCCCAGGTTATGCAGCGGTGTATGGAAAAGGGTTACATTCAGGATTTAATGGATGCCGGCGCCACCATTGCTTCTCCGGGATGCGCCGCCTGCCTGGGCGTCCATGCGGGGATTCTGGCACCGGGTGAGGTGTGCATCACCAGCACCAACCGGAATTTCCCCGGTCGAATGGGTTCTAAGGAAGCAAAGCTGTATCTTGCCAGCCCGGCAACGGTAGCAGCCAGCATTTTGAATGGCAAGATCACCGATCCCACACTCTATCTGTAAGGAGGCAAGGAAATGGAAACCAAATTGTCCGGAAAAGTCATTGTAGTGGGCGACAATGTTGACACCGATCAGATCTATCCCGGCTGCTATCTGGCGTTGACGGATCCCAAGGAGATCGGCAGCCATTGTCTGGAGGGGGTCAGAGGGGAGATTGCCTCCCATTTTCCAAAGGGCGGCATTGTTGTGGCCGGCCGGAATTTCGGCTGCGGTTCCAGCCGTGAGCACGCACCGATTTCACTGCTGGCTATGGGTGCTTCTGCAGTGCTGGCAGATTCCTTTGCCCGGATTTTCTTCCGCAACGCAGTGAATCTGGGACTGGTACCTGTGGTGTGTAAGGGCATTTCCCAAAAGGTAACCGGTGGGCAGACCCTGACCCTGGACCTATCTGCCGGAACTGTCACTGTGGAAGAAACCGGAGAAGTGGTACCTTGTGAACAACTGGGCGATCAGGCTATGCGGATTTTGGAAGCCGGCGGCATTAAACCTCTGATGCGAAAGCGAATGAAAAGTCAATCAGAGCGATGAGGCCCATTTCGTAATACGAAATCTCTGGCTTCCGTGGATATGCAAGCATTGCTTGCTGCCGTGTTTCCTGAATTGCTGTCTGCTTGACTTCCGGTTGCTGTACATCATCCGGTAAACAGGAAACAGCGGCACCGTTGTATCGTTCGCATACTGTAAAACCTTCCCTAAGGTGACATCACACTTAGGTTCCACTGCCAACGCGTGCAGGTTCGAGTCCAGCCGCACCAAAAAAGAGAGCCCGTCAGGGCAATGCCGCTTAGTTAACAGCTAGGCGGCATTATTCTATTCAAGGGAGTTAGCGA
>ERZ836358.1714-NODE-1714-length-19718-cov-9.635813_pt1 | contig 19718 bp, 15 predicted proteins | sample MGYA00519942_ERZ836358 | MGnify/ENA primary metagenome ERZ836358 (study PRJEB31850, sample SAMEA3708798) | human gut metagenome | biome: human gut; feature: human-associated habitat; material: faeces | place: China | collected 2014 ...
TTACGCGAATAGAGTCAAAATTATTAGGCTCGTCCGCGCTTTTCGTAACGGTAAGCTTGATCCTACCTTCTCTTTTTTCATTCTCTGCCACAATTTCAAGCTTCTGCAGTTGTCCGTCATACTCAATTCTGAATGCGCAAAAATCCGTGTCCAGAACATATCCGTTCACAGTTTCTCCAACCGCTCGCACATAGTACACCTTATTATTATCAAGGCTTTCTACGTTAAACGCATGTGAAATAGAGCCATGGTATATCTCCTCATGTAGCAAAGTCTTGTCCGAATCATAAAGCTGATATTTATAAAGATTCAGTGTCTCGCCCTCTTCTTCAATGTTTTTATATTCAACATTAAATGAAAAAGCGGGGAAGGGAATCGTCTTTTCAGCGCGTGCCTCCACATCAACAAACTTTAACACCGGTTTTTCATGGCAATAAAAAAGAACGGCATCGCTTAAATCGCTTTTCTTGCCGCTCTGATTTGTTACTGCAATTTTAAGATAGTAGGGAAGTAGTCTGTTGTGTACAAGGTTCGCTGGCAGCATAAACATACGCACAGAAGATGAACCACTGGTTTTTACTGTCTGGTCAACAATAATATTGCCGGAGGCGTTGTCGTAGATAGTATACTCCACTTCATTGATCGTGTCATCGTAACATGTGTACCGCACGATATTTTCCCGCGTAGCGTCTATCACGGAAAATTTTGAAATTATCGGTTTCGCCAATTTAACACCTCCTTATTTTACGCCATATATCTCACATGGAATAATCAAATCGTTGTTTGTTGTAATGGCCGTCTCACCAGAGCTTTGTGCGTCAAAAAATGTAATTTCAGTGCAATATTTATTATTCTTTTCATATGCTTTTACACAGAACGGACGGAAAGCGCTTTTTATACTTGTGTCAGAATTGTATGATACACTTGGAGTAGAATTGTCACCAGCGCTCAAATCATAAATCATACACAGCTTCGGCGTATTCATAGTGACGCAGTGATATTCTGCACCACTCCATTCACCTGCTACTGGTTTCGACACAATAACAGAAACTTTGCTCAAGTATTCGAGCACCCGTTTTGTTGCGGCACTCTCTAGATCAATCTCAACAACTTCTCTCTCTTTGTAGCCACGGAAGATAAAAATATACTCTGAATAATCGCCATCCGCCTCAAAAGTCAACTTATTTTCTTCGCCAACAGCAGAGTATGCATCTTTTGAATTGTTTTTCCATAGTAGCTGGAGAATCTGTCCAGCCTTCAACTTGTCCACAGTAATAGTATCAGTGGTGATTTTATCCCCAGAAACTTGCGTAAGGCTGTTATTTACAGAGGTGGAATCAAGCGCCACTTTACCATTTTTGTCAACGGATATAGCACCAGTCAAGTTAAGCTTTGTCGCCTTGATTTTTACAGTATTTGTACTCTGGTTTATCAAAGTAGCAATGTTTTTTCCGGTATAATCTGTCTTTGCCACCTTTGAATCAATGCTTTCAGTTGCTGTTTTGATGTGCTCTTCGAGTTTTTTATTTGCATTCAGTTCTGCAGCATCTGCATACTTTTGAGCTTCAGTTTTTGTGGCACACAGTATGATGGCATTCTCGTTTTTTGAAATTTTAGATTCTGTAAGCGAAATTCTTGTATTTAATCCGCTCATGTCCTCATTGTATTTTTCAGTGGTTACGCGGGCTTCAATCTGCTGTTTTGTACTTTCCAAATCAGAATTATATTCCGTTTTAAAGCTTACAAGGTCACCATCTATTTTACCAGCAGCATCCAGCGCCTCGTTTGCTTTTGTATCATCCGTGTATTTTAGCGCCACAGCCCAGTCAGTCCGACTAAAGCTTTCAGTTATATCACGTGCTGTCTGACATACAAGAACTTTATTATCACCAGTACTATTTGCCCAGATATCACCACAGCTATATGGGGTTGAAGGCGTTGTGAAAAAAACACGTTTCGAGACATTTGCTGTATCGTCTTCAAGGCTTGCAGCTCTCAAAACTTTTAATAAATTCTTATCACTAAGTGCCTCCCATATAAAAGTGTCCGTCCATCTGTACGCATCATCAGCCTTCATGTCATAATAAAGGTCGCCAATGTGCCCTCTCTTTGCATCATTCGTTACCCAATTTACTGTCGGAGCCGTATCAGTAGATGGTGCACCATTGTAAAACCATAAGCTGAGTTGTCCATCTACCTGATCTTTCAGCGTTAAAAATTCACTGACATCCGTGTATTTGACAATAGTATCAGCAAAATCTGTATCAATAAAAGTAGATAGCTGACTGCCAACCACGTTGACTTTGCTATCCACTGTTTTCATCGTACCAATATTATCGGGAGAACATACCAGCCGCTTCATATCACCCTGCAATGCAGTCACAACTACGCTCTGTCCAACCGTATAAATTTGGTCAGAGGTAATGTTGTATTGGCTTCCAAACACGGATATCGTGTATGTATTCCCATTCACCGCAGTTACCACGCCAGTCTGCGATTTGTCAAACTTTGCATCGTTGAGTTTCTTTTCAATCGTGTCTACGATGACCTTACTCAACACGTCAATTGCATCTTGACTGTTTTGTGACATCTCGTCCCTCCTTTATAAATGTATACTCGATCTCAACCTACCCAACCCACCCTGAGCCAAGTATACTTCGTATTTATTTTTGCTTATTGCACTGCTTAACGTCTATTCAGTTCCTGTACAACCTTGTTTGGCAGACGATTTACCAACTCACGAGCCAGTGCATCGCTATCACCAACGGGATTGTTCACATTCACATCACCAATAGACAAGGAAATACCACCAGCGTCGCGGCTTTGCACCATAGAAGCAGAACTATGTTTTGCCAATTGATCGCTGAACCATTTGTCTGGATTGCCGCCCATCTCAAACAGACGAGAGGTAATATCAGCAGGGACAACACCATCGCCAGTCTCAAGATATGTATAACGTCCAGAAGCTGGCTTACGAACAATAAGTTCTGAACCTCTTTCGTCAACGTTTGCAAAATGATTCGTTTTAGAAGATTTAAGACCATTCGCGTGACGACCCAAAAAGAAACCAGCAAATCCTCCTAAAAGAGTACCAATCAATGCCCCTACAGGTCCACCTATTGCCATACCCGCAGCTGCGCCCAGACCAGCACCAGTAAGAGTTGTAACAGTCGTTTTGACTGTTTTATCTTTATTGTTAGTATTGTCAGTAGTTTGGCCTTCATTGCTGGTTACGTCATTCTTTTTGTCAGTTGCGTCGTTGACTTTGTTTTCTTCTTTAGATACGACCTGTGTAGCGTTAATTGTGAGATTTGTTACGCTCTGTTGTTTTTTGGTATTATCAGCGGTTTCAGAAGTATTATCTGCAGTGTCCTTGGTGTTTTCAGCAGTCTTTTTACTCTTGCCGGAGATATCCTTGCACAGATTTACTATTGCGCCGATCGGGCTAATATCCCAGAAGAAAGAAGCGACCGACTTGACCGCTTTCTTGCCAAAGCCATCTTCTTTATTAGACCAGATTTTCTTCTGATTCTTCATGGCCTTTGTGCCGCCATATATACCAAGCGCTGCGGCACCGGCGATTGGAATCGCGGCAGGTCCAGCTGCAGCCAAGACGCTTCCGGCTGTTGTAATAAGTTTGCCAGCACCGGCAACCAACTTTCCGCCGCCACTGACAAGAGCAGAACCAACATTGCCAAGACCGCCAAGAATTTTCCCACCACCATTGATAATAGCAGAACCAATCTTACTGTTCTTGACTGCATCGCCGATAGCCTTAAATCCATTTACAACAGTAGAAACGATGCCGCCGCCTTCGCCGGAACCGTTAAATAGGCTCTGAGCGCCAAGCTTGATTTTCTCCCAGATACCGCCAAATGTTTCAACAAGTCCGTTCCCAGAAGTTTTAATCTGGTTGATCATTGCATTGATAACATCATTTGCTCCAGTAGTTGCAGTATCTGTAAGCTGTTTTTTACCAGCATTGAATGCCTTTTTAGCGGCATCGAATGTATCTTTAAATGATTTATTTACATTCTCTGATTTTCCCTTACCGAAGAATCCTTTTATCGTATCCCACAGACCTTTTATGCCAAGATCTTTGTATTCACCAGTCTTAAGCATGGAATACAGGTTATTTAGTTTCGTGAGCGTATTTATCAGTGATTCAAGGTTTGCAATCAAATTCTGGATGCCGGTGATCGCGCTGCCGGTATTCAAACTTGCAATGATCTTGTTGTGGTAGCTGTCCAGTGATCCCTCCATCTGAGATAGACTCATCTTCTGGATCTGTGCGGTGTACTCAAGTTCCTTCTGGTAATCCTTCCAGCTCTTGCCGATATCATCCATGACTTCAGACAACTTGTCCTTGAACTCATTGTACTTCTTGATTTGGTCATCAATAGCCTTTTCGGCATCCTTCTTATTCCACTCGCGCTGCTTATCAGCAAGATCTTCGCGTGCGGTGCGCACATCTTCGGCATTTGCCTGCCACTCGTAACCATTCTCAGTGTACACACGGGTCGTGCGCTGTTGCTGGGCGCGGGCGAGAGCGTCCTGTGCCTTGGAAAGTTCAATAGCACGCTCGGTGGCTTCGTTGTTTTCTTCCAGAGCTTCCTTCTGCTTATTCAGGGCTTCAATCCGCTTATCAATGACTTTATTCATCACATCGCCCCAAATCTTGAGGTCATTGTTGGATTTGTCATTGAACTTTTCAAATGTTGACAGTACAGAAGAAAGTATTTCCTTCAGGTCAGACATTGCGGATTTAAATTCCTCAGCAGCATCTTTTGCACTTTTAAACCCGGTTTTAGAGTTCAAAAGACCATCACGAAGCTCTCGCAGTCTGTCGGCCAATGCTTTTGTTGCATCTGTCTGCTCATAAGTCGTAATCATATCATTGAGTTTATCAATGAGTAGTTGCTTATAAGCCGCTTCGTTAAACACAAGCTGGTCGCCTTCAATCTTTAAGCAAGAAAGATAATCAGGGGAGAGTGCCATCAGCTTTTGATAATTATCGATACTCAAACCACCATAAAGGTTGTACTCATCTACAATATCAGTAATGTCAGAGAACCCACTCTGGAAGTCGTCAATTTCCTTGGTTGCCTTCTCAAGAGAGTATCCAAGTCCATTGTAGAACTCCTCTACGCTGATTTTTCCATCTGCAATTGCTTTAGCTGCATCACGCCAATTCTTCTCAATGGCTTTTGCACCGGCACCGCCTGTTTGAGCAGCAGCGTCTGCCATACCGTTTAGATATTCAACAACAGAATCCTTAAATGCCTTGCTGTTGAAATCAACTTCTCCGGTTTCAGGATTATATGCCTTGCTCTTGAATACGTTTGTATCCTTAGCAAGTTGCATCAATGCGTCATGTTGCTTTTCAACATCGTCAGAATCAAGCAGACCAAACGGATTGTTCCGGTCAGTCTTGTTATTCATGACTTCTGACAGCCCAGAAAATGCGGATTTTATAGCATCCGTCTTTTCCTTGGCTTCATCCATTGCAGTGCCGTAACCCTTAATAGCGTCAGTAAGCTGCTCAAAAGAAATGGTTTCGGAATCGACGCTAGAGTTCAACCAGTCGAGAATCTTCTTCATCTCGCCAGCAGACTTGCCACCATCATTAGCTGCATTCGCTTCCTCAAGCTGCGCTCTGACAAAAGTGCGGAATTTTGCGGTGTTAAGCTCAAGTTTTCCATTTTGCTCAGTTAAGCAAGCAGTAAACTTATCATCAACACCGATTAACGACTTCATGGTGTCTGCACTAATATAGCCATACTGGTTATATTCTTTCATCGCTTTTGTTAACGTATCAAATGCAGATGACAGGTCAGCAACAGATTTAGAAGTTGTACTAGATGATTTTCCAGCATTTTTAGAAGATGAGCCAAATCCATTCAACTGATTTGTTAATGCTTGCCCACCCTTTAAAGCGGCATTCATATTGGTGTACAGCAAAGAAAGCTGAGTATTTGTGCGATTCGTGATTTCCTCTAGTTTTGCAGGATCTACGCCGCGTTCGCCTGCCTTCTCTACTTCATTTGCAAACTCCTGAGCTGCACTGTATGTCGCAGTAGCCGCAGTAGCATTTTTCAAGGCAGGAAGAAGATTTTCCAGAGCGGTCTTTTCAGCCTCTGTTTTCTCTTTTAGGTCATCAGTGCTTTCAGCCGTGTCATCGGCAGTAAGGTTTGCGACCTCATGTTGTGCGTTAGACAGAATTGTTGCCGCAGCTTCTGCGTATTCAGCAGCAAGTAACTCAGCGTAACTCTGTTTGTTTATCTGGAGCTTACCATTAACAAGCTCAAGGCAATTCAAATACTCGGTGTTCATCGTCAGTAAAGACTGAAGAGAATCGAGACTCATGTAGCCATACTGATTGTACTCTTCCATTGCACTGGTAGAAGCTTTATACGCAGACTGGATTTCATCCATTTTGGAAGAAATATCTTCCATCTTCTGTGCGCCAGCAGCCAATGCGTCAACACCATTTGCAGAAGACTGAGCTACAATACCAACTTGAACAAGTGCTTGGATAAACGCATTTACACCGTTTGTGTCAGCAGAGAAGTCCATGTCGGTCAAAGCTTTACGAAGTTTTGCGAGAGCTTGCGCTTGATCATCGGATAATCCTTCGTTTGTACCCCACAAGAGTTCATTCAGCTTACTTGCATCAAATCCATCAATCGTATCTTCCAGAGTTTGGACAGCAGAATTTACTTTATCAAAAGTAAAACTGACATCCATACTGTTGTTATTGTCATTCTGCCAAAAATCAACGGCTTGAAGTTTTCTACGAGCGTTTGTATTGTTATTGATAGCATCCGTTGAGTCGTTGTAAAAATCTACATCGTCACGGAGAGCAGATTGCTCATCAAGCAAGAACTGATACAGACTATGATACGTTCCACCGGCAGCTCGTTCAGCCTCAGTTGTATTGTCAATGACATATTTTAAGGCTTTACCAACCTTGTTGTAATAGTCAACAACAGAATCCGCATCATTTAAATCGTCAGGTCCATAACCACCGAACTTATTGAAGACATCAATGCCAGCATTTTTAATCTGGTCACCCATATCCATTTCAGGAGCCGACCAAACAGTAAGGTAATGCGTCCGATTATTCTTCTTAGCTGTATCAACAAGCTTGTCGCCTTGAGCATCTTTGTTTTGTGTCAACTCATAACGAGATGCTTCCAACTGCTCCGCTGTAATATCCTGAAGTAAACCAAGCTGCTCTTCATATTTACCATTCTGCAGGTCAAGTTTACCAAGTTTGTTTTCATCAAGCGTTCCTTGTTCTTTCGCAAGATCAAGAATCTCTGCCTGAATATCTTTTGCTTGGTCAAAGTCCTCGGTGCCCCAACCAGACTTGTCGCCAAGTTCTTCATAGGCACTGACCAAATCCTTTAAAGAAGAAGTGGTGCTCTGCGCAGCGTCAGCCGCTTCCTTAGATTTCGTTGCATTTGTCTCAATAGACTGCAATGCTTCTGCGATTTTCTTCACAATCAAAGAAGCAGCTAAAGCTAGTCCAGTGCTTAGTGCCATATTTAATAACAGAACACGAGCACGAGTGTACAAAGTTGCGAGTCCAAAAGCCTCGGTTGCATCTTCACTTCTTGAAAGATATTTGATATAATCATTAAAAGAAGTTCCACTGCCACGAATTGCTTCGTCAAGATTCTGGAAATCTTTAAATCCAGTAGTAACAACACTAAACAGTTTTTTAGCTTTTCCAAAAGCCTTGCCAGCAGAAGTGGCCCAATCTTCTAACCCACCGGACATACTTCCGTCTTTTTCGACGGAGAAGCCAGTCATGAAAGATAATATCTGATTTTTGAGGAGAAAGAAAAATCATGGGTAAGACGATTATGATTTGTCCACATTGCGGACGATTAGCTTGGTTGCCAAATGTTGCTTGTGTTCATTGTTCTTGTTTAATGACGAATTATAGACGATGGATTGCGGCTGACGATACAGGAAAAGCGAAAATTCTTTCAGAAATCAATCAACCAAAAGAATATAAACCTATGTATGGTCCAGGAAACCACCCTGAACGAATCGAAGAAGCGGAAAAAACTGATGCCAAGATTCGTAGATATCTGGAAAAAGAGAAAGAACAAGCTGAAATTGAAGCAGCAAAACCTAAGTATACCCCTAGGTGCCCAACCTGTGGCTCGCCAGACTTACGCAAGATCAGTGCAACCTCAAAGGTTCTGGATGTTGCTTTTTGGGGATTTGCCGCTGGCAAGCCAAAGAAAACATATCACTGCAACAACTGTGATTATGAATTTTAAGGATGTGAATTGGAATGTCACTCGTTTTAGCACTCGCTAATCAATACGGAGTGGTTATGTCTGCAGACAGAAGAACAACCACTAAAACATTTAATCGAGATGACGAACTAACCGAAATTGATTTCTCGGACTATACGAGAAAAATTTTTATCACAAAGCTAAATCATGGAATAGCGAAAACTGGAACAGAATTATTAAAAAATAATACTCCAGCCACTATCGTTATCCAAGATGCAATCCGCAACATGCCGGATGATATAACTGATGTGGTAGATGAACTCAATTATATCAAAAGTAAACTTCAACCACTTCTTGAAGAACAACAAAAAGTTGTTTTGATTTGTGCCTGTATAATCAACGGAAAAAGATTGATACTTTCCACCGATACTAACACAAATGAAATTTTGAACAACACAGAGAATAACAAAGGCTATTATGCAATAAAGTCGATAGGTGAGATTGCTCAAAAATTCAAAACAGACATTTACTCATTCCCGATTTTAAAGATGGCCGATTATTTGAAATTCTTAAACGCCACAGTTGCCAACTTTCAAAAATTTAGCGACAAAAATCAAGTTGTAAGTGAAGCGTGTGACATTTTAGCAGTTGAAGATGATCGAACTTACTGGATTTCGTCACCTGACTGCTTAGAGTGATAAGGCTTTTGATATCTAACGAATACTTCGTCCATTTTATGTGGAAGATTTTCCATGATGGATTTCGCTAAGTCGTCTGTACTACCGATAGGTTCTCGCTGTCCCTTGATATATTCAAGAAGGGCAGTGAGTTCTTTTACGTCAATTTCAATTTTCAATTTAATCACCTCGATTATAAAATACAAAGCTGATCGATGTAGCAATATGGGGCTGGGCAAGCAGAAAGCCCGGCAAACAATTCAAGTGTAAGAATTGTGGATATGAATGGTGAGCCATAACTAACTAAAATTGCATAAATAAAGCCCCTGTCGGATGGCATCCGTCCAACAGGGGAGTTGTATGTTATTTAACTTAGTGTTTTGGCATCTCAATTAATCCGCCAATATTGAACTTTTGATACGGGGAATTGTTATCCATGTACATGAGTTCAAATCGCTCAACTTCACTCATCTTGATGCAAAGGACAGTCCCATCTACACGATGCTCTTTAAGTGCAGTTGGGATATCATCGGCACTATTTGCCGTACAATGATGAATCACCACAATGTAATCATCGTCAGCACTTGAAAGTTTTCCGTAGATTACCTTCCCATCTTTTGTGAAAACTAGAATCTTTGTGCCACGTTTCGTATCAAAGAATTTAGTCCAAATATTGTCGGCAGTTTCAACACTTAGAAAATGGGCAAAGAATTTTCTTGCCGGAAAACTATTCTTTATTAAATAAAATAAGATACCGCAAATAAAACCAATGGCAACATAAAGTAAGGCTGACGGAACTACTGTAATTAAACATTGTGGCGCGTAACCATCCACAAAATTCTTGAAAAGATATCCAAGCGAAATACTAATAATAACGTATGCCGCATATTCGATTTTTTTCATCGAAAGACGAGTATAAACCCAGACGCAAATTGCTCCTGGAACAAAATAAGAAAATAGTGAGTTAAAGTCACTTATCAGTTCCGTTATTTTCACTTTGACCTCCTTCTTTTGGTTTTACGGTTCGGAGACTTTGAAAAAATTTTACATCCGAGTCAATATCAAAGTCCTTACCTTTGCCATCAACATACGAGAATTGCATATCACGACTCGAAATTTCATAATCCGGCACATGCTTCTTATTGTTTTCCATGATTCAACACTCCTTTTGTAAGAGTGTATCATAGGCTGTCGTAAAAAGCAACATAAATTAAAACACCCGGCCTCCCAGTAGTAGGGAAGTCGGGCTTGTTCATTATGATGGCTGCGCCGTTGTTACTTCAGAAGTTCAGCGATTTCTTCAGCAGTCACACCATTTGCCAGTGCATTGGCAACAATATCTTCTGCCTTTTTACGATTCAGCTCTGCCGCAATCTTTTCGTCAGCATCAGCCTTTTTCTTTTCGAGCTTTACAATCTCTTTGTTGAGTTTTTTCAACTCCGCCTCTTTTGCTTTACGCTGGACGTTCAATGCAGCGATATTATCACCAATAGTTGCAATCTCCTGAGTAATAGATTCTGCAACAGTATTCTTTTCAGCGATCTGTGCTGCGTAATCGATACCATCAAGAACCTTTGCTTTGTTCTTGCTTCCTCTAGGACGTGCCATAATAAAATACCTCCATATATTTTGGATACACGATTGTACTTATATTATAGCCAGAAAACTTCAGGAAAGCAATCTCTTTTTATGTATTATAAATTACATTATAGTGATATTGACAGGATATGACAGACGGGTGTATAATAAATTGGCAGTCAAGGATTCTGCGTTTACTTTCTTCCTTTCATAGACGTATATAGGCGAACGTCCTCCCATTCAGCCGAAAGGCGAGAAGGAGAATGCCATATCTTTTACTCCCTTTCGGTGAGTCTATACCGAGAGGAGTGATGTGTAATGACTATTGAGATCACTACGGTCTACTATGTCGCAATGCTGATTTTCGGCTTTGCTGGCTTTGTCAAAACGCTTCTTGAGATTTTCAAGATGTTACATCATCATAGCGAAAGCCGTGATAAGTAAAAGAGCCGCCTATTAGCAGTAGGTGGCTCTTTCTGTGATGTGAATGTGTCCAAGCATTTACATTGCATTTTAAACTGTTCACCGAGGGCTTCGTCTGTAGGAGTCCTTGGCTGTTTTTATTATACACTTTTTAGAGTACGCTGTCAACGAACAACAGTGTACTTTTTCTTTTTATTCAATTATTCAATCATTTTTCTCTTACTTGTATCGCGCCAGAGAATAGCACGTCTCCTCGTTTCCACCTACTTCTTTAAGTCGTCTGGTTACGTCTGAGGTGGACATCTGAACTTTCGTCCAGAACTGACTATCCTTCCAGTGGTTGCTCACTGACCCTTTTTAGTCGATGAACCTTCCGCTCCCCTACATTATATAATAGGGGAATGGATCGGCTGCTGACCGCCCATTGTAAACGCTACTTAGCACTCAATTATTACCATGTTTTGACAATACGATAAAACCGAGCTTTTATCTCAGCATATAGCATCCATATCCTTATTTCTATCTTTCGATTCCTACCTTATATAAATATAACAATAGGCGATATGGCTCTTAGGGTTTCCCAGCACTCTAGGGGCTATTTTATTTTTACATGGTGCCGCATCCTATATTTTTATACGCAACAAATATAAGAGGGCATATTAACTTTACCCGCACCATTCTTGAGCTTTCCGCTCATCTGCATTACAGACAACACGCCAGAGATGGCAGCCGTCAAAGTGGGTAATGCACCTGCAAATTTTACAGCACTATCTGCACCGTCAACAAAAACCGTTGCAAGATCTACGAAAAACTTCGGAATATCAGACTTCATCAAGTCCGTACTAAACTTCTGGAATGCAGAATCAAGCTGATTAAGCTTCGCCTGCAAGGAATCCATGTACGTCTGGTTCTCACGCATTGCGCTGCCGCTAGAATTAAGTGCCTGCTTCATAGCATCTTCAGCAACGCTAAAATTATTCAGCAGGGCAGATGTACTCTGACCTCCACGCTTACCGGCGATCAATTCGGTAATATTTGCCTGAGTGGTATCAGAAAGGTCTTTCCAAACCTCAGAAAGCTCCTTCATAATCTGATAGGTTGATTTGAAGGTATTATCATCCTTCATGATATCAACCCCAGCAAGTTGCTTCAACTCAGAGCGAAGCTCAGATACGGAACTCGCCATTCCATCCGTAGCAATACCGGCATTTTCTGCATCAGTCTTCGAAGCACGAAGGTACATACTCAAAGTTTTTAGGTAAGTGCCACTCGCTTCACTATCCTGAAGTACGCCATTTACAGCGGCTGCAAGGCTAAGAGTCTCTTGATATGTATTTCCGGCGGCAGACATCGCAGCAGAACTTTTCTGCATGATAATTCCGAGATCATTCATACTGACAGGCTCTGTATTCGCGATTTGGTTCATGCAGTCCAAAAGATGTTCTGCGTCGTCTGCAACCAGACCAAAGCCTTGCATTGTAGAAATCAGGTAAGAGGAGGCAGTTGTTGCGTTATCAATCTGATCTCCAACGTTAGCCATAAGCGCAGACACACGAGCAAGCTCTTCAGAGTCTTTGTCCGTATATCCGAGTCGTTTCCAGTCAGCAGTACTACTTACAAGGTCAGAAATATTCGCACCAAGCTCACGAGCATTTGTTGCAGTTCTGTCGAGATATTCATTCATCTCGTCGCCAGTCATTTTACTGACCTTTTTGAGTTCAGTTACAGCCGTATCAAGCTCAAGAACGTTATCATAAACCTCTCGCAGACCTTGTTTGACCATTGCAACGCCAGCCATAGCGATGGCGGTCTGGAAGTGCTCCTTAAACAAACGAGACAGTTTTTGACCAAGCGTTTCAGTTTCTAATCCAGCTTTATAACAAGCGTTTTTAAAGTTCTCAACCGCCTGCTCTCCAGCTTTAAAATACGTACTAGAGTCCTTTAACATTGCAAGAATTCTCTCGTATTCCTGCTCGTATTCACTGCCATTAAATGCACTTGTTAAAGAATCTTTGTATTTTTGAAGCTCACGAATCAAATTATCCAGATGAAGTCTATTATCAAGCTCTTTTCCTGTCAATTTTGACTCACTGGAAAGATTAGCAAATGATATGTTTGTTGCATCTATTGCAGTTCTTAAAGTATTAAACTGAAGATAGAGGCCGCTCAAATCACCAGTCTCGATAGCTTGTCTTAAACCTAACGACAAACTTTGAACTCTTCGCTCAATTTCTGGAAGACTGTTTCGTAAATTAACAAGCTCTTGGTTATCAGGATTGATTGAATCAACACTATGTAACTTTATACTTAATGTAGCGTACTCTTTTATAAAGTTTTGAATAGCAATTCTTGAATTGTCAAGTTGCTTTGCAAAAGAATTATCTGATTGAAACTGAAGCTTTTGCTGTAATTTATCTAACTCGCTACCTTCACCTATAGAAATATACTCTCTAAGAGTATTCATAAGGTTAGTTAATTCTGTTTCTGCTTCAGCCAAACGTCTTTGCCAAACTTCAATTTGACTACCTTGTTTTGAAGGGTCAGCGGTAGATAACTTGTTATTTAATTCTCCAATCTCTTTAACAAGTGAATAAAATTCTTTTTGACCTGATTTTGCTTGAATATCTGCTAGTCGAGCAGCAAACAACGCACTACGATTATTTAACTCATTCATGATGGTATCGAGCTTACTGAATTCTCCAATCTCGATATTACCACTAAGCTCATTCATGAGCTCTGTCATACGAGTGCCCATCTCGTCAAGCTGACGATTACATTCTTCAAGCTCTCTTACACTACCTTCCGGTAGCATCATTGCTTTATTATTTAGGTCATTAACTTTTTTTACCAGATCGTAAAATTCTTGCATTGAGTTCCGCAACCTGTTCAGTATCAGCCTTTTTGCAACAGCAAGATTTTCCTTTCCTGTAACTTTTCGAGTTAATTTATCAAGGTCGCTTCCTTCTTCAATATTGATATACTCACCATAAGTATTCATCAACTCGGTAAGACGACCTTCTGCAATTTGTAATTGACGAGTCCACTCCTGAATTTGATTTGTCTGTTTTGAATAATCTGCTGTTTCAATTTTTGTATTTAGTTCACCGATTTCTTTAACAAGGTTTCCAAATTCGGTTTTACCAGCAGCAACCTCTGCATCCTTGAGTCTCGCAACAACCATTGCGGTGCGCTGTTCAAGAACCTTCATTTCCGATTCAAGTTGACTCATTGAGCCAATTTCAATCTTATCGGAAAGCTCGTTCATAAGGATCTTCATCCTTGCTCCGGCTTCATCAATAAGTTTATTATATTCTTTTAACTCATTTACGTTTCCGTCTGGAAGTGACAGAGCCTTATTATTTAACGTATTTACCTTTTCAACAAGAGAGTAGAATTCTTTTAATTTCTTTTCTGACTCATCAACATCAACATTAACTTTAATTGCTCCATTACTCTTGCTTGTTGATCCTTGAACCTTTTTAGCTGCCTTCTGCACAGCGGCATCAACATTAGATTCATCTATTTTCAAAGTGAGTTTTGGAGACTCTACCTTTTTAATGATTCGCTTCAATGCGGCATTAACATTGCCGATGGTTGCGCCTTCGTTTACACCAAAAGCAATCTCAACAGGAGCCTTTTTAAAACTGTTTTGAACTCCTTTAAATTGATTTTTTAACTCCTCTGTAGTAGTATCAAGAACGACCTTGACCTTTATGGCCGTTACAGAGGAAGTATCAGCACTACTTGCGGTGTTTGTATTATCCGCCATACCGTTGGTCACCTCTCTTTTCCATTTTCAACATTCCTTTCAAAACAAAAAAGAGAAGCGGCCAGCTCCTTAAAGCCAGCCCTCCTCTCATTGAATTTTATTCCAAATAAATCCTCATAAAAGATGGCTTTTACAATCCATGTAAAGCCGTCTTAACAATCATTGCCGCCTCGACTTGCGCAGGAGCAATAAACGGACGTGCAGGGCGATATTCTTTCTGCCCACCAGACCGAAGATAATAACTCAGATCCATCCAAAGACCATTCTCAATCCAGTTCGCAAACATAGTTCCACCAACAGCCGCGTTCTCACGCTCATCAAATAGAATATTTGCTCCACCATATTCGTTCCAAACAATCGGTGAGTTACCAAAATGATATTCTCTGTACAATAAAGTATCTGCTACACGTTGAGAATCTAACTTTTTCCCACCAAGAAAATAAGACGGTTGCGGTTTTGCAATATCTTTTACAATCATCGTAACAGTATTCCCATCACGAGTCACACTACTTACAATATTACTTGCATCTTCGATTCCAGCAGAGCGAGCGGACTGTGATTTAATATTTCTCCTTGCACTTGTCTGTAAAACGGTTTCAATTTGCGGAGCTACGTCCTGCATAATCTGCTCCACACCATCTGCTACATCACTCAATAGGTCATCGAAGTTTGTGTATGATTGTTTCATTCACTCCACCTCAAATCTCAAACCGATCCTTTGCAGATTGAATCTTTGTCGTATCCTTTTTGATGTAATACTTGTTGGTCACATCCGTGCCAGCATGGTTCAGCAAGGAAGAGACATCTTCCAGACTCATACCCGCATTCTTCAGCAGGGTAGCACCACTGTGCCGGAAATCGTGCGGGTGCAGCGTAGGCTCATCAATCATCTCGCCAATCTTCTTACACCAGTCACCGGCAGTGCTTGAAGTAATCGGCATCCATGCGCCATTGATTTTTGTGCCAACGAACACATAGCTACCATCCTCAATATCATGCTCAGTGTGGTATTCCTTCAGTTCTTTCAAAAGCTCAGAAACTTCCTTACTAAACATCAAATCTACTATTTTACCTTCTTTTTCCAGAACGTCATGCACCATGCGGTTCTCATAGTCGATAGACTTCCAAAGCGTATTCCGCACAGCATTGACACGAGCCATCGTTGATAGCGAGAACAGTGCATACAGACGCAGCGTCATCGCATTATCCTTCATGTGAACGGTGGTCGCAGATTCAACCAGAGCGTTCAGCTTCTCTCGCATCAACTTAACCTCATCAGGCGTAAGGTATGTCTGTTTCACAACAGACACATCCTTGGTCGGTCGGTCAATGAACTCCATCGGATTTTCTTTAATGATTTTCTTCTTGCGAAGATACCGGTACAGCGCAGAAATCGTACTCATACGTCGCTTCATACGAGCAGAGTTATTTCCGTGCTTCTTACAGTAGAACAGAAATTCCTCAATATCCTCTTCTTCAAGTTCCGTAACAGGAGCATTACCCTGATTGTCCAGAACATAAATCATCCACTGCTTGAAATCCGATTCATAATTGTAAACAGTAGACGGGCTGAGATCACGGATGCCCATATCAGTCTCATATCTATCCCAGTATTTCAAAGACACTGGGTTCACGTTCTTGAACTTCTCAGCATCCCATAACTTCAGCGGTTTACTTCTTGTAGCCATATTAAAATTCCCTCCAACCCACCTCTAAAAGTGTTTATTCCTTTTTATCTTTTGCCAGCACAGCAGAGATCTCCTGCTTATTGTCCAGCAGTGCAGAAGTCACTTCAGAAAACTTCTCGACGTCAAAGTCATTCAAGTTGCCCTTCACATCATTCAAATAGTTCTCCATAAAGTCAACGAAATCAGAAATAGGGTCAGGCTTCTCAATAATCTCGTTGAGCTTGCCACAGAGACCAAGAACAAGCCATTCCTTATGAGAACGATCAATCTGCTCATGAACGGCCTTCTCCAGAGAATCATACTGATCCCAGAACGCAGAAGTATCACAACCGGCCTTGTTAATCTTGAAATTAAACTATTTTTTACAAAGGCATAATGCCAAGTGAAACAGGCTTTAGATTTTCCAGTGGATTGTAACGCTCTCACTGGTTGCATCAATGTGGGATATGAGAATATCAACCACCTTGCGCTTATCGTCAAAACTCACGGACTCCCAATCGTTGAGGTAATTCGTGATACAGTCAATTTGCGTGTCCGAAACGGAATTAGCGGTGAGATCGGCCACCAGCTTTAACTGCTTTTGCCGTTCTGCGTCCAGCTCCTCGATCCTATTGTTTGCGTATTGCAGGAGCAGCGGGTTTGCCCCGGACAAAGTGTCCAGAAGTTTCTCAATCTCGCTTTCCGTCTTTGCCAGGGCAACACGGGCGGCGGTCAGTTTGGGGTTATAGCCCGGTTCCTTGCCGCCTTTCAGCGTGTGATACTTCCGCATTTTCTCCACCATCTCGCCATACACAAAGGACTCCATGCTTTGCGCCGTCAGCGTACCGGCACCCTCGCAGCTCCCGTTATCGGCCCGCTGCTTGCACCGCAGGTAAGTAACGCCGTTTTGGGCTCTCAAGCCCACCAGAGCATAGCCGCAGCGTCCGCACTTGATTTTCCCGGCCAGCCAGGTATTGTGGCATTTGCGGCCATTCTGGAATGAGGTGTTTTGTGACAGCTTACGCTGGACGGTCAGCCAAAGGCTGGAGGGGATGCGCCCCTGGTGGGGAGCGATTACAAGGATTTGTTCTTCACCCTCCCGGCCCTGGTAGAGATAGCAGCTATTGTCCCCCGTGAACATTTCCGGGGGGCTTTCGATTTTTACGCCCTGGGCTTTGAAGTATTCGTAGATGTCCATATCGGCCTGGACATAGACCGGGTTTCTCAGCAGTTTCGAGATAAAGGCCCGTTGCAGGGCTTTTCCATAGACATCAATGGAGTTTTTGACAAAGTACCGGGTTATATCGCCGTAGGAGCTGCTCGGCTCCGCATACATCTGGTACATCAGCTCGGCAAAATCCATTTCCGCATTTTCCACCAGCTTCTTTGTCTTGATCCCGTCCATGACGATGGGCTCAGTATCAAAACCGTATGGCGTCCGGCCCCGCATATAGTAGCCTTTGGTACACCGGGAATAAAAAGCGTCCTGCACGCGCATTTGGATGCTTTCCCGTTCCAGCTGGGCAAACACGATACAGATATTGAGCATCGCCCTGCCCATTGGGGTAGAGGTATCAAATTTTTCCGTACAGGACACAAACTCCACATTGTACTGCTTGAACAGCTCCATGAGCTTTGCAAAGTCCACAATGGAGCGGCTGATCCGATCCAGCTTGTAGACGATCACCCGCTTGATGAGCCCCAGCTTGATGTCCTGCAAAAGCCGCTGGAAGTCCGGGCGTTCAATATTCTTGCCGGAGTAACCTTTATCCTTGTACTCCCGGCCCTCACCGCCTTTCAATTCGTAACGGCAAAATTCAAACTGACTTTCAATGCTGATACTGTCCTTTTTGTCAATCGACTGCCGCCCATAAATCGCGTCAATTCTGTTATCCATAATTAGCTCCCTTTCCATAAATGGGAGCCAACCTACAACTATATTATACCTCTAATGCCCCCATGCAACAAGGATGACTCCGGCCTACCCCCTCTGTCCGGCGTACTTTACAAACACATCAAACAGCCGCCGCTCGACCTCACGGCTTCGCTTATCCCGCTCCTGCGGCGGGTAAATGGGGGTAACATTCTTGACGGTGATCGTCCGATCCCCAAGAACGGCAGTTTTGATCTCGCTTTCGTATTTGACCTGTGCCTGCATAAAATACCTCCCTCTTAAAACGGTATGGATAAAGGAAACGGCCAGCACCCGCATAGGGCGCTGGCCGCTTGACGGTGTGACCTCTGGACACTTTGTCCAGAAGTCAATAGGGGCTCCGCTCGTAGTAAGCCGCAGCCTCCTCCGGGGTGGTGTAGTCAAAAACCTCGTGGAGCTCCAGCATGACCTGTTCAATGTCGGCGGGCTTGAAGCCGCACCGCTCCATCGCAGAGATCACATAGCCCCGGCAGGCCCCCTCGCTCCACGGCTGGGAAAGCAGGGCCGCCAATTCTGGATCGTAGTTCATAGAGCGTTCCCCTTTTTCATAAAGATATAGGGGAGCGCCGCGCTCATTTTCTTGCCCCGTCATAAGACAGCATCCTCGGCGGCGGCGCTCCCCCGCAAAGAGGGCGGCGGCCCGGCACTGTGGCCTGGGGCCCCCGCGTCCTCTTTACGGAGAGGGAAAAAACTTCCTCTCATATACCCAGGACAAAAAAGGGGCAAATGGAGATGGTAATTAGAAATTTTCTCTTAAATATTTTTTCATCCGTTTGATGCCGCTTTCCACGGAACAACGGACGGCGCTTTTATCCACGCCCTCCTCGTGGGCAATCTGGCGGTAGCTCTTGCCGAGGATCAAGTGAGCGTCCACCCGGCGGCCCTGGATTTCCGGCAGGGAGTTGAGGGCGTTCCACAGACGGAAAAACATTTCTTTCCGATCCAGGAGCTCCTGGGGGCTGGGCTCGTGCAGACACGCGGAGTATTCGATCCCGTCATCGCAGTCCAGGGAATAAAACGCCTTGTTCCGGGTAAGCCGCCGCTGATAGGCCGCTTCATTCCTCCGGCTGGCCAGAAGCACCTCGGCCACTTCATCGGGCACCTCCACCAGCTCGTCCACTATGTACCAATAATAAAAATCTTTCATATTGATTGTAGTCATAACTTGTCCTCCATTTTGTTTCGGTGGGTTGGTTGATCGGAAACAAAATGGAGGGCTGGCGGGGAGCGGCACCCAGGGGAGCCGCCCCGTACCCCTGGACACTTTGTCCAGAAGTAAGGCAAGCAAAATGCGCTTGCACAGCACAAGGCCGCACAAGCGCATAAAGCGAGGAATTTATTTATATTAGAACAATTTTCGCAACCAATATCAGAATATCCTTGTCCGGTGCCTGGGTTTTTTTTGACAAATTAAGG
>ERZ836358.1722-NODE-1722-length-19632-cov-9.773050_pt1 | contig 19632 bp, 9 predicted proteins | sample MGYA00519942_ERZ836358 | MGnify/ENA primary metagenome ERZ836358 (study PRJEB31850, sample SAMEA3708798) | human gut metagenome | biome: human gut; feature: human-associated habitat; material: faeces | place: China | collected 2014 ...
TTGCCGGTTTGCCTGTCCTGAAGGGAACAGGGGCGTACAGCGTCCCGAAAAAACCCGCTGCGCCCGGAGAAGTTCCTGTCAAAGCGCTTTCGGACGAGGGTTCAACTCCCTCCATCTCCACCAAAAAAAGGACTTGCTTTTCAGCAGGTCCTTTTTCCATGAAATTCATTTCTGCGCAACGCGCAAAATATCTTCGGCCGGAAATATTTGCGCCGCAAATGGGAAAAGCGCCGGATGCTTCGCACAGCGCGCCGAATGCGCTGTTTTTCTGCACGCCGGTGCATTTTTCGCGCAGAACATACAAACATCCGGCCCTATGCGACAGCGCGAACGTCCCAAGAATTAAGACTAATTAAGATGCCGCCGTATGCTTTTCTTGCTATAATATTGGCCGCAGAACAAAAAACGCCATCAGGAGAACAGAGCAAATGACAAGCGTAAGAAGATGGGCAATCGAAAATCGTACAAACGGCATGCCGGCCGCGCAGAAAGCGCCCGTCCGGTCCGTGCCGGTCGTATCCTTTTCTCCGGCAAGGACGGCAAAACAGCCTCATTGCCCGCAAAAGAGCGCCCCGGATGCTCTGTGCCAGATCATGCGGAACGTAAAACGAACAGCAGGCAGGCGCATGCGCCTGCAGGAGGGATACTGAAATGGAGCTTTCTTCGTTGTTCCTCGCGGGAAAAGGGAGCGCCCTGACCTCCTTCTTCTCGACGGCATTTCTCGTCGTGTTCCTGCCGTTTTGTCTCGTGGTGTACAGTCTCATGCCGCGGCGCGGGAAAAAATAGTTCCTGCTCGCCGCCGACTGCGCCTTTTTCTGGCTGATCAGCGGCAAGCTGCTCGTATACCTGCTTCTGACGGCGCTTTCGATGCACTACTTCGGACTGTGGCTGGACAAAATACAGTCGGAGACGAAGCTTCTGCTCGCGCAGACAGAAAAAGCCGAGCGCAAGACCGTGCGCAAGCGGCAGCAGGCCGTGCAGCACCGGATCCTTTTGCTGGCCGTCATTTTGCACATCGGCGTCCTGTTCGCACTCAAATATTCCGGCTTCGCCGCGACGAATGTCAACACGCTCCTGGCGCACCTGCACATTCCCGTGCAGCTGGCGATCCCGAAGTATGTGATGCCGATCGGTATCTCCTTTTTCACGCTGCAGGCGCTGTCCTACATCGTGGACGTGCAGCGCGGCGTCACAAAAGCGGACACGAATCTGCTGCGCCTGACGCTGTTCATCAGCTTCTTCCCGCAGATCGTGGAAGGGCCGATCTGCCGCTACGACCAGACCGCGCAGCAGCTCTGGGACGCAAAGCCAATCACCTACGAGAACCTGACGCTCGGTCTGCAGCGCATTGCCTACGGCATGATGAAAAAGGTCATCATCGCCGACCGGCTCAACCCGCTCGTGAGAAATGTCTTTAATAACTACACCGACTTTGACGGCGGCGTGATCGCACTGGCTGCCGTGTGCTACACTGTGCAGCTGTACATGGACTTTTCGGGCTCGATGGACGCCGTCACCGGCACGGCGCAGATCCTCGGCGTCACAATGCCGGAAAACTTCCGACAACCGTTTTTCTCCAAGACGATCTCGGAATTCTGGAAGCGCTGGCACATCACGCTCGGCACATGGTTCAAGGACTATGTATTCTACCCGGTCGTCACGCTCAAGCCGCTGGAAAAGCTCACTTCCGCCGCCCGCAAACGCCTCGGCAACCACTACGGTCCGCTGCTGGCGAGCGCCGTCGCGCTCTTTTGCGTGTGGTTCTGCAACGGTCTCTGGCACGGTGCCGCGTGGAGCTATCTCTTTTTCGGCATGTACCACTTCGTGCTGATCCTCGGCGGCAACATCATCGCCCCGCCGGTGCGGGCCGTCAACGCGCGGCTGCACATCCGCGCCGAGAGCTTCCCGTACCGTCTGCTGCAGATGCTGCGCACGACGGTGCTGGTCATCATCGGCGAGCTGTTTTTCCGTGCAAACGGCCTGCGTGCAGGTATGCAGATGTTCCGCACCATGGTCACCGGATTTGCATTTCCCGTCTTTGACGATGCGCTCTTCAAGGCGCTCGGTATTGACAAGTTTGACCTCATGATCGTTGCTGTGACACTGCTGATCGTGTTCGTCGTGAGCGTGATCAACGAAAAAGGCAAGTCCGTGCGCGCGCTGCTGGCACAGCGCCCTGCTGCAGTACGCTGGACGGTCTTCTACGCGCTCATTTTGTTCATCATCGTTTTCGGAGCATACGGAAAGGGCTACATTCCCGTCGACCCCATGTATGCGAACTTTTAGGAGGCACGCATGTCCCGTTTTCTCAAACATACGCTCAGATGCGTCGTTTTTCTCGCCGTGCTGGCACTTTTGCTGACCGGTGTGTCGCAGCTGGTGCGGCCAAAAAACAACACCCGCAGCGACGGCATCCATGACCCCGCGGCCAACGGCATTCTCGGAGAACCGGACAACACGATCGACCTGCTCATCCTCGGTGACAGCGAGAGCTATTCCGCCTTCATCCCGATGCAGCTGTGGCAGCAATACGGTTACACGGCCTACTGCTGCGGCACATCCAGACAGACACTGTACTATTCGGAAGCGTTCTTGCACAAAGCCTTCCAAAAGCAGTCGCCCAAGCTTGTGATCCTGGAGACCGATGTGATCTTCATCGATTTTTCGTACGGCAGTATGCTGCTGCAGGAGGCCGGCGACCTCTTCCCTGTGTTTTCCTACCACGACCGGTGGAAATCTCTGAAGGCAAATGACTGGCGCATGACCGTCAATTACACCCACACCGAAAATGCCAAAGGGTATCAGCTGCGCTGCAACGCCACTCCGGCGGACGCCAGCAATTATATGACGCCATCGGATGCCTACGCTCCCATCCCGAAGCGAAACCGCGCCTATGTTGAGCGCATCAAGGCCTTCTGTGACGAAAACGGCGCGCAGCTGCTGCTCGTCAGTGCGCCCAGCACGCTCAACTGGAACATGGCGCGTCACAACAGCACGCAGGCATTTGCCGATGCGCTGGGTATCGGCTTCCTCGATCTCAACACCGCACACGAGCAGGTTGCGATCGACTGGAACACGGACACCCGCGACAAGGGTGACCACCTGAATTATTTCGGTGCGCAGAAGGCCACGACCGTGCTCGGTGCGTATCTTGCCGATACCGGTCTGCTCCCGAGCCATAAGGATGACCCGGCCTACGCCGACTGGAACAAGCAGTCGGACGCCTTCAGCCGGACGGTCACCGATGCGCTCACAAAAACGTAACGGCAGCATCCATTTCAAACAGAAAAAACCTGCGGGTTCCTCGGAACCCGCAGGTTTTTCTGTTTTGCTGCGCCTTATGCGCCGTTTGCTCCGGAGAAGGTGCAGAATTTTCCCTCGCGCGCGTATTTGCGCAGGACGTCAGCCATGGCCGCAAGGTCGGCGGGCTTGGTCGCCAGAAGCTCATGCCGGGTCTTGGCCAGCTCCTCCGGCGTCACGCCCTTGAGCGCGCGCACGCACTGGCTCTCGCACACGCCGGCGGGATCGAGCAAGGGATCGGTCGTGTTGACCGCGCCGATGATGATGTCGTCGAGCGGCATGCCCTGCGCCGCGAAATCCTCGATGAAATCGGCAACCGCAGAAAACACCGCGCGCGTATTGTCGAGGTTCGGGTCACGATAGGAGTAGCAGAAGATGTCGCCGCTGCGGCGCACGTTCATGCCCGTGCCGTAAGCCCCGCCCTGCACGCGCACCATATTCCACAGGTAGCCATAGCTCACGAGCGAGGACAGCACCGGGCACGCGCCGGAATAGCTGCTGCCGAGGGCGTAGAGGTTGTGTCCCAGTGCGCAGAAGCCCACATCCGCCGGGATCTCGACCGCGCAGGCGGCCGCGTCATAGCGCTTATGCGCAGCCGTCGCGCCGGGCGCGCCCTGCGGCAGCGCGGCGATGAGCTGTGCAAGCACATCGGCATCGAGCGCGCCGGAATAGCCCGCGAAGAGGCGGCTCGTGACAAACACCTTTTCGGTGAGTGCGGCAAGCGCGGCGCTCACCTGCGCGCCGTTTTGCGCAAAGCCGGCGGCCAGCGCCGCAAACCAGCGCACAAAGGTCTCACCCTCGAGCGTCTCCTTGAGCGCAGCACCGGCCGAGAACGCCGACAGCGACTTGGTGACGGCGAAGGTGTGGCCGTTCGAGATGAGCGACTGGCGCATGAAATAGTCATTTTGCATGACGGTCTCGCCGATGCGGTCCGTCTCGTCATAGCGCCCCTGCGTGAGCAGCTCGCGCAGAAGCTGCACCGCCTCGGCCGCGTTTTCCTCGAGCATGCTTGCCGACACGAGCAGGTACGGGTGCACGTGCTCGGTGTCGCCCTGCTTCTGCAGGCAGTCCACACGCAAAAACAGCGAGCCCAGCAGCGCCTTGACGCGGTTTTGCAGCACGTCCGCGGGGCAGGTCTCCGTGCGCAGCTCACCGAAGCAGGTGCTCAGCACGTTGAGCATGCACAGCTCCTCGTCCGTGAGGTCGGAGACGTCAAAGTACAGGTTGAGGTACACGATGCCGTTCGTGTCGCCCGAGACGTGCAGCGTCCGGACGCCATTGACCTCACCCGGCTGCGTCTGCACAGGGGCGACCGTCTGCGGCACATCCTCAAGGCGCAGGTGCGGCAGACTCATGAGCGCCTGCGCGCTGTCCTCGCTCTGCTGCCACTGCTGCATCCGCCGGAAGGCCGCGTATACCTCGCTGCGCTGATCGGCATCCCACGCGGCGGTGGCGGCGGCGAGCCGCTCGGATTCACGGCGGGCGTCATCCTCCCCCTTCGTGAGCGACGGCAGCACATAGAGGGTGCACAGGTCACCGCTCGAGCCGAGCAGGTCGGACAGCAGACGCTCAAAATAGCCCGCATGGATCTTTTCGCGCAGCGCGTCGAACACGGCGGCGTTGTCAATATACGCCATCGGGTCGCCGCCGTAGAGCCAGCTGTCAAACGCGCGGCAGGCAAGCTCCACGCCGTAGGGCTCGGTGATCTCGCGGTTGGTGAAGGCAAAGCGCTCGAGCGACGCCGAGAGCGCCGCGCGGTCGAGCCCGGCGGCGAGCATATCGCGCGCGACCTCCGCCGCAAGGGTCTTGACCTTGTCAAAGGCGTCTCTGGTCGTGTTGCGCACGATGAGCGCGGCGCTCGGCTGATAAATGCCGTCGGAGATCTCGAGCGTCACATCCTGCGCAAGACCGCGCTCAAGGAATGCGCGCTTGAGCGGCGCCTCATTCGAGCCGGTGAGATAGTCCGAGAGGATCTTGGCTGCATAGACCGTCTCCACATCGTCATAGCGGCACAGGAGTCTGGAGAGGCTCATGTGGCAGAGCGTCTCCTCGCCGGGCATCGCCTCATAGTACACTGTGGCCTCGCCCGTGCGGGGCTGCTGCACCGTGAAGTCAAAATCCGGGGCGCGGTATGTGTACTGCGACAGGTGCTCCGCGTCGATATAGGCAAGCACGCGCTCGACGTCCATGTGGCCGTCAAGGAAGATGCGCGCGTTTGACGGGTGGTAAAAGCGCTTGTGCGCGGCAATAAACTGCGCATAGCTCAGCTCGGGGATGTGCTCCGGCTTGCCGCCGCTCGAAAACCCGTAGCAGGTGTCGGGATACAGCAGCCGGTCCGTCCCCTCGCCAATGACGCGCTCGACATCGGCATAGGCGCCCTTCATCTCGCTGAAGACAACGCCGTTGTAGTACGGCTGCGCCTGCTCGCCGTCAAACTCGTAGTGCCAGCCCTCCTGCATGAAGATCTCCGGCTTTTCGTAGATGTTCGGGCAGAACACGCCGTCGAGATACACGCGCATGAGGTTGAACAGATCCTGCTCGCTGCGGCTGGAGACCGGGAAGATGGTCTTGTCGCTGTAGGTCATGGCGTTGAGGAAGGTCTGCATCGAGCCCTGCAGCAGGGACACGAACGGCTCCTTGACGGGAAACCGCTTCGAGCCGTTGAGCACGCTGTGCTCCAGAATGTGGAACACACCGGTGTCGTCCTCCGGCAGGGTCTTGAAGCCGATGCAGAAGGTCTTGTTCTCGTCGTCGCGGTCGAAGTACAGGAGCTCCGCTCCGCACTTCTTGTGCCGCATAGTGTACAGCGTCGCCGCCTTGGAGGCGACGTACTGCTTCTTTTCCAGCTCGAAGCCGCAGCAGATATCGCCGGGCTGAGCGTCGGTAAGCTTCACATTTTCTCTGATCATGGTTCCCTCGCTGACATCAAAGTGATTTGCTGAACATTTGATAGTATGCATTGCTCGCGCGCAGCTCATCCGCCGTGCCGGCGGCTTCGACCGTGCCGTCGCACATGACGATGACGTAGTCGGCGCGCTTGGCCGCCTCATAGCTGTGCGCGATCATGACGGTCGTGCGATCCTTCATGAGCCGGTCCATCGCCTCGGTGACGAGCGCGGTGCTCGTGGCGCCGAGGTTGCTCGTCGCCTCGTCGAGCAGGAGGTAGTCTGCGCTGCGCAGCATGGCGCGCGCAATGCCAAACTCTTTCAAATGAAAATGATGCGTTTTGGTCTTTGCCAAACGCGTGACAAATGCAGCATCATTTTAACGCATTCTTTGCGCAATTTCAATAGTCGGGGGCCGCCGTCCGGCCGCCGTTTTCTGCACATTTCCATCAGGATCCTACAGAAACCGTATTTTTCGGGGCATTTTCCTGCTGCGCACAAAAAAGCAAGGCTTCCCGGATCCGGGAAGCCTTGCTCGGCTTGTCAAACCCCCGCAGCGTCCCGCCGCAGGAGGTTCAGGTTTGCGTTCATGTGCCGCGGTTACTTTTTGGGCTTGTGCGCGCACGCTCTGCCGCACTGCGCGCAGTTGCCGGTGCAGTTTCCGCCGCAGCATCCGCCCTTTTTCATTGTGCGCCGCCAGACGCGCCACGCGATCACGGCGCACACCGCAACGATTGCCAGCAGAATATAGTCCAGCGCCCGCATCACAGCAGCCCCGCGATCGCATACGCCGCGCACGCCACGATCCACGCGACCGTGCACTGCAAAAGGACGACACCGACCGTCTTGAGCCGGGAATCGAGCTCGCGGCGGATGGTGGCGATGGCGGCCACGCACGGCGTATACAGCAGCGTGAACACGAGGAAGCTGATGGCCGAGCGCGTGGTGAGCAGCGACGAAATGGCCGCGCCGCCGAGCAGCACCTGCAGCGTGCTCACGACAGACTCCTTGGCGATGAAGCCGGAGATGAGCGCCGTGGCGCAGCGCCAGTCACCGAAGCCGAGCGGCCGGAAGATCGGCGCGATCCAGCGGCCGATGAGCGCAAGCAGGCTCTCGGCGCTGTCGGCAACAACGTTCAGGCGCGTGTCAAAGCTCTGCAAGAACCAGATGATGATCGTTGCGAGGAAGATGACCGTGAACGCGCGCTGGAGGAAGTCCTTTGCCTTCTCCCAGAGCAGCAGCGCCACGCTCTTGAGTCCGGGCATGCGGTAGTTCGGCAGCTCCATGACAAACGGCACAGGCTTGCCGCGAAAGGCCGTCTTGTTCATGATGAGCGCCGCGAGGATGCCGATGAGGACGCCGAGGACATACAGTCCCAGCATGACGAGCGCGCGGTAGCGCGGGAAAAACGCCGCGGTGAAGAACGCGTAGATCGAGATCTTCGCCGAGCAGCTCATGTACGGCGTGAGCAGGATGGTCATTTTCCGGTCACGGTCGGACGAGACGGTGCGCGTGGCCATGATGGCCGGCACCGAGCAGCCGAAGCCGATGAGCATCGGCACGATGCTGCGCCCGGACAGGCCGATCTTGCGCAGGGGCTTGTCCATGACGAAGGCCACGCGCGCCATGTAGCCGGTATCCTCCAGAATGGACAGGAAGAAAAACAGCGTCACAATGATCGGCAGGAACACGAGCACGCTGCCGACGCCGGCAAACACGCCGTCAATAATGAGGCTGTGCACGACGGGGTTGATGCCGTAGGCCGTGAGCGCCGCGTCCACGACGCCGGTCAGCGCGTCAATGCCGAGCTGCAGCAGGTCGGACAGCCACTTGCCGACGACGTTGAAAGTGAGATAAAACGTAAGCAGCATGACGAGCAGAAACATCGGCATGGCGGTATATTTGCCCGTGAGGATGCGGTCGATCTTCATCGAGCGCGCGTGCTCCTTGCTCTCGTGGCACTTGACCACGGAAGCGGCCACAACGGCCTCGATGAACGTATAGCGCATATCGGCCAGCGCCGCGTTGCGGTCGAGGCCGGTCTCGTTTTCCATCTGCACGATGCAGTGCTCGAGCAGCTCGCGCTCGTTCTCGTCGAGATCGAGCACCTGCGCCAGATCATCGCCGCCCTCAATGAGCTTGGCCGCGCAAAAGCGCGCCGGCACGCCGATGCGGTCGGCATGGTCGGCGATGATGTGCACGACCGCATGGATGCAGCGGTGCACGGCGGAATCGTCCGAGCAGAAGTCCGTCACCTTCGGCAGCGTGCGGCTGCGCGCGACGCTCAGCGCCTGATCCACGAGCTCGGACACGCCCTCCCCCTTCGCCGCCGAAATCGGCACGACGGGGATGCCCAGCGCATCGCTCATCTTCTGCACGTCGATCGCGCCGCCGTTGGCGCGCACCTCGTCCATCATGTTCAGCGCCAGCACCATCGGCACGCGCAACTCAAGCAGCTGCAGCGTGAGATAGAGGTTGCGCTCGATGTTCGTGGCGTCAACGATGTTGATGATGCCGTCCGGCTTTTCGTTGATGATAAAATCGCGCGAGACGATCTCCTCCTGCGTGTACGGACGCAGCGAGTAAATGCCCGGCAGGTCGACGACGGAGCAGCCCTTCTCATCGCGCATCTCGCCCATTTTCTGATCGACGGTCACGCCCGGGAAATTGCCCACGTGCTGGTTCGAGCCCGTGAGGGCGTTGAACAGCGTCGTCTTGCCGCAGTTCTGGTTGCCGACAAGTGCAAAAATCATGCCGACACCCCCTCGACCTCGATCTTCTCCGCCTCTTCGATGCGCAGCGTCAGCTCGTACCCGCGCACACGGATCTCGATCGGGTCGCCCATCGGCGCCACCTTTTGCAGCGTGACGCGTGTGCGGGGCGTGAGCCCCATGTCCAGCAGGCGGCAGCGCAGCGGGCCGTCCCCGCCGACCGCCGTGATGACGCCCGAAGAACCGATTTTCAGTTTATCCAATGTCATTGCTTTTGCCTTTCCGTATAGATTGCATTCCCTTTACGATAAAATAGGTGTAGCACGCGGCAGCGGGGTTTGTCAAGTATATGACAGGAATTTCCGCACTTTTTACGGAATTTCGCGAAAAAATGTGTGTGCGCCAACCAAAAATCCCGGAGCGGCGTTGCCGCTCCGGGATGTCCCGTTTTGGGGCTTTGGGGGTAGTGCGCCCGCGCCGTGATTACGGCGTTTCGCCTTCTGCGGGCGTTTGCACCGTTTCTGGCTTCACCGTTTCAGCCGGCTGCGCGCTGGGCACAGGGGAAGCGCTGGTTTCCTCGGGCGAAGCGCTGGTTTCCTCAGGTGAGGCGCTGGGCTCGACCGGAGCGCTCGGCGCACTCGGTACATCCGGTGCATCCGGCTCGTCCGGCTCGTCCGGCGTCAGCGGGAGCACCTGCATCATGTACTCCGCCATCATCATCGCAAACTGCTCGCGCGTCGTCACGCCCTGCGGATCGAGCAGCGCCTCGCGGCCGACTGCGACACCGGAGATCAGGCTCTCGGCAACTGCCCAGGTCATGGGCTCCTTCGCGAAATCGGAAACCTTACCCATGTCCGCGAACGTCGACAGATCACCATACACATTCATGTCACAGCCCTTGAACGCTGCGTACTCATACAGGATCGTTGCGACCTGCTCGCGCGTTGCATCGCCGTCCGGGTCGAACTTGCCGTCGCCGATGCCGGCCACGATCTTGTTCTCCGCCGCCCAGATCACCGCGTCGGTGTACCATCTGTTGTCCGCAACGTCACGGAACGGATTCTCTCCGGTGACGGCGGGCTCACCCTCGAGCGTATAGAGGATCTCAACGATCATTGCGCGGGAAAGCTTGGTCATGGGCTCAAAGGTCGTCGCGCTCGTGCCGAAGAAGAGCTTGTGCGCAACGACATAGTCGATCGCGCCGTGTGACCAGTAGTCGGTCGACGGCATGTCGCTGAAGCTGTGGCCCGGGCAATGCTGATCGCCGGAGCACGGGATGCGCAGCGGATCCTGCCGCTCACAGACCGTGCAGTAGCCGCCGACATAGTGATGCCTTGCCGGGATGCGCTTTGAGCCTTCCAGCGTCGTGCCGCACACAGCGCAGACGATGCCGCCCGCCGTGCCATCCTCCGTGCAGGTTGCCGGAACGATCTCCGTCGCCTTCGGCGTATGCGGCTTCATCGGAACCTCTGCCTGCGCAACAAGCGTCTCGCCGCAGACGGAGCAGTGCTTGCCTTCCGTCAGGCCGGTCTGCGTGCAGGTCGCATCCTTCGCCGGGTCGATCACTTCCTTGTGACCGAGCGCCGGGATGCTCTCGTACATGATGTTGCCGTTTTCACAGGTGTAGGTACGCACGCCGCTCTCGGTGCAGGTCGGCTCCTTGGTCACGACGCCATCGTCCCACGTATCGTTGAACTCTGCGCTCATCTTCGCGATGCGCGCGCTCAGCCACGTGTTGAGATCCTTGACGGTGTCGCCGTAGGTCGTTCCGTCGGGCCAGAAGTGATTGTCCGAGCTCGGCTTGCCGACGCGGACCAGCGGCCACTGGCGGTAGTTCATCGCGGCGCTGGCCGAGATGTGATCGTAATACCCCTGAACCTTGCCGTTGTCGCCGACAAGCGCCTGCGCCTGTGCAAGGAAGGTGTTGTGATAGTAGTTGTTCACCGCAGCGCGGAAGCCGGGGATCTTGGTGAGTGCCTGGACAAGATAGCGGCCGTTGATGAAGGTGTTGTCCGACGTGATCACGCCGGACCAGCCGCCGCCGCCGGTCAGCTCCATGTCCCAGACGGGGCCGGCGTACATGAGGCCGTCCACGTCCTTATAGAAGAAGAACGAGGAGTAGAACGCGTCGGAGTTGCCGGAGAGGTACTGGATCAGGTAAGCCTGAACCAGTGAGTTCAGATCGCAGTACTCATAGTAGTACTTGCCGGTCTGCGCGTTGTAGCCGGTATAGTTGCCGTCGGCATCCTGCGCGTAGACGGCGTCTTCAAACTCCTGATAGTACTCGCTGATGTAGGCCATAGCGTCCTTGCCGCACCACTCGGGGCTCTTGACATTCATCGCGGAGCCCTTGCCGGTGATGAAGCCGCTGGCCTCGTCATACTTCGGATTGTAGCTGTCGTCGAGCTTCGTGCCGTTGAGCTCCAGCAGGTAGCCGCCGGTGATGTTCTCCGGCTCGGTCAGGCCGGTGGTGTACTGGTAAGTCTGGCCGTACTTGTTCTCGGCCAGTGCCGTGGAAGCGTTCTCACCGTAGCCGGGGTTGCACGCCTCGTAGGCTTTTTCCATGTCAGTGATGTTGACGCCCGTCTTGTTGACGGAGTTTTTCTCACTGACGATGTATGTGCCGCGATACACGCCGTCGTAGTACAGATCCACCCAGTCGGTGCTGGCCGTGTACGGCATGCCGAGCGACTTGGCAAGATCCTTGAACATCTTGTCGCGCATGAGCGTTGCGTCGTGGGAGCCGGCGAGCAGCGTCCAGGTCTTGACCTTCTCGCCGCAGGCGATCAGGTCGGACTTGCCGTCGAGTTTGATCTGGTAGGACTTCTTCTCGGCGTTGGTGAAGGTGGTGTTGCCGCGCGCCTTGAGCTGCGTGAGCGCACCGTCATACACGGTCTTGCCGTCCTTGTCTACGACGAGCAGCTTGCCGGTCGCGATGTTGGACTTGCTGGCATCGACAAAGTCTCTGCCCTGTGTGGCCGGATCGTCACTCGTGATGTAGAGCGCGTTGATATTGGCCGACTGTGCGATGTGCACGACCGCAGCCTTCTGGCCGTTGACGAGAACCGCAAGATCATACAGGCCGTCCTGCGCATCCGCCAGCTTGGTGACGTTCACGGCAGCACCGTCGAGCGTCTGCGTGCCCTTCGTGCCCTGCAGCTCGATCTTGAGTGCGTCGCTGCTGTGCGTCGTGACCGTCAGGGCAAGCTTGCTCAGCTTCGCGCTGGCCGGCAGGAACAGATACTGATCCGCACCGGACTGCAGGCCGGAGATCGTCTGTCCGTCGACCGTCGCACAGATGTCCTTGAACTGTTCGGACGGCGCGAACTGGTCGGCGTTGAGTGTCGTTGCGCTGACGACATTGGAATAATGCTGAGAATTGAACCAGGTGTCGCCGACCTTCGTGCAGCCGTATACGCGGAAGCTGTACGCCGTCGACGGGTTCAGGCCCGTGGCCACGCAGCTGGTCTGCGAGGTCACCTCCAAGACCTTCCAGGTATTTCCGCCGTCGCTGCTGATCTCCACGCGGTAGTTCTCAGCACCGGGAGCCGGATTCCAGCCGACGGTCAGACGCTTCTGGCCGACATCCGTCACCGCAACGCCGGAGACGACCGGCGGAACGATCTCATACTGTGCGGACACGATGCCATAGTAATCGCCCATGCCGCGGATCGTCACGACGCCATAGCCGACCTTGGTGTTGTTGGAATAGGAAACATAGCCGTCAACACCCGCGTCGCTGGTCTTGACTGTCAGCTTCTGTCCCTCGTAGGTGGCCTCCACATAGCACGGTGTGCTGCCGCCCTTATAGGTGGCCGGCCACGTCTTGACCGTTGCCTTGGAGATGTCCCGGCCCACGAAGCCGCACTTCGTGCAGACATGGTTATCATCCCACTTATGGCCCTCCGGCCAGAGAGATGCACTGTGATGAACGGCGCCGCAGGTCTTGCAGGTGGTCTCCAGCCAACCGTACTTCGTGCAGGTACGGGTGTCGACCGTCTCGGTCACGTGGGCGATGCCGTCATCGCCGAAGTGGTGCATCTTCTCGCCGATCTGCTGCCAGCCGGTGACATAGTCGCCGGCCAGGAAGTACATCTGCTGCTCGGTGCCCTCGACGGTCATCCAGCCGGTGTACTGCGCGTCCTTGACGTCGATCAGCTTGCCGCAGACCGCACAGGCAGACTTGCCATTCTGGTAAGTCGTCAGCTGGTGGCCCTTCGAGCAGCGGGACTGCAGCGTCGTGGAATCGACCACACGGCCGTCCTTGCTGTCGTAAGCGGTGATCGTCATTTCCTTGCCGTTGGCCGTGACGTACATGATCAGGCCCGCGTAGTCCTGCTCTTTGTACGCGAACGAGAAATCGGAGGTCATCTTATAGTTGATGTTTTTGGACTTCTCGCCCAGATCGCCGCAAATGAAATAGGTCACGCCGTTTTCGGTAACGGCCGCGCCGTCCTTGGCCATGATGCGCGCATAAGAGTGGTCATGGCCGGAGAAGACCACGTCGATGCCGGCAGCCTCTGCCGCGGCCGGGATCTGCTCATGGAACCGCTCGCTTCCGCCCTTGGCGTTCGTGTAATACGGCGGCTGGTGGATGGACAGGACCTTCCACATGCAGGTGCTCTGCGCCGCGTCCTGCTTGAGCCATTCGCAGGCTGCACTCAGGTCGGCGCCGTTGTTGATGACGGCGACATAGACATCGCCGTACTCCATGGAGTAGTAGTCCTTGCACGGGAGCTGAAGGATATTGCTGGCAGTGCTGCCGCTGAAGTCGCCGTAGTACTCATGGTTGCCGAGCGTGTGGATGAAGTCCACGTTCGGGAACGTGTGGTTAAACGCCTCCTGCATCTCGGTCCACATGGCGTAGTTGGTGCCGTTGTCGACATAGTCGCCCGTCTGGAGGCCGAAGTCGACCTGCTTGTCCTTGACGAGTGCGCCGAGCTTTTCGAGGATCTCGATGCTCTCGGCATCCGCCTCAGGGTTGCCGGACATCTGCGTGTCGCCCATGACGACGAAAGCGGTGGTGTCCTGCTGCGCCGCGTTCGTGCGGAAGGTGTGCAGCTCGGACCATGTGCTGCCGTCGCCGACCTGGAACTCATAATCCGTGCCGGCCGTCAGGCCCGCGAGCTGAATGGTGTTGACATAGGCAGCCTGCCCGGAGGTGGAGAAACCTGTGAGCGTGCAGTTGCCCTCCGCCGTCTGCCAGTCCTCCGTGCCCTTGACGCGGTACTGAACGACTGCCTTGCCGGCCGTGCCGATGCCGGACAGCCAGCTGATGTTCTGCTTCGTGCTGCTGCCCTGAACGGCGTTGAGATGGACAGCGGTATACTCCGCACCGGCAGCGTCCGCCAGAACGGTGACCTTCGTCGCCTCGGCAACACCCTTCGTGCCGACAGCCGTGAGCACGCAGACCGTGCCGGCGTCCTTGGTCTTCATGGCATCGGTTTCGAGCAGGCCGTTGGCATCGGTCTTGCCGATCTCCGCTCCGTCGAGCGACACGGTCACGCCGGCAGCGGGACTGCCGTCCTTTTCATAGACTGCGACCACGCTGGACATGCCGACCGCCTGCGGGCCGGGCTGGATGCTGTAGTATGCCGACAGCGGCAGACGCACTGCCGCCTGCGCCGCCGTGTAGGTCTCGCCGTTCGCCGCGGTGAGCGCGATGTTGGACACCGTGTACGTAAACTGGTTGACCGCTGTGTTCAAGCCGGCGTCGATCTGGAAGGTCAGTGTGGCCAGCTCGCCCTCGACCGGGACGGCCGCCTCGAGATGCAGCGTCAGCATGGCCTTCTTAAAGCCGGTCTTGGTGTACTCCAACGTGCCGGTCACGCCGTTGGCAAACTTCACCGTCGGCCGGCCAATATCATCGTTGAGGTTCAGCATCGTGATGTCCGCGGACTTGACCTTGCCGTCCGCCGCGACCGTCAGCGTATAGTCGCTGCCGAGCGGGACAAAGTCCGCGCCGCCGACACTGACCGTGGCCGTGTCCTGCATATCGCCGGCGACGACAAAGGCCGTGGTCTTTTCGACCGTGTTGCCGAACGCATCGGACACGGAGACCGTCATGGTGTGCTTGCCGTTCTGGAGCGTCAGACGCACGGTCGCATTCGTGTCGGAATTGTCCGACTGGAGTTCCTCGCCGTCGATCTTGATGACCGTTGCCTTGGCATTGATGCCGGAGCGGTTCTGACCGTCCACATCGTCATACGAGGCGACCGCTTCGATCGAGTTGGAGTTAATGACGGTGGAGCCGTCGTCCGCGAGCGTCTGGCCGTTGATCGTCATGTCGTGGATGACCGGGTTGTCCAGGTCATCGAGGTTCGTGCCATAGACGGCGCGATAGTTATCGAAGTAGATGGTGCCGTTGCGCAGGCCGCCGTTGGGGTCTTCCCTTGCTATAAACTTCGACGGCTGATACGACAACCAGAATACACCCTGACCGGGGATGATGCTCAGCGGATGTTCGGCATTCTGGTAATCCAGAACGTGATCTTTGTTGTTTACGAGATCGGCCGAGCAGTACATCCAACCGACCCAGTCGATTTCACTGGATTCTGTACCATCGGCGTTCTTGTGCGACAGGAGGAGGTTTTTAAGTGCATAGTCGCTGCCATTCCAGACATACAAATCAGCGCTGATTGCATAACGCGGTGTTCCCTCCGGCGCATAAATCCAGACGCCGAGCTCCGTGGGAGAGCCCTCGAGTTTGATCTGATTGCCACTGTAGCGAACGTAGTAGTTGGCGTTGCTGCTATTATCAAAAGAGGCGTAGTCATAGTCCAGCTCCATGGAATAATCACCGAAGCGCACCTGGCCGCCCTCGGCCGCCCTCGTAATCTTCAGATCACCGCAGCAGTAATCCTTCAGAGAGTTATTCGGCCACAGGTAATAGCTATAGCCGTTGGCGCGGAAAATGTCTGCAGCCGGGACAGCGGTGTCCCAGTTGCCTGTGAAGCGGTAAGGCGCAGAGATCTCCGCCGTCGTCGGATTGTCGGAATACGTGCCGCCGGTCGTGACCGTAATCGGGGACACATTGCCGATGTAGCCGCCGTCGGGATTCATGCCGTTACCCACGTAAGTGGATTTGCCCCAGTGGTAGTGCGCGCAGGTCTGGCGCTGGCCGTTGATGGGCTCAAAGTCCATGAGCGTCACCGGCAGCTTGCCGATCTCCACACCGACCTCCGCCGACTTGGAGCGATCGTTTGCGTAAGTGACCGTGACGGTCGCGTTCATCGTGCCGCTGCCGGTACCGGCCACGAATGTGTTGCCGTCCATGTGGCCGACGTCATTATCCGGCACACCGGCCGTCTTGGACTTGATCGTCCACTTGAAGTCACCGGGCTTATAGGCGATGTCCACACCGTCACACTTGGCAACAAGACCGAGATCGGATGTCGCGCCAAAGTCCAGCGACACGGACGTGCTGCTGAAATGCACATCCGTGATGTCCGCGATCTTCACGCTCGTCGTGCCCTTGACGGTGCCGTCCACAAGCAGACGCGCCGTCACATCACCCTTATAGTTCTTCGCGGGCGTGAACAGACCGTTGGCGTCGATCGTGCCGCTCTTGGCGTCCGCGACCGTCCAGGTCACATTCTCCGGGAGCGCGGCCTCGCCGCCGTTTTTATCCACGCCGATGGCCGAGAACTGGATCTGGCTGTTGGGCGTGTAGACCGTGTTGTTCGGGGAAAGGGAGGCATGGTCGAACACGCCGTCACTCTCCGCCGTGGAGACCAGCAGCAGGGCGCTGGCGACCGTGCGCTCCACACCGTCGGACGGGCGGTTGCGGACCTGAAGCTCCGCGGTGCCCTCGCGCTTGGTGGCGCAGGTGGCGGAACCGCCGCCGTCGAGAAAGATCGCATCCACCACGCCCTGCGCATACAGGAACGAAATCTCCTCATCGATCGTCATGCCGACCGAGTACGGGCTCTGGCGGCCGTCGGCCAAGAAGGTCACGACCGTGCCGTCCGCCTTGATGCCGATGCAGTTGCGCGGCATGAGGTCCGGATTCCCGTTGTAGCAGGGCTGTCCATCCTTGATCAGATAAAACGGGCCGGAAATCGCTTCCAGAACGTCGGAGCAGTCCACCCCGGCGTCACGGATGGCATAGGTACCGTCCTTCAAAACCGCAAAATACGGCTCGTTGGCAACACCGTTATTCTTCTGAATGAGGTTGCCCTCCATGATGAGGTAACCGAGCGGCTGCAGCGTCTGCATGTTGTAGTAGTCGCCGTTCATGGCCATGATGACGTTGCCGCCGGTAGCCTTGGTGTAGTTGGCAGCCTGCAGCGTGGTCTTTTCCATGCTCCAGGCCAGATTGGCCGCCTTGTCCTTGCGGGACGCGGGCGTGCTGCCTTCTGTATAGTAACCGTTGTACGAGGCCTTGAAGGTCGCCTTCGCACCCGGTGCAATCGTCGTCATAAAACCGGCGATCTGCGCATTGCCTTCCTTCGTATTCAGGAAGATGTTAGATTCCGTCACGCCGTCGATCAGCGTGTAATCCGTCTGACTCACAAGGATCTTACCGCTGGCAGGCTCGACGGGATCTACGGTATTCGCAGCCAGCGCCTGCGGGGCAATGAGCGTCAGCGTCATCAGGACGGCCAACACAAAAGCCCACGCTCTGTTCGCGAATCGGGTCGCTTTCACGACTCACATCAGCTCCTTTTCTGTAGTTTCCTCTCTAAATTTGTCAGCTCAATGTGTGAAAAAAGAAGAGATGAGGTTTTCCCATCTCTTCTTTGTGCTTTGGGGTCTATGATTTGTCTATTAGCAACCGAAGTCCTGATAGAAAAACATGTAATTTTCAGTGAGCTCCTTACTTCGCGAACGCGTTGTACAGGAACTCAACAGCCTCGGCACGGGTGCAGACCTTGTCCGGGCTGAACGTGGTGGCGCTGGTGCCGACAGTCAGGCCGTTGGCCCATGCCCACTGCACTTCGTTGTAGTACCATGCGCTGGCCGGAACGTCAACAAACGGCATATTGTCCGTTGCGCCGTCCGACAGCAGACGCACGAGGAAGCAGACCATCTCGGCGCGGGTGCAGACCTTGTCCGGGCTGAACGTGGTGTCGGTCGTGCCGGCAACGATGCCCGCCTCATAGGCCCACAGGAGAGAATCCTCGTACCAGTAATCGGCGCTGCCGGACTCCGGAACGTCGGTGAACGGGACGGACTTGATGGTCGCAGCCGGCTTGCCGACGGCGTTCCACAGGAATTCGACCATCTGTGCGCGGGTGCAGGAGCCGTCGGGCACAAACATCGTCGGGGTCATACCGACAGTCACACCGTTCTTGACGGCCCACATCACGGCGTCATAGTACCAGGCACCCTCTGCCACATCGTCGAACTTCATTTCAGGCTCAGACGGCTGGCTCGGCTGAGAGGGCTGAGACGGCTGGGACGGCTGAGAGGGCTGGCTCGGCTGAGAAGGCTGGCTCGGCTGGGACGGCTGGCTCGGCTGGCTCGGCTGAGAAGGCTGGCTCGGCTGAGAAGGCTGAGACGGCTGGCTCGGCTGGGACGGCTGGCTCGGCTGAGACGGCTGGCTCGGCTGGCTCGGCTGAGACGGCTGGCTCGGCTGAGACGGAACGACCGGCTGAGACGGCTGAGACGGCTGACTCGGCTGGGACGGCTGGCTCGGGGTGGACGGCGCGGTCGTGCCGGACGGTGCCGACGGCATCGACGGGGCAGACGGGGCCACGCCCGCAAGAGCAGTCGTAGCGAGCAGGCAGACTGCCACCAAAAGCGTCAATACGACTGTCAGGATTTTTTTCTTGGACATGCTTTTTTCCTCCGTTTAAAAATAATTGCAAATTCCTGTCATTGGATGCGGGAGTTCCATGCTTCCAGACGAGTTAGAATTCAACACTGTCATCGTATCACAAGGTCTTCCATATTTCAAGCCCATTTCGGACAAAATCCCCGGTTTTTGTATCGATTTGTGCATGCGGGTGTCCCTCCGCCGCAGCCCGGCGCTCTCAAGCCCCTGCATAGCCCAAAACACGCGCACCGCCCCTCCTGCCGATTTGGTTTGACACGCGCACGCGCACACACTTATAATAGGCCATGGCATCGTCCAAATACGCCGCGGCGATGCCGTTTTGATGCCGGAACGATGTAATTTTGACCCGAAGGAGGCGGTAGCATGATCCAGATCCTGATCGTGGACGACGAAAAGCCGATCTGCGACCTGATCCAGATGAGCCTGACCCGCGCGGGCTACCGGTGCACGTGCGTGTACGACGGTCTGGCCGCGGCGGACATTCTCGAGCACAATGTCTTTGACCTCATCCTGCTCGATGTGATGCTGCCGAACGCCGACGGCTTTGAGCTCATGGAATACATCCGCCCGCTGGGCATCCCGGTCATTTTTCTGACCGCGCGCGGCTCGGTCGACGACCGGGTGCGCGGGCTGCGCATGGGCGCGGAGGATTATATCGTCAAGCCCTTTGAGGTGCTGGAGCTGCTTGCGCGTGTGGACGTCGTGCTGCGGCGCTACAACAAGACCGATGCCGTCATCGAGATTGGCGGGCTGCGCATCGACACGCGCGCCATGCAGGTCTGGCGCGGCGCGGAGGAGATCGCGCTCACGCACAAGGAATATGACCTGCTGCTGTTTTTTGCCCGCAACCCCGGCACCGCGCTCTACCGCGAGACGATCTACGAGCACGTCTGGGGTGGTGAATACAGCTACGGCAGCAAGACCGTGGATCTGCACATCCAGCGGCTGCGCAAAA
>ERZ836358.1797-NODE-1797-length-18978-cov-3.532896_pt1 | contig 18978 bp, 9 predicted proteins | sample MGYA00519942_ERZ836358 | MGnify/ENA primary metagenome ERZ836358 (study PRJEB31850, sample SAMEA3708798) | human gut metagenome | biome: human gut; feature: human-associated habitat; material: faeces | place: China | collected 2014 ...
GAATCGGCCGCGACCGTCGTATCGGGTTCGGAAAACGGCTCTGCGGGTTCCGCCTCCGCATCGAACGCGGGTCCTGAAACGGCATCGGGACCGGGTTCGAACACGGCTTCGTCCGTCGGGTCGAGCGAAAGCACCGCCCCGAGGTCGATGGGCACCGGAGCCGCCGCAGGCTCCGTCTCCGCAACCGGGAATTCCGGAAGGGATTCCACCTCCGTAAAGCGCACCGCATCGTAGAGCGTCCGCAGTTTTTCCAGCGCCAGGTCGCGTTCGAGGGCCGGAATCTCCCCGGAAGGCTCCCAGCCGTCGACAATCGCGGTCAGCTTGCGCAGTTCGGCACGTATCGTCTTCAAATCCATCATTGCGTACTGTTTTGACCTCCAAAGGTAGAAAAAATTTGCGAAAGCCCAGCCATTCCCCGGAACCTTTTGTCCGAAACATCTCCGAACGGGTTTTTCCGGGACATCCGGACCGTCCCGCCGGGCACGGAAAAGGGAGCGGCGGCCGAAGCCGCTGCTCCCTTGCAGCTGTCCCGCACCCGCGGCGGCCGCCGTGCCGGAGAGACGAATCATTCGGTGATCCGGAAACTGCCGCCGAGCGTGCAGTCGGAGTCGTGCCCTACCCAGACATGGTAGTCGCCCGGCTCCTGGCCCCACTTTTTGTCGAGACGCCAGAACGAAAGGTCGTCGGGCGTCAGTGTGAAGGTCACCTCGCGGCTCTCCCCGGCGCGAAGCATGACCTTCCGGAAACCTTTCAGTTCACGAACCGGACGCGTCACACCGGACAGCAGATCGCGCACGTAGAGCTGCACGACCTCCTCGCCGTCGCGGCCGCCCGTGTTGGTCACGCGGACCGACACGCGAACCTCGCCGCCGACGGCGGTTTCGGGCGTCAGCACCCGCAGGTCCGAATAACCGAACGTCGTGTAGCTCAACCCGTAGCCGAAACAATACTGCGGCGAATTGGGTACGTCGAGATAGCGCGAAGTGTATTTGTTGGGCTTGCCCGACTCGTCGGCCGGACGTCCCGTGCTCTTCATGTCGTAATGGATCGGAATCTGCCCCACCGTGCGGGGAAAGGTCATCGGCAAACGCCCCGAAGGGTTGTAATCGCCCGACACGACATCGGCCAGCGCCTCGCCCGCCATCGTGCCCGGATACCAGGTCAGCAGCAGGGCGTCGGCAAGTTCCGCTTCACGGGCCAGCTCCATAGGACGGCCCGTAACCAGCAGGACGACAATCGGTTTCCCGGTTTGCTTCAAGCTCTCCAGCAGGTCACGCTGCGCGTCGGGCAGCGCAAGCGACGCAAGGCTTGCCGCCTCGCCGCTCTCCCCCGCCTTCAATCCGAGCGCGACCAGCACCACGTCCGACTTCGCGGCTGCGGCCACCGCCTCCGAAATACCGCCTTCGAGGGCCTTGTGCGGGTCGCATCCGCGGGCATAGGTCACACGGTCGGCTCCGAAACGCGCCCGCAGTCCGTCGAGAAAGGTCGAGGTCCGGCCGGCCTCGGCGAAATGAACCCACGAGCCGATCAGGTCCCACCGGGAATCGGCGAAAGGTCCCACCAGCGCGATCCGGCTCCCCTTTTTCAGGGGCAGCACGCCGCCGCGGTTCTCCAGCAGCACCATCGAACTGCGGGCCACGCGGCGCGCGGCATCGAGATGTTCCGGGGCGTAATAGCACTTCTCGCGCTCCTTCGCCTGGTAGCGGAAAGGATCGTCGAACAGCCCCAGGCGGAACTTCACGGCCAGCACCTCGCAGCAAAGGCTGTCGATCAGCGACTCCGGGATACGCCCCTCCCGCACCAGTTCGGCGGCATGAAACAGGTAGGCGGCGCTCATCATGTCCATGTTGACCCCGGCGCGCAGGGCCAGTTCGGCAGCCTGCGCATCGTCGCCCGCCACGCCGTGAGCTTTCAGTTCGCCGATCGTGCCGTAGTCGGTCACCACGAATCCGCCGAAGCCCAGTTCGTCGCGCAGCAGGTCGCGCATCAGCCAGCGGTTGGCCGTGGCCGGAACGCCGTCGAGGTCGTTGAACGAGGTCATCACCGTCGCGGCCCCGGCATCGAGCGCCGCCCGGTAAGGCGGCAGGTAGCTGTCGCGGAAAACCCGCTCGGACATATCGACCGCATGGTATTCGCGCCCGGCCTGCGGAGCGCCGTAGGCGGCGAAATGCTTCACGCAGGCAAGGACCGACGAGGGGTCGGACAAGTCGCCCTGATAGCCCCGCACCATCGCTTCGGCGACACGCGCGCCCAGATAGGGGTCTTCGCCCGCGCCCTCGGAGACACGGCCCCACCGGGGGTCGCGCGAAACGTCGCACATCGGCGAAAAGGTCCAATGGATGCCCATGGCCGAGGCTTCGCGGGCCGAAACGCGGGCCAGCGACTCCGCGGCGGCAGGGTCCCACGAGGCGGCGACGGCGAGGTTGATCGGGAAGATCGTCCGGAAACCGTGGATCACATCGGCGCCGATCAACAGCGGGATGCCCAGCCGGCTCTCCTCGACGGCGATCCGCTGCAACCGCTCGGTCTCCTCGAAGGACTTGATGTTGAATACGCTGCCGCAGCGCCCTTCGCGGACCAGCCGTTCGACGGAAAGTTCCGTCTTGTCGGGTCCCGTGACGGCGCCGCCTCCGCGCTGCTGGACCAGCTGGCCGATCTTTTCGTCGAGCGTCATGCGTTCGACCAGTTCCGCGGCGCGCCGCCGGTCCTGCGGGGTGACGGGCTGCGCCCCGGCGGGATACAGCACGAGGGCCGCCAATACGGTAAAGATGCTATTTTTCATCGGTAAAAGTTTGAAAAGACATGCGAAGGTAATGAAAATACCGCAAAAAAAGGGCTTCGGAACGGAATAAACTCACTCCCGCCCGAAGCCCCCGCGATCGCAGCGGCGTCACTCCTTCACGCAGCGCATGCCGTAGGCTGTGGTCATCTTCCGTTCGTAATAGGTCCCCTCGCCCGTGGCGTCGCCCGCCTTCCAGTCGTACATCGGGAGCGGCTTGCCGCCGGCGAGCGTCGACGAACAATAGGCTGCCGAACGCCCCGGATAGTGGATGCGGCCGTTATCGCCCTTGCGGAACATCGTCGACGGGCCGATGAGGGTTCCGCCCGAATTGAGCGCATACCAGCGGCTGTACGTGTCGCCCGAGTCCTGGTTCTTGGCGGCGTTGCCGTCCACGTAGGCAAGCAGCGACTGCCATTCGGCCGCCGTCGGCACCCGGTATCCCACCGGGCAGGGATCGTTCAGCCCCTTGCCGCCCTCGGTCCAGCCTTCGGACATCGCTGCGGACGACCGGGTATAGAACGTCGTCGGATTGCCGTTTGCCGTTGCGGCGGTCATCTCCTCGCCGCTGATCTGCCAGCCGGCGGTGCGGGAGGCGTTGAAAACCACCTCGCGCGTCATCGCGCCGAAAGCATCGGGATACTCCGCATGCCCCTCGTAATATTTGTTCTTCGAGAGGATCTTCGCGCCGATGAACGGCTCCTTGCGGCCCCACTGATAGAACAGTCCGTAGGAGCGGAAATCCTGCACACAGGCCTTCGGATCGGTCGAATGGTATTCGGCCCCGACATTGCGGTCCTGCCAGGCGATACCGCCGACGGTCACGTCCGAAGGCATCTTGTCCACGACCCAGACCAGCCACGACCAGACAACCGCGCCTCCGGCGTCGAACAGCGCGACCAGCCCGCTGCCCTGCTTCGACTTGGCCGCAGTGCAGGTGATTTCATTCCGGGAAGCGTCGTAGTCAAGCCCCGAAAGCAACTCTGCGTCGGTGGTCCAGACCCAGTCCGCCGCAACGCCCTTCACATACGCGCCGTCGGTGCGCCGCGCCGGAAACGCACGGGTTTCACCCGCCCGGACCACGACCGTATTCGCTCCGGTCGACCGCTGCACGACGGTCACCTGCTGCGGTTCGACGCCCTCCATCTCGGAGGAGACGGTCAGCGTCGCGCTGCGCGGACGCACGCCCTCGCCGTCGTCGGTCAGCAACAGTTTCACGACCGAACTTTTCGTCCCTTCGGACTGCGACACGGCGCACCAGTCGGTCGCGCCCTCGATTTTCCATGCCACGGATGCACGCAGGTTCAGGGCCGGTTCGCTCCCGGCGCCGTAGACGGTTATATCGGCGCCGTTCTCCGCCAGCACGAGGATCGGCTCGAACTTCTCCTGCGTCACGGTCACGGTGTGCTTCTCTTCGCCCGCGGCGTAAAAACGCACCGCGGTCGTGCGCTCCTCGGGCAGGAAACTCTGGTCGACCGTCAGAACGATCTTCTTCGTGTGCGAACCTTCGGCGACGTTGGTGCGGCACCAATCGTCGTCGCAGGAGACCGTCCACGGCGAATCGGCCGTGATTTCAAGGACGCTGCGCCCTCCGAACATATCGAACGTCACGTTATCCTCGAGCAGTGAAAGGTTGGATTCGGCGACCTCGGGATCGTCGCTGCACGCCGCACAGCAAACGGCTGCCGCGACGGTCAGAAAAAGAAAAAGTCTCTTCATCGTTGAAGTTGTATTTAAGGTTTTGTTCGAATGTCGTATTTACCAGGACACGGACGATTCGTAGGTATGCCCGAAACTGTCGGTGACCCGCACCATGCCGCCCCGCTCGCTGCCCGGATCGACCCGGAACATATGCCACGTATTGGTCGGCGTCCCTCCGCGCACACCCGTCGCCAGCACCTCCTCGTAATAGGGATCGGTGCGCTGCGTCCGCTCCATTGCCACCGCCTGCCCGCCCGAAGCGGGAATCCACTCCACGGCGCTCCAGGCCGTGTCATAACCCCAGACATTGGCATAGACACAGGCCGAATTGGTGCGTCCGGGTGCATAGAGGCGCATCTGCATATCGCGCTTCCCGCCCGCCGGCTTGTAATACCACGAGAGCCGTTCGCCATCGACCTCGACCACGGCATAGCCGCGCGGCGTGCCGTCGCAGTTGACGTCGCCGTTGATGAACAGGTCGCCCGGCGTGCGGGCGATGCAGTGCATGACCTTGCGTCCGTCGTCGTAACGGTAAATGTCATGGTAGTGCTTGTGCCCCCCGAAGGCATGGACCTTATAGGGGCTTATCGCATCGAGGAAACGCTGGAAATTGCGGTGGTTGCGCGCTGCGGTGTTCTTCGTGTGATAGAGAATCGGGCAATGGGACGAGACGACGAGCGTGCTGCCCGCCGGAACGTAGCGCAAATCGGCTTCGATCCAACGGCAAATTTCGTCCGTAAGACCGATCGTATACTCCTCTTCGGCGGTCGGCGCATGGTCGAAAAGGATGTTGTCGAGGAACAGATAATGGATTTTCCCGATGTTCACCGAGTAGTTCGCCGGACCGAAATAGCGTTCGTAGCTCTGCAAGGCGAGCGAATCGGTCAACTCGGCCGGATCGTGATCGTGGTTGCCCGGCAGGCTGAAGGTCGTGAAGCCAAGCGTCTCCAGCCCCTGACGGTACTTCGGGAAAAGCGACATATCGTTCCAGACCAGGTCGCCCAGGCTGACTCCGTAAACCTCCGTCGGAAGCCCCTGCACGGTTTTCAGCACATCGGGAACGACATGACCGAGATAGGAATCCACCGACGTGTTATCGGCAGCCAGCTGAATGTCGGCCATAACGATCAGCGAATGGCGGTCGGACGGAGTCTTGCGTCGTGTCAGCGTAAAATCGGCCCGGTTGACGGCCTGTTTGCGGTCGATTTTGCGGTAGAACCGCGGACAGCCCTGCGTGGCGGGAATCTCGCAGTCGGCAGGCACGGAGACAAAGACGAAATTGCGCCGCGCGAGGTCGGAGGCCAGATAGTAAATCCCCCGTTCGTCGGTCGCCGTCACCTCCAGGCCGTCGCTCACCACCACCCCGGCAATGCCATTGCCGGCGCTGTCCTTCACGATTCCCTTCACCGTCATTCCGGCCTTATCGGGGATCTGTCCGGCGGTCGGGCCGTCGTCACCGCCGCCCTCCGAGGAGGAGCAGGCCGCCAGGACAAGGGCGGCGAGGCACACCGACAGAAGCCGCATGTAGAATTTTGACATATTTTTTTGCATTGAGGATGCGGAGGAGGCCGGACCTCCTCCGCATCACGGTTATTTCATCACGACCCGGATGATTACGCTGTTCTTTTCGGGACGCACCTTGCCCTGATCATCGGCCCTGACGGAAAGCGGCAGCACATAGGAGGAATCAATGCCGTCGGCAAGCATCGAAGCGGCATCGAAGCGGATTTCGGCGCGGTCCATGACCCTGTCCCCCGACAAGCGCACTTCGGGGTCGAAGGCGAAATACCTGTCGGGCATCACCTTCAGTTCGAGTCCGCTTTCCACGTTATAGACATCGAGCACGGAGGGGTCGACCACCAGTTTCACGGTGATTCCGTCGTCATTGTAACCGCCCTTGTAAAGATAGAGATCGTAAACGCACGCCTGGCCCGAAGCGGCATCGTATTCGAGGACCTGGAAATCGTTCTTCGGGATGCAGACCATAGTGTCCACCGTCTCGTAGACGACGTAATCGTCGCCGCACCCTACGGCTCCCAGCAGAAGCAGGAGGCATATCGCAAGATTCTTCATCGCAATCGGATTATTAAGGTTAGTAACCGGGATTCTGCACGAGGTTGTAGTTGATATTGATTTCGCTCAACGGAATGGCCATCCAGTAGGTCTTGGGGGATTCGAACGTGCGGACGCCGCTCTCCTTCATCGTGGAGACCCGGTAGAAATCGGCCGCCGTCCTGCCGTCGAGATTCCACGCCTTGGGACGCCGGGACATCGCTTCGCCCGCCTCTTTCCAACGGCGCAGGTCGTGGTAGCGCATGCCCTCCATCAGCAGTTCGATCGAACGCTCCCGGTGCAGCACCTTGCGCAGTTCGTCGCCGGTGGGAATGCCCCCGGCCAAGGCCCACGAATCCTTGAAATCGGGCAGCCCCGAGCGGCGGCGGACCAGATTCAGGTAATTGAGGCTCGCGTCGCTCAACGACCCGTTGTATTCGAAATCGGCCTCGGCATAGCTCAGGTAGAGTTCCGCAAGGCGGATGTAAGGATAGGCGTACTTGCGGTAGGTCCACGACTTGGTGTCGTAGTTGAAGGCCGACTGGCGGTGAATCCACTTCTTGAGAATGTAGCCCGTACAGCTCTGGTACTCCTTCGAGGCGTCGAGCACGCTGCCCTGCATCTCGCCGGCGCGGCATTTGAGAATGAACTCCTCGCCGTTGATGGCGTACTTGCCGCGGTCGTAGCCCACCGACGCATAGAAGCGCGGCTCCTTGTAGACATGGAGGTTGGCAGTCTCCTTTTCGGCATTATAGGCATAGGGGTCGATATGCATGGTCTCGGGGTCTCGGTCCCACGGCAGACCGTTGTGCGTGTAGTACATCTCCACGCACTCGAACGTCGGAACGATGTTGATGCAGAAGCCGTCGGTACTGTACGGCAGCTTCAGGCGCGCGCCTCCGTAACGCTGCAAGTGCTCGATGCCGGTCTGGTCGCCCATCGCCCAAAGGTACTCGGCCGTGTTCCAGAGCGGTTCGACGAAGCAGTCGTGGTAGTTGATCTCGCCGCGCTCGGCAGCGGTTGCAGCCGCAGTCGCGTTCGGGCTTTCGTAGAGCCTGTGCCCGTTGTCCTCGGCCAGCGTGATCGCTTCCTGGCAGGCGTCGAGCGCCCACTTCCACTTTTCGGGATTGTAGGTCTGGCTCATCAGCGGCGTGCCGTCGTTGTTGCGGAAACGCGCGTAGAACTCCGTGTTGCCGTTGCAGAGCGGACTGGCGGCATAGAGCAGCAGCCGGGCCTTCATCGCCTTGGCCGCCACCGAGGTGGCGCGCCCCAGGTCGGCATCGGGACGCGTCGGATACCCGTGCAGCAAATCGGCCGCGCGGTCGTAGGTCTCGGCGATGAACGTCACGCATTCGTCGAACGGACTGCGGGCCACATAGACCTGCTCCTCGGGAAGCCCCATGTCCAGCTGCCCCCTGACGAGGATGACCGGGCCGTAGTGAGTCAGCAGCACCCAGTGGTAATAGGCGATCAGAAAATAGGCTTCGCCCTTGAACTCGTCGGCCACGGACGGCGAGATGCCCGGGACTGCGTCGATGTTGTCGATCATAATGTAACAGTAGCGGATGCCTTTGTACATGTCATAGTTCGTGCGCCCGGACGGGGAAGAGGTCGTCGCGTCCCACAGACCGTAGTAGGTCTGGCTGGCGTTCTCCTCGTTGTAGAGCATGCTCTTGTAGGGAAAATAACGGGTCTGGCCGTTGGTGGCGGTGATAATGTCGTCGCCGGCGCAGAAGTCGGGCATGTAGCGGTAGGCCGCGATGTTGGGGGCGTAGGTGTAGAGCGTATTGAGGTACTTGCGGGCCTCCTTGGAGGTTTTGAAGATGTCCTCCTGCGTCGCCTGCCCCTCGGGAACCACGTCGAGGAAATCGCACGCGGCAAGCGCTCCGGCGCACGCAAACAGCAAAATGGATATGATTTTTTTCATGTCGCTCGAATTTTAGAAGTTATACTGAAGGCCGAGTTTCACCACGCGCTGCAACGGGTATTTCAAGCCGTTGCCGCTTCCCATTTCGGGGTCCCAGTATTTGAAGGGCGAAATGATGAACAGATTCGTGCCGGCCAGATAGGCGCGCAGGCTTTTGTACGTGAAACCCAGTTCGACGCTCTTCAGGCGCAGGTAGCTGCCGTTCTTGATCCAGAACGACGAGGTCTGCGTGTTGTTGGCGTTGTAGCGGTAATCCAGGCGCGGATAGGCGGCATTGGGATTGGGATCGGCTTCCGACCAGTGGTCGTCGGCAACGTACTGCGTCATGTTGAAGCCCGAATACTGATTGTCGCGGAACGGGTGCATGTCGTACATGCGCAGCGAGACGCGCGCCGTGCCCTGGAAGAAGAACGAGAAGTCCCAGCGTTTGTAGTTGACCGAGGCGCCGAAGCCGTACAAGATCTCGGGCACGGTGGGATAACCCAGCGACGTGCGGTCGTTGGCGTCGATCACGCCGTCGCCGTTCATGTCGCGGTATTTGATGTCGCCCGGCAGATAATCGGGCATGAAGGTCTGCCGGGGCGAGTTGTCGATCTCCTCCTGCGAGGCGAAAAGGCCGTCGGCGACCAGTCCGTAAACCGAATTGACGGGTTTGCCCAGCACGGAGTTGTATTTGTTGGGCAGGTATTTCGCCTCGTCGCGGGCCTTCACCTCGTTGTGCGCATAGGTGAACGTTCCGCGCACGGAGACCAGCAGGTCCTTGTTGAACGCCTTGTTGTATTCGAGCGAAACATCGACGCCGCGGTTCTCCACCTCACCCAGATTGCCGTAGGGCGTGACGCCCGAAAGGCCCATCGTCGAGGGCAGCGAACGCCGCTGCATGAAGATGCCGGTACGATTTTCCTTGTAAACGTCGACGTTCAGCGTCAGGGCGTCGAACAGTCCCAGTTCAAGTCCTACGTTAAGTTTGGTGCTCTCCTCCCACGTGGCCAGGGGATTGCCCACGGTCTTGATCTCGTGTCCGGTCTGCTTGACGAAGTTGGGCGAAAACCACACGTAGAGCGCCTTGTTCATGTTGACCGTCGTGAGATAGGGGAAACGGACGATATTGTTGCTGCTGTCGGCCAGATAGTCGTTGCCCGAAAGGCCGTACGAAGCACGGATTTTCAGCAGGTTCACCTTGCTGCGGATACCGTCCCAGAACGGTTCGCCCGACACGACCCACGCTCCGGCGATCGAGGGAAAAAACCCGAAACGACGACCCGATATGAAGTTCTCCGAGCCGTTGTAGCCGAAGTTGAACTCCATCAGGTAGCGACTGTCGTACCCATAGGTAAAACGTCCGGCGAGACCCTGCTCGCGGTAAGGAAGCACCTTGTACTCATCATTGGCGGGCTGATTGTCGACCTTCTCCTTCTGGTGGTAGACGAACAGGGCGTTGACGTCGTGTTTGCCGAACGTGCGCGAATATTCGATCTGCCCCTGCAACGAGATCTCACGGTAACCGTTCCGCCCCGTGGAGGTTCCCAGATAGGACGATCCGGGCGTGCCGATGCTTTGCAGGTTGTAGTCGAAAGTCCCGTCGCCGTTGTCGGTATAGTCGGTCATTTCGTAATAATAGGGAGAAAAAGAACGGTAAGTCGCCGCATAGGTCTTGTTGTAGAACGAGACCATGCCCCGAACCTTCAGTCCCTTGGTGACGAAATCGAGGTCCTGGTCCACCGAGAAGGTCGTGGTGATGTACTGCGTATGGCGCTGTCCGTATCCGCGGCTCAACAGGGCATAAGGATTGATGTCCGTAGAACCACCGTCCCACGAAGGGGCATTTCCGAAAATCGGGTCGTCGAGATCCTCCACGGAGCCTTTGGGATAGATGGCCGGGAAAGCGACCGGATTGGCGCGCATCGTATAGTAGAACAGATCTTTCACCTCTTCGACGGGACGGTGCCAGAAAAGCAGTTGCGTGTTCATCTTCAGACTCACGCGGGTCGTTCGGGTGAGCTGCGCGCCGACGTTGGCCTGGAAAAGGTATTTCTGCGAATTGATGTTGGTGTTGAATTTCGACTCCGCGGGCTTCTTCAGGATACCGTTTTCGTTGAAGATCGAAGCATTGAGGAAATAGTCGACCACCTTGCCGCCGCCCCGCACATTGAGATTCATGTTCTCGTTGACCGTAAAATCCTTGAAAAGCATCGAATACCAGTCATTGTCGGGATAGACGTAGGGATTGAGCCGGTTGCGCGTGCCCGTGATCTTCTCGTCCGAAAAGTGCTGCACATAAGTTTCGCCCGCCGGGGTGCGGGTGCGCAGCGCCTCGTTGTAGTTCTCCATGTAAGTCACGCCGTCGGCGATGTCCTGCACGCGCGTCGGCATCGAAATGCCCGATTCGAGACGAACGTTGATCGCCATCTTCTCCGACTGACGGCCGTTTTTGGTGGTAATGATCATTACGCCGTTGGCGCCGCGCGAACCGTAGAGCGCCGTGGCCGTGGCGTCGCGCAGGATCGAAAACGACTCGATCGCCTCGGGCGGAATGTTGTTGAGCATCTCCGAGACGATCTCCACGCCGTCGAGAATCAGCAGCGGCGATTTGTTAGCCCCGAAGGTCGAGATGCCGCGAATCCAGAAATTCGCACCGTCGGCGCCGGGTTCGCCCGACGACTGGGTCGAGATGACGCCGGCGATCTTGCCCGCGAACGAGGTCGAGAGGTTGCTCGACGTCACCTTGAGCGTACTGGGACGCACGACCTGCACGGCTCCCACCAAACTCTCCTTCTTCTGCGTGCCGAAGGCCACGACCACCACGTCGTCCATGACGTTCGACGCCTCGATCAGCGTCACGAGCTTGAACAGTTCGACATCGGCGACGGCGATCTTCTTGGTGTCGTAGCCCAGAAAAGCGAAGGTGACGTGTTTCGTTCCCGCCGGCACCTTGAGGGTGTAGTTGCCGTTGATGTCCGAGGTGGCGCCGACGGTCGTCCCCTCGACATAGACCGAAACACCGACGATGGGCTTGTTGTCGGCCGAAGAGATCACCGTCCCCTGCAAGACGATTTCCCTACCGGAATCCGCAGCCGGAAGGGGGGGGGTGACGGCGGCGTTTTTCCGAGCGGGCGCTTTCGAGATGATCACCTGGCTTTCGCGCACCCGTCCGGTCAGCTCCGTTCCCTTGAGGACCGCGGACAGCAGTTCGTCGATGGTCGCAGACCTGACCGAAACCGAAACCCGGCGGTCGAGCAGCGGCCGCACGTCGTCGGTGTAAATGAAGGCGTAGCGGCTGGTCCGCTCGACCTCGGCAAAGACGCTCGACAGCGTTGCGTCCTTCATCTTCACGGTCAGCGACGATTTGGCCCCGGCGTCCTGCCGGGAGGCCCGGACGGGCTGGAGATTCACCGGAAGCAACAGCATCACCGCCGCAAGAATCCGCAGCATACGGCATGTCGAGCCACTCCTCACAAAGAAAAGTTTCTTCATAAGTAACAGTATTAAGGTTAGTATTTAAGACTGGAATTGGTTGTCAGCGATATACGGCGTCGGCGCAATCGTCGGGGGCAGGCCTCACCGCCACCGAGCCGTCGGGCCCCCGGACGTAGGCGATCCGGAAAATGTCGGAGAGCACGTCGAGCGTGCCGTCCAGGTCGTCGAACAGGATCAGCTTGCCGGTACACTTCCGGCTCCCGATCTCCCCGGAGCAGGTTATTTCGATCTTGTAGAACGCAGCCACCTTTTGCAGGACTTCGAACAGCGTGTTCGAGGTGAAGAACAACAGTCCGTCCTTCCAACTGATGTATTTATAGGGATCGACCTCGTAGACCGAATAGCTGCCGTCCTTCATCGAGAAGCGTTCCGAAGGATTCAGCGTCACCGATTCGCCGTTGGCCACGTCGATGGCCACGGAGCCTTCGACCAGCACCACGGCCGACGAACCGTCGGCCCGGGGCGCGGTCGTCACGTCAAACGACGTGCCCAGCACGCGGGTCGCAAAATGGTCGGTGTGCACGATGAAGGGACGGTTCGCATCCTTCGCCACCTCGAAATAGGCTTCGCCCTCGACGAAGACGTCGCGCGTGTCCCCGAACGCCGACGGGAAACGGAGCACCGACGCCGAATTGATCCACACCCGCGTCCCGTCGGAGAGTTGCAGATGTGCGCGCTTGCCCTTGGGGACCACCAACTCACTCGTATGCACGCGCACCTCCTGCCGGGGCGTCCTGCGATCGGTCTCCGCCCCTTCGTTCTCCTTGCCGTCGATCAGGATTTCGCCCTTGGGCGTAAGGCTGATACGGGCGATGTCGTCGTACACCTCGCGGCTGCCTTCGCGGGTCACGAGCGTGATGTTTTCATAGGCCTCGGCCGAAGGCAGCCCGGAACCCGTGAAATCCGCACTCCAGAACAGGGCCGCCACGACGCCGGCGACCAGCAGGGAAGCGGCGGCGAAGAGCGCCGTCCGGTTGCGGCGGCGGGGAGGGGCTGCAAAACGGCGCCGGGCGTAATGGTCGGTCAGGATGCGGTCGAGCAGCAACTGTTTCTCCACGGACGGCAGCGCGGGATGGGTCTTGCCCACACGGCGCACCAGGCTCACGGCGCGCTCGAATTCGACCAGGTCCTGCGGATGGCGTTCGGTGTAACCGCACCAATAGCCGTCCTGCGCCCGCTCGGGATCGAGACACCACAAAACGAAGTCCGGGTCGGAGGTGAAGAACTCCGCCGTGTGCTTCTTAATATCGTCCGGTTTTATCATTGATTCCAACGTAATCTTCAAACTGCATGCTGCGGCTGCGGCGCCGCGCTCTTCCCTATAACGGCGAATCCGCCGTTTTGTCCCCCTCGAACCGCAAAAAACAGCGTCCGCCGTGTCAAGTGGCTATTTTCATCGTTTTGCCGCACTCCCTGCCCTTCCGAAGTTTGCCCAGCCCCTTCGACACGAACTTGCGGACGGCGTGGGGCGTGGCGTCGAGTATGACGGCGATGTCGTCATACTCCATCTCGTAGACGAAGCGCAGCAGCAGCGCCTCGCGCTGCTTGGGCGAGAGCTGGTTGAGCAGCGACTCGATCGTTTGGCGGATGCGCAGCACGTGCTCCGATTCGATCATCGCGTCGAGCGAGGTCAGCGACACCCGCAATCCCGGCTCCCGGTCCGAAAGGTCGCATTTGTCCACCCGCGAACGGTGCAGGTCGACCAGGCGGTTGTGAACGATCCGGAAAAGGTAGGCCTTGATGTTGACGATGCGGCCCAGGTCGACCTGGCGGGTCATAATGTCGAGGAATATGTCGTGGATGACATCCTTGACCGTTTCGTTGTCGAAACCGAACCCCATGCCGTAGGCATAGAGCGCATCGGCGTAACTGTTATACAACATAACATATACGTCGGTCTCTTCGGCATACTGCCGGTCGATTCGTCGGGTGTCGTACTTGCGTTGCCGAAACATTCGGTTCATTGGTTTGGTCGGTCATTCGATATAACGGAAAACCGTCCGGTTTGTCCCCCTGCAAGCGGTAAAAATCGAATAAAAAATGCGAAATAGCAAATTTTCGCCCCCCCCGGGGACAAAACCGGAAACAGTTCGTCTTAAATTCGAAACCAATCTCTTTCGGAAAAATGATACGAAAACCGTATTTCAGTCTGTTCCTGCTCTGCCTGCCGCTCTTCTCGCTGTGCAGTTCGGGAAACGACGATCCCGCACCCGCCCCTGCACCTGGAAAAGAGTGGCTCGATCCGATTCGCGTCGCCACCTACAACATCCAGTACGACAACTCTTCCGATCAAGACAACAAATGGACGACCCGCCGGGATTTGCTTCGCCAACTACTCCAGAGCGAGAAGTTCGACATCTTCGGAGCGCAGGAGCCTTATCTGACCCAGATCAAGGACATCGAGCCGTTCCTCGACGGATACACCTGGGTCGGAGAAAACGTCATCGGTGACAAAACGGCCCAACGACGCCACTACAACCCCGTTTTCTACCGCAAGGACAAATTCGAAGTATTGGATATGGGATCGTTCTGGTACTCCGAAACGCCTTCCGCCCCCGGGTCCAAAGGCTGGGACTCCTATTCGCCCCGCATGTGCAACTGGGTGCATTTCCGCATCCGCGCGAACGGACGGGAATTCTACCATTTCAATTCGCACTTCGACCACATAGGGACCACGGCCCGCGCCGAGAGCGCCAAACTGCTGGTGGCCAAGGTCCGGGAGATCGCAGGCGGCAAACCGGCCTTTTGCACGGGTGACTTCAATTCGAACCAAAACACCGAAGCCTACAAAACGATCGCCGGATCAGGCATCCTTGCCGACAGCTACGTCCGCTGTCCGTCCAAGACCAACGGAGACTGGCCCACCTACAACGGCTACAAATACATCTCGACGCCTCCCGCCGCTGCGTCGCGCATCGACCACGTCTTCGTCACGCCGAAGGACACGAAGGTCGTTTCGTGGCGCATCGTCAACAACAGTTACAACCGGAAATACCCCTCGGACCACTTCCCGGTCGTGATCGAATGGTCGCTGGCCGAATAGCCAGCCTTGCTGCCGGCAAATAAAACCTCTTCGCCAGTTGGCGAAGAGGTTTTATTTGCCAAGGGATAAACGGAACGGACAGAAGCGCTTTTTTCCGCGCCCAGAGCCGGAAACCATCCCCCTTTCCGCTTTTACCCGCGAGCGTCTCCGATTATTGAAAAGAAATTCGTATCTTTGTGGGCTTGTTTCACGATAAGCGCAATTTGTCTGACAGCAACATAAACGAAACGAATAAATGGCGTTACAATGCGGCATCGTCGGCTTGCCGAACGTGGGTAAATCGACCCTTTTCAACTGTCTGTCCAATGCAAAGGCACAGGCGGCAAACTTTCCTTTCTGCACCATCGAGCCCAATGTGGGCGTGATCACGGTCCCCGACCGGCGGCTGATCCGCCTCGCGGAGATCGACAACCCCAAGCGCGTGGTCCCGACGACGATCGAAATCGTCGACATCGCGGGCCTCGTGAAGGGCGCCTCGAAGGGCGAAGGTCTGGGCAACAAATTTCTGGGCAACATCCGCAACACGAATGCGATCATCCACGTCCTGCGGTGCTTCGACAACGGCAACATCACCCACGTCGACGGCTCGATAGACCCCGTGCGCGACAAGGGCATCATCGACACCGAGCTGCAGCTCAAGGACCTCGAAACGATCGAAAACCGGCTGGGCAAGACCCAGAAGCAGGCGGCCGTGGGCGGCGACAAGCAGGCCAAGCGCGCCGTGGAGCTGCTCTTGCAGTACAAGGCGGTGCTGGAACAGGGGCTTTCGGCCCGCACCGTGGAACTCGACAAGGAGGACCGCAAACTGGTCGCCGACCTCAACCTGCTGACCGACAAGCCCGTGTTGTACGTCTGCAACGTCGACGAAAAGAGCGCCGCGACGGGCAACGCCTACACCGAGGCCGTCCGGGAGGCCATCGCCGGCGAGCGGGCCGAAATGCTCGTCATCGCCGCCGCCACGGAGGCCGACATCGCCGAACTGGAAGACTTCGACGAGCGGCAGATGTTCCTCGAAGACCTGGGGCTGGAGGAGTCGGGCGTGGCGCGCCTGATCAAATCGGCCTACAAATTGCTCAACCTCGAAACGTTCTTCACCACCGGGGCCGACGAGACCCGCGCCTGGACCTACCTGCGCGGCATGAAAGCCCCGCAGACGGCCGGCATCATCCACACCGATTTCGAAAAGGGGTTCATCCGCGCCGAGGTGATCAAGTACGACGACTACACCGCCCTGGGTTCGGAGAAGGCGTGCCGCGATGCGGGCAAACTGTCGATCGAAGGCAAGGAGTATGTCGTCGAGGACGGCGACATCATGCACTTCCTGTTCAACGTCTGACGCCGCAAACCGGGATCGTAAAAAAATTAAAGAATACAGCTATGGAAAGACCAGTTCGGGTGCGCTTCGCGCCCAGCCCCACCGGGCCGCTGCACATCGGCGGCGTCCGTACGGCACTGTACAACTACCTGTTCGCCCGCCGGCACAAGGGAACGATGATCCTGCGCATCGAGGACACCGATTCGCAGCGGTTCGTCCCTGGAGCGGAGGATTACATTCTGGAATCGCTCAAATGGTGCGGCATCGAGATCGACGAAGGCGTGGGCGTCGGAGGGCCTCACGCCCCCTACCGCCAGAGCGAGCGGCGCGAAATCTACCTCAAATACGCCCTGCAACTCGTCGAGGCGGGCTGGGCCTACTACGCCTTCGACACGGCCGAGGAATTGGACGCCCTGCGCAGGGAGGCCGAGGCGCGCGGCGAGGCGTTCGCCTATAATTATGCGGTGCGCGAAAAGCTGGCCACGTCGCTGGCGCTGCCCGCCGAGGAGGTGAAGGCGCGCCTCGACCGCGGCGACCAGTGGGTGATCCGCTTCCGGATGCCCGAAAACGAAACGGTCGCGATGGACGACCTGATCCGCGGACACGTGGAGGTCAACACCTCGACGCTCGACGACAAGGTGCTCTACAAATCGGCCGACGCGCTGCCCACCTACCACCTGGCGAATATCGTCGACGACCGGCTGATGGAGGTGTCGCACGTCATCCGCGGCGAAGAGTGGCTGCCGTCGCTGCCGCTGCACTACCTCCTGTACAAAGCCTTCGGGTGGACGGACGTGCAGCCCCGGTTCGCCCACCTGCCCCTGCTGCTCAAACCCACGGGCGGCGGCAAGCTCTCGAAGCGCGACGGCGACAAGATGGGATTCCCGGTATTTCCGCTCTTCTGGACCTCTCCGACGGGTGAGACCGCCCACGGCTACCGCGAGGACGGCTATTTCCCCGAGGCGTTCATCAACATGCTGGCGCTGCTGGGCTGGAACCCCGGCACGGAGCAGGAGATCTTCTCGATGCAGGAGCTGATCGACAGCTTCTCGCTCGACCGCGTCTCGAAATCGGGCGCCCGATTCCAGCCCGACAAGGCCCGGTGGTTCAACGCCCAGTACATGCACCACAAGACCGACGCCGAACTGGCGGCCCTCTACCAGCCCGTCCTGCGCAGCCACGGCATCGAGGTTTCGGACGCCGTGGCCGGCAAAGCCGCGGGCATTATGAAGGAGCGCGCGACGTTCACGACCGATCTGTGGGACCTCACGTCGTTCTTCTTCGAGGCTCCCCGGGAGTATGAGGAAAAGCAGGTGCGCAAGTACTGGAAGGGGCAGAATCCCGCCATTCTGCGGGAGTTGCGTGACGTGCTGGCGGGAATCGACGACTTCTCGCTGGAGAACACCGAACGCATCGTCCACGCCTGGATCGAGGAGAAGGGCTACGGCATGGGCCAGGTGATGAACACCCTGCGGCTGGCCCTCGTGGGCGCCGGAAAAGGCCCGGGCATGTACGACGTAACGTCGTTCATCGGTAAAGAGGAGTGTCTGAAGCGTATCGACAATCTGCTGACCAATCTAAAACCCGCAATAGAGTAAAGTCGCCCTTTTCAAAGGGAGATTCAGAGGGATTTTCAACATGAGCCCCGGCGTTAAAAACGCCGTAATATAAGTTCGATGGGGGTTCATAGACAAAATCGCTCCGATCTAAAAACAACCTAACCCCGTCGAACTTATATTAAACTATGGTACAAATCGAACAACACGTCTGGGGCATGACCCCGGAGGGCGAGGCAATCATTCGCTACACGCTGCGCAACGACTCGGGAGCCGAAGTGCAGCTCACGAACTACGGCGCGGCGATCGTCTCGGTGAAGATGCCCGACCGCGAGGGCCGCATGGCCGACGTGGTGCTGGGATACAAACACCCCGAAGGCTACTTCTTCGACGGAGCCGCCTCGGGAAAGAGCGTGGGACGCTGCGCCAACCGCATCGCCTTCGGGCAGATGACCGTCGAGGGCAAGGAGTACCGGCTGGAGGTCAACAACAGCGTGAACCACCTGCACGGCGGAACGAAGAACTTCGCCAACCGCATCTGGGAGAGCCGCGTGGAGACCAACCGCGTGGTGATGTCGCTCGTCTCGGAGGACGGCGACCAGGGCTATCCCGGCGAGCTGTGCGTCGAGGCCGTATTCGATTTCGACGACGACAACGCGCTGGAGATCACCTACCTCGCACGGACCGACAAGACGACCGTGGTGAACCTCACCAACCATGTCTATTTCAACCTCGCGGGCGAAGGCAGCGGGTCGGTGCTCGACCACGAACTGCGCCTGAACAGCTCGAAGATTCTGGAAATGAACGAACGCCAGATCCCCACGGGCAAGCTCCTGGACGCAGCCGGAACCCCGCAGGATTTTCGGGAATTCCGCTCTTTCCGCCCCGGCATCTCGTCGGAGTTCAACCACATCCGCGACTTCAAGGGCTATGACCATCCCTTCGTCGTCGACGGCTGGAAGCCCAACATCCTGGGCGAGGTCGGCACCCTGCGCGAACCCCGGTCGGGCCGTTCGGTGACGGTGCTCTCGTCGCAGCCCAGCGTGATGATCTACACGGGCAACTGGCTCGCGGGCGGATGCCCCGAAACCAAGACCGGCGGACGTTACGACGACTACGACGGCGTGG
>ERZ836358.1810-NODE-1810-length-18903-cov-3.827833_pt1 | contig 18903 bp, 6 predicted proteins | sample MGYA00519942_ERZ836358 | MGnify/ENA primary metagenome ERZ836358 (study PRJEB31850, sample SAMEA3708798) | human gut metagenome | biome: human gut; feature: human-associated habitat; material: faeces | place: China | collected 2014 ...
CAAGTCTGCCGTCGCCATTTCCGCTGGGCGACGGGCTGGGCATCGACCCCTACGGATTTCACGCTGCAAAATCCTGCAAGTCTGATTTTTCACACTATAATCAAAAAGAAATAACCGCCCCAAAGCTGCCACCTTGAGCGGTTATTTCGAATAACTCAAACTTGGGAGCAGACCGTCTACTGGTATGCTCTTTCTACTTCTATGATACGCCGGAACGATCTGTTTGTCAAGGGCTTTTGTGAAAAGGTTTTGCATCATGTGGGCGAACACTGCCCGTCTCTGTGGTAAATTTGACAATTTTTGCAGAGTGTGGTATACTGGTTTTTGAGGGCATACCAATAACGGTAGGCGGTCTATTCCAGCTCCCGGAAGGGAGTGAGTAGTATGGAATACGTAACTTGGTCAGATTTGATTCAGTACAGTATCCTGATCGTTGCTATTATAGCATTGATGCACGATATTTTCCATAACAACGACAACAAACGGAAATAACCGCCCCGACTGCTAAACCTGGGCGGTTATTCAAAAACGCTATAAGGGAGCAGACCGTCTACTGGTATGCTCTTTCTATTTCTATTATACGCCGGAATGCCCCGTTTGTCAAGGGCTTTTTTGTTGTTTGACAAATTGTGTGGTGTCCGGCGTTTCGATCGTGTAAATCTTTCCCTGTGCAATGTGATTGGAAACCCACGGGCGAACGATGTTCGCCCCTACGGGTTTGTTTGCAATGTGTTTTTATTGCAGGAACTTTTCAAAGATGCAGTGCCCTAAACGCACTACCCACCCCAAAACCAAAAAGCACGCAACCTCGGAAACTTCCCGAAACTGCGTGCAAATTCTTGGAGCTGTTAACCAGATTCGAACTGGTGACCTCTTCCTTACCAAGGAAGTGCTCTACCAACTGAGCTATAACAGCATTTGATTTTGTTTGTTTTTGTCGTTTTGGGCGACTCAACGTATATTATTATAGCACAGATATGGGGACTTGTCAACGCTTTTTTTGACTTCCGAAAAAAGAAAAATCATGCGGATTGAAACTTTACTTTCTTTCTCGAATCATTGCAAAACAGCATAAAGTCAGAACTATAATATATCAAAAACAAATCCGGCATTTTCTCCTTATGCCGCAAAAAAACGCCGCCGGGCGGTGATGCCCGATGGCGTTTCCTGGTTTATCCGATTCATTCGCAGGTGACAATATATCCGCTGATGTTGTCGCCGGATGCGGTATAGGTCTTGCCGGGGATGGTCACATCCACATCGTTTGTGCCGCCGATGCCCACATAGAATACCTTATACTGCTTTCCGTCCGCTGTGATCTCCAGCGGATTTGCCGGGGTGTAGCTGTGGATCTTGTCCACATACTCTTCCAGGCACAGCTTGTGTTCTGTCATGTAAACAGCGTGGGGAACGCCCACATAGCGGAAGGTATAGCTGCGGCTGTCCTCGCCGGTCTTTTCTTCCTTGCCGTCCGGATAGCGCACCACAAAGCCGTACTCTGCGGCGTGTTCAGCGATCCAGCTGTACTGCGGATATTTCTCCGCATTATAATAGTCCGAAGTGCCGTCTCCGAAGTTGATCTTCAGATTAAAGCTTCTGCCGCTGTGATAGTCGGATGTGCCGCCTTTGAAGTCGGTGCTGCCGTCTGCATACCGTGCATCCTGGTCTGCCTTGTCCCGATAGCCGCTGAATACCTGCATTCCGCTCAGTCCGGTCTCCTTTTCAAATGCCGCCATCATCTCGTTCAGATGCTGGATCGTCTCAGCGTCCAGCTGGACTTCCATATCGCTGACGCTGTAGGAACTGTTCCGGTTCTCATAGACACTTTTGAGTTTCGGGTCGCCAGTGGGGAAATCGTAGGAGTGATCTTTGTTAATAAGGATCAGATCGCCCTTGTTCACGCCCTTGGCAGCCAGTGTGATCTGCTTGCCGTCGGTCAGACTGCTTTCCTCTGCCTGCGTTGTCTTTGTGGTGTCCGTAGCCACATCCGGTGCGTCGGTCTGGGTATCCTTTTCGCTGTTTTCAACCTTTTCGGCAGAAGTAGTCGCTGTTGCCACCGGTGTGCTGCCGGACTCCTCCGGGGACTTCCGGCGCTGGCAGCTGTGGAAACACAGTGCGCCGATCAGCAGGACGATCAGCAGAAACGGTACGCCCACCGCAGCGATGCGGTCCAGCCGGAGCTTGCGTTTTCTGGCGTGGCTGCCTCCTTTTCTGGCTGCTTTTTTATCCACATCCGGTTTCGGGGATGGTTCTTTTGCATGACTGATCGGTTTTTTCGGTTCGCTCATGACAGATGTTCCTTTCTTTGCAGAATTGCCGCATCAGCGCCTGCTGTGCATTTTCTGCGCACAATAAGCCGGCGGTCTGTCCAAATCCGAAATCCATTCCGGAGCGGATGCGGCAGTGCTTTCATTATACCATATTCCCCGAAGATTTTCAAGTCAAATTTTGTCGTATCCGGAAAAGCGGTTTCCCGGCGCAGCGCAGGGGCGTGCCTTTCAGACACTCCGGCGGGAGAGCCGCAGCAGGGGAGTCGTTTTTTGCATCCGCATTTTCACTTGACAAAACCAGGAAAGCGTGGTATACTTAGTTGTACGTTCTTTCCCACAGATATTTTGCGGATGTGGTGAAATTGGCAGACACGATAGATTTAGGTTCTATTGCTCCGGCGTGCAGGTTCAAGTCCTGTCATCCGCACCAGAACAAAACGCTCAGAAATGACGCAGCTGCGTTGTTTCTGAGCGTTTCTTTTTTTGTGCCGGGGGCTGTCCTTTATTTGTCCTTTATGCAGGCAGTTTGTCCGGATTTGTTGAAATTAAGCAGAAAAAACGGAAAATTTTTTCTATAAAGCGTTCTGAATTAGGCGGCAAAGTATTGCTGTTTTATACCGAGTTTTTCACATTCTTCATCTTGTCTTATATTTATGGAGCATATCCATAGCATACTGAGAGGACTCTTAAAAACCTAGTATTTCTCCTTTGTGTAATTCATTGTATATTCAAAGTATGATACTTCAGTTGTGCAGTCTTATGCAGTTAATTTATTTATAGTATATAACACATTATTTTAGTTTTACATTTGCTTTGAGCAGATTGCATAAATTTTAAGGTGACGATTCTACATAAGCTGTTAGAAAATGTAAATATATGTATTGACATTTCTAGGACAATGTGGTATACTTAATTTGACAAATAAAGTTGGAATTATATTGGACTTTTGTATAAAGTGCATAAAATTAAAACTGTAATCGTTAGCTTGTTTATACTATTTGAATTAAAATAATGTGAGAGGAATGATTAAAATGATAGTGTACAAAATAGCTGCAATTCCAGATATCACTCTAAGCAAATATCAGGCCTATGCAGAATCAGGCGTTGAGGGCATGATAAAAACACAACTGCAATTCATTCGAATGGTGCATAGAATTATTGCGTTGGACCGTATTCATGTACACTATATTTTTGATTATGATCCAGAAAAAAGTTTAGGCAATCGTTTGAGCATTTATATTGCGTTTTCAAAAGAAAATGGCTCTTTACGAAATGTTGGGGTAGTAAAATCCATCTGTAAACAGAAGCAAACGGCTGCGTATCAATGCAGCAACCACGGCATCTCAGCCACCGGAGGGTTTACTTCCCACGGCTATTCCTGTCGGAACAGAGTATCTTTTGTCAATTGATCTGCGTATGTATCCTATGCAGTCGATCTGATCATCGACTTTGCGGTCTGTCATTCTCGCTCTCTACCTGATTGGAATTGAATAGTAGGTGTGTCATGGCGTGCTTTCCGCTGCATCACAACCCGATACTTCGGGAATGCGGTGGTGATTTGCATCACGTTATCCTGGACGCAGATCTCTGTATTTGCTCCTGCTGTATTCACTTGTCAAGCTACAGATGGTTTACTACCCAAGATCAAACTATCGTTTGATCTTGAATATATTATACCACAAAAGAACAGACTTGTAAAATCTGCGATTTGACCTTTTTGCAGATTTGACAAACGTTTTATTTTATGGTATAATATATGCTCTTGTTTTTACGGCTGCCCATTTTGGGCAGCTTTTTCTGTTTCTCGCCGTCTGTAAGAGCCAGAAAACATATGCAGGATACGATTTCGGAAACGTCCAAAGTTACGATACCCATAGGCATTTCGCTTTAGCACCTTGATTCGATTGTTGCAGCCCTCTGTGTAACCATTGGTGTAAGGGCAATCGAACGAATGGAGGATTTCCGGCTTCCATTCTTCTATCGTGTCACAGCAAGCGACAAACTCTTTCAATCCGCTGTTTCTGGCAAGGCTTAGCCAAAGGTCTAATGTCTGTTCTGCTGCTTCTCCGGTATCACAGTCCAGCACTTGTAAGAAGTCGTCTTTGATGCGGTGGGCTTTGTGCAGCCGCTCTGACAGCTGAAGCATGGCAGTTACGTGTTCCTGATCTTCTTCTTTCAGATAGTCAAACCGCTTGTTCAGCAGCACTCTGGAACGCTTAAACTGTAACCGCTCCTTGCGGCTGAGTTTTGCTTGCTCTTGTTTCCGGATCGCTTCAAACGCCCAAATGACTTGCCGAATCCAGTGATACTTGTCTACCACTCGCACTGCATTGGAGAACACCTCTGCTGCCGTATCCTGATAGGGCTTCCACATATCGGAAATGAAACGTGTGACCTTTTCTCTTGCTTTTTCTTTCCACTGTAAGAAATACGATTTGACATCCCTTTTGTGCCGGTCTGGTAGAATGTCCAGCACCTTTTTCTTTTCCGGATCTGTAACAATGCACTGATATTTTTCCCGTCCAGTGTTTCCCTTAAACTCATCGATTGCAACAGACTGCTCCAAAACTGGTAATTCATCAAAGCAAACATTTTGATCGAATGTGCGGATCACCGTGGAAACAGATGTACCAACCTCTCTGGCAACACTGGAAAACGAGTATTCATTCTCCAGCTTCCAACAGATCTGATTTGTCAGACGTGCAGTCATTCTGGCATATCTGGGCAACAAGTCATTCTTTTCCGGAAAACGCTTGCAGCAGCTTTTGCATACATACCGACGTTTCCGCAAAATCAGTGTCGTTTCTTTTCCGAGGATCGATACCTCTTTGATTTTTTGCTGCCGATAGTCATGTACTGCATCTGTCAGAACACCGCACTCTGGGCAAGGCTGTTCCTGACGCTCCATCTCAATATGGAGTGTGACAGTATCACGATTGGATTCGACTTTTGTCAGATGCAATCCGTCAATATCAAATAGTTGTGCAGCAAAATCAGTAGGCATAGCAGATTCTCTTTTCCGGTTTCACGATATTTTCTTTCCGATTATACCAGAAACATTCCGGCTTGTAAAATCTGCAAACTTGTGCCATCGCAGATTTTACAAGTCACTGATTCTGTGCTATACTGACTTTGTCTGTGCAGAATCGACTTGATACAAAAAGAGATGCCGTCATTTGACAGCATCTCTTACAATATGGTATAATAGAACAGTCGGCTTCTTCCGTCAGGAAGGAGGTGAACGTATTTGCTGTATTACATGATTTCGCTTTTCACTTCTGTTATGGTAGACATTATCCTGTATAAGGTCTACAAATGGCTAGACAGGAAGTAAGCCCGACAAATAGCCTAACACATTGCCTGATTCCACTTGGATAAGGCGAAAGCCCTCAGAGCTGCAACTCTGGGGGCTTTCTTTTTGCGTGAACGCATTGCCTTTACATGATTTCTTTTCGTTTCTATTATAGCACAGCATCACAAGAATGTCAACTGTTTTTTCTCATGCTGCACAGCGTATTATTTCCCCTTGTTGTCTTCATACCACGTCAAAAAATCCCCAAAGATCTCTTTTTCAGCGGCTTCTCTGGCATCTATGGCATCTTGAATGTGATCGAACCGTCCCAGGTTATACCGTTTTCCCTGAAAACGAATGTTCGCCATCCATTTGCCACGGGATTTGTCCCAACAAACACCGATATGTCCGGATTTATTGGTCTTTGGCGGCTGTTTGTCCAATTGTATCTGCGGTAAATGTGTACCTTCCACAAAATATTTTTTCCGACTGGGGGATCTTCTTTTTTCCGTGCAGCTACAGCATGACGTAGTACCACCATGCATTAAGCCGCCATAACTGCGGGTACATTTTTCGCCGCAATCACATAGACATTCATAGTGATCCTTATCGATCCTACGCAGCACTGTTAATGCTCCAAATCGTTTTCCGACAATACCCAGACCTCTGGCACATCCGCAAGAGGTAACATGACCTTTTTTTAGATTGCCTGCCGCCGCTTCGGTCATACGACCACAATCACAAAGACAGATCCAGCGGCTCTTTCCAATGTGTTTTTTTGCCGTTAGATGCCCAAACCGCTGTCCGGTCAGATCGTTCATACCACATTTCTCCTTTCTTTTTGCACGCCCGATTTGATATTCCGGCACAGATAGCACATCCGGATTTTCGTTATAGACTAACGCAGTCTTTCGATTTTCTTTCCTGTTCCGCAGCATTTTGTTCCGGTGCATCAGAACCTTCGCTGACGATCTCGTCCTTGTCCTGGAACTGTAATGCAGCATTCAGTTCTGCCAAACGGCTGGATTTTGCCTGATATTCTGCTTCTTTTGCAAATGGTTTTTGGATCTCCACTTCTGCCGTGTGCAGCTGTGTTTGAATATCCTCCAGTTGGTGCGTAGCATTCCGAATTCTGTCCTCGATACTACGGAGTACGTTGTCGATTCTGGTGATGTTTCCGGAACTGTCATCACCCAGCTCCAGTCGATGCACACCGCTATGTTCCAACGTCATGGTGTAACCCTTTTGCAGCGGCTCAAACCGTGCAAACATAGTAAACCCACAGTATTCGCCGATCTCCGCCTTGGAATTGTCCGGCTTGACAAAGCTGCGGATCGCCTGCATCAGTGCAGCAGCTGCTTTTTTCCGCTCTGTGTATACCACGCCACGAACGCACATAGGCGAGAATCCGTCCACATTTGGTGTGTAATGCTCTGTATAGTGCTTCATGTCGTCGGTGTAGTGCTGAATGAATTGCTCCTTTTGCTGAATTTGCTTGGGATATTCATTCCGCACCATGTCTTCCATTCGATACCGCTGATTTCTCCAGCTGTTTCGGGAAGCTTTCAGCTTGGAAACCTCAATGTCCAGTTCCATCTGCTCTTTTAGCCGAGGATCTCCGGTGCAGACTGCCTTGACCTCAGCATAGGACAATGCACGATCGTCCACGTCCTCTACATCTCGGTTCGGCGATTTGGATGTCATGATCTGACCGGTGATCTTTTGTTTCCGCTCGATCGTCTGCCAACTATAAGCATCAAAGGTGTCCTCTGTGACATAGCGATAGATGTGGACTTCTTTGTTTTGGTTGCCCTGTCGGATGATCCGCCCCTCCCGCTGCTCGATGTCGCTTGGACGCCAGGGTACGTCTATATGATGTAATGCGATCAGACGTTCCTGTACATTTGTGCCTGCACCCATCTTTTCCGTAGAGCCGAGCAGCACACGCACTTTTCCTTTTCGTACCTTTTCAAAGAGGGCTTCTTTCTGCTTGTTGGTGCTTGCTTCGTGGATATATGCGATTTCTTCCGCTGGGATACCCATGTCGATCAGATGGTTTTTGATGCTGTCATAGATGTTGGTAAATTCTTTGCTGCTCTTGGATTTGTCCGGTGTGGACAGATCTGAAAAGATCAGCTGTGCAGACCGTTGCTCACTGGTTTCCTGCCAGATGCGGTATACATTTTTGGCACAAGCCATCGCTTTGCTGTGTTTCGATTCCGGCAAGTTATGGTTCAGCAGCCGCTGATCCAGAGCCAGACTTCTGCCGTCGTTGGTAATGGACAGCATATTGTCTACAGAACTGTCCACACCGCCGCCGTGAACTCTGTCCGCACGTTCCATAAAGGATTGCATAAACTGCTTCTGAATCTCCGAAGAGGGCAGCACTTCGGTGTGAAAAACGGCTTTTGGTACGTCCAGATTTAGCATATCTGCGGTCTGAATGTCTGCGATCTCCCGGAATAAGTTGGTCAGTTCCGGCAAGTTGTGAAATTTGGAAAATCTGGTCTTGACACGGTATCTGCCGCCCTCCGGAGCGACTTCACCGGCAGTGACCGCTTCCAGGAAGTTACCAGCCCAGCAGTCAAAGTGGATCATACCCATTTCGGTCAAGGTGTCGTGCTGGAGATATTTCTGAAAAGTGTAAGCTTCTGCAATGCTGTTGGAGATTGGTGTGCCGGTAGCAAAGGTGCAGCCTTTTCCGTGGGTGATCTCGTCCAGATACTGTACTTTCATGTACAGATCAGATGCCCGAACAGAACCACTGGAAATGCCCACATTCTGCATTTTTGTGAAGATTTCCAGATTCTTGAACATATGGGCTTCGTCCAGAAACAGATGATCTATGCCCAGTTCCTCAAAGTATACTGTGTCGTCATCTCGCTTTTTGTCCTGTAAAGCTTCTAGCTTCTTCTTGATCTTTTTCCGGGATGCCTCCATTTGCTTGACTGTGAAACTGCGTCCATTTCCGGAGTGATTCAGTTCTTCGATCCCTCTGGTGATCTCATCTTCCTGCTGCCAGAGCAACGCCCGTTCCCGTTCCGGCGATACAGGGATCATGGTAAACTGGCTGTGTCCCATGATAATGGCATCATAATCGCCCAGCATTGCCTTGGTGAAGAACTCTTTTCGCTTGTCTTGCTCAAAAGTCGCCTGTGTCGCCACAAGGATATTGGCAGAGGGATAGAGTTTGATGTAATCCAATGCAAACTGCTCTGTCAGGTGATTGGGAACAACCACCAGACTTTTCCGGCAAAGTCCCAGCCGTTTCAGTTCCTGTGCCGCAGCGATCATCTCAAAGGTCTTCCCAGCCCCGACCGCATGAGCCAACAGCGTGTTTTTGCCAAACAAGATTCTGGCAACCGCATTTTTCTGATGCGGTCGCAGGGTAATATCCGGATTCATGCCTGGCAGCTGTAAAATGCTGCCGTCATATTCCCGTGGGCGAATGCAGTTGAGGGTCTGATTGTAGATCTGACAGAGCGTTTCCCGACGGTCTGGATCTTCCCAGATCCATTCAGAGAAGCGTTCCTTGATGGCATCTGCCTTGATCTGTGCCGCTTCGGTTTGTTCTTTGTTGACTACCCGCCGTTTTTTTCCGTCGGGATCTTCGTAGTAGTCTACCACTTCCACACGGCGGGAATTCAGCAGAGTATCCAGCAGTACCAGTGCGTTCATACGTTTTGTGCCGTAGATCTCATTGATGGAGATATTGGCTTTTTCTGTACTACGTCCGCCGACACGATAAGATCCGGAAAAAGAGTCAAATTCCACGTGAAATTCCCGATTCCAGAACGAGATCTCAAAGGTTTCCTTGGCGAATTTCTCGTAATACTCTGTTGGAATCCATGTGGTTCCCAGTCGGACAAAGATGTCTGCGGCTTCCAGCCACTGGGGCTGCACCGCCTGTAACCGTTCTACGTTCAGGGCGTATCTGGCATCGGTTCTGGCGGCATCTTCTGCAATGGTCAGCTTTTTCCGTACATTTCCGGAGAGATACTCATCTGCCGGCAAGTACGCATGGGAATCCGGATCCGCAGCATCATAGGACGGGTTGCGGAAAATCAGTCCCTGCAATTCCATGTACAATTCTTCTTCTGTTTTTCCGGTCAGATTCTGCATATATGCCATGTCCACGCAGGCGTTTTCATTCATGCTGTAGGTCAGAGCATCCTGTGCAGTGTCTGCACTGGTGATCTGATACTTCTGGCGAATCGTCCGTTTCGTGAACAGATCGGTTTTTTCTACAAATTTGCCTTTTTCATCTACTTTTTCCAGTGCAGACAGCAGCGTGTAACCGGTATCTACTTCCAGAATCCTGCGGTTTTTCTTTTCTGTCAATCTGTCGTACTGCTGCACAAACTGGTCGTAATACTGTTCCATTTCCTGCTGCTTGCTGCGGACTTCCGTATCTTCCGCACCGTTCAGCTGCAAAGTTACCAGATCCCGCAGACAATCCCGAATCGGCAGTGCAGCACGAATTCTGGCTTCTGCATCTGTTGTGCTTTTTTGTTCTGCCTTGGTGAGATTGGTCAGTTCCGGCGAAAACGGCAGCATGATGCCGTCTTTTTTGTAATACAGCTTGTCATCCACAACAGCGTAGGAATAGTTTCGCACGTTTTCCGCAGAAACAAAGGGCATCTCCACCGTTTCTGTCACAGGGACAGGCACAGGCGGTACTGGCAGCTGGTTCACGGCTCGTTCCAGTTCCATGCTCAGCGGATTCCGCAGTGTGTCTGCACAAGTGGTTTCCATGCCAAATCTGCCGCTGGTCATCTGCATTTCTCCCAGAATCATTTCTGGGTGATCGGCAAAATATGCGTTGATGCGGATTCCGTTGGCATCTGGTTTCAGCTGTACCCATTCCGGCAGTTCTGTCATCGGTTCTGTGCGTTTCCGCAAAAACAAAATATCCGAGGTGACTTCCGTGCCGGCAGCATACTTAAAAGTGGTGTTTGGCAGCCGAATCGCTCCCAATAATTCTGCACGTTCCGCCAGATACTGCCGGACAGATGCGTTTTCCTTGTCCATTGTGCCTTTAGAGGTGATCAGTGCAACGATACCGCCGGGGCAAACCTTGTCCAGCGTTTTGGCAAAGAAATAGTCGTGGATCAGAAAATGATGGCTGTCATATGCAGCATCGTAGACAGAAAAATCGCCGAAGGGAACATTTCCCACGGCGGCAACGAAAGCGTTGTCCTGAAAATGGGTCTTTTCAAAACCGCTGATCTGAATTGCAGACTGAGGGTACAGCTTCTGTGCGATCCTGCCGGAGATGCTGTCCAGTTCTACGCCGGAAAAATGACAATTTTGCATACTCTCCGGACAAAGTCCCAGAAATGTCCCGATGCCGCAGGACGGTTCCAGAATCTCGCCGGAAGTGATGCCGATCCGTTCCAATTCCTGATATACTGCACGAATCACAGCAGGCGGCGTATAGAAAGCCGTCAGGGTAGATTCTCTCGCAGCTGCATATTCTTCCGGGGACAGCAGTTTCTTTACCTCATCATAGTAACTGGAGGTGGTTTCAAAGACTTGTTTCAGACCGCCCCAGCCCACATATTCTGCCAGTATCTCTTGTTCTGCTTCTGTTGCCGGTCGCTGTTCTGTTTCCAGTTCCTGCAATGTGCGGATCGCAAGCAGATTGGCTTCGATTCGTTCTTTGGGCAGTCCAATACCCAGTGTATCTGAGGTGATGCGGTAATTCTGCGGCAGTTCGGCATTGTTTTCCGGCTGTTCTTCGGAAAAAACAGGTTCTTCTGCCTGTTCCACAACTTCTGCCTTTTCAAATAAAGTGGTATCCAGCAATTTCTCATAGGAGATGTTTTCCGTAACCACAAAGCTGCCGCTTGTTCTGGAAACGGTGCAATCGTTTGTGATCCACGGCAATGCTCCGGTCAGACCGACCACTTCGCAGATCTCTCCAGTAGTCAGATTGCGGAACCGGTCGCCAATGGCAACGCCTCTTTTCGTTGTCACTTCCAGTTCTTTTTCCAGTGCAGCTGTTTCTTCTGCCAAAGCTTCCGGCTCGTATTTCCGGAGAGCGGCTTTCGCATCTTCCAGAGAAGCCTGTGTGTTGTACACCGGATCAAAATGTTCGATGGTGTCCTTGGCATCACGAATGTGCCGCTGGATGTCCTTTGAAGTAATATATGTGCCGGCATCCAGCAAGGCTGCGGTTTCTTTTGCAACTTCGTTCCACTTATAGCTGTATTTTTCATGGGTTTCGAGTTCGATCTCTATACCGGACGCATCATGATTAGCCATGTAGATCGGTGCGATTCCGCTGTGACCGCCGACACCGTATTCATCTTTCAAGAATACGGCAAATTCCTTTTGGCTTGGCTGGTGATCGGCATAATATTCGGAAACACGGAATTTCCCGCCGACAAAGCCCGTTCCTCGCATGAGTTCCAACTGCAATGCTGCTTCTCTGGAAAGCGGCTCGGTGTGGACGGATTCCTTTTCATCGTCTGACAAGGTGATCAAATCATTAAAATCCAGAACCGACAGCACATTCCGGTTCATTTCTTCCAGAGATTCATACTGCTCTGTCCGGACAATGGAATTTCCATAGGAATACAGCATCCGGAATTGCTCCAGATCTGCCGTCACCTGAATTTCCATATCAGTATCTTCATCTGTGGTGTAGGCGATGAAGATGTTGGAAAGGTCTGAGAGATCTGCTTCGGAACTGTACTCGTCTATACAAAAGTCGTTGATGTAATTGATTGCCTTGTCGAGTTCCGGATCCCTGCTTTTCTCTGTAAGCATTCCCGGCTCTACAAAGTGAAACTGCATCAGCAAGCTGCCATCTTCCAGATAGGCAGTCAGTTCATTTTCATCAAAATTCCAGTTCTTCGCCTTGCCAAAGTCCATGTGAATGTTTTTGCCGTATGGCTCTCCGGTTTCGTCAAGCTTACGAGAAGTAAAATCAACGGTAGAAACACCGGTAATGATTCTTTTTTCTCCGACGTATTCCGGACGGGTGTGGTCAGTAATCTCAAATTCCATGCCAGCTTTGACAGTTCTTTTGAGTTGAGCCAGATTCTTGACAACGGGGATCTCGATTTTCTCTGTCGGGCTTGTGATCTCTCGCAGCTGATCTTCCACACGCTCACGGATCACAGAATCCTCTATGCCGAGGATCTCGTAGATCTCTGTGGATTTTCTTCCGTACAAATCGGAAAAAGCAACATCTGCTACAATATCTTTTCCGAGGTCGTCTGTGGGAAATGTATGGAGATACCACTCCCGCACATTACTTTGCAGTTCTGCTTTCTGTGGTGCACGGTAGAGGATCTCAAATCCCTTTGTCAGCATATCCTGCTGCCAGCCGTCATAGACCAGTTCGTCAGATTGCCCCAAAATCACGCCGCCAAAATCCGGTGCATCCAGATCTTTCATGGTGATGTGCCGGTCATCAATCTCCTCGATCTCACGGCGTTTTCCGTCATAACGGATCACATCGCCGACTTCCAGACCAAGCGGTGATGCTGCCGGTTTTTCCGCTGCGATTTCCTGCAAGGTTTCCGCTGTCCGGATCGGATTTTTTGCCTTGAATTCCTCCAGAATCTGTGTTTCCTCCGGTGTTAACTGGGCGTGGGCTTCCAGAAACGGCACAAGTACATCCAGTGTTTCTCTGGCAGTTTCCTGATGCTCTGCATCATTGTAGGGAAACCGTTGGGCATCCAGAACACCCTGATTGAAGTCCCGAATGTGGTCGATCAGACTGCCGCCGCCTGTGCCTTTTCCGTCGCCAATGTCGAATCTGCCCTCATAGTGGAATTCTTCGCCGTCCAGTGTACCGGAAATCGTGAAGTTTGTTTTCTTATACCAACCGGCATGAAGCTTCGGATTACTGCGTTCTGTATGCTGCTTTTCGTCCAAAAATTCCAGTACCGCATTGGTCAGGGCAAAGCTGGCATCTGGATTGGCTTCGATAAAGTCCGAAAACAGGCTGCTCTCTGTAAACCATTCCTTGTTCCATACCATGGTCACAGAATCGGACACCGTTTCTTTTTCCGGCAAAACCTTGTAATTATACTTCATATCTGCAATGGAAGCAAAAGCTTTTTCCGTTTGCTCCTCATCTTCCAGAATGGCATAGAGAGCCTTTTTCATGCGGTTTTCCTTAACGGGATCGCCCTGCCAGTCTGCCATTTTTGCATCATCAAAAGCCTGTATCAAATGTTCTGCCGCCGCATCAGATGTCAGTGTAGGAAGTCTGTGCCGCAAATCGTCTATGGTACGTCCCTGTACAATATCCTGATACTCGCTTTCAGCAAGAGAAAGAATGGCATCTCCCACGGATTCATAGGAAATCGTTTTCCGTGCATTGCCATAGACCGCAGTCAATTCCGTTTCGCCAAATGTCGCAGAAAACGGCTTGTCGTTTTGCCGTTCAAATCCTCGCTGTATGCCAAGCAGAGCGACTGCCAGTTCCTTTCGTATATCTTCGCCTTGCTGCATTCGTCTGGCAAGAGCGTAGAGTTCCGGCTCAGTCAGACCGTTGCCGTAGATGCTTTTTTCACTGGGAGGAAATTTGTCCAGATAGCCATCCTCAAAAAAGACATAGCCGAGGCTCTCGATCTCATCCCAGGCAAGCGGAGCCTTTGCCAGATTCGCTGCCAGATCCTCCTGCAAAAATGCCTTTTCCTCATCGGTCAGAGGGATCTCCTGCTGTGGCTTCTGCTGGTCAATGGCGTTTTGCAGGGCTTCGGAAAAACGATTGAGCCTGCCGGCAAATATCCGTTTGCTTAGCAGCTGCACACTGCCGTATATGCGGCGGAAATTGTGAGAGCGTTCAAAGGCTGCGGAGATCAGATCGGAATCCAGCTGCTCCAAAATCGCAAATTTCTCCAAATGTCGGAAAAACTTCTGTTGAGATGCGGTCAAATTGAATTGGGACTGCACCTGTGCAAATGCTGTCTGGATCATGTGTTTATGGTCCAGAAACGCATCTGCTTCCGGCAAATACGTTTCGATCGTGCCACTTTCCTCTGCACGAATGGGATTGACATCTACTGGAATTCCCTGATATTGCAGCGGTTCCTCGCTGTCGTGGAACAGGGCAAACAGTTCATCTTCCCGAAAATCTCCCTCGTATTCCACCAGAATATCCAGATCAGATCCTTCGTGATCATAGCCTTTGCTCCGGCTGCCGTATACCACAATGTTTTTCAGAGTAACTGGTATCTCATATTCCCGGCAGATCAATTCCAGATCTGCTCGGATTGCTTCTGCAATTTCTGTCAAACTGTCGTTTTCTGATGCAGCGGGGATTTCCTGCATTGCTGCAATGCTCTGATACAGTTCCAGATCAAACTGTGATACGGTGATATTGCTGCTTTCCCGAATCTCCGCTGCAATACGCTCCATGCCGTCAGATACCGCATCATATTCCGGCAGCAGATCTCCCTTGATGAAGACAGAAGCATGGAAATCCCGCCACATAAATTCTGCGGTTTCCGCAGAGATTTCCACCAGCTGCTGCTGTTTTTCCATGCACTGTGTCATGATGGTGATTGCATCGCCGCTTTGCAGCTGATCCATTCCAATGTCACGACCTATTTTGATAAAATAGATGTTGTGTTCCAGCATAAAATCTGTACTGAGAATGCAAGACGGTGCAGCAATCACATATGCTTTTGACTGCTGCTGAATCTGGGATAAGCTGTCCCGTGTCAATTGGTTCGGATAGGTGTAATAGGCGGTCGTTCCAACTATGCCCAACAGATTCATTTCCGGAACCGGCTCGGAAAACAGGGACAACTGCCGTGTGTTTTCCGAAACTGTTTCGGCTTTTGCTTCTTTTTCCGAAACAGAATTGACAATATTGGTACTTTGGTGTATAATAATGTCAGAGTCAAAGCGTTCCAGGCATTGGGGCAAAGGTAGCCCCAACACCCTGAAAAGTTCTTGGCTCTTTTCTTTATTCCAGTAGAGGAGTGCGTCTGCTTCTGTGACACGCTCCAGATACTGGGCAAAATTTACTCTGCCGTAGATGCTGGTGATAAAATTGGTGGGGACTTTTTCCAGGTCGTATGTGCCTGTACCATTTGCCCGCAGACTGACAATGAGCGGCATATTTTCCTGATCTGCTGCCAGCAGTGCAATGAGCATATTTTCCGGATTGTGGGGCGAAATGGAATCAAACAGCATGACCGGTTCCTGGATCAGTTCCGGCAGCTGCTTGATCTGTTCCACCGCCAGACCGTGCCAGTGGCTGTTTTTGCCCTTGGGGTGGACAGCATCACGCAGATGCTTCTGTGTATAGAGCATGGGCAGCGGCTGGCAGCCGGCTTGGATCAGGATCTCTGGTGTATCACACACTTTCAGTGCATTGTACTGGGACAATTCTCCGGCAAGTGCCTGATCGACTTCTAATGCAAAAGCGGAAACAGATGTGACTTCTGTTTCCGCTTCTTTGGTTTCTTCTGTGATTTCCTCATTTAATAGTGCAGCAGTTCCGGCAGTTTCCGGAAGTCCTCCGGTGTCTTGCAGTGATTGATGATGTCCAGTTCCGGCGGGATCCGGTACACGATCTGCTGCAATACCTGTTCCTCTGCTTTCCGGCTGGCTTTCTCGCTCTGCTCCGAGAACGTCCCCGTTTTCTGTTCGATCATGTACTTGGTGTACAGTTCCCGGTATTCTACCTCTGCTCTCAGATTGATCTCGTGATGCAGAACCAGATAGTAGTCGTTCTTTAGAGAGAATATCAGTTGTTCTGGATGATTCTGTTGCATCCATTCCCACCAGATTTTCCCGTATCTCCCCAGATTTTCCTGAAATCCGATCCGCATCCAATCGATGTCTATCAAAAGACTGTCCTCGTTCATGATCAGATCCAACATATCCTCGTTGGCTTCTCGTTTCAACATTTTTTTGAAGTCGTTCAGTTGTTCGTAGTTCATTTTGCACCTCCGTCTGAATCGTATTTTCTTTGATAGCTTCTTTCATTTCACTGAGAGCATATCGATATGTGAAATTGACAATTCGGCAAAACCGAATCAGATTCTGATTTTCTCGGAAAAAGTCCATAGCATCCAGATTTGGTTCTGGAATTTCCCATGTGACATCACGATTTCGCTGCATTCGGAGAGCGGTCACATAGCCGGCTGCTTCCCGAAGCGAGGTCAAATATTGCTCCTGTTGAGTCGCATTCAGCCGCATGGCGTTCATGTGAGAGCGAATTTCCGTTTGTATTCTGGGAGTTTGCAGATAATGCTCCACCAAACCGATGCACAATTCCGCAGCTGTGGCATAGCTTGCTTGATGTGCTGTTCCGATCAATTTGCAGATCTCCGGTGTTTCTGCGGCAGTCAGCTGCCATGTGACCGGCGTACTAGAATTATCGGTCTGGGAAACGTCGAACAAAAACAGCAGTGCATTTTGGCTGGGCGTTTCGTCGAATACAGTGATGCCGTGTTCTCCGGATCTGACATACCGTCCGCTGTGATTCCATTGTGTTGCACTGGCGATGTACTGAATGTTGGGGTTCTCCCGATACACCAGTGCTGCGTTGGAAAAGGGCAGTTTGTATAGATTTGCAGAGAACCGCAGAAATTGCAGCATTTCTCCTTTGTCGTGCAATAGGCGATTGGTGATCTCTGTCCAGTTGCTCTGAACTTCTCGCATCGTTGCCATAACTTGCAATCTTCCTTTCTACTATTATATATGAGATTTCCTCATTTTGCAAGAGGAAATCAAAAAAAGCGAAACCACTGCTGTGATCTCGCTCTTTTTCACGATATTTTATTGTTCATTCAAGAGGTAATGATCTCCCGATAGACTGTCCGGTGAGCATCATCACTGACGGTTTCTACCGCTTTTTCCCATTCCGCATAATCTGCAATGTCGTCTGTTGCTTTCTGCACAATGTCGCATCTGCGTTCCACGGCTCTTTCCGCAGTTCCCATGGCATGGGAGATCAGCATATCCCCGGAAAGATAACTAAGGTAAGTTTCCGGTTCGTAGTCCTCCAGATATTCAATCCTTTGCAGGGCATAGCCACCGATCTCATTTTCACTGTCCGGCAGGATCATTGCCGGGCAAGTGGTTTCATCTTCCATGGTCATCATGGGCAGTGCTTCGTGCTGCGGCTCCGCAATGTGGAATTTTTGCTCGAAACTCAGCAGATCATCATATTTCGGGAGAATTTTTCCGTAAAACACGCTGAACACACTGTCCGTCATGCGGTGGATCTTGGTCAACAGAAAAAACAAAACGTCCTCATTGGTGCAGTATGGCTGAAGCTGCAATGTGCCAGCTGGCACATAGGAATTGAACCGGATCTCACAGCGGCTGAGAAGTTCCAGCCATACGGCATTGACCAAAATCTTTTCCAGCCATGCCGTTTCCGCTTCGATCTTTGTATCGCTCTCAAAGGGAATATCGTCTGTGGGCATGATACGGGAACGCATTTCTTCTACAGATACTCTGCCGGTGCATTCTCGGAACTGATCGTACCATTCCTCCGCCCGCATTCCATTCCGCACTTCAGTTTCTGCGGCTTGTTTCAGGGCAAGGGGCAGCGTTTCCGCAGTGATGCTGCCATAAGATTTCCGCAGCATTTCCACTTCCTGCAATTCAAAGTGCGGGTGCAGCCGCCATTTCCGCTGCACAACAACACCTAGTCCCAGCACGTCATTTCTTGCCCAGGTACGTTCCAGTTTCATATAGCTGTTGTCGTGTTTGGTCTGTACCGTCAGCAGCCAGAATGCCTTGCTTTCCGGTTTTGCCTGCCAGTTTTCCTGATGCAGTTCTTCTTCGGTAATGTAGACTGCCGTTTCCGGTGCTTGCTCATAGATCAGCAGCTGATTGACCAGCGACTGCTCTTCGTTTGCACCGGCAGTCAGCAAAAACTGCCGAAAAGCGGAATCGTCGTAAATATTGTCTGCTGTTTTTGGCTGCTGCATGATGCGGTCAATGGCACGCTGTAGGGTTTGACCGACTGTGATCGGATTATCTGAATAAGTCATTGTCTGAGTTCCTTTCTGCACTTATAGTTCCATACCTCGGTTTCTGCGGTGTAAAGCACGTTTTTTTGCTTCTTCTACCTGTCGTGCGTCCACCTGCACACCATCTACACAATGCTCATATACCCACTCTTTCAAGGGCTGCATCTGGTTGGTTTCATAGTATTGTACCAGCATGGTCTTAAATGTACCATCTAATTCTACCGGAATGGAAATAATGCCTTTTCCGTTTTCGATCATAATTTTGTTGGCAGTCAGCGATGCAACACGCTTGTTTCCATCTTGAAAAATCTGACTTCGCATCGTCCAAAGCATCACAGAAATCGCTCTGTCTGTTACATTTTCAATGGTCAGTAATTCC
>ERZ836358.1826-NODE-1826-length-18752-cov-4.430497_pt1 | contig 18752 bp, 12 predicted proteins | sample MGYA00519942_ERZ836358 | MGnify/ENA primary metagenome ERZ836358 (study PRJEB31850, sample SAMEA3708798) | human gut metagenome | biome: human gut; feature: human-associated habitat; material: faeces | place: China | collected 2014 ...
CAGCTGCACGCGGCCATCCGGGCCGGGCGTGGGCGCGGGCTGGCCCTGCAAATCAAAGTTGGCCGGTGCCAGCAGCGGAGAGCGCACCAGCTCATTGAGGACGACGTTAAGGTTTTTGGGGTTGTTTTCGGCTTTCAGCGCGGCAATCGCATCTTTCAGTTTCGGGTTGAACGCCGGTGCTTTGGGTTGATTCTGGTCAGGCATGGTTTTCTCCTCACTTTAATTTTATCGTGTTGATCGCTTCACGCAGGTAGGAGACGCCCACCAGCTTGAGGCCCGGGAACTGGGCCGGATCGATCATTTTTAAGTTGTGCTTGGGTACGATGGCCGTGTCAAAGCCCACACGCTGGGCTTCCCGCAGGCGGTCTCGAGGTGCGTTACGCTGCGCACTTCCCCGCCCAGGCCTACTTCACCGATGGCGATGGTCTTTTCCCCCACCGGCAGGTCCAGCAGGCTGGACGCCATGGCGATGCAGACCGGCAAATCGCAGGCAGTCTCGTCCAGCTTTAGGCCGCCGATGATGTTGACATAGACATCCTGGCTGGAAAAGTTATACCCGGCGCGTTTTTCCAGCACCGCCAGCAGCCACCAGAATCCGCCCACGGCGAAGAACAGAGCGCCGCTGGCGATTTCGTTGCTCAGCGCCGAGGCGCCGATGCGGTTCAGCGAGTTAAACGCGCGCAGCGGTGAACCGAGATGCATCACCGAAGCAAGAAAACCAATGCCCATCAACAGCCAGATAAAAAACATATTGCGCACCAGCCGCCGCCGGGCTTCCCGTTGGTCCCCCAGCGCCAGCCAGCCAAGACCGCTGACGATGGTCGCGCCGACCACGCACTGACCCAGCACCGTAAACAGCACCAGCGGCCATTCATGCCATCCGTTTCCCATCTCACACCTCCTTCGGGTTCGCCAGGTAACCGGTGGTATCGCCACACGGCCGGGCATTGGCGTTAGGTTTGATAACGATACTCGGCCGGGTAAAGTGCGCCGACGGCAGCGGCGCTACCGCGGCCAGCTGGCCGTGCTTAGCGCGCAGTTCGGCAATCGGCCCGAAATCCAACGCCCGCAGCGGGCAGGACTCGACGCAGATCGGCTTTTTCCCCTCGGCGACGCGCTCGTGACAGCCATCGCACTTGGTCATATGGCCTTTGTCGGCGTTATACTGCGGGGCGCCGTACGGGCAGGCCATATGGCAGTAGCGGCAGCCAATGCATACCTCTTCGTTGACCACCACAAAACCGTCTTCGCGCTTATGCATCGCGCCGCTCGGACAGACCTTGGTGCAGGCCGGATCTTCACAGTGGTTACAGGCGATGGAGAGGTAATAGGCAAACACGTTCTGCTGCCAGACGCCGTTGTCCTCCTGCCAGTCGCCGCCGGCATATTCATAGATGCGGCGAAAGCTGACCTCCGGGGTCAGGTTCTTGTAGTCCTTACAGGCCAGTTCGCAGGTTTTGCAACCGGTGCAACGGGCGGAATCAATAAAAAATCCATACTGAGTTGTCATCGGTTACTCCTTACAGCTTCTCAACCTGAACGAGGTTGGTATGCGACGGGTTTCCCTTCGCCAGCGGCGACGGACGCTGGGTGGTCAGCACGTTGATGCTGCCCGCCTGATCCACACGCGAGGCGTCCGGGTTGTACCAGGCCCCTTCCCCCAGCGCGACGACGCCCGGCATCATGCGCGGCGTCACCTTCGCTTCGATATGCACTTCACCCCGATCGTTGAAGATGCGAATACGATCGCCGTTGGCAATGCCGCGCTTGCGGGCATCGATCGGGTTAATCCACATCTCCTGCCGACAGGCGGCCTTCAGCACATCGACGTTGCCGTAGGTCGAGTGGACGCGAGATTTATAGTGGAAGCCGGTGAGCTGTAGCGGGTATTTCGCTGTCAGCGGATCGTTGTAGTTTTCGAAACCCGGGGTGTAGATCGGCAGCGGATCGATAACATCCCCTTCCGGCAGCTCCCAGGTGGCCGCGATTTTCGCCAGATCCTGCGAGTAAATTTCGATCTTGCCCGAAGGCGTGGTCAGCGGATTAGCCTGCGGATCCTCACGGAAGGCTTTGTAGGCCACATGATGACCTTGCGGATCGCGCTGCTTATAGATGCCCTGCTGACGGAAGGTGTCGAAATCCGGCAGGTCGGGAATCGCTTTGCGCGACTGCTCATACAGATAGCGCATCCAGCCTTCCTGGGTACGGCCCTCGGTAAACTGCTCTTCGACGCCCAGACGCTTTGCCAGTTCGCTGGTCATCTCATAGATGGTTTTGCATTCAAAGCGCGGCTTGATGGCCTGATCGGCAAAGATAACGTAGGACATGTTGCCGCAGGAGGCATCCAGCGCGAAATCCATCTGCTCGGAGGCGGTACAGTCCGGCAGCAGAATATCAGCGTATTTCGCCGAGGAGGTCATATGGCAGTCAATGACCACAATCATCTCGCATTTCTTGTCGTCCTGCAGGATTTCGTGGGTCCGGTTGATCTCAGAATGCTGGTTAATCAGACAGTTGCCCGCATAGTTCCAGATCATTTTGATCGGCACGTCGAGCTTATCTTTACCGCGTACGCCGTCGCGCAGAGCGGTCATTTCCGGGCCGCGCTCAATCGCATCGGTCCACATAAACATCGAGATACTGGTCTCAACCGGATTCTCCAGCGTCGGCATACGCTCAAAAGGCAGACTATACGAGCCCTCGCGCGCCCCGCTATTGCCGCCGTTGATCCCGACGTTACCCGTCAGAATGGCGAGCATTGAGATGGCGCGGGTGGCGATCTCACCGTTGGCGTGACGCTGCGGACCCCAGCCCTGGCTAATATAGGCCGGTTTGGCGGTGGCAATTTCGCGCGCCAGTTTAACAATGCGTTCGCGCGGAATACCGGTAATCGTCGAGGCCCACTCCGGCGTTTTGGCGATACCGTCAGTGCCCTGGCCAAGAATGTAAGCTTTGTAATGACCATTGGCTGGCGCACCGGCGGGCAGCGTTTTCTCGTCGTATCCTACGCAGTATTTATCGAGGAACGGCTGATCGACCAGATTCTCGGTGATCATCACCCACGCGAGGCCCGAAACCAGTGCCGCATCGGTCCCAGGACGAATCGGGATCCATTCATCTTCACGCCCGGCGCCGGTGTCGGTATAGCGCGGATCGATGATTATCATCCGGGCATTGGATTTCTGCCGCGCCTGTTCAAGGTAGTACGTCACCCCGCCGCCGCTCATCCGCGTTTCGCCGGGGTTATTGCCGAACAGCACCACCAGCTGACTGTTTTCAATATCCGATGGGCTGTTGCCGTCCGCCCAGCCGCCGTAGGTGTAATTCAGACCGGCAGCAATCTGCGCTGATGAATAGTCGCCATAATGGTTGAGATAGCCACCGCAGCAGTTCATCAGACGGGCAATCAGCGTTTTCCCCGGCGGCCAGGAGCGGGTCAGCGTCCCGCCGAGCGTGCCGGTGCCGTAGTTCAGATAGATGGATTCATTGCCGTACTCTTTAATCAGCCGCTGCATATTGCTGGCGATGGTATCCAACGCCTCTTCCCAGCTGATTTGCTCGAACTTGCCCTCACCGCGTTTACCAACGCGCTTCATCGGGTACTTCAGACGGTCCGGATTATAGACCCGGCGGCGCATTGAACGCCCACGCAGGCAGGCGCGGACCTGGTGCAAACCGTCATAGTTATCGTCACCGGTATTATCGGTTTCGACGTATTTAATCGCGCCATCCACCACGTGCATGCGCAGCGGGCAACGGCTACCGCAGTTGACGGTGCAGGCGCTCCAGACCACCTTCTCACTGGCGGGCGCCGGCGTATCGGCAGCATGCGACAGTCGGGTAAAGGGTAACGTTAGTGCGTTGCTGGCCAGCGCCAGGCCGCCTATTGCCGTGGTTTTCATCAGACCACGGCGGCTTACCTCAGCAGCCAGTAAAGCATCAGGGGCTTTAATTTTCATGGATACTCGCTTTGGTTGCTCACAATAAACTGACAAGCGTTATATAGACATATATATAATGCTTTGCGATATTATTGGTTTTTTATGCTGGTTTAACCCAAAGGGAGTATCACTGCATTCGCGGCAAGGATTATTGCCCGGTATCAATAAGGGCGTAAAAAAAGCGCCCGCAGGCGCTTTTAAAAGAAGGAGTGAGAAGTTTAGCCGATATATTCGAGGCCGCGCATATACGGGCGCAGCACTTCCGGGATCTCGATACGGCCATCAGCCTGCTGATAGTTTTCCATCAGCGCCACCAGGGTACGACCTACTGCCAGGCCAGAACCATTCAGGGTATGAACGAGACGGGTCTTCTTATCGGACTTGCTGCGGCAGCGAGCCTGCATACGACGCGCCTGGAAATCCCAGACGTTGGAGCAGGAGGAGATCTCACGATAAGTGTTTTGCGCCGGAACCCATACTTCGAGGTCATAGGTTTTGCAGGCGCTGAAGCCCATATCGCCGGTGCACAACGCGACCTTACGGTACGGCAGGCCCAGCAGCTGCAGCACTTTCTCGGCGTGACCGGTCATCTCTTCCAGCGCGGCCATAGAGTCTTCCGGGCGGACGATCTGCACCATTTCAACTTTATCGAACTGGTGCATACGGATCAGACCGCGGGTGTCGCGGCCATAGGAACCGGCTTCAGAGCGGAAGCACGGCGTATGGGCGGTCATTTTGATCGGCAGATCGTCTTCGTCGATGATTTCATCGCGCACCAGGTTGGTCAGCGGCACTTCCGCCGTCGGGATCAGCGCGTAGTTGCTGCTGTCAGCCTCTTCTTCCAGCGGACGGGTATGGAACAGGTCGCCGGCGAATTTCGGCAGCTGGCCAGTGCCATACAGGGTGTCCTGGTTCACCAGGTACGGGACATAGTTTTCGCTGTAGCCATGCTGTTCGGTGTGCAGATCCAGCATGAACTGCGCCAGGGCGCGGTGCAGACGGGCCAGCTGCCCTTTCATCACCACGAAGCGCGAGCCGGTGAGCTTAACGGCGGCGGCAAAATCCAGCCCCCCGTGCATTTCACCCAGCGTCACATGATCGCGCACCTCAAAATCGAACTGACGCGGCGTACCCCAGCGGCTAACTTCAACGTTGTCGTTTTCGTCGCGACCAACCGGCACATCATCATGAGGAATATTCGGGATCGCCAGCGCGATATCGCGAATTTCCGCCAGCAGCGTTTCCAGCTCGGATTTTGCAGCATCCAGTTGTTCGCCAAGCTTGTTAACTTCCAGGCGTAATGGCTCGATGTCTTCCCCGCGCGCTTTCGCCTGGCCAATGGATTTCGATCGGGAGTTACGCTCCGCCTGCAGGTTTTCCGTTTGCACCTGCAGAACTTTACGACGCTCTTCAAGCGCGCGAAGTTTATCTACATCCAGCTTAAAGCCCCGGCGTGCCAGTTTTTCTGCGACTGCGTCTGGCTCGGTACGCAGCAGATTGGGATCGAGCATGCTTATCCTGTGCTTATCGAATTAAAAAAGAAAAGTGGCCGCAGACTACGACCACGGAAATAGTGTAATAACCTTACCGCAACGCCTCAATTAGCGGTAGCGTTTTATCGGGCTATTTTGATCCTGTTCAGCGAGCCAGGCGAGCTTTTCGCCAATTTTGCCCTCAAGCCCCCGGTTTGTCGGGTGATAATAGCGCGTTTGCGCCATTTCCTGCGGGAAGTACTGCTCGCCGGCGGCGTAGGCGTTGGGTTCGTCATGAGCGTAACGATACTCCTGGCCGTAGCCCATCTCTTTCATCAGCTTCGTCGGCGCATTGCGCAGATGCACCGGAACGTCGTAGTCAGGACGATCCCGCGCGTCGGCCAGCGCCGCTTTGAAGGCGGTGTACACCGCGTTGCTCTTCGGCGCGCAGGCCAGATAGACAATGGCCTGGGCAATCGCCCGTTCGCCTTCCGCCGGCCCGACGCGGGTAAAGCAGTCCCACGCCGAAATGGCGACCTGCATCGCCCGCGGGTCGGCGTTGCCGACATCTTCCGAGGCAATCGCCAGACAGCGGCGAGCAACGTACAGCGGATCGCCGCCGGCGGTGATGATCCGCGCGTACCAGTAAAGTGCCGCATCCGGCGCGCTACCGCGCACCGACTTATGCAGGGCGGAAATCAAATCGTAGAACCGGTCGCCTTTATTATCAAAGCGCGCGCTGCGCTCGCCGGCGATCTCGGTCAGCAGTTCCGCCTTCAGCACCCGCTTGCCCGAGTCATCGCTTTCGGCCATATCGGCCATCATTTCCAGGGTATTCAGCGCTCGCCGCGCGTCGCCGTTCACTAGCTCGGCAATGGCCCTGCGGGTCTCATCCGGCAAAACGATATCCTGGTCGCCGTAGCCGCGGGTTTTATCGTTCATCGCCTGGTCAAGCACCCGCTCGATATCGTCGGTGGTGAGCGATTTCAGTAAGTAGACGCGGGCGCGGGAGAGCAGCGCCGAGTTAAGCTCAAAGGAGGGGTTTTCGGTGGTCGCGCCAATAAAAGTGATGGTGCCGTCTTCAATATGCGGCAGAAAGGCATCCTGCTGGCTTTTATTAAAGCGATGCACTTCGTCAACAAACAGGATGGTCCGCCGGCCGGCGTTGCGATTTTGCCGCGCGCGCTCAATAGCCTCGCGAATCTCTTTCACCCCGGAGGTTACCGCTGAGATCCGTTCGACATCGGCGCTGGCGTAGCGGGCAATCACTTCCGCCAGAGTGGTCTTGCCGGTACCCGGCGGCCCCCAGAGGATCATCGAATGCAGGTGCCCGGCCTCAATGGCCCGCGGCAGGGGTTTACCCGGCGCCAGCAGGTGCTGCTGGCCAATATACTGCGCTAAATTTTCTGGCCGCATGCGAGCGGCCAGAGGTTGAAACGCGTTGTCGGAAAAATCGAGCGACAGATTGCTCACTTTCGCCTCTACTTACGTTGATCGTCCACCGTCACCCCTTTCGGCGGCGTAAAGGTGAACTTAGCTGCGTCGACGGCGCCGTTCTGCTGCGATTTCAGCTGATAGCTGCTGCGCTGATCATCCTGCTCGACGGCGCTGAACTGATGGATAGTGCCGTCCCGACCGACGTTGATCGTGAACTGCTTGAGGTTGCCGCTGCCGCTTTTTGGCGTCAGCACAAAATCATCGCCATTTTGCTTGATATTATATTGCTGCCAGTCGCTGGACTGGTTGCGGGCAATCAGCATAAACGGCGTGTTGCTGGTGGCGTCTTTCAGCCAGGTCGCCGTGGCCTGCTCGACGAACGGATTATAGAACCACAGCGTTTTACCATCCGAAACGAGGACGCTCTCATCCGGCTGGGTCATATGCCAGTTAAACAGGTTCGGGCGTTTCACCCACAGGTCTCCCTGCCCGTCCTGCACGGCGTTACCGCTGCCGTCGGTAACTTTTTGCGTGAAGCTGGCATGGAAGCTGCTCACTTTATCAAGACGGCTTTTTAAGTCGCTGGCCGCATCTGCCCAGACCTGGCTGACGACCATACCAGACAGTAATGCACAGGTGATTGCGAGTTTTTTCATTGTTCTTCCTTAATGTGCGTCACTCCCGACGCGGGAGCCTCTTCTGCCCCTACTGTAGGACCGCCGGCGGCGGTGGGACAGAAGAATTGGCTGATTTTGCGCTTATTTACCCAACTTTGCACTCATTCAAAGGGCGGCGGCGCCAGCACTTCGCGGTTACCGTTATGGCCCTGCTCGCTGACGATACCCTGCGCTTCCATCTGTTCGATAATACGCGCGGCACGGTTATAGCCGATGCGGAACTGACGCTGAACCCCGGAAATCGACGCTTTGCGCTTCTCGGTCACAAAGTTGACTGCCTGATCGAACAACGGATCCAGCTCTTCCCCGCCGTCGAAGCCGCCACCGCCGCCTTCGCTTTCGCTGTCGGAGGTAATGCCATCCACATATTGCGGGCGACCGCGGGCTTTCCAGTCCTGAACCACGGCGTGGACTTCCTGGTCGCGCACAAACGCCCCGTGGACACGCACCGGCGTGGTAGAGTTCGGCCCGGAGTAAAGCATATCCCCCATACCCAGCAGCGATTCCGCGCCGCCCTGATCGAGAATGGTACGTGAGTCAATTTTACTCGACACGGTAAAGGCGATGCGCGTCGGGATGTTGGCCTTTATCAGGCCGGTAATAACATCTACCGACGGACGCTGTGTCGCCAGCACAAGGTGGATCCCCGCCGCGCGCGCTTTCTGCGCCAGGCGAGCGATCAGCTCTTCCACCTTTTTGCCGACGGTCATCATCAGATCGGCGAATTCATCCACCAGCACCACGATGTACGGCAGTTTTTCCAGCACCGGATGTACGGCGTCCATGCTGTCGCCAGGCTTCCAGTACGGATCCGGGATCGGACGTCCCATGCGCGCGGCTTCGGCGATCTTCTCGTTGTAGCCCGCGAGGTTACGCACGCCCAGCGCCGACATCAGCTTGTAGCGGCGCTCCATCTCATTGACGCTCCAGCGCAGCGCATTGGCGGCGTCTTTCATGTCGGTGACCACTTCCGTCAGCAGGTGCGGAATTCCTTCGTAGACCGACAGCTCGAGCATTTTCGGGTCGATCATAATGAAACGCACATCTTCCGGCTGCGCCTTGTAGAGCATGCTGAGGATCATGGCGTTGACGCCAACAGACTTACCGGAACCGGTGGTACCGGCCACCAGCAGATGCGGCATTTTCGCCAGATCGGCTACTACCGGATCGCCAGCGATGTCTTTGCCCAGCACCACGGTGAGCGGAGATGGGTTATCACGGAACTTGGCGTTGTCGAGCACTTCACGCAGGTAGACGGTCTGGCGTTTTTTATTCGGCAGCTCAAGCCCGACATACGGTTTGCCCGGGATCACCTCCACCACGCGCACGGCGACCGTTGACAGCGATCGCGCCAGGTCCCGTGACAGGTTAGAGATCCGTGCGGCCTTAACGCCAGGCGCCAGATTCAGTTCGAAGCGGGTGATCACCGGCCCCGGTGAGTAGTTCACCACATCCGCTTTAATGCGGAAATCGGCGAGTCGCGCTTCCACCAGGCGTGCCATCTGCTCGAGAGCAAAGGTATCCACCGGCTCGACTTCACTCGGCGGCGGGGTAAGCAGATCCAGCGACGGCAGTGGCGTGGTCGGCTTTTGCAGCGGTCGACTATCGCCATTGCGCATCAGCAGCGGGTGGATCAGGCTCTCCTGCGGCGCAGGGGCGGCAGGCTGATGCCCCTGAGGGGCAACCGGTTGTTGCGGCTGCACGGGCTGCGACGCAGTCGGATAGGACTGCGGCTGCGGCGGCACAGGCTGATGGTGTATCGGCTGATGCTGCGCAGCTTGATAACCCTGCTGCGGAGCGGCCGCCGGTTGTTGATAGCGCTGGGCCGGCTGCTGCGGCTGGACTTCCGGCGTCGGCGTAAACAGCGGTTCGCTCGGGCCGTCATTGACCAACGTTTTCATCGGCGAGAATTCATAATCTGCCGGCGAGAACGGGTTGGCGCCCGGCGGCTGCTCGGTAGCGTACCGCTGCTGCTGGGTAGCGGCAAACTGACGCGCCAGCTCCGCTTCCGCCGCGGCGTCGGCCTCATCGTCATCAGTCGCGTTATCGTCTTCCCAGCGATGACCGTAGCGCTGCTGCTGGGTGGCGGCGAACTGGCGAGCCAGTTCATCCTGCTCCATAGCATCCGCTTCCTCATCCGAGAGCAGCTCATCATCATAATGCGGATCGCGCTCCGCCTGCCGCGCGCGCTGTTCCGCCTCCCGCTGCGACGGTAGCTTGATGCCGTAGGAGGCCAGTTCCCGACGCGTAGGAACACGCACGCGATTGGGCCGCGGTAGTTTTGGACCGATGCCCTCTTTCACCTGAACCCGTGGGCCGCTGGACGCCGGGCTGAACAATGGCGTAGCCGCAGCGGATGCGGCAGTGGACGAGGTTGCTGCCGCCGCGCCGCCGCTGGCGGCGGTAGCCTGATGCACCCCAGCCGCTACCGCAGAGACTACGGTTGTCTCCACTGGCGGTTTGGACGCAGTGGTCGGCGGCGTCAGCGGTTTAGTGGCAATCGGACTTTCCGGCTCAGGAATTGGCTGATACCACGAGGCCAACAGCTCGCGTTCGCGCGCCCGCTTCTCTTCCACTTCCTCGAAATAATAGAGCGGCGGACGTTTCACTTCCTCCTGCACAACCTCGGGCTCTGGCTCCGGTGGGGGAACTGGCGCGCTTTGCGGCTGATACGCCGCTGGCTCCGGCTGATACGGCTGCGGCGCGGGCTGGCCGGCATGCGGATCGTAAGCCGGCTGCTGATAGGTCTGAGGCGCAGGCTGACCGGCATTCGGATCGTAAGCCGGCTGCTGATAGGTCTGAGGCGCAGGCTGACCGGCATAGGGATCGTAAGTTGGCTGCTGATACGGCGCTGGCTCAGGCTGATAGGCCTGCGGCGCAGGTTGACCGGCACGCGGATCGTAAACCGGCTGTTGATACGGCGCTGGCTCAGGCTGATACGCCTGCGGTGCGGTTTGCCCCGCTGGCGGCTGATAAGCAGCCTGCTGGAACGGAGCGGGTTCAGGCTGATACGCCTGCTGCGGCGGATAGCTGGCTTCCGGCTGATAAGCTGGCGCAGCGCCGTGATGGCCCACCGGTGATTCTGCCCACGCCTGCGGCGCGGCAGTAGCCGCCGCCGCTGCGCTTACCGGCTCAGCGATACTGTGGCCATTCAACAACGGATCGTAAGGGTCGAAATCGCCCGGGCGCACGGCGCTGGCGCCGGAGAACAGCACATCATCCTCTGCGGGACGCGCGGCGCTGGCGCCGGAAAACAGTACATCGTCGGCGGCAACAGGCGCCCCGCTGGCGCTGTATTGCACCACCTCTTCGCCGTCATCCATCCGTTTGCCGGAGAAAAGCGCAGCGTCGGTTTTACGCCCCATAGGGTTGGTAAACTTCTCGGCCAGACGCTTACGCCGCGCCAGCGCGCTGCGTAAGATACGGGCGCGACGCGATTCCTGCGGCCTGGCCGCCTCTTCGTCGTCGTACTCTTCCTCGTCGTCTTCGTATTCGCCTTCATCGACCCAGGTATCATCCCGACGGGTACGGTTGCTGGCAAAGGTGAGAACGGACAGGATGCCGCCGCCCAGCTTTTCCGCAATGCTGACCCACGACCAGCCGGTGAACAGCGTCAGCCCGGCCGCCCAGATACACAACAGGGCGATGGTGCCGCCGCTGCTGTGCAGTAGGGGTTGCAGCGTGGTGCTCAGCAGGCTGCCGATCACCCCGCCGGAGGCGAAGTACCAGATATCATCGGCGTTAATCGCCGCCAGACCACAGGAGGTCAGGATCAGGGCTAACGCACCGATGAGGCGAAGGGAAACGGCAAAATAATCAATGTATTCGTCGTTTTCCTGATGCCGCCAGGCAAACCAGCATCCGCCGATGATGATCACCGGGATGGTGTAGGCCATGACGCCAAAAATGAAAAAGAGGGTATCGGCAAGCCACGCGCCGGGGGCGCCGCCTAAATTATGAATAGGCTCATGCCATGCCGTTTGCGACCAGCTGGGGTCCGAGGGGTTAAAGCTCAGTAGTGCCGCCATCAGCCAGATGGCGAAGAGGGAGCAAAGGATGAGCATCGCCTCAAGGAGTCGGCGCCCGCTGCTGAGTTTGGTTAGTTTGACTTCTTTGTCTTCGGTGTATTCCTGGCTCAAGAAAGGCTCTCCAGGTATCAGGCTGTTTCCTGCCTGCTGCTAAAACGGACAACAGCGCCGGGTCTCCCCGGCACTGTTGCTGTATGGATTAACAGGAGTGTAATCAAACTACGTCGAGTTTGCACCTGTTCCGTGTTAGCGCGTCTTAATAACCAGACGATTACTTTGCTTGACTTCTTCCATTACCACGTAGGTACGGGTGTCGTTAACGCCCGGCAGGCGCAGCAAGGTCTCGCCCAGTAATTTACGATACGCTGACATATCCGGTACACGGGTTTTCAACAGATAGTCGAAATCACCGGAAACCAGATGACACTCTTGAATTTCTTCAAGTTTTTGCACTGCGGCGTTAAATTGCTCAAACACATCCGGTGCGCCACGATTCAGAGTAATCTCAACAAATACCAGAAGTGATGCATCCAGATAATGCGGGTTGAGCAGCGCCGTATAGCCCTGAATAAAACCCTGTCTTTCAAGACGACGCACACGCTCAAGGCAAGGCGTCGGAGAAAGTCCCACCCGTTTAGAAAGCTCGACGTTAGAAATTCGCCCATCTTTCTGCAATTCATTCAGGATGTTACGATCAATGCGGTCGAGATCTTTGCCAGGGCGCTTCTTGCTATCTACCATTATTATTGTCTCTCTGTATTCCTTCCCTACTCCTGTTCCGGCTCTGAGCCTTCACTGCCAGAGCCCATCCTGTTATCACCCGTACGACATTGGGTAACCCAGGGGTACGTGAGAAGCCCGTTGCCTGACGGCAGTCACCGACATCACGCATGGCGTCTGTCCACACCATGCGTAGATTTCGTTAACCCGGATAAAAATGGCATTTGCGTGCATGAAAATTCGCCGCACGCTAAATACTGCTTTTCTTCTTCCTTGAATGTTTTCGCAAAAGCACAGGTGATTGTCAAAGCAAAACATCGATTTTTAGTACAAGATGCCAGATATTCATCATCCGCCCTGGTTGATTCTCATTTTTTCGTCTTATAATTGTCCCGCCGACAGTAGAAATAGTTATATTCCTTGCCGGGAAAATCACCAATTCATTGGCAGCTTCTATTGCACACATCGTTAACAAAATCGCTGTGCTCTTTTTTTACGACAACAAATTCCCTACAATCCCAGCCCAATGTATGCCAATTATTATGGGGATCTCATGGGCACAGCCAAACACAGTAAACTGCTTATCCTTGGTTCTGGACCTGCGGGATACACCGCGGCGGTCTATGCCGCACGCGCCAACCTGCAGCCGGTGCTGATCACCGGGATGGAAAAAGGCGGTCAGCTGACCACCACGACGGAAGTGGAAAACTGGCCAGGCGATCCGAACGATCTCACCGGTCCGCTGCTGATGGAGCGCATGCACGAGCATGCCGCAAAATTTGAAACCGAGATCATTTTCGACCATATCAGCCGCGTCGATTTGCAAAACCGCCCGTTCCGTCTGACAGGCGACAGCGGCGAGTACACCTGTGACGCGCTGATCATCGCCACCGGCGCTTCCGCCCGTTACCTGGGCCTGCCTTCCGAAGAAGCCTTCAAAGGCCGCGGCGTTTCCGCGTGCGCTACCTGCGACGGATTCTTCTATCGCAACCAGAAAGTGGCGGTGATCGGCGGCGGCAACACCGCAGTGGAAGAGGCTCTGTATCTGTCGAATATCGCCTCTGAGGTACACCTGATCCACCGTCGCGATTCCTTCCGTGCGGAAAAAATCCTCATCAAACGCCTGATGGATAAAGTGGCAAGCGGCAACATCGTGCTGCATACCGATCGTACCCTCGAAGAGGTGACCGGCGACCAGATGGGCGTCAGCGGCCTGCGCCTGCGCGATACCAAAAACAGCGACAATGTCGAGTCCCTGGAAGTGGCTGGTTTATTTGTCGCCATCGGCCACAGCCCGAACACCGCCATCTTTGAGGGCCAGCTGGAGCTGGAGAACGGCTACATCAAAGTGCAGTCCGGTATCCACGGCAATGCGACCCAGACCAGCATCCCGGGCGTGTTCGCCGCCGGCGATGTCATGGACCATATCTATCGTCAGGCCATCACTTCTGCGGGCACCGGCTGCATGGCGGCGCTGGATGCGGAGCGTTACCTCGACGGTTTGGCTGACGCTTGCAAATAATCTTTACAAGTCAGTAACAAAGGTAAAGAAGGCGACGAAAAGTCGCCTTTATTTTTGCTGCGATGTAACATTGCCGTGCCCAATACTCCGATAACGACACCTGCAAAGCGCGCAATGAATAAAACCCGTCAACAAGAGTTAACCCGCTGGTTAAAACAGCAAAGCATTATCTCCCGTCGCTGGTTGATGATTTCCCGCCTGCTTGGCGTGGCGAGCGGTCTGCTGATCGTGGCGCAGGCCTGGTTCCTGGCGCGGATCCTGCACCGGATGGTGATGGAGAATATTCCAGCGACCGCCCTGCTGCTGCCGCTCACGCTGCTGGTGCTGATCTTTGTACTACGCGCCTGGGTGGTCTGGCTGCGTGAGCGGGTCGGCTTTCAGGCCGGGCAGCATATTCGCTATGAAATTCGCCGCCAGGTTCTTGACCGCCTCCAGCAGGCAGGCCCGGCGTGGATCCAGGGCAAACCGGCCGGCAGCTGGGCAACGCTTATTCTTGAGCAAATCGACGACATGCACGACTATTATGCCCGCTACCTGCCCCAGATGACGCTGGCGGCCTGCGTACCGCTGCTGATCGTTATTACTATTTTTCCGATTAACTGGGCCGCCGCGCTGATCCTTCTCGGCACCGCCCCGCTGATCCCGCTTTTCATGGCGCTGGTCGGGATGGGCGCCGCCGACGCCAACCGGCGTAACTTCCAGGCGCTGGCCCGCCTCAGCGGCCACTTCCTCGACCGCCTGCGCGGCATGGAAACCCTGCGTATTTTTCATCGCGGTCAGGCAGAAACCGATAATATTCGCGACGCCTCGCAGGATTTTCGCCAACGCACCATGGAAGTCCTGCGTCTGGCCTTCCTCTCCTCCGGGGTTCTGGAGTTTTTCACCTCCCTCTCCATTGCGCTGGTAGCGGTGTATTTTGGCTTTTCTTACCTTGGCGAGCTGAACTTCGGCCACTATGGCGCGGGCGTCACGCTGATGGCCGGATTCCTGACGCTGATCCTCGCCCCGGAATTTTTCCAGCCGTTACGTGACCTGGGTACCTTCTACCATGCCAAAGCTCAGGCCGTGGGCGCCGCAGACAGCCTGAAAACGTTTATGGAAACGCCGCTGACCCAGGTAGAGCGTGGCGAGAAAACGTTAAATGACAACGATCTGATTAGCGTGGAAGCGCGCGACCTGGTGATCAAATCTCCGGAAGGTAAAGTTCTGGCGGGGCCGCTTAATTTTGCGCTGCCCGCCGGCGCTCGCGTGGTGCTGGTCGGCCAGAGCGGAGCCGGGAAAAGCTCTTTGCTGAATACACTGCTCGGCTTTCTGCCCTATGAGGGGTCGCTGATGGTCAACGGCGTAGAGCTGCGCGAGCTGGACGCTGAGCGCTGGCGCCGCCTGCTGAGCTGGGTAGGACAGAATCCGCAGTTACCTGCCGCCACGCTGCGGGAAAACGTGCTGCTGGCGTGGCCCGAAGCTAGCGAAGCACAGCTTAGGCTGGCGCTGGACAAGGCCTGGGTCAGCGAGTTTATCGCCCTGCTGCCGCAGGGGATCCATACCGCCGTAGGCGATCAGGCGGGGCGTCTGTCGGTAGGCCAGGCGCAGCGTATCGCGGTCGCCCGCGCGCTGTTGGTGCCGTGCCGCCTGCTGCTGCTGGATGAACCTGCCGCCAGCCTTGACGCCCATAGCGAACAGCGAGTCATGCAGGCCCTGATCCACGCTTCCAGTGAGCAAACCACGCTGCTGGTCACCCATCAGCTTGAGGGGCTGGCCGACTGGGACGACGTCTGGGTGATGCAGGACGGACAGATTATCGAACAAGGCGACTACGCCACGCTGGCCCGTGCTGGTGGGGTCTTCTCGGCGCTGCTGGCCCATCGTCAGGAGGAGATTTAAATGCGCGCACTTTTACCCTATCTGGCGCTCTATAAGCGCCATAAATGGATGCTGCTGCTTGGCGTCGTGCTGGCCATTGTGACCCTGCTGGCCAGCATCGGCCTGCTGACGCTCTCCGGCTGGTTCCTCTCCGCTTCAGCGGTGGTGGGCGTCGCCGGGATCTACAGTTTTAACTATATGCTGCCTGCCGCGGGCGTTCGCGGCGCGGCAATTATCCGTACCGCCGGGCGCTACTTTGAGCGCCTGGTCAGCCACGACGCTACCTTTCGCGTGCTGCAGCACCTGCGCGTTTTCACCTTCAGCAAACTGCTCCCCCTCTCTCCGGCGGGGCTGGCGCGCTTTCGCCAGGGTGAGCTGCTCAACCGGGTGGTGGCCGACGTTGACACCCTGGATCATCTCTACCTGCGGGTCATTTCGCCGCTGGTCGGCGCGCTGGTGGTGATTGTGGTCGTCACCTGCGGATTAAGTCTGCTCGACGTCCCCCTCGCGCTGACGCTCGGCGGTATCATGCTGGCGACTCTGCTGGTTATGCCGCCGCTGTTCTATCGCGCAGGTAAGCCAGCCGGCGAAAGTATGACGCAGCTGCGCGGCCAGTATCGCCAACAGCTCACCGCCTGGCTGCAGGGTCAGGCGGAGCTGATGGTATTTAACGCCAGCGACCGCTACCGCGCACAAATGGAAAAGACCGAGCTGAGCTGGCAGGATGCACAGCGGCGCCAGGCCGAGCTGACCGCGGTTTCGCAGGCGGTAATGCTGTTAATCGGTGGCATCGCCGTGGTGGCCATGCTCTGGCTGGCCTCAGACGGCGTCGGCGGCAATAGTCAGCCCGGGGCGCTGATCGCGCTATTCGTATTCTGCGCGCTGGCGGCTTTTGAAGCCCTGGCGCCAGTCACTGGCGCTTTCCAGCATTTAGGCCAGGTGATGGCCTCCGCGCGGCGGATCTCGCAGATTACCGACCAGCAGCCGGAGGTCACCTTTGTCGAAGATGAAGCCAGTCCGCCAGCGCAGGTGGCCCTAACGCTTCAGGAGGTCACCTTCCGCTATCCTCAGCAGCCCTCCCCTGCCCTGGAGAATATTTCCCTGCAGATTGCCGCCGGAGAGCACATCGCCATTCTTGGCCGGACCGGCTGCGGAAAATCGACGCTGTTGCAGTTGCTTACCCGCGCCTGGGACCCGTCACAGGGAGAGATTCTGCTCAACAATCAGCCGCTCTCCGGCCTCAGCGAAGCCACTCTGCGGCAGGCAATGAGCGTAGTGCCGCAGCGCGTGCACCTGTTCAGCGCCACCCTGCGCGACAACCTGCTGCTGGCGGCGCCTGAAGCGGATGACGCTCATCTCAGCGCTACCCTTGAGAAGGTGGGCCTCGAAAAACTGCTGCAAGATGGTGGTCTTAACGGCTGGCTGGGCGAAGGCGGGCGTCAGCTCTCCGGCGGCGAACTGCGCCGACTGGCCATTGCCCGCGCGCTGCTCCACGATGCGCCGCTGATGCTGCTCGATGAACCGACAGAAGGTCTGGATGCGGCCACCGAAAGCCAGATCCTGCATCTGCTGGCAGATGTCATGCGCGACAAAACCGTGCTGATGGTGACCCATCGCCTGCGGGGCCTGGCGGGTTTTAATCAGATAATAGTCATGGACAACGGCCAGATAATTGAGCAAGGTAGTCACGCGGAGCTGCTCGCTAAACAGGGCCGGTACTTCCAGTTTAAACAGCGTCTGTAGGCTATTCTATTATCTAATTTTTGCTGATGCGTATTGAGGTTAAAATGCGTCTGGTTCAGCTCTCCCGGCACTCTATCGCCTTCCCCTCTCCGGAAGGCGCCTTGCGAGAACCTAATGGCCTGCTGGCGCTCGGCGGCGATCTGAGCCCCGCGCGGCTGCTGATGGCCTATCAGCGTGGTATTTTTCCCTGGTTTTCCCCTGGCGACCCGATCCTCTGGTGGTCGCCCGACCCCCGGGCGGTACTTTGGCCAGAGCACTTCCATCTTAGCCGCAGCATGAAGCGCTTTCATCAGCGTTCGCCCTACCGGGTCACGCTCAACCACGCCTTTGGCGAAGTGATTGAGGGCTGCGCCAGCGATCGTGACGAAGGCACCTGGATAACCAGCAGTATCGTTCGCGCCTATCACCAGCTGCATGAGCTGGGTCATGCCCACTCCATTGAAGTCTGGCAGGAGAATACCCTGGTGGGAGGAATGTACGGCGTAGCGCAGGGAGCGCTGTTTTGCGGCGAATCGATGTTTAGCCGGGCAGAAAATGCCTCCAAAACCGCGCTGCTGGTATTTTGCCAGGACTTTGCGCACAGCGGCGGTAAATTAATTGACTGCCAGGTACTGAACAACCATACCGCGTCATTAGGCGCAGTGGATATTCCCCGCCGCGATTATCTGGACTATCTGTCGGTATTACGCGGCTACCGACTGCCCGAGCGATTTTGGGTGCCGCGGGTGCTATTTCCTGGCGGATAATAAAATGTTTTCAGCACATTTTGCGTCAGGATGGTATAATTGCGCGGTAGAGTAGCTTCTGCCTGTTGCCCCGCCGCCGTTTGGGAATAATAAGAGTCAGATAACGCCCATCGTTCTGTCACTCCCCTTTACGTTTGCGCCTGTCACGCGGCATGGCCGTGTGTGTCCCGGGCAATGCGCCAAAACTACTTCGGCGATTCATACCCGTCATATTTCCGTAGCCGCTGCGCTGACTATGCGCCTTGCGGCAAGGTGAATGATTCAGGGTAGATACGTAAAACTTTACTTACATGATGAACTTCGGCATTATCTTGCCGGTTCAAAACTACGGTAGTGATACCCCAGAGGACTAGATGGCCAAAGAAGACAATATTGAAATGCAGGGCACCGTACTTGAAACGTTGCCTAACACTATGTTCCGCGTAGAACTGGAAAACGGTCACGTGGTAACCGCGCATATCTCCGGTAAAATGCGTAAAAACTACATCCGCATTCTGACGGGCGACAAAGTGACTGTTGAGCTGACCCCGTACGACCTGAGCAAAGGCCGCATTGTCTTCCGTAGTCGCTGATTGTTTTCGCCCCTAAGGCGTCAGATGCTGAAGG
>ERZ836358.1829-NODE-1829-length-18735-cov-12.150482_pt1 | contig 18735 bp, 19 predicted proteins | sample MGYA00519942_ERZ836358 | MGnify/ENA primary metagenome ERZ836358 (study PRJEB31850, sample SAMEA3708798) | human gut metagenome | biome: human gut; feature: human-associated habitat; material: faeces | place: China | collected 2014 ...
TGCAAGACCGCAATTTCACCGGAACGGTGTATAATTGCGCCCTTTATTCTAAAGGTTTTTGGACGTTGCTGCGTTCGTGAACATCATGCACCATCTTTGCAAGTGCCAGCACGACTTCAGGCTGGCGGAACGAGATTTTCAGCAGCTCCATCACCTGATCGTTGGTGAGTTCTTCCGGCGCAATCAGAAAACTTTCCAGCATTCCGGCACGGGTACACAGCCGATGCACACGGGCCTTGCGGGTCAGCTCCGGTATCTGGTGTTCCAGAATTTTCTCCCGGTGCTGGTAGTAGCGCAGCTGCTGTTCTGCTTTGGCTTTCTCGCTGCGGAGATAGGCGAGATCGGTTTTCGGTTGGGTCAATGGCATCACGCTCCTTTTCAAAAGTTGGTTGTATTCGACATTTTTATTGGTTCGTGGTACACTACACACAATCAATGTGAATAGAGGTGACTGCGTTGCTTGCGTTATATCTAAGTGTGCTTGATGATCGAAACTTTGAAGAAGATTTTACCGAGGTGTACAATACATACAAACGGCTGGTTTACCATACCGCTTACAAAATCATGGATGATTCGTATCTGGCAGAGGATGTGCTACAAGAGGTATTTTTGTACGTTGCAAAAAATTTTTCTAAAATTCATCGAGAAAACTGTCACGAACTCGCTGCTTATCTCGTTAGTTGTAGTAGAAGCCGTGCATATGATATGCTTCGCAAACAACGAGAAGAATTGCTGGAAGATGTCCCAAACGAACCAGATGCCGCTCCGGTGCCGGATGATGCAGCAGTTAGCACCGATAACATTGAACGTCTAACAGAACTGATTGGCCAAATGAAACCGATGTACCGTGATCCGCTACGCCTTTTGGCAATGGGATATACAAACCGTGAGATTGCAAAATCGCTGGGATTAACGGATGAAGTGGTACGAACACGGCTCTTTCGAGGACGAAAACTATTATGGAAGGAGATGAACAGCCATGAGTGAGCGGACAGACATTTCATTTGATGCGGCTTTGATGATGGCACTTCGTGCAGATGCGCAAAGAGAACTGGATTCGCTTCCAACGCCAAAGCAGTTTGAGGAAATCTACCCAGATACGTCCCAATGGGACGAACGAATGACAGAGGCCTTAAAGAAGAAAAAGCACCACCCAGTGTTGAAACGAGTACTAATTGCGGCATTGACACTCGTAATGCTGACGGTTGGTGCTCTTGCGGTCAGCGCTGATTTCCGCAGGGCAGTCTATACGATGATTCAAAAATTTCTGCCCATTGAGATGCAGCTGACTTATCAGGTGGATGGCGAACCGCTGGAGTGGCTCCCGGATGGATACAGCGACCATTATGTGCCGAACGGCTTTGAAATGGACGATGTGCAGAAATTTGAGCGAGCAGAAAACTTTTTACATGTTTACTCGTCAAAAGAAACAGAGGAAAGCTACACAGTCCGTTGCTCAATTATCCAGCCAGGGCAGCAGTCCCTGTTTGATAATGAGCATACAGTGTACGAAACCGTAAAGGTCGGAGAAGCAGATGGTGTACTTGGAACCAGTACGGATGAACATGGAAAGAATGTTTATACTCTAAGTTGGGAACATCGGGGGATTACACATACCGTTATGGGAAACATTCCATACGATGAGATTATGAAAATTGCGGAAGGTATCCGTTAAGAAAGCTGGACACTTGTGAGAGTTCACAAATGTCTGGCTTTCTTTTTGTCTGAACTTACAAAGATGGAAAATTTGAAAAATTTTCTCCTGAAAATTGAAACGAAGCGAATGCGAATTGCGTTGATTATACAAAGGCTCTTGATGGGAGCAAAAAAACGGAGGTGTATGTCTATGTCGAAAAAGCGTTTGTTGTCCATTGTTGTTTCAGCGGTGATTCTCTTGAGCTTTGCCTGCACCGCAATGGCCGCTGAAAAGTCTGAACGGTATGTAGGCGATAGTACGGTCAACGGATCTATTTACCAAACATACTATCAGGTTGATGCCCAGACTCGAACTGGAGTAAAGAAAATCAGCGTTTCAGGCGTTCTCTATGAAAAGGGGACAATTGGAACATGGCAAAAAGTAAGTAGCTGCTCAAACAGCAGCACGACCTCAACCTGCATGGTGAGCAGTAGCTTTAACACTAAGCCCGGAAAATCTTATAGGCTTGAGTATTCTGCGACCTTTAGCTATTCCGATGGACGGAGCGAAACCATTACCGGAAGTACCAGTAGATAAGTGGAGTTTGTTATATATTTCAGCAAGTTAGAAAGGTGTGAGGTAATTATAAAGGCGAGACCAACGCGAGTTATCCGATACCTAGCTATAGTCGCACTGTGCTTGCTTTTGGGCTTTATGCTTGGAAGAAAAAGCAAATATGAAAAACGAGATTATTTGAAACAATTCAAAATTGGAAAAGCAACATACTCTGAATCGTTGATATATGAGGCTTATGGCGGATTGCAAAATGATGGGATAATGTTAGCGGTATACTACGATGTGGATGCAGCCAAAATTATTCATCAACTCGATTCATGGGAGAAAATTAATGATTCTCCAACCATATCTTCTATATTAAAAAATGTGTCGTCATATTTTGGATTAGATTTTGTGATTCCTGAAATTGCAAGTGGAAATTTTTTTCTTTATGATAATAGTCAGCATAAGGAACTACGCTCGGAAGCCGAAATGAATACATTGCTTTTACATTCTGAAGATGTGAATTTTAGTCTCGTTGTCTGGGATGATGAGAAGCACACAATTTATATAGTAGAGTACAGAATTTAAGGAGGTTCGTTATGAAGAGGTTCGTATCATTAATTCTTTCAGTGTGTTTTTTGTTTTCGATAAATACTGTGTCTTATGCTGCTAACATAAGCAGCCGTAAAGCTAGCAATCCTGTTATTCAAAGCATGAATGATAAGTATCATGTTGATTTTTCGGGAATGTCGATAGATGAATTAAATAAGTTTATCGATAAGATGAAAGATGAAGATCAAACACGTGCATCTGGAAATTTGTTAAATAATACACAGCTTGCATGGTTGGCAGCTGCGCAAATTGCACGGGATAAGGGATATGAATGTGCGGCTCTTATGGTTGAATTCTCTGTATATAATATTGACTATTCTGAGAGTGTGACGGATTCTTCGACGCCATTGCTTGACAAGTTAAACACGACAACAGTTTTTAATAATTATAAAAACAAAGTACTTAATAGTGGCTTGAAAGATTTTAGTGGAGGAAGTTGGTCTTTTACAATTCAAAAGTCTGATAATGCAGATTTATTCTATGCATTGCATAGGGTAAGCACCTCTGGAACAGGCTTCATGATTGGTAATTCTATAATGTATTACTTGATTACCGTTCATGACACATTTGATTTTGCATATGACAACAACTATGACGACTTGTTTACTACTACAGTGAACAATTGGGCTTGGTTGTGCCAGCAGACGCATGTGTTGAATCCCATAGAGATAAATCTTAGCACGGCTATTGGATAAAAAATCAGTGGTATTTATTTTTTTGCGAAAGTAAAAGTTGAAATCTAAAATAAGGATGGCTCTAACGTATGAAAAATTTTACGGAGGTGTTTCCAATGCAGAGCAACTGATGTATAAGAAATCTTGTGTATACTCTAAAAGTAAAGAAGGAAAATTAAAATAGCTAGTGAAAAAATATCTCGTAGAATTTTTTTGAAAGCAAGTGGGATTGTGGCTCTTTCTTCAATGGAGCTTAACTCTGGGCTGACTGCTTTTGCAGATAATCAAAGTGATGGAAGCAAATCTCATATCGAGAGATACCATAGATACGATTTTGATACAAAAGAAGAATCTATAGAGGAAATTATAGTTGAAACCAATTCCTTCACGGATGGAGAGACAACTGCAGGCTATTTTCCAAATGGAAAGATTTCGGATATTGATCTATCCGATCTGTATGCGATTATCGGAAGCAATGATATCACTGTTGTTGATAATCCAACGGCAACACCATATTGTAGTACGGTATGCCTACAGATAACGACCAATAATGGAGGGACAAATTATGGTTCTGGATTTATGATTGGGCCTAATGCACTTGCAACAGCAGCACATAATCTATACAGTATAAAGGAAAAAGCCTACGTTAAGTCGGTAAATGTCGCACCTGCTCGATCTGATAATAGTAAACCTTTTGGAAGCGAAAATGTATCGGCAAGTTCGATGATTGTTAGTGATTCTTATCTTGCTGGAACAAGTTCGGAGGATTGGGCGATTATTACGCTCAAGAATAATTTAGGAACGAAAACGGGATGGCTTGGGTTACATTGGCAGTCTAGCAATTATTCATCATCACAGTTGGTGTATGCTTATGGCTATCCGAGCCAAATAAATGGTGCCGATGCGAGATATCGGATGTGTAAATCTTCTGGGTATATTAGAAGTCAGACTTCAAAATATCTCAAGGGCGATTGGGATTTGACAGGTGGCTTTAGTGGTGGTCCTCTTGTAGAATATATTTCTGGAGCTGGGTATGTAGCTATCGGAATCCATAAAGATGGAAGCACAATTGATGGTTCTTCATATCCAACTTCTTATACAGGGGCATTGAGAATAACACAATCGCTTTATACGCTGTTCCTTTCATACAGAGGTTGATAAAATGAAATGCAAACGGAAGATTATGGTTGGCATAGCATTTGTGGCAGTGGTTCTCTGCATTCTATTTCAATCGAATACATTCGGAAGAAAAAAATCGGAACTTATAATTGAAGAAGTTGACCTGAAGAACAATTGTATTTATGCGACTGCAAAAAATCAATTATATGATACGGATGACAATTATATAATTTATGGCGTATCAAACTACTTGAAAGGAAATCTTCAGTTGTCGTATCTTAAAGAAGGCGAAAGCATTCTTGTGATATCAAACGGTAAGGTGTTGCTATCAGATCCGTATCAATTTGATAAAATATACAGTATTCAACTGTTGCAATAGCGTTTCATTTTCTCAATAAATAATATAAGCTATTTACAGCTGCCTCCTCTGTTAAGTGGTGGTGCAGTGCTTATTCTCAATAACGATGCGATTGATGAAAATGATAGACCTTTTTGGAATTTAGAATTTTCTCAATAATCAAGCCCCCAAAATGGCAAACTTGAAATCATCGAGAGATACATAAAATATAGGGTTAAATCGACTTTCGTGTCGAAAAAACAAGTGCTAGAAATAGCAAAATCCATTGAATTTTAGAATGACATTTATAAGAAACCAGTAGATTTGCCTGATATTTGTGATTTCTTTGACCGTTGGGCCATTGATTTTGCACTACATTGATTTTGCACTACTATGAGCAAAGGAAAAACTTAAAATAAGCAAACAACCCGCCATTTGCAGCGACTGCAAGTAGCGGGTTGTTTGGCCTATTTTGAGGTTAGTCTTTCAGTTTGCCATGGTCACAGCCAAGTGAGAGATAATGCTCAATCTCACCACTCAGCACAAGCTGGACGCACTCCAAGGGCTTGTTGTATAGTAGCCAATCAAGTTCAGCTCGCTGTGCCGGGGTATTGCCGTATTCGTCCTCGATGGCAAGGCAGTCAATGGCAATGGCAGAGCCATCAGCGAACTGGGCTTCCGCTCGGTTGGTGTCCATATTATAGTGCCAAGAACGTGCTTTTTGAGAACTATTCTGGTCAAAAATTCGATTTTGTTTCATTTGAATGCCCTCTTTGATGCTTTTATGATTTAGTTTTTTGACGAGATGAGGTCTCTTTTTTCTTTCTCTTGAGTCACCCAACCGCACTATCCTGCATCGCAACTGTTCACGATGCTATCCACATCCGGGCGGTTCATCAGCTTTTTCAGGATGCCGAACTGCTTTTTGGTGGACGCAGACACAAGGTACAGCCACCTTTCCGGCAGGATGGGCAGGTCGGCCACGCTCCACTTGACATACTTTTCATCGTACACGTTGGGCGGAGCCAGCTCTACCAGATGCCCGATGCACCAGCTGACCAGATAGCCGTTACCCTCAAGGTAGCCGTCCTGACGGTTGGTTGCACCGAGGACTTTGGCATAGGACATGGCAACCGATGGTTTTTCTGCCACGATCAATTTTGCGATAAAAATCCCTCCAATCTGTTTTGGATTGCAATATGTAAGGCGGCAAACGCCGCCAATAGAATTATTCTTCTGCGTTATCCTCCTCGCCGGTCTCCTCCGGCTCATCCTCCACAGGGATTTCAAAGTCGCCCTTGTCCTCAGTGTAGTTTGCATCGGGGTCAAGGGCTTCTTTTTCTGCCTGCTTTTTCTGCTTCTGCTTCATAAAGGTGTAAATGCCGCCGCCAGCAACCAAACCGACCAGCGCCAATACGCCTAAAAATGTGGCAGCATACTTCGTAACTTTGTTGCCACCAGTCTGTTCAGAACCGGATACCTCCGCTTCTTCCGCAGCCTTTTTCGCATCCTCTTCGGCCTGTTTGCGCTCCTGCTCTGCCTGCGCCGCCGCTTCTTTTTCGGCGGTGTAGGCATCGGCAGCATCCTCTTCCATCAGAGCCAAAAGGTCTGCTTCGTCCACCAGATTCATAAAGTGGACGGTCTGCTGCCCCTTGGCGTTGCGGTCAATCACCAGATAGAAAGTCGCACCCGACTTCGACACCAGTGTAATGAACTGCTGTCCGCTGCCATCCGAGTAACTTGTGTGGTAATCGTCCACCAGCGTCAGATTGCCCTCCGGGGTCAGAGCACCGGTTTCCTCATCGGTCACGGTGACTACATCTTCTTCATCGGTGGTAGAAGTCAGGACAGGCTGTTCCACTTCCTCCGTAGGCTCACCGCCATAGGCAAAAGCAGGAGCCGCCATACCAGCGCACAGTGCCACCGACAACATCAGGGCACAGAACTTATTCATCATCTTCATTGGAATCGTCCTCCTTATTAAAGGTAGCGCCGACCGCGGACAGCGCAGCCGGGGTCGGGGTGGAAGTTGCAGACTGGCGCAGCAGGGCGGCAAGCTGTTCCGGCGTGACCTTGGCGGTGCGCACCATCTCGTTGACCTCGGCAGCTTCTGCTTCCTGAATCCTCCGTTCAAGGCTTTCAATGCGAGTGTTGATCTTAATGCGACGCTCCCTTTCCTTTTCCAGAGAAGCGCGCAGCTTATCGAGTTTTTCGCTCATTTCTTCCTCCAATCATTTTGAGAGCCGCCCAAAACCGGACAAATATTTCTGCCAGTAGGACGAATGAATATTGGCATACTTTATGGGGTCGCCGGCGGACACCATCATGCCGTTTCCAAGGTAGATGCCCACATGACTTTTCCCCGGCGTATCATACGTTCCCTCGAAGAAAACAAGGTCTCCGGGCTTTGCTTCGGCTTCAGAAATATGCTGGCTCTTGTTCCACAGACCGTTGGCGGTGGTGCGCCCTACATTGTAGCCGTTCTGGTTGTACACCCAGCAGACGTAGCCGCTGCAATCGAACCCGGTTTCCGGGGTGGAGCCGCCCCACACATAGGGCGTGCCCACATACTTTTGAGCTTCCTTGTAGATGGCCGCAAATTCCTCGTCCGTCAGGGCTTCTGCCGGAACCTGATAGTCGATGCCCGGTGTGCCGGAGCCATCGGAGCCACCGGGCGGCAAGCCTCCATTAAAAAGATAAGGTCTGCCGCCCAAGGTGTCCTGAAAGATCTCATACCGTTTCCACTGGTCGTTGTCCAGTTCCTCTCGGATGACGACTTCCAGCCCTTTGTTCACCAATTTGGTGTGGAAGATGCGGTACTCGTAGGGCACCTGCGTGGGAACCGGGATTCCTGCCGGGCTGATGACCCAGACCGTCTTATACCGTATCTGCACCTCCACCCATGTGGTCAGCTTGTACTGCTTTTTGAAAGTCTCCTTCAACTTGCCCTGCACCTCCGACCGGGTGTAATCGTCATAGAGAGTCGTGAGAAAAGAGGTCAACTGCCATGGGTCATGCTCGATGGGGTCAAGGTGATACTGGTACTCGTTGTAGCCGGGGTGGTCGGTGGGGGTGCGCTTGATCTTTTTGTCCAGCTCCTTTTCCAGCTTCTTGTAGTCGGTTTCGGCTCCCCGAATGTCCCGGTCCTCTGCGGTGTAAATGGTCTGCCCGGATACCTGCGTGGTGCCGGAGAACAGAATGGAACAGGACGAAAACGCTGACATGACCAGCAGCAGGAGCAAAAGAAAAACGCCCACGATCAAAAGAACGTGCGCGTTGCTTTTTGCAAAATTGGCAATGCCGTTGGCTGCGGTGCTGACCACCGATTTTCCTTTGTCAATGACCCGCTCCATGCCGGACTTCGCAGCAGTGGTGCCATTGGATACCGCCTTGCCGCCTGCGGTCTGTGCAGTGGTGCCGCCCGACCGGGTTGCGGCACGGTAGCTTTTCTGAATATCCTGTTTCTGCCACCACCGGGAGCACCAGTTGGAGTTGCCCTCACTGCTGGTTGCTTCTGCACTTTGAGCCTTGTCTGACCCGAACGCAGAAGATTTTGCAGTAGGCGTGTTTTTCTTTGCTTGCAGCTTGGCTTTCTTTTTCAGCTTCCTTGCATAACGATTCTTTGAGAAATCGCTGACTGCTTCTTCGGACTTCACGCCTTCATTGAGAGCCTGTGTGCCCACATTGTCGTCCTCGTACTGGTCAACCTCCCGATGTGCCGCAGACCGGGCGGCAGCGGCGGCATACATAGCACGTTTCTGCTGCTTTGTCATGCGGGATGCTTCATCCGGGGTGATCTCGGCTTTGCCAAAACGCAGGTGCTGCGCCCTTTCAGCAGCCTTATCTGCATCGGTTTTCAGCTTTTTCTTTCTGGGCACCGACTGCTCCACCTTGGGTTTCTTCGGGGGAGAACGGGTCTTTTTTGCGGACGATTCCTCTTTGATGATCAGTTTCGGTTCACTCATTTCTGTGCGCCCTCCGAGATCTCGTTGAGCTTGGTCGTGAGGATGCGGTAGAGTTCAAGGTCTTTCGGGAAGTGGTCAACAAAGGGCAGGATCACGTTACCGAAAAACAGCAGCCCTTCACCTTCGCCGGAGTGGGTAACGTAGGAAAGCTGATGCGGGCTGATATTGAGCTGCTTTGCGAGGATTTGCCGATCACCGTTCGCCTGATTGAGCATATAAACGAAGTCCGAATTCTCAAAAATATTTGATACTTCGGGACTTGCCAGCAGATCTTTGACGTTCTGCGTTAGGGCTGTCGGGATGCCGCCCCACTTACGAAAACGCTTCCAAATTTCAACGCTGTACGCCGCAGTCTGTTCCTCTTTCAGCAAAAGGTGGAACTCGTCTGCATAGTACCGGGTGGATTTTCCGGCACTGCGGTTGGCTGTCACACGCCCCCACACGGCATCCTGCACGATGAGCATACCCAGCTTTTTGAGCTGCTTGCCCAGCTGCTTGATGTCAAAGCAGACGATGCGGTTATTGATATCTACGTTGGTGCGGTGATTGAAAATGTTCAAACTGCCCTTGACGTAGATTTCCAGCGCAGCCGCCACATGGCGGGCTTCCGGTTCGTCTTGCGTCAACAGTGCATTGTAGAGGTCTTCCAGCAGCGGCATATTTTCCGGGATGGGGTTCTCGAAATACTTGCGGTAGACCACATGGACGCAGCGGTCAATGACCGTCTTTTCCACCGGCTGCAAGCCCTCTTTGCCGCCGACCACCAGTTCGCACAGGGACAGCACAAAGTCGGCTTTCAAAGCCAACGGGTTGTCCTCCTCCGAGTAGTTGCTGTTGATGTCCATCGGGTTGATATACTGGGTGCTGGCAGGGCTGATGTGGATGACCTGCCCATGCAGACGCTCCACCAGCGGAGCGTACTCACATTCTGGGTCGCAGATGATGATATCATCGTCCGTCACGAGGAATGCGTTGCAGATCTCACGCTTTGCGCTGAACGACTTGCCAGAGCCGGGGGTGCCGAGGATCAGGCCATTGGGGTTCTTCAGTTTTTTCCGGTCTACCATAATCAGGTTGTTGGACAGGGCGTTCAAGCCATAATACAGGCTTTCCTTGCCGTTGTCGAACAGCTCCTGTGTGGTAAACGGCACAAAAATCGCTGTGCTGCTGGTGGTCAGACCGCGCTGGATCTCGATCTGGCAGTCTGCCAGTGGCAGGCTGCTCATCAGCCCCTGCTCCTGCTGAAAATCAAGGCGGCATAATTCGCAGTTGTGCTTCTGGGCAATACTGACTGCCTGAAACACGTTGGTTTCCAGTTCCTGCTCGGTCTTGCCGGTGTTCAACACCAGAAAAGTGACAAGGAACATCCGCTCGTTCTGGCTCTGCAATTCCTTCAAAAGTGCCTTGGCATCTCTGCCGTAGGTTGCCAAATCGGACGGCAAAACGTCCATATCGTATCCTGCGCGGACGGCTTTCTTCTGCTCTTCGATTTTGCTGCGGTCCAGTTCCGTGATGGTGCGCTTGATGGTTTTGATGGCCTTGTTCTGGTCAACGGACTGGATGTGCATGGTAACGATCTGGCTGGAATCCATATCAAGGAAATCCTTCAAAAGCTGGTCGCTCAGGTCAGAAGCCGTAATATTCAGGAAGCTGACCGCCCCGAAGATGCCGCCCATCTGAAAGGTACGGCTGTTCTTAAACGCCAGCGCAGTGGGGGCAATGGCATCCTTTACGGACAGACCACTGGGCACAAGGTCTTTCCAGTTGAAGTGGAACTTGTTGGCTCCATCCATGTTCAGCATCCCATGCATCAGCCGCAGACGCTCCGTACCGTCCAGCGGCTTTGCCAGAACGCCTAACCTGTGAAAGTTGTTCATCAGGTCGTTCTGGATGTGCTCCAACCGAGGTTTGACCTGTTCCATGCTGTCGCCCTCGATGCCGTAGGTCAGGAATTTGGTCTTGGTCAGACCATTGTTGCCCTTGGAAAGCTGCTGCCGCAACATCTGGCTGTACTCGGCGCGCACATCGTCAAAGCCATCCTGCTGGTACGGGATGCGGATGGACTTTTCAAAGTCTGCGGAATCGGTGGCGGTATTCACAAAGGACAGCTCAAAGTGGATAGAGCTGTCGAAAAAGTTGAGAAAACTGCACCATTCCTCAAAGATAGCGGTCTTGTCCTCCTGCTGCGCGAGCTGATAATTGATGTCCTGATACTGGATGGTGCGGGTGTAGTAGCCGGGACGGATACGGAAGGTACCGTCCTCAAACATCCGCTGGAACGGGATGCTTTCCTGTGCCGTGCGGGGCACTGTGGGCTTGGGCGGCTTTTTGCCGTCTTTATTCTTTTTCAGAAACGGAATCATGGGCGTCATCTCCCTTCACAAGCAGTGCATAGTAATTGCGGGTCTGGTACGGACGCACCTTCGGACGAACAAAACGCGCCTGAAGGTAGTACCGCAGGATCTTTTCGGCGGGCTGACCGTTCTTCTGGTACATGGCCAGAAAAAACATGGGCAGCATGACCGCCATCATGCCGAGGGTAGCGCCGGAATTGCCTGCGGTATCCCGCAGGACAAAGAACAGCGGCACCCCTACGACTGCCGCTGCACCAAAACAGACGAGCTGCCGGGCGGTCAAATTGAAGGCTACTTTGGACTTCACCTTGCTGAAATCGCGCGGCACGGAAATATAAGCTGCCAAAATTTCACCTCCGAATCAATGGGCACCCAGCAGAGTTTTGGCGACAGAGCTGGTCTTGAACAGCGAGAAGCAGAGCAGCACGGTATACCCCACGATGCTCCAGATCGAGTTGATGGCATCCCCGGATATGGCAACATTCTGAAGCAGAACCGCGTAAATCGCCACGCAGATGAGGATGAGGAAACCCTGAAATCCCAATGCAAACAGGGACTTCAGGTAGTTCTGTCCTACATGGGATTGCTCGTGGTTGCCCCATGTTGCCATGGGAACCGGGGCAAGGCTGACCATCATGTAGATCTCAATCATTCTTCCATAGACGATGACGAAAATCACGATGGACAGGATGCGCATAGTGATGCCGATGAAGAAGGACTGCAAGAACAGTCCGAACAAGGGTCCTACGTCCATCTGCATCATGCTGGATTGCAACATGGAAAGCCCGATGTCGTTCACCCGCGTGTTGCCAGAAATAATGCCGCTGGAATTTGCCACCACCTGCTGCGTCACGTCAAACACCGCCATGATGATGTCAAACGTATTCGAGATCATCCAAACCGAAATGGCAGTTTTGAAAATCCACTTCAAAATCAATGCCGGTTCAAACTGTGCCATATTGTTGTGTTCAGTAATCATCTGAATCAATTCATAGCAAGCAATAAAGGTCAAAATCACGCCTGCAATGGGCAGCACCACATTCCGGGAGAGTGCTTCGATCATAGCGAAAACGCGCGGTTCAAAACTGGATGGTTTGGTGCCGACTTGCTGGGCGATGCCGCCCACTTGGGTGTTCACATCATCGAACAGGCCGGAAAGATTGGACATGATTGCCGCTGTCAGCAGTGACTTTATCCAATCAGAGATCGCTTTGAGAACTGTTTCCACTCAGCGCCACCACCCATCAGGAAAAATGATTGATCAGGGTCTTGAGCAGGTTGAGCAGAAAAATAAGGTGAGCCAAAATCTGCATAATAGCACCGTCCTTTCAGAATAAAGGTGAATATTCGATTTGCAATGCGTTTCCTCTTTATAATAAGAATCCGTTTGCCACGGAGGGGCTGGAAACACTTGCAAGTAAATATGTACGGGGCGGCAATCGCCGCCCGGAAAAGATCAGCCGAACAGACCGCTCAGCAGGGGAATCAGGGTGATACCAATCAGGGCAACACCGCCGCCAGCCATGAGCTGTTTTATCCCCAATTAGGTGTAAAACTCTGCTCGATGGCGGGCGGCGGCGTACAAAAAATCTATATGGTGTTTTTAAGAGAACCGTCCCGGCGGGACAGGTCAGGCAGTGACCTGTTCCACCTCCGGGATGGGTTTGAGATTAAAATGAATTTCGATAGAAATGTGTCTTGTTTTATCGCTGTCTATGCTCTCATGGACAACGATTTCTTTAATCAGGCGATTAAGGGTAGCTGCGTCCAGTTCCGTGATGTCGGCGTATTCCTGAATGGCTTCTACCCACTGGCGGGCGTCATACGCAAGCCGGATTTCATCGGCCAGCTTCTTCCGGCCTTCCTCAACCCTCGCCTTCAACTCGGCCTGTTCCTTCTGCGTCTTTTCCATCAGCAGATTGAAGTTTGCTTCGCTGATACGTCCGGCAACCATATCCTCATACAGCCGCAGAACCATCTTTTCCAGAACGTCAATCCGTTCCTCGTCTTTGGCAAGGGAGCGTTCCAACGCTTCCCGCTGGCCTTTCTGCTCGGCTTCGCAGGTGTCGGACAGCTTCCCGGCAACGGCTTCCCCGTCCATCAGGGCGGCTCTGGCACACTCCCGGATTTTGTTCAGTACAAGCCGGTACAGGGTGTCGTACTCAACCCGGTGCTGGGAACAGTGCTGTTTCCCGTAGGCATTGTAGGTCTTACAGGAATAAATCTGCTTCGGGTGCTTCTCGTTGGTGTAGCGGATAGTCAGCGACTTCCCGCACTCGCCGCATTTGATAAGCCCCGCAAACAGGCTGATTTCCCCGGTCTGGCGGGGGCGCTGCCGGGATTTCAGCTTGCGCTGCACGATGTCAAAGGTCTTGCGGTCAACAAGCGGCTCATGCTGGTTCTCCACGACAATCCATTCCTCCGGCTTCTTCTCCCCGATGGTGCCGATTTTGAAGCGGTATTCCTTCTTCTGGGAAGCGATAGCGCCGGTATAGACGGGATTCATCAGGATGTCCTTAATCACGGTAAAGTCCCAGATATACCGCCCATTTACCGGGTCTTTCTTTTCCCACTTGGTTGACACGTTCCGCAGCCCCCGTACCCGGTTCCAGTAGGTCGGGCAGGGGATTTTTTCTTCTTCCAGCCTGCGCCGGATGTAGTTGGGGCCGTGTCCTTCCAGCGCCCACGCAAACAGACGCCGGACAATGGGTGCCGTTTCCTCGTCAATCAGCAGGTGGTTTTTGTCCTCCGGGTCTTTCTGGTAGCCGAAGGGGGCAAGGCAGCCGGTAAACTGGCCTTTCTGCGCTTTCAGCAGATAAGAGGAATGAACCTTCTTGGAAATGTCCTTGCTGTACATCTCGTTGAGGATGTTCTTGAACGGCGCAATGTCGTTGTTGTCCCGCATGGTGTCGATACCGTCATTCATGGCGATATAGCGCACGCCGTGGCGGGGGAAGAAATCTTCAATCAGGAAGCCGGTCTGCAAATAATTCCTGCCTAACCTCGATAAATCTTTCGTTATCACAAGGTTGGCCTGCCTGCGCTCGATGGCTTTCAACATCCGTTTCAGGTCGGGGCGCTCCATGTTCAGCCCCGTGTAGCCATCGTCCTGATAGACTGCAACAACCTCCCATCCCTGCTTCTCGCAGTAGTTTTCCAGCATATCCCGCTGGTTTGCAATGCTGGCGCTCTCCCCGTCAAGGTCATCGTCCTTGGAAAGCCTGCAATAAATAGCCGCCCGGAAGCTGCCCGCCAGTATTGCGTCCATGCCTGTATATTCCATTCCGTTCATCATAACCGTTTACCCGCACAATCCAGACGGAACACGGTCATGCTGAACCTTGTCTTTATTATACTCTAAATCTTGCTTTTTCGCAAGATATTCTTTATCATTTCTCTGGCTGTATTTCTGTGCAATCAGGCTCACGAAAACGTCCGTAGCGTCCAGTTCGCCGTCAAATACCGTTGTGACATGGATTTCAGTTTTGTTTTTTGCCATAGGCAGTTACCTCCATAAATGAAATAAGCCAGACAGGAGAGGGTCGGCAACGAAGTCCGGCAACGGGCTTCAAAAAACCTCGAAAACAATCTCTGTCTGGCGGGTTATTGTTTATTTACTTTTTCTTTTATTTTTCTGTTGCTTTGGTTGTCAGAGGGGAGAAAAGCCCGCAGTTACGGGCTTTTTCCCGGCAACCGGCTCGGCAACGGGATAGCAACGGGGTCGGCAACCGGCTGTGATTTTCCCGGATATTTCAGAAGGGAAGTTCCATCTGCTCCGTGACTTCCACAAATCCGTCCGGCGTTTTTTCACGTCCGTTGTCAGCGCCCGTTGCCGGGGCTTCCTGTTCCCAGCCCTTCTGCCTGCCGTATCCTTCAAATATCCGGGGATTGGAGAAATACTTCCATCCCGTGATACAGTGGTTCATGATGTCATTGACCTCCCGGATTTCCCATTGCTTCGGCTCGTCAAAGGGGTGGTTCAGGGCTTCTTTGAAAAGCTGCTTGGAGCATACGGCGCTGCCAGTGTAGCGGTCAAGGTATGCCTGTATCATCCCGGCCTTGGTGTCCTCCGGCATGAAATCCCGCTGGTGTTCTTTGAGGTACTGTATCATTTCGGGCGTAAAAGACAGCTTAAAATCGCCACTTTTGTAGGTTGTCATGGCTTCCGCCCATACCTGTTCAATATAGGCTCTGGAAGCGGCTTCATCGTCCAAAATGTGTATCTCGGCCTGTCCGGGGTAGACCATGACCGGCAGGAAGCGCCGGTTCCCGGAACGGTCAAGGGGCAGGAAGTCCAGCGCATTGGAAGTCCCGCCGAACACGCATTGCCGCAGCCTGTCCTCCGGGTGGGTTTCGTAGGGGATTTTATAGACCTCCTTCTGGCGGCTTAAAAATGACTTGATTTCCTCTATGCTCTTGGCGTTTGCGGTGGCAATCATCTCCGACATTTCAATTATCCAGTGGCCTTGTAGCTTGCGGTACACGTTATCATCGTCCAACTTCCGCAAATCATCGGAAAACCACTCGTCTTTTACGGCCAGCAGCCGGAAGAAGGTGGATTTCCCGGCTCCCTGACCACCAACCAGACAGAGCATGACCTCAAACTTACAGCCGGGGCAGAAAGCCCGGTGGATGGCTCCCAGCAGGAACAGCCGCAGGGAATGGTAAGTGAAGTTGTCTGTGTCGGCTCCCAGAAAGTGACGCAGGCAGTAGCGGATACGCTCTTTCCCGTCCCAGACAAGGCCGTTCAGGTAGTCCCGGATGGGATGGTAGCTGTTGGCGTCTGCGGCCAGATCAGCGGCGTCTGCTATCTTTTTCTCGCTTGTCAGGCCGTAGGTATCTTCCAGATACAGCCGGATATATTTCATGTCCGTGTCGGTCATGGCCTTGCTGCCGGTTCTGCGTTTCCTGCCGATGGGCTTTAGAAGGTCAATACGCTCGGTCAGGAGATTTTTTGCAACCGCCCCGGAAAGAATGGGGTCATACTGGAACACGGTCAGGCAGTTGTGGATACTGTTCCGCACGCCGCCTTTCTCGGTGCCCTCCAGCATGGCCTTGACTTCCTCAACGCTCCGGGGCGGGGGTGCGGCTTCGATGGTGTCCGTCACGGCCTGCCGCAGTTCGGGCGGCAAGGTCTGCCATTCTCCGCTCAAGGTTCCTCACTTCCTTTCCGTAGCTGGTAATCAGGGCAGCCCGTTCCCCTATGTCGGAGAACAGCAGCACATCCAGCAGATATTCCACATGGGATTGTTTCTGCAAGGCTTCCACGAAAAGCGGGTGCCATTCTTCCTCCGGCGTCTTGGGGGCATAGTCCCGCTTCCAGCGGCGCAGCAGATTGTGATAGTCGGACAGTACCCGGAAGCAATATCGCTCCATGCGCTTAAATTGCTGTTCCGGGCTTTCCTTCCGGGGATTTCGCTTCGGGCGGCTCCTGCTTGGTGGCTCCTTATCCTCATAGGGGATGGAGAAGTCCTGCGCCAGCATGAGGGCGGCTTCCCTGGGGCTGACGTTTTCCAGACGGGAAACAAAGTCAATCACATCCCCGTCTGCCTGACAGCCGAAGCAATGGAAGCGCCGGTCAACCTTCATGCTGGGGTTTTTATCGTCATGGAAGGGGCAGACGCACATCCCGTTTCTCCCTACCAGGATACCGTAATGCTCGGCAGCCTGCCGGGTGGTAACAGACTGTTTCACGGCTTCAAATACATTCAATAGGCAAATCCTCCTGAAAATAGAAAAAGCGCCTGTCATTCTCACGGGGAAAATGGCAAGCGCCTGATTGGTTAAAGTTCCATATCCTGTTTTTGCTGGCGGCGGGGCTGCTGGTGTTTCTCTGCCTGTTCCTCCCGGATACGCTGCTCCCGGCCTTTGACCGCCTGCTGGATGGACGGTTTCTTTCCCGGCTCTGCGGTCTGGCGGTACTGCTCGGATGGTAAAACCTGATTGAGCCAGTGGCGCACATCCCGCAAAATCTTTACATCCTCCTGTACGGCAGTCAGCGCTTCCGTCTTGGAAGCGATATTCTCTGAAAGCTGTGCCTGTTCCCCGGCCAGCTTCTTTGTGCTGTACTTCGCCCCATCAAGGTGAACCTTGAAATACCGCAGGGCAGCGTTGTAGGCGTCCAGTTCCTCCTTATGGTCGGCGGCAAATTTCTCCTTGGGTTTCTTCCAGCGGATAGCGGCATATTTCGCATGAACCGGCTTGTTTGCTTCAAAGTTCCCGATATGGAAAAGCAGCCGGTCAATCTCTTTCACACGTTTCTCCATCGGCCTGATTTCCTCACGGATGGAAACGGCCTGTGCGCTGGCTTCATCCAGATAGGCGTCAAGGCTCTCTACGGTGGAAATCTCTTTCTGCCGCAGGAAGTCAAGGGCTTCCATAACCTTGTTGAAATCGCCAACGGTTCCTTTTAACTTCCCCTTGGAAGTCCAGCCGGTACGTTCCTCGCTCCGTTTATCCAGATACCGGGAAAGCAGTTCGGGGATGGTCGGCTCCTTTGCCTGTTCCAGCGCTTCCAGCAGCGCCGCCTTTTTCTCTTTCAGGCCGGACAGCCAGCCCTTTAAGCTGCGTACCATCTGCCGGATAGACTGCATGAGGGAATTGGCGGCTTTGATGTCCCGGTTCAGGTTGCCGATGTTGGTCTGTATGCCTTTTTTCTCCAACTGGCTGACCGCTGGCCCCATGTGGACAGTGGGGATTTTATCAATCCCCTGTCGGACATAGGAGCGAAGGTCAAGGCGCTCCGGGCTGCCGATGGCTTCCAGATAGCGGTTCGCTGTGTCAGCCCAGCCCTGCCGCCATATCTCAGCGTACTTCTGGTCGTTCCAGTCCACGGTATCCTCCTTGTGGCTTTTCCATCTGCCGGACGCAAGCCGGATACGCTCGCCGTTCTCGTCAAGGTCGTAGACCTTCCGGCTCTTGGGAAGCCACTTGCCCTGTTCGTCCATCGCCCGCATGGTAAGAAGGATGTGGGCGTGGGGATTTCCGTCCCCCTTGTCATGGATGGCAAAATCGGCAATCATGCCCTTGGAAACGAAAAACTCCCGGCAGTAGTCCCGGATAAGGTCGGCGTACTGTGACCGGGGAAGTTCCCTCGGTATGGCAAGCACGAACCTCCGGGCAAGCTGGGAGTTCCATTGTTTTTCGATGGCTTCGGCGGCGTTCCACAAGGTATTCCGGTCTGCGTACTCCGGCGGGGCATGGGGCGGCAGCATGATTTCGGTGTGGACGATTTCGCTTTTATGGGAATAGTATTTCTGTTTCTGGTCGTATTCGGAAAACAGCCGTTCCCCGCTCTGGTAGGCGGCAGACGCAACGGCTGACTGGCGCTTGCTGCGCTGGATGATTTTCACATCAAAGTGCGGGCATGGCAAGTCGTGTCCTCCTTTCTCCCGGCGTCCGGGCAAAAAAAGAGCAGGGAACCTGTTTCAAGATTTCCTGCTCGGTGGTGCCGCCGGTGGGCGGCTGGTATTCAGTTTTG
>ERZ836358.1853-NODE-1853-length-18499-cov-14.685697_pt1 | contig 18499 bp, 14 predicted proteins | sample MGYA00519942_ERZ836358 | MGnify/ENA primary metagenome ERZ836358 (study PRJEB31850, sample SAMEA3708798) | human gut metagenome | biome: human gut; feature: human-associated habitat; material: faeces | place: China | collected 2014 ...
TCGTCTGCGCCGTCCGCGATCAGGGTAATGGTAGTACCCTTCACGATGCCCAGGGACAGAACGCCCAGCAGGCTCTTGGCGTTAACGCGCCGATCATCCTTTTCCACCCAGATACCGCTCTTAAACTCATTGGCCTTCTGAATAAAGAAGGTTGCGGGTCTGGCGTGCAGACCTACCTCGTTATTAACGGTGATTTCCTGTGTATACATGATACAGCTCTCCTTTTCTATACCAAGTAGTTCCTCATCATACCAAAGAGGTTGCTCCACCAGATTTTATATTGCTATCATACATTTTTTTTCGCCTGCCGTCAACAGCGAATTACACAAACATTACGCAAGAAATGACGTACACTTGCATTGAATCAAGGGCAGGATTCCCAAAAGAAACCCTGCCCGCGATGTCTGCGGAAGCTCCGCATCAATAGTTCTCGGCCTTGATCTGGAAATAGGACTGCGGGTGATGGCACACCGGGCATACGGCGGGGGCTTCCACGGCCAGCTCCACATGGCCGCAGTTGCGGCAGAACCACAGCACCTTGCCATCCTTTTTGAACACCTCGCCGTTCTTCAGGTTTTCCAGCAGCTTCAGATACCGTTCCTCGTGGGCCTTTTCGATTTTTGCCACGCCCTCAAACTGAGCGGCCAGCTCCAGAAAGCCCTCTTCTTCGGCAGTGCGGGCCATCCCGGCATACATTTCGCTCCATTCCTCATGCTCGCCCGCTGCGGCAGCCACCAGATTTTCCGCCGTGTTTCCGATGCCGCTCAGCGCCTTGAACCACAGCTTGGCGTGTTCCTTTTCGTTCAGGGCCGTCTCCTGAAATAAAGCCGCGATCTGCTCGTAGCCCTCTTTCTTGGCTTTGCTGGCATAGTAGTCGTACTTGTTCCGGGCCTGAGATTCCCCGGCAAAGGCGATCCACAGATTGGCCTCCGTTTTGCTCCCCTTCAGTTCCATTGCATTCTCCTTTCAAAATTTCACTAACAGTAGCAATTCCTAATAAAAAGATTATACTGCCGCGGTGGGAAAAGCGCAAGCGCGATTTTGCGTGAATTCCGAAAATTCGGACACACTATGCCATGGGTATCGCAATGACGCTATCAATAAGGAGGGATTCCATGTGAACAGGCGCATTTCTGCGCTTTTGACGGTGCTGGCGATGGTGCTTGCCCTCAGTGCCTGCGGCGACGGGAAGAAAGAGAACGGCCAGACCCCGCAGGAGCAGCCGAAGCAGGAGGACTCCATGCTGGGGGAAGGCGGTGCCGACAGCGGTACGGCGGCCCCAGGACAGGATGACCATACCGTGACTGCACCCGACACCACGCCGGGGAAGAACCCGGCAGCAGCGGATGACACCCGCCCCTCCGCCGGCACGGACTTGGAGGACATGGCGGAGCAGGCCAGAGTTCACGACCGGGACGGCGACTTGACGGACGGGGAAAATCCCGTTGCGCCCGGCGCTGACCGGTGGTAACGATCGTTTCAGGAAAACAGGGCGCCCAACGGCGTTCTGTTTTCTGCTTTTCAGAAAGGAATATTTCTGGTATAATCCATGTGCCGTGTTTTACAGACAGCGCTGCGGCGGCTTCGGAGACGTTTGCCGGGAGCCGCCGGACCTGTCTGAACTTTATGGAGCAGGAGGCCCTCTTATGTCCCAGTCTCAGGAATTTACCATGCAGCCCGTTGCCCGGATCCGCAGCGAATTTGCCGAAAAGTTCGGCGTTCCCCGTCAGAGCGGGTTAGTGGCGGAATTGGAGGCGGAGATCGTTTTTGAACCGGCCTATCGGAATCCGGACGCGCTGCGGGGATTGGAGGAGTTTTCCCATGTCTGGCTGATCTGGGTGTTTGACCGGGCGATCCGGGAGACCTGGTCGCCCACGGTGCGGCCGCCCCGGCTGGGCGGCAACGCCCGGATGGGAGTTTTTGCCACCCGCTCACCATTCCGCCCCAACCCTATCGCCCTGTCCTGCGTGAAGCTTGCGGGCATCCGGCAGACAGCTGACGGGCCTGTGATCCGGGTTCTGGGCGCCGATCTGGTGGACGGGACGCCCATTCTGGATATCAAGCCCTACATCCCGTATGCGGACAGCCACCCGGACGCTATGGGCGGCTTTGCGTCTGTCCCGGCAGGGGAGACGCTGGAGGTCATCATTCCGCCGGAGCTGCTGGCGCGGATCCCGGAAGCGCACCGGGAGGCGCTGCGGGGCGTGCTGGCGCAGGACCCCCGCCCCCATTACCAGAAAGACCCGGAGCGGATCTACGGGTTCCCCTTTGCGGGAATGGAAGTCCGTTTTTCTGTGGACGGAACCCGGCTGACCGTCCGGGACATCCAGAAAATCCGCTAACAACGCATCTTCCAGCAGGCTGTTTTTTTTGAAAAAACAGCCTGCTGCTGCATATTTCCCTTGACTTTGATAAACATAGTGATAAGATGGGTTTAAGCGCGGCTGCCTGCCGCCCTGTGAAAAGCTGGAACAGGAGGTGCCTGTATGCTGGTGTCAACGCGGGGGCGTTACGCCCTGCGAATCATGATGGAACTGGCGAAATATGACCGAAGCCGCTATATCCCCCTGCCGCTTATTGCGGAAAATCAGGAGGTTTCCGAAAAATATCTGGAGAGCATCATCTCCACGCTGGCCAGAGCCGGACTTGTTGAAGGGCAGCGCGGCAAGGGCGGCGGCTATCGCCTTGCGCGCAAGCCGTGCGACTATTCCGTCGGCGAAATTCTGCGGCTGGCCGAGGGTTCGCTCGCGCCGGTATCCTGTCTGGAGGCAGGGGCCACGCCCTGCCCGAAGGCCAGCTCCTGCCGGACGCTGCCGGTCTGGGAAAAATTAGAGTCCCTGATCTGTGGCTATCTCGACGAAGTCACGCTGACAAGCCTGCTCGACGGCGGCGCCGAGATCGGCGGCTGCCCAAGCGTGAAAAAGTAAATATTTTATGTTGTTTCCATAAACCTATTGACAAAGTAGGTTTTTGTGCTATGATAAACCCATAAAAAAACTATGTTTTAGGCGGCTGCGGCCAGGCGCGGCGTATATAGAAGTGCTGCAGCTCCTCGAGCGTGTAGTCCGTGCCGAATTTGCGGTTGATGAGGCTATGTACAATGCCCCAATTCCAACCGTAATCCTGAATGTAGCGGCGCAGCGCTTCAAGCATTTTCGACTCCATCTCGCCCCTTCCTTTCTGTCGGCGGCGCAGCGCGCACGGTGACGCTCAGCGGCCGCTTACCAAAAAGATAGCACATTTTTGAAGAAAATACAAGTAAATAACAGCGCTTTGCGCGCGGCGGGGATTCAAAACCTGCAAAGATCCCCCTCAGTCGTGAATGGCTGCGATCCAGCGGTCGACGTCCGCGTCCGCTGTGCACTGCGTTGTGTCGTCAAAGCGCACGTCCAGCCCCGGCCGGAACGCCGCACCCGGGCACAGTGCCCGCATATCCCGGATCGAGCGGCCGAGCCAGCCGCCATTCGTGGCAAAGGGGTAGACGGTCTTGCCGCTGAGGTCATGCGCAGTCAGAAAGGCACGCATGGCAGGGGAGCAGGTATACCACCAGACGGGCGTGCCGAGCACGATCGTGTCGTAGCGGTCTAGGTCGATGTTCATCGGCTTGAGCGGCGGCAGGTAGCCCTGCTTGACCTCGCGCTCGCCCTGCGCGACCACGTCGTCATAGTCGCCGGTGTAGGGCGCGACGGTGTCAATGCGCGCAATGTCGCCGCCGATGGCCGCGTGGATGCGCTCGGCGATGCGCTGTGTGTTGCCGTGGTAAGAATAATAAAGGATCAGGGGTTTCATATTGCTTACCTCCATATGGCATATTGTTTTCAGGTTACTGTCATCATACAGCATGAAGCTGACTTTAGGTCAAGAGAGTGAAATGTAAATTTTTCTTGAAGGAAGATTTCAATTTGCATGGAATTCGCTATCCTCTCCAAACGGATACATAGGTTGCTCAACAGGGGGCAAATCCGCCTCTCCATCCTCCGCAAAGAGGTAAACATAGGCATTTTTGCCGTCCCAGACCACCTTTTTGACGATGGTGCGCAGCAGGCGGCGTTTTTCCTCCAGCGTTGCCGAATCCACCGCGCTGGCGAAGGATTCGATCATTTCCTGATGGAAGGCGAACTCCTGATGCAGCATTCGGCTCTGTTCAGTGAGGGCTTCCAGCTCGGAAAGTCTTGCCTGCTGAGTCTCGCTCTCCCGATGCAGTTCGTCGATCTGCTCCATGACGTACTTCGCAGAGGTGTCGCTGGCAACGGACAGGGACTCCACCAACCGCTTGATGCGGTCTTCCGTTTCTGCGTACTTCTCTTTCAGCAGCGCCAGCTCTGCGTCGTAGCCCTCCTTGCTGCCGCTGATAACCTTCTTGGTCTGCGCCAGCAACCGGGAAAGGGTCTCCTTGTCGGCGGACAGCTTGCGGATCTCTTCGATGATCTTGGCGTCCAGCGTGTTGCCGTTGCAGTTTTTCATAGAGCAGACCGTGCCGTGGCTGCGCTCCTTGGTGGAGCACATGTAGGTGTAGATCAGCTCACCGTCCGCCGTGCGGCGGTTGGTCAGCTTCGGGCGCATATAATCGCCGCATTCGCCGCACCGCAGCAGGCCGGATAGCAGTGCAACGTTGCTGCGCGGTCTGCGGTAGCTCTTAGATTTGTTCACGTCCAGCATGGACTGCACCTGCACCCAATCGCTGCCTGCGATGATGCCGGGATGCTTACCCACCGCCACGATCCATTCCTCCATGGGACGGATCTGATTCGCCTTGCCGGGGCGCTGGAGCGTGCGGTTGTACGCCATGATGCCGTGCTCGCCGTCGAATTCCGAACGCTCGGCGAACAGATCAACATTGTTTTCTTTCAGATACTGATACGCCGTCTCGTCGGCGATCATGTAGACCGGGTTCGTGAGAATGCCCCGGATGGCAAAGCGGGTGAACTGCTTGCCGCGCTTCGTGACACAGCGATGTTCCAAAAGATACTGATCGGTCTTGCTGAGAGAGCCGGTTTCCATGAATACGGAGAAAATCGTCTTGACCAGCTGGATTTCCTCCGGGATGGGCCTCAGTTTGCAGGCTTTCTTCACCTTGCCGTCCACCGTCACGCTGGACAGGCTCTCAGAGGCGTAGCCCGTGGGCGTCGTGCCGCCCAGCCAGCGTCCGGTCTTGGACAGCTCGTGCATGTTGTCCCGGATGCGCTCGGCGATGGTCTCCCGCTCCAGCTGGGAGAACACGGACGCAATGTACATCATGGCGCGGCCCATGGGCGAGGACGTGTCGAACTGCTCTCGGATAGAAATGAAGTCGATGTGCCGGTCGCCCAAATCCTCGATGAGCTTGGCAAAGTCGCCGATGTTGCGGCTGATGCGGTCGAGGCGGTAGACCACGATGGCGGCAAAGGCGATCTTCTGGGAGTCCTTCATCATTTTCTTGAACTGCGGGCGCTCCAGATTGCCGCCGGAAAAGCCCTCGTCCTCGTAGACCAGCACGTTTTCCGCCGCTTCCTCGCCAAAGTGCATGGCGATGTACTGGCGGCAAAGCTCAATCTGGTTCTCGATGCTCTCGCCCTTGCCGGTGAATTTGGACTTGCGGGAGTAGATGACGTATTGCTTCGGCGTATCTTTCGTTTTCATGGCGGCACCTCGTGTTATTCGTTAGGTTGGTAGATATATTATAACGGATTGGAATCCATTTGAAAAGGTACCCAAGAGAAGAATCTGAAAATTTCTGCGAAAATGTTCTCTCTTTCCGGTTTTTGAAAAGTGTTGATTTCAGAAAAAAAGCCTCTGTTTTGCCTCTCGGATGTGTTCCATAGGAAAACACCCACGCCCACCCGCTTGCGGTGGTCTGAGAGGAGAAAACAGAGGCTTTCGCACCCTAATTGATGCAGTTTTAAGGGCATCTCTCATACAAGCCCAAAATATGATTGATGAAATGAGCGATGTATGCTATAATATGGATAACCAAACTACGCTATGAGGTACTCATGAAAAACAAACAGCCGCCTTTTCAAATTACGAACAAAATCATTGATGATGTTGCAGAGATTTCAGAGCTGGTCGGCAGACTTTCCGCTCACGATCATCTTTCAAGCAATCCCAATCTGCGCCGCACCAATCGGATCCGCACTATTCACGGCTCGCTTGCCATTGAGCAGAACACTCTGAGCTTGGAACAGGTCACCGCCGTTCTGAATGGCAAGCATGTTCTGGCTCCGCCCAAGGACATTGCCGAGGTCAAAACCGCTTATGAGATTTACGAGCGCTTGGACGAGCTTGATCCGTATTCCGTGGACGATTTGCTGACCGCTCACGGTATTATGACCCGCGGGCTTGTAGAAGAATCCGGCATGTTCCGCACGCGGCCCGTCGGTGTTGTAGATCAGGAGGGACATGTCCTGCATTTTGGCACGCTGCCGCAATATGTGCCTGATTTGGTCGTGGAACTGCTGAATTGGGCAAAGCACAGCGACCTGCACATGCTGATCCGAAGCTGCGTGTTTCATTATGAACTGGAGTTGATCCATCCCTTTGCTGATGGCAATGGCCGCATTGGACGGCTCTGGCACACGTTGCTGCTCTCTAAATGGAATCCTGTATTTGCATGGCTGCCGGTCGAGTCCATCATCCACGACCATCAGCAGGAATACTATGATGCCATCAATGCCAGCAACGATGCAGGCGAGTCCACCGCGTTCATCGAGTTTATGCTCTCCGTCATCAAAGCATCGCTCATCGACGCCATCCATACGAGTGATGCAATGAGCGATGGGAAGATGGACAAGAAAGCTCTGCGCTGGCAGAAGATCGAGCAGTTCTTGCAGGCGCACGAGTATATCATGAACGCCGACGTGCGGGAACTGTGTGGAGTGTCAGCGGCAACAGCAAATCGTATTCTTGCTGAATTAGTGGAGAACGGCAATTTGGTCAGACATCGTGAAAATGGCCATTGGGTATATAAATTATTTGAAAAATGTGCGCCATAAGGCTACTTTAAAAATAGAGGTAATTATGCACCAAAAATTAGAAAAACTCACGAAAGAAAATCCTGAAGATATTTTGTTCCTTTGCGGAGCAGGGATATCATTAGATGCACCGACTTCTATACCGACGGTTAATAAATTCATTTGTGATGTTCTTGAAGAAAGCGGGATATCAAAAGGGACAATAGCCAGGGTATATAATCAGTTTGGAAAAATTAATTACAGATTTGAATCATTAGTTGACCAAATTAGAAAAAATTGCGATACTGATTTGTTACTTACAAAACTGTTTGACTCATCCACATTTAATAGAATACATCATTTTTTAGCTTCCATGCTTGGATTAGGCGCGTCAATTATTACAGCGAATTTTGACAATTGTATTGAAAATGCATGTTTTTCTGAAAATTATGAATTCAGTAATCGTTTTGTATATAATGGCATGGATTTAAGTAATGGGGATGGAATGCCATTATCAAATGTTCTTGTTAAAATACATGGTAGTCGCCCAATTGAAAAAGAAGTAGCAGGAGAACTAGTTGTCACAATAAAAGCATTAGCTAAAACTGAAGGGGCATTTAGAGGCCTTCCTAATTGGCGGAAATATTTATTAGATTTAATATCAAACAAGATAGTAGTTGTGATGGGGTATTCGTGCTCTGATGATTTTGACATTGTACCATTACTGGCAGAATCGAAACCCGAAGAAGTTATTTGGCTTAATTACGATAACAACAATTGTATGCCGGTATTCACTCATGAGATTGCAAATACAAATATTAATGAACTAGCGAAGAATATTCCTATTTTATATTATAATGGACGTTTAGTACCATTTTTACTTGAATGGAGTAGGCGTGTTCCTTTTTGTCTGCACGAAGGGGAGCTAGAAAGCCAGTTTACGGTTAAAAAATATATTTTACAGCATTATAAAACAGAAGCGGAAAAGTACGTTTTGTGTAATGAAATTTTTCTTTCTTATGGTTTATACAATGAAGTCGTTGTTTTCGGAGACAACCTTCAATTGCATTTGCAAAAAATAAAATCAGAGTTCCGGTTAAAAAACTATGAATATGTAATTGCGCAATGTAGAGAAATAACAAAATCAGATGCCCCGTCTAGAATTCTGCAAGAAGCACTATATTACCTATCATCAGCATTATACTATAAACGTGATTATAAGGAGGCAACAAAGATTGCACAAAAATGTGTTTATATTGGTCAGAAAGTAAATGATAAAGATTTTTATCTAAATTCACTAATCAACTATGCCTCAATAAAGTATGTATATGCATCTACGCTTTCTTGTAAAAAGAAACAAAACAACATATTGAAACAGGTACAAAAAATATATGTCTTTGTTCTAAATAATGCTGAAGGTATCGATATCGAAGCTAAAGCAAACGCCTTGTGGGGATTGGGAGATTTAGAGCGCTACATGGGAAATCTGTGTAAGGCACTGGAGCTTCTACGGGAAGCGCTAGTCACCTTAAGGAAAATAGGAAATTCATATGCAATAAACCAATTGGAAAGCACACTAAAAGACATCGAAAAAGAAATCAAAACAACAAATTAAGGTCAGGATGAATGTCATTCACCGTAAAGTTTGATTATTGCAATTCATTCTGCATAAGGCATGATATTGGAATCACACTAGAACTATGTATTTCATGGTGCGCCGTTCCCAGAAGATTTTATACCCCATTATGTCACTCCGCTGAAGGGCATAATGAGGTATAACTCATATTCATTGCCAGTTCCGTTTTAAGATCTCACTTTTGAGGTACAGCGTACTCTTTTCCGACGTCTTGATCGGATGAAGTTTCCCCCGCTTTGTCAGGTCGATGATGTTCTGCCGGGAGCAGCCCAAGATCTCCGCCGCTTCCGCTACGTTGATGACTCTGTGGGCGGCAAAGTTCCGGAAATCAGCCGCCGTCAGAGGAACACTTTTGCCGATCCGGTAGAGCATCGCATCCGAAACGGTCATGTTCACATCCCACGCAACGCCGTATCCGCCCGTCTGCATCTGCACATGCTGAAAATAGTTCGGCTTCTTGAGAAGGATCTGAAACGCCTTCGTCTTTTCAAAGTGCTTCTGCAAATCGCACTTTTTCACTGCACCATCCCGAAAAAACACCAGCAGGCAATGATCCTCCAGCGGCAGCACATCTTCAATTCTCTTGGAGAAGCGCTTCGTAATTTCTTCCGGAAGCTCCTTCTCATCAATGGGAACGAGGTAGTAATCGTCCTGCGCGCATCGCCCCATTGCCAGCATCAATAGCTCGTACTCATCGTATTCCTTCAGATGATTGTCGCGCAAAATCTCGCCAATGTTCTGGCGGTCGGTTGGAACGATCCGCTGCTGAACCCAGATTTTGCTCCAATAGGAATTGACTGTGGTTTCTCCGCGCTTCACAAAGGAGTCCAGCAGCAGCGGTGTCTCCCATGCGTCTGCGTTCTCCGGCAGCTCAATGTAGAACCGCTTTTCCTGCTCGTAGTACAGGAGGTACGCCAGATCTTTCTGCTCCTGCGATGATTCATCTCGAATGGCAAAAATCTTCATACGCGCACCACCTTTTCCAAATCATTTCCCATATCTTGTCCTGAAGCGTCTGTGAGAGCACGCCGTCCAGCCCTTCCATGAGTATCTGCCTGTCACTCTCGTGCAGCGGTGTCAGCTTTGGCATTTTATCCTTCGGAATGATACGCAGGTTATCCCATGTGGACTTTGAACCGATAAAGTTGTTGCAGGGCTTGTCGGCCATCACATCGAACCCAGCCGCCGCAGCATCATCCGGGCAGCTGCAAAGCAGAGAGAGACCATGGTCAAACAGGGGAGCCAGACGAATCGTCTTCTTTCGGCTGTTGCGCAGCACCTCAATATTGGCACCGTGGCGATCCCGGTTCAGGATCAGATAGTCTACGATCAGCATCTGATAAATATAGTCTTCCCAGCCCATACGGATGCAGAAATCCAAGGCGGACTCATCCGGCAGCGCTTCCAGCTCCTTATAGGCATCTAAAGCGGTCTTAGACTCGCTCTTTGCCTTGAAATCCTCCGAAGCGCAGAGATAAACTTCATGCGCCTTGCCGTCTACGGTCACGTCTGCATGAATCAGCTGGTATGACAAATGCGGAATACCCAGTATCGTCAGCAGCCGGTCAACGATCAATTCGTTCACACACTCATGCCCAATGATGCCGCGTGCTTTATCAAAGTTTGAGAGCTTATAGTAAGTCTTTGTTCCGCCGAGTTCGGAGTATGCTTTCAGAAAAGAACCGGCAGTTCCGGAAGAATTGCGATAGACTGACCACGACAAATACGTCAGGTCCTGCTTTTCTTTCATCAGCTGCATGTATACCTCACCTCAAGATTATTATATCTTTTCGCTTGTCATACGTCAAGTTTATTTTGTGTATAACTTGTCGTATGACAAGTTTATCCGATTTTATGCCTGCATAAAACCGCCGCCCCGATTTTTCGTTCGGGACGGCGGTTTTGTCATGCAAGGCTTCTCAGATATTCTTCCACGTTCTGATACTGAATGCCGTCTATCACTTGGCTTTCCCCGCGGTAGAGGACGAACTTTCCGGTGATCGGGCCGTAGCGGTGCTCGGTCTGGGCGCATTTTTGCTCGTCGATCAGATGGCGATACTGCTGCGGGGCAGCTTCCTCGCTGTGCTTGATCTCGAAAATCCGGCAGGAGCCCGCCTCCGGGTCAAACACCACCATGTCAAATTCGCCCACGGGGAATTGCAGGACAAATACCTGCTTCTTGGGGTTTGCCAGCTTCGTTTCCAGCAGGACGATGTCCTCCAGCATCCGCCCTTTGATCTCGGTCAGGATGCGCTCCTGCACGGCGGTGCGCTCCGCCAGAGACAGGGCACTGAACGTCTCATCCAGCAGCAGATTGCGGATCAGTGCATCCGCCTGCGCATAGCGGAGACCCGGCTGCGCAACACATACGCGGCTGGACTTCGTGCTGACATCCGGTAGGTGCAGCACATCGATCTCCCGCGTCAAGTCCAGCAAGTCCAGATACTCCTTGATCTCCGCCGCGTGAACATCGTCCAGTGCCACGGTCTGCTCTGCCCTGTTGCGGATCTCCAGCAGCTTCCGCAGGCTGTCGGTGACAAGCGCAAGGTCGATGCGGTCGAGGATGTCCGTTGGGTTCTTCCGATCCCGGCGCAGGTTGCTGGCGGAAATGCCGAGATCGTGGGACTTCCAATCCTGCGACAACACTTCCAGCGTGAAGCGGTGGTTGATGTCCTCCACGACCCGGTTGATGGCGCTGGTCAGCTCGCCCTTCTCGTATAAATCCCGCAGATGGCGGAAGTGCCCCTCGTACTGATAGCAACGCAGGGAGTGCTGGATGTTGCGGGCAATGGCCGTGCCCACATATTCGTCGGTGCTTTCCTTGCTGGCAAAGGTGGAGGTCTCGTTGTAGTGAACGCCGCCGAGATTCATGGTGCCGCCGTAGCGGATATACTCGTCTATGCCGTGAATGCCAAGCACGGACTCAAACTCTCGGCAGGGGATAAAGGTGGTGTGCAAAATGATACAGCGGTCATAGAGCTGGTCATCCTCGGTAAAGAGGAAGCCCAACGAGTCCGTGCCGGAGAGCACGATCTTCATACCACAAGCTGCGAACACGTCAGAGAACAGCGCTGCGCCCTCGATGAAATCCTCCATCAGTGTTACTTCATCCAGGAACACATAGCGGAAGCCCTGTGCTTCCAGCAGCTTGAGGTCGCGGTTCACGTCTGCCAGCGTGTCTTTTGCGGTGATCTGAATGAACGCTGCCTTGGCAAGCTCTGCGTCGCTCATCTCCGCGAAAATCTGGCGGATCATAGTGGTTTTCCCCGTCCGGCGCAGGCCGTAGAGGATGAATACCTTGTCCTGCGGCTCGCCGTAGACAAAGTCGTGCAGCTGCCGGAAGCACTCGCGCCTGCGATAGCCGCGAACAGACGCCGCGAAGGAACGCAGCGCCTCGCCGGTGCGGACATTGGTGGTAAACGCGGAAAAATTCGTAGATTTCGCCTTGGGCAGCTGCTTTTTCAGCGCTTTCAGCTCCTGCCCCAGCGCCTTCCGCCGCTCGATCTGAGCACGGAAATTCTCCAATTCATCAGCAGGAATATACTTCTCCCGCCGCTTTTTGTTCTCCGTCCAACGGTGGTAGAAATAATCCTTGCCTCTGACGGTTTTCTTCGTAACAGAACCAGCGGGCAGAGTTGCGATCTGCTGCTCTAGTTCCTCCGCACGAGTCTGCATTTCAGGTAAGTCCATAGCGCACCTCCTGTGAGATACTATTCTATGCAGAATTATACCCCATTATACCCATGAAATCAATGGCATAATAGGGTATAACATGTTACTATAAACACTACAAGGGAAGTCTATCCTTGCTTACTTTTCTTGCCCATATGCGCTCGTGGTATTAAACATCATACGATATATAGCAAAAACTATTGCTTTATTGATCGTTTTTGCTGCCGCTCTCTAACGGCACCATATAGGTGCACTTTCTTTCTTCGTTAAAATAGTTGGTGCAGCCATAGAATATGTCACCATTCTTCGGATTCTTTTTGACGATCAAATAACCATCTGTACATTTGGGACATTTCAAAATGTCATGCATGTGCGTCCTGTCATTGGTCATGAAGTCGCAAAGCTCTGCCTCATTTGTGCATATCCAGAGATTCAAGCCGTAGTTTTTATTAAACTCATACTTTAGCGGGAAACCGCATACAGGACAGCGCAGGTTAAACAGGTCCACCACTTGCATATTGATCTCATCATTATGTGGAATATTGAAATCCTTAATGAGCTCTACAAGAAATCTGGATGGTTTCGTTTTAGGTGCTGCGATATATACTCTGTTTTTTGTCCGTGTCATCGCCACATAAAACAATCGCCGCTCTTCTGCAAAGGGCATACTATTGTCCTCATATGTAACAAGCTTAATAATAGGATCATCTTCTATCTGGCACGGGAACCCGAATTTTCCTTCGAACATATTGATCAGAATTACGTTGTCATACCCAAGTCCCTTGGAACTATGCGCTGTCATAAAGGTGATCTTTGCATTTGGGTATTTTTCACTCCTGATCGCACCGCTCGGCAATTCGCTGAACCGATTCGTTCGGTACAGCTTGTACATGTCATAATTGTATCGTCCAATCAACAAAATCGAACTCTGCTCGCCGTACTCAGATAGGATCTCACTAATGATATGCTCGATGGTATCCGCAAGTCGCTCCATAGGTTTGACACTATCATCGAAAACTTCAAGAACAATCGGGTTCTCAAGATGCTTCGGAGAAATCAACTGCTTTCGGATTTGCGAAGTATTTCTTTGTACAAAGCCTCCAGCAATATCGATAAGCTCCTGCGAATTACGGTAGGTATGAGTAATCTTCAACTCCGTTCCAGCCCCCATAAGCTCCAGGAAACGAGTAAATAGCGTAATATCAGAGCCAGAAAAAGCATATATCGACTGCCAGTCATCACCGACCGCAACAACCTTCGCCTGCGTAATTTGAGATAGCCTTTTCGTTAGATTGAATCTCTGACGAGCAATGTCTTGGAACTCATCAATGATGATATACTTGTAAGGGAGCGTGACATTCTGCCGCTCAATCTCCTGCAAATAGAAGTGTGCATCATTTATCATGTCTGCAAAGTCTATCTGATTGCGCTGTTTCAGCACGGATTGATAGTGGTGATACACCTGTTCGGCAATATCCAGAAACAGAAGCGTTCTCGGATTGTCTGTTCTTTCTCGCAAAACAGCGAAGCCGCCATCGTCATAACCGGTTGTTTTGTATTGCTCAATAAACTTCATCATAAAGATGATCAGCTTATAAATGTACTTGTCTTTCCCGGTTTCTACGATCTTCTTATAGACTTCTTCCAAATTACGAGGCTTTAGAATAAAGCCCTCATTTTCAAGCACTTCTTTCAGATGGTCCAGAAGAGGACGCCGATCCGTATAGAAGGACCATGTTTCCAGTAATGTAGTTTTATTTGTCTTATGAAGACGACGCTTATCACTAATGGCACGGAGATAACGCTGCCTCTGCTGCGGGGTAAACAGGCTGTTGTAGCCGCTCTCGCTGAGTGCATAGTGCTCCAGCCAAACGCTATGCTCCCCCTGCGAAATATAGAAATCGGGCGTGTATTTTTTGTTACGAGAAGGTGATCCAAAGGGATACACTCTTTCATACTCATAATCCAGTCCGTTCAGATACAGAAAGTTTGCGATTTGCACTTCCTGCATGGAACGCAGATATTCTCCCGATATGGTCCGAGTCTTTTTCGTGCGCTGCTGCTCGACTTTTTTAATGTACTCGCCCAGCCCACTTCTCAGTGTTTCAAAGTCCTGCGCCGCTTTGTAGAGGTGGTATTGATTCAAATCCGTAAATTTGAAAACATCCTCGGACAGATCAAAGTAATAACCCAAGAATAAAACCAGATTGCGCATAAGCTGCTTGTTGTGAAAAATCGACTTTTCCAGCATATCAAAAATAATCTGCTGGGAAGAAAAATTGATCTCAGGCGGTTCTGCTGAAAACTGTTTCACAATATCATACGCAAAAGCATGGAAGGTGCAGATCTTTGCCGGAATGCCAAGTCCCTTATTGATTCGATCACGCAGTTCTCCAATTGCCTTGTTCGTATAGGAGATCACAATGATCTCTCCCGGATCTATACTCTTCTTCTCAACCAGATACTTGACCTTTGCAGCCATCGTTGTGGTTTTTCCCGCACCTGCGCCAGCTACCAACAGGCAGTAGTCATCATCGGTAATTACTGCACGGCGCTGCTCTTCATCCAACTGGATATTAGGGTCAATCTGTTTTAGGATATTGTCAAAATAGTCTTTATCCCGCTCCAGCGCGCGGTCCACATATGTGGTATTATGCGCCGTAATATCTCCATCCAAAGATTGCATCTGGCGCAAGAAGCGGCGCAGTGAGTCGATATCAACTCGTATCGCCGCAGCGTTATTGCAGACATATTGAAAAATAAGCTTATTGGTTAGGATCTCGTTGTATTTTCCATATGTATCCCGCAGCCTCTGCGCATCTCTGTGCGAAATATAGTGTTCTGCCGAAAACAACTGGGCGTGGTCTCGTTCAAAAGAAATCAGGACGTTTTGCAGATTTTTGTAATCCAGTCCCGCCTCTTTCATGTGCGGAGTATTCTTACTCAAAGGGGAAAAGTATGACGCTGGCAGCCCGCAGTGAGGGCATTTTTCAGCTCTGTCGGAAATTGAATTTCCACACTCCGGGCAACGAATTAAGGCCATATCTGTGTCCTCCTTGTGGCATCGCAAAGTAAACTATGCGTCAAATCCAAGCTTTTTCAGTCTTCCTCGTACCGCCGATACGCTGCGCTTTAGGGTAATGGCGATCTCACTCACCGGTACGGACTTCTTATATAGGTCAATGAGGCAGTCATCATGATCTTTCGTCCATGGAGCGCCTTGCATCTCTGTCTGCATATTCTCTGCTGTGAGAATTGCATCCAGATTGTCTATGATAAAATGCTGCGCGGCATTGTTGTAAACGACAACCTGATAGGGTCCGTTGCTGCTCGTTCGTTCTTCCACGGAAATGCCGTTTTCTTCGCCAATTTTTGTCGGCCTTTTCGTGTGCTTTCCATCTGGTGTGAGTGCCCATTCCATCATTCCAATTTCCGTGAGCCATGTGAGAATTCCTGAATAGGTAAGTTTTTGCATAGTGTCATTATCAGCCAGAGCGTTTATCCGCTTGGCAATTTCGCTGGCCGGAATAGGCACCTCAGAATAGACAAACTGGCTTCTTTTCTCCATGGGGATTTCAAGAGGAAGCTTTTTAGGTTTCTTATTCACAGCCGTCTTCGTCCCGCCATTTTCAATTACCTGCCGCAACACGTCAGATATGAAGAAAAAGCAACGCGATAACCGGACATTGTTGATAAGATCATCGTCTGGTGCCATGGTGCCATCGATGGGATTGATGCCATTTGCCAGCTTGTCCATATACATTTTTGCCCGTTCTATTTTTTCAAGTTCAGTCATATGCTCCTCCTTACCCCACAACCAACTTATTCGTTTTCTTCAAAAACTTCGCGGGAATCGGGCGGTCCAACCGCCATGTGATATTCATCGGCCTGCTGCCTTCATGCTTTACATAACTTGCTGTTCCCAGATAGGTATACGCCTCCGCGCCGCCGGTCACACGGTCTGACTTAAACTCACGCACAAACAGCAGCACCTTGCTGCCACGTTCCTTGTGGTGGATATAGCGCTGGCCGGTGGGTGAATTCTCCGCCGTGGTGCTCTGGCTCTGCCAATGGAACAAGCTCTCATTGATGGAATAATCGTTGTACATGGTGGTTGGCGAGTAGTCCTTGTCCGCCTTGTTCAGCGTCACAAAGAACACGTCGATGTTTTTCTCCGGCAGCCACTTCACGCCCTCACGAACGGTGGACGGCTTCATAAAGTCCAGCGCCACCAAGAGCTGGTCGCGGGTATAGGTGCAGTGCAGATCCAACGGGCAGCCGAAGCCCAACTCCACCGGCTCGTCGATGAAGTCAATCTGTTCGAAGCGATAGCGCAGCAGCTCCATGAGCTCGCCGAGCAGAACCGTGCTGTCAGACAGGGCATAGAGGTTACTAAGCACCTCTTCGTCGTCCCAGTCCTCCACAGCTTTGCCCCAGACGGTGACATAAAACATCTGCATCATCCGCTTTTCCGCGTCCGGAAGTGCTGCAAAATCAAGGTTGTCCAACCGCGGAAGAACATCCAACAGAAACGAAATCCAGCGGCGGGAATCAGCCACAGCAAGCTTTGCAAACGCTTTGGTCAGAATATCCTCCAGTGGTTCTGAAAAGTCCTCGATGGCATCCGCTCTGGCACAAATGCGAGAGAAGGAAGAGAACTTGTAAATTGCTCTCGGATCGAGATGGTAGTAATCCAAGAAGTTTTTGAGTGTCAGCTCCAGCCCACTGTCCTCCATGAAGGAGGCTGCGCGAGCCGCCAACCCAGCCGTATTGCCATAGGACGCGCGGATATTCTCCAAAATGTATTTGGCCGCCTTCTTCTCCAGCTGGATATAGCAGCCCTTGGGGACGGACACAAAACCATCTTTAATTTCACGACTCACGCTGCGGGTGGCATTCGACAGCAGCGCCGCAAACTTATCTTCAAAATTGTATTTTCGATTTGCCTGACCGATGAAGTCCAGCACGGTCAGGCATTCCTTGTCCTCGGATAGACGCAGACCACGTCCCAGCTGCTGCAAGAAGATTGTCAGGGATTCGGTGGGGCGCAGGAACAGAACAGTATTAACTTCCGGAATATCCACGCCCTCGTTGTAGATGTCCACGACGAAGATGAACCGCACATCGCCGGACACCAAGCGCCGCTTGGCCGCCGCTCTTTCCTCGTCCGAAGATTGCCCGGTGAGGCACATGGACGGGATGTTGTGGTCGTTAAAATAGCGGCACATAAATTCCGCGTGATCTACCGTCACACAGAAGCCGAGGCCCTTCACCTCGTCAATGTCCGTCACATATTTCAGCAGTGCCGTCACAACATGGTCGGCGCGGCGGTCGGCAACCGCCCCACTGAACGTATATATATGCTCCAGCTCGCTCTTTTGGTAGCCACCGGCAGACCATTTGAGCGCATCCAGATCCACCGTATCGGTAACGCCAAAATACTGGAACGGGCACAGGAGCTTTCGGTCAATGGCTTCCGGCAGACGGATCTCAGCGGCGATACGATTGCTGAAGTAGGGCAGGATGTTCTTGCCGTCCATACGCTCCGGAGTAGCGGTCAAGCCCAGCAGGATGCGCGGCTGGTAGTAGGACAAGAGCTTCTGGTAGGTCGGCGCGGCGGCATGGTGGAATTCGTCCACGATGATGTAATCGTAAAAATCGGGACTCGTCTTTTCTGTGAAGCTCTGTGAGTTGAAGGTCTGGATGGACATAAACAGGTTGTCGATGCTCTCTGGCTTATAGTTGCCCACAAACAGCTCACCAAAGTTTGCGTCCTTGAGCACGGCGCGGAAGGTGTACAAGCTCTGCTTGAGGATTTCCTCTCGGTGCGCCACAAACAGCAGGCGGCAGGGTCTATCCAGATTCTGCTTGCGGAAGCGCTTGTAGTCCAGTGCAGAGATGACCGTCTTGCCGGTACCGGTGGCAGCCACCACCAGATTGTGCGTATAGCCACGAACAGTGCGCTCTGCCTCCAGCTTGTCCAGAATCTCCTGCTGATAGGAATAGGGGTTGATATCCATGGTGTAGACTTCGGCATTGTTGGTGTCGAAGTATTTTTCTGCTTTCAGGGCACGGGCAAGGCGTTCTTTCTGGCCTTCATCATAATACTCAAATTCCCGGTCATTCCAGTAATACTCAAAGGTCGCGGCGATTTTATCAATGGTTTCGGGTAGGTCGCGCCGCGTTACTTTTGTGTTCCATTCCAATCCGCTGGTCAGTGCCGCATTGGACAGGTTGGACGAGCCCACATAAGCCGTCGTGA
>ERZ836358.1854-NODE-1854-length-18494-cov-3.204892_pt1 | contig 18494 bp, 10 predicted proteins | sample MGYA00519942_ERZ836358 | MGnify/ENA primary metagenome ERZ836358 (study PRJEB31850, sample SAMEA3708798) | human gut metagenome | biome: human gut; feature: human-associated habitat; material: faeces | place: China | collected 2014 ...
ACGGCGTCAAGCGCCGCACCCGCGCGGGCATGGGCCGCTGTCAGGCGGGCTTCTGTTCACCGAGGGTGATGGCCATTCTGGCGCGGGAGCTCGGCGTGGACGAAGCGGAGATCACAAAATCCGGCGGCCATTCGCAGCTGCTGACCGGCTATCCGAAGGAGGGAACGAAATGAAACAGGTCGACGTGCTCATCATCGGCGGCGGCCCGGCGGGCCTTGCTGCGGCGATCGCCGCGCACGACGCGGGCTGCCGGAACGTCCTGATTCTGGAACGGGACGCGCAGCTCGGCGGCATCCTCAACCAGTGCATCCACAACGGCTTCGGCCTCCATACCTTCCAGGAGGAGCTGACCGGCCCGGAATATGCTCAGCGATTCATCGATCAGGCCGCGCAGCGGAGCATCCCGTTCCTGCTGAACACGATGGTGCTCAGCATCGCGCCGGACAAGACCGTCACCGCACTCAACTCGATAGACGGCTGCTTTACAATTCAGGCGAAGAGCGTCATCCTCGCCATGGGCTGCCGCGAACGGCCGCGCGGTGCGCTGAACATTCCCGGCTTCCGTCCTGCGGGCATCTATTCTGCGGGCACGGCGCAGCGCCTCGTCAACATCGAGGGCCGCATGGTCGGCCGCCGCGTCGTCATCCTTGGCAGCGGCGACATCGGCCTCATCATGGCCCGCCGCATGACGCTGGAGGGCGCCCGTGTCCATGCCGTGGCGGAGGTCATGCCCTATTCCGGCGGCCTGAAGCGGAACATCGTCCAGTGTCTGGAGGACTTCGATATTCCCCTGTACCTCTCCACCACCGTGGTGGATGTCCACGGGCGGGAGCGGCTGGAGGCGGTGACACTGGCACAGGTGGACGGCAGCCGCCGCCCCATCCCTGGCACGGAGCGGCGCATCCCCTGCGACACGCTGCTGCTGTCGGTGGGTCTGCTGCCGGAAAACGAGCTGAGCCGGGAGGCCGGGGTGCAGATGGACCCCGTCACCGGCGGCCCGGTGGTGTCCGACGACCTGTCCACCTCTCTGCCCGGTGTGTTCGCCTGCGGCAACGTACTCCACGTCCACGACCTGGTGGACTTCGTGTCTCAGGAGGCGGCCAAGGCCGGTGAAAACGCCGCCCGCTATATCCTCAGCGGGCAGGGCGAGACGGCCACCGTCCGGTTGGAGGGGAAAAACGGTGTCCGCTATACCGTTCCCCAGCAGCTGGACCCCCACCATATGGCGGACAGCGTCACCGTGCGCTTCCGGGTGGGGCAACCCTATCAGAAGGCGGCCCTGTGCGTCTATACCGACGGTAAGCTCCTGCGCCGGGTACCTAAGCGCATCCTGACCCCCGGCGAGATGGAGCAGTTCACTCTGCGGCGGGAGGAGCTGCCGGAGGGTGCCCGGACCGTCACATTCCAGATCGAGGAGGGGGAAGCGAAATGAACATCCGTGAGCTGACGTGTATCGGCTGCCCCATGGGCTGCCAGCTGCGGGCCACGCTGGAGGATGGTGTCGTCACCGCCGTTACCGGCAACACCTGCCCCCGTGGCGATGCCTACGCCCGGAAGGAGTGCGTTCACCCGGAGCGCACCGTCACCGGCACCGTCCGGGTGCTGGGCGGCCCGCTGCCGGTGGTGCCGGTGCGGACGCAGGGGGAGGTGCCCAAGGAGAAGGTGCTGGAGGTGGCCCGTGCGCTGCACCACGCCGCCGTCCCCGCACCGGTGCAGGCCGGTCAGGTGGTCCTTGCCGACGTGTGCGGCACCGGCGTGGCTGTGGTGGCCACAAAAAACATCGGCTAAGCGTTGAAAAAGTCCTCTGTCCCGTGGTAACATAGGGACAGAGGATTTTTTTGCATCTTGCGGGCGGCCATGGGCCGCTGCGGGTCATGGGCCTGCCCTGTGGGCGGCGGAAAGGAGGGACGGCCATGCGCCATCCCATGATGAGCGTGCTGGAGCAGAACCCGGTGCTTCCGGCGGTGAAGGATGCCGGACGGCTGGAGGCGTGTCTGGCCCAACCGGCGGGGGTGGTGTTCCTGCTGTGCGGGGACATTCTGAACATCGACCGGCTCATTGACCGGGTGCATCAGGCGGGGAAATACGCCGTGGTCCACGCCGATCTGGTGGCGGGGCTGGCCCCCCGTGAAATTGCCGTGGACTTCCTGCACCGCTGCGGGGCCGACGGCATCATCTCCACCCGGCCCATGCTGCTGCGCCGTGGTCGGGAGCTGGGGATGCTGACGGTGCTGCGGGTGTTTGCCATCGACTCCAAGGCCGTCAGCAATCTGGGCCGGGAGACGGAGGGCGGGATGCCCGACGTCATCGAGATTTTGCCGGGGACCCTGTGCAAGGTGCTGCACCGGCTGAGCCGGGAGCTGCCGGTGCCGCTGATCGCCGGGGGTCTGCTGTCGGACAAGGCGGACGTGCTGGCGGCGCTGGGGGCTGGCGCCCTGTGCGTCTCCGCCAGCGACGAGAGCCTGTGGGCTCTGTGAGCCGTGCCGAAATGAGCTGCCGTGCCGAAATGAGCTGCCGTGCCGAAGGGGACTGCCGGGTACAGGCTGTCGCCTGCGAAGCCGCCGCCCTGCGGCGCTGCGGCGCTGAGACGATGGAGGACCGCCATTCTGCCACGGCATGGGAAGAAAACGTGAAACGGATGGGTCGTAGGATGGGTACATGAAACGGATAGGCAAAAACGAAACAACGGAAATGGCCCCGGTGAAAAAATGCTTCGTGGCGCTGGAGACGGCGCTGTACCTGCTGTTTCTGGCGCTGGATGCCTTTTCCACCGGCGGCGGCGACGGGGTAAAATACCTCACCATCGTGGTGTGCCTGCTGGCGGCGGTGTGGTCGGCCCAGCACGGCGGCAGCCACCTGATGGCGTGGGCCATGGCCTTTACTCTGGCGGCGGATACCTTCCTTCTGCTGCTGGACCGGTGGTACGGGGCGGGCATCGCCCTGTTCTGTGTGGTGCAGGGCCTGTATCTGACCCGCATCCGGCGGGCCTGCGGACACACCCTGTGGGTACTGCGGGCGGGGCTGGCGGCGGCGGCTTGGCCGCTGCTGAGCGCTCTGGGGATGGGAACGGTCCTGAACCTGCTGGCGGCGCTGTATTTCGTGAATTTTCTGGTGAATGCCTTCCAGTCCCTGACTCTGCGCTCCGAGAGACTGTTTGCGGCGGGGCTGTGGCTGTTTCTGCTGTGCGACGTATGCGTGGGGCTGCGGAACCAGCCGTCGCTGCTGCCGGGTCTTGCCGGGGCGGCGCAGGCGGGGATGTGGCTGTTCTATCTGCCGGGACAGGTGCTGCTGGTGCTGTCCGGCTTTCCGAAGCGAAGGGAGAATACGACATGAAGGAAGCGAAAAAGCTGTGGTCATGGCTGGCCGTCCCCTGTATCGCTCTGGCGGTGCTCACCGGCTCCATCCTGCCGGTGCTGCTGGTGCGGGGCTTTTATACGGTGCAGATCGGCCCCTTGGGGATCTGCGAGGCCAGCGGCCTCACTGGCCAACAGGCGGCGGAGGCCTACGGCGACGTCATGGACTACTGCATGGGGCGCCGGCCGGATTTTGCCGCCGGGGTGCTGCCCTTTTCGGCGGAGGGCGCCGGCCACTTTGCCGACGTGCGGGTGCTGTTCCTGCTGGTGGTGTGGGTGTTCGTGGCGGCGGCGGGACTGCTGCTGACAGGGGCTGTTGTGTGCCGCCTGCGGCGGCAGCGGCTGCCCCGGTTAGGGGGCCGGACACCGGGCTTCTGGGCGGCCTGCGGGCTGGGTGGCCTGTTTCTGCTGATCGCCCTGTTGGCGGCGCTGGATTTTGATGGGGCCTTCACGGTGTTCCACAGCATTTTCTTCCCCGGCAAGGATAACTGGCTCTTTGATCCCGTCACCGATCCGGTGATCCTGATCCTGCCGGAGGCATTTTTCCGGAACTGCGCCATCGCCATCGTGACGGTGCTGCTGACAGTGTGCATCGTGCTGGTGGTGACGGGCAGAAAAAGACCCTCCTGCCGGAATGCTCCGGGGGAGGGTGCGGCATCCCGATAAAACCTTGTCCGCTGGACAATACCGGACAAGAGACAGGCCCGGCTGGACGTCCGCTTTCCGTCCGCCGAACGTCCCATTTTGTCCCGTGCCGCCCCTGCCCGTCCCCACTGAGGGGACTTGACAGAAAGCGACGGAAAACCTACGAGTCTTTGCTAAGTGTCAGGGATTTAACAAATCATTGGGCCGACCGGCGGAAAAATTCATCGGCTGTATCCGGTTGGAGTGATCGCCGTCATATAGATGCCGTATAGGCGCTGCATAGGGAGTGCCGAGCCGGCAGAAGGGTCGGCGGCTGCACCTGTGCGATCCACCCACCGCATCGAAAAAGATAAACCACCCGCACCGGGAGAGGTAAACCGCTGGCAGGGAGCCTATCGCATCGAAAAAATGAACCGACGATAGGGCTATCTACCGTACCGGGAAAATGAACCGGCAGCGGGACGGTAAAAAAATAAAGCGCCCGACGGCGCTTCTGCAAAAAAATATCCACGCTCAGGCGTGGTGCTTTGTTCGGGGATCCGTCTTACCGCTCGCTGGGCTGCCAATCGCAGTCGGCGAAGATCATATCGTCCAGATCGCCCTTGATCCACTTGTTGGTCATTGTGCTATCACGCTCCTTTCTTCTCTTTTCTATGATACAGTATACCCCGGCAGTGAGAAAAATACAAGAACCAAATTCTACATTTATACCAAAAACTAACAAGCAAATTTTGCTATTCTGCACAAAGAAAGGGCTTGCCTTTGGGGCGGGTACATTATATAATAGGTTGATATTTTAATGGATCGATATTTTATCGGGCCTGCCGACGGCGGGCTGCTCCCCACGGAGAAAGGCGGTGGCGCAGGTGGCGGAGAGAAAGCACAGACACGGAAAGCTCTATCTGCTGCTGATGGCGCTGGCGGCGGCGGGAGCTGCCATCTGGGTGGGCAGCAGCGTGCTGTCGGTGGAGGAGTTCGCCTTCACCGGCGCAAGACTGCCCGCCGGTTGGGACGGCGGACGGCTGGTGGTGCTGTCGGACCTCCACGGGAAGCGGTTCGGGCGGCAGAACAGCCGCCTGTTGGAGGCTGTGCGGAAAGCCGGGCCAGACGTCATCTGCCTGTGCGGCGACATGATGGACGAGTGGAGCGGCACGGAATACCTCCGGCCGCTGCTGGAGGGACTGGTGGAGATCGCCCCGGTCTATTACGTCACCGGCAACCACGAGTGGGCCTCCGGGCGGATGCCGGAGATGCGGCAGCTGCTGGAGGAGACGGGGGTGACGTACCTCTCCAACACCTTTGTGCCGCTGGAGCGGAACGGGGACACCATTACGTTGGCGGGCATCGACGATCCCAACGGCTACGCCGGCCAGAAGTCCCCGGAGGAGGTGGCCGGTGAGGTGAAGGAGGCGGCAAGCGACGGCTTCTGGCTGCTGATGGCCCACCGGAACAACCTCTTTGACGGGGAATACTGCCGGTTGGGGGCGGATCTGGTGCTGTCGGGCCACGGCCACGGCGGCATCTGGCGGCTGCCCTTTACCGACGGCCTGCTGGGGGCGGGCGGACAACTGCTGCCCAGCTTTACCAACGGCTTTTACTGCTGCACCGACGGCCACGAGGCGCAGGTCTTTGTGACCCGTGGGCTGGGGGGGATCCCCCGGCTCTTCAACCACCCGCAGGTGGCGGTGCTGACCTTACACTGTGAATGAGGCGCTGGGATGAAGGAGTTTTTTGCCGGACAATTTGATATCGCCGTCATCGGCGCCGGACACGCCGGCATCGAGGCGGCGCTGGCGGCGGCCCGGATGGGGCTGGAGACGGTGTGCCTCACCATGAATCTGGACGCCGTGGGCAATATGCCCTGCAACCCTGCCATCGGCGGCACCGGGAAGGGACATCTGGTGCGGGAGCTGGATGCTCTGGGTGGCGAGATGGCCCGTGGGGCGGACGCCGCCTGCATCCAGTACCGGATGCTCAACCGGGGAAAGGGGCCTGCCGTCCACTCCCTGCGGGCCCAGGCGGATCGCCGGAAGTACCAGCAGGTGATGAAGCATACGCTGGAGCGGCAGGAGCATCTGACCCTGCGGCAGGGGGAGGTGGTGGCCCTGCGGACGGAGGACGGCTCCGTTCGACAGGTGGTGCTGCGGACGGGGGCTGTGTACGGCGTAAGGGCCGTGATCCTGTGCTCCGGGACGTATCTTCACGGCCGGACCATCGTGGGCGAGTGTGTGGAGTCCTCCGGGCCGGATGGGCTGCACCCCTCCGGAGAGCTGGCGGACTGTCTGGCGGCTATGGGACTTCCCCTGCGGCGCTTCAAGACCGGGACGCCCCCACGGATCAACGCCCGAACGGTGGACTTTGACCGCATGGAGGTGCAGACCGGTGACGACGTGCCGGTACCCTTCAGCTTTTCCACCACCCGGCCGCCGGAGAACCGGGCGGTGTGCTGGCTCACCTATACCAATGAGGAGACCCACCGCATCATCCGGGAGAATCTGGATCGCAGCCCCATTTATACCGGGGTCATCGAGGGGGTGGGGCCGAGGTACTGCCCCTCCATCGAGACGAAGATCGTCCGCTTCCCGGACAAGCCCCGGCACCAGCTGTTTGTGGAGCCTATGGGCCTTGACACGGAGGAGCTGTATTTGCAGGGCTTTTCCTCCTCGCTGCCGGAGGAGGTGCAGGTGGAGATGCTGCACACCGTGCCGGGGCTGGAGCAGGCGGTGATGACCCGGCCCGCCTACGCCATCGAATACGACTGCATCGACCCGCTGGCCCTGCGGCCCACGCTGGAGGTGAAGACCGTCCGGGGGCTGTACGGCGCCGGGCAGTTCAACGGCTCCTCCGGCTATGAGGAGGCGGCGGTACAGGGCTTTGTGGCAGGGGTCAATGCGGCGCTGGCGCTGCTGGGGCGGGAGCCTATGATCCTGCGGCGCAGCGAGAGCTACATCGGTACCCTCATCGACGATCTGGTGACCAAGGGTACGCAGGAGCCGTACCGCATCATGACCAGCCGGTCGGAGTACCGGCTGCTGCTGCGGCAGGACAACGCCGACCGGCGGCTGACCCCCATCGGCTACCGGCTGGGGCTGGTGCCGGAGGAGCGGATGCAGGCGGTGCGGGAGAAGTACGAGGCCGTAGACCGGGAGATCCGACGGCTGGAGCACACGGGCATCCCCGGCAGCGAGGGACTGAACCGGCTGCTGGCGGAGCGGGGGTCGGCCCCCGTCACCGACGGCGCACGGCTCATTGATCTGCTGCGGCGGCCCCAGATGACGTACCGGGAGCTGATGACCTTCGACCCCGGCGCCCCGGAGCTGCCGGAGGACGTGGCGGAGCAGGTGGAGATCTCCGTGAAGTATGAGGGCTACATCCGCCGGCAGGAAAAGCAGGTGGAGGAGCTGCGGCAGCTGGAAAAGCACCGGCTGCCGCCGGATATGGAGTACAGCCACATTCAGGGACTGCGGCTGGAGGCACGGGAGAAGCTGGCGGCGGTGCGGCCTCTGGATCTGGGGCAGGCCAGCCGCATCTCCGGGGTGTCCCCGGCGGACATCGCCGCCCTGATGATCTGGCTGCACGCCCGGACGGAGAGGGGGGACGCCACATGAAAATGCTGGATCTGACCCACTGCATCACACCGGAGATGCCGGTGTATCCCGGTACGGAGCCGCCCCGGCTGACGGCGGCCTGCACCATGGAGAAGGACGGCTTCCGGGAGACGCTGCTGGAGATGTACTCCCACACCGGCACCCACATGGACGCTCCGGCCCATATGCTGCCAAGCGGACGGACACTGGACGACTTCCCGGCGGAGACCTTCGCCGGGCGGGGCTTCGTGGTGGACTGCCGGGGAGCGGCGGAGATCACGCTGCCCATGCTGCGGCGGCAGGAGGAGGCCCTGGGGGAGGCGGAGTTCCTGCTGTTTTGCACCGGGTGGGACCGGTACTGGGGCCAGCCCCGGTACTATGAGGGCTTCCCGTGCCTGACGGCGGAGGCGGCGGAATACGTGGCGTCGCTGGGCCTGAAGGGCGTAGGGGAGGACAGCATCTCGCTGGACCCCTGCGATACGACGGACTATCCCAATCACATGATCCTGCTGGGTGCGGGACTGGTCAATACGGAAAATCTGACAGGGCTGGAGGCGCTGGTGGGCAAGACCTTCACCTTCCTGACCCTGCCGCTGAAATGGGAGCACGCCGACGGCAGCAGCTGCCGGGCTATGGCCATGCTCCGGGAGGAGGAAACAAGATAATGGGCAAACTGCGATTTTTACTGGCACTGTGGCTGGCGAAGCTGTCGGTTCCGGCGCTGAAGATCACCCGGCACAACGGTACGGACTTTCCCGGCTCGCTGGCGCTGAAGCTGTGCCCGGATTTCCTGCGGTATGTGGGAAAGCCCGGCACCATCATCGCCGTCACCGGCACCAACGGCAAGACCACCGTCAGCAATCTGCTGACGGATATTCTGGAGGCGGACGGGAAGAAGGTTCTCAGCAACCGCTCCGGCTCCAACATCACCTCCGGCATCTCCACGGCGCTGCTGCGGGGCTGCGACCTGCTGGGGCGGGCCAAGTCCTATGACATGGCGGTGCTGGAGGTGGACGAGCGGGCCAGCGTCCGCATCTTCCCCTATGTGAAGCCGGACTATGCGGTGGTCACCAATCTGACACGGGACTCCATCATGCGGAACGCACACCCCGGCTACATTGCGGATATCCTGACCCGGAGTATCCCCCAGACGGCGACCATGATCCTTAATGCCGACGATCTGATCACCTGCGGAGTGGCCCCGGAGAACCGGCGGGTCTACTTCGGAGTGGACCGGCTGCCGGGAGATACTACCCGGTGCGAGAACCTCATCGACGATCTGCGGATCTGCCCCAAGTGCAGCGGTAAGCTCACCTACGTCTACCGCCGGTATCACCATATCGGCAAGTGCGTCTGCCCGGACTGCGGGTTCCGCTCCCCGGAGAGCGACTATCTGGCCACGGATGTGGATATGGAGAAGGGGACTATGGCCCTGCGGGAGTGCGGGGAGGAGCATCCCTATCGACTGATCTCCGACAGTGTGCCGAACCTGTACAACATGGTGACGGTCATTGCCGTGCTGCGGCAGCTGGGATACAGCCACGAGACCATTAGCGGCTACATGAGCCGTGCGGCGGTGGTGGCCACCCGGCACATGGAGGAGCAGGTGGGGGACGTGAAGCTGGTGCGGCAGATGTCCAAGGAGAAGAACGCACTGGCCGGGTCCCGGACTTTCCAGTATATCGCCCAGCGGCCCGGCACCAAGGAGCTGCTGTTGATGATGAACTGTCTGGGGGACGCCCACCACTGGTCGGAGAATACCTGCTGGATCTTCGATGCGGACTTCGAGTATCTCCGCAACGACAGCGTGGTGCAGCTGGTGTGTACCGGCGCACGGTGCCGGGACTACAAGCTGCGGCTGCTGATGGCGGGGGTGCCGGAGGAGCGCATCGTCTGCCAGCCGGACGAGTTCCGGGCGGCGGAGCTGCTGCGCTATACCCCCGGCGATGACGTGTACATTCTCTATGGCACGGACTCCCTGGCCCTGTCGTATAAAGTGTATGACCACATGAAGGAGGAAGCCGCCCGCCATGCACAGGACGGTGCGGAGAAGGAGGCGCAGGCATGAAGGTAGAGATCCTGTTCCCGGAGGTGGGAAACCTCTGCGGTGATCTGATGAACATCCGGTATCTGCGCCAGTGCTGCCCGGAGCTGGAGGTGGTGGAGACGGATCTGAAGTCCCGTCCGGCGTTTTTGGAGGGCGGCATTGACCTTGTATACATGGGCTCCGCCACGGAGAAGGGACTGGAGCTGATGGTGAAGGCCCTGACGCCCTATCGGGAGGAGCTGGCGGCCCGTGTGGACGGCGGCCAGCGGATGCTGGTGACGGGCAACGCTCTGGATGCGCTGGGGGAATACGTCCAGTCGGATCAGGGGCTGCGGTTCGACGGACTGGGCCTGCTGCCCACCCATGCCGAGTATCAGATGATGAACCGGCACAACAGCTTCTTTCTGGGGACCTATGGTACCGGGATGGAGATCGTGGGCTTCAAGAGTCTGTTCGGCCACACCTACGGTGCCGACGATCCCGGTACGGGACTTTTCAAGGTGGTCCGGGGCGTGGGGCGGCGGCCCGGCTCTCTGGTGGAGGGCTTCCGCCGGGGCGGCCTGATGGCCACCTATCTCACGGGGCCGCTGCTGGTGCTGAATCCCCCCTTTACCAAGCAGCTGCTGCGGGAGCTGGGGGCCGAGGACACGCTGGCCTTCGAGGAGGCCGCCATGGAGGCCTATGAGGCCCGGCTGGCGGAGTTCCGGGACGAGAAGCGCAGCTATCTCTATTAAGACTGATGACAGGTATCACCAGAAACGGCTGGTCAAGCTCCGCCGGATGGGGTATACTGAAGAACACATGAATACGGGAGGCAATGTATGTCTAAGCTCTCTTATCTCGCACGGGTCATGTCCGGCGTGCGGCTGAAGAAAATGAACCAGATGATCGACATCGTCCACGACAAGTGCGGCCAGAACAAGGTCAAGACCTTCTTCGATATGTGCTGGTGCGGCGCACGCTATGGGGCGGGTTACTACGACTACGTGATGTTCGGGTTTTACAACATGAACGGCCGCCAGCGGGACACCTATCTCACCCGTGTCCGCAACAAGAAGGTCATCGACCACATGAACGACCTCAGCTACTCCGACGAGTTCGACGACAAGCTGCGGTTCAACCAGCGGTTTGCCAAGTATCTGGGCCGCAAGACCCTCAACGGCGAGACGGCCACGCTGACGGAGTTTACGGATTTTATCGCCGGACAGGAGGCCATCTTCGCCAAGATCAACCACGGCGACTGCGGCCGGGGCGTGAACAAGCTGTATGTGAAGGACTACGAGTCCCCGGCGGTGATGCTGGACTACATCCGGCGCAACCAGCTGGTGGTGCTGGAGCAGGTGCTGCCCCAGCATCCCGACATGGCACGGCTCCACCCCTCGTCGGTAAACACCATGCGTATCCTGACGGATCTGGTGGACGGGGAGGTCCATGTGGCCTACATCAGCGTAAAGATGGGCCGGGGCGACGGGTACTGCGACAACTCCGGGCAGGGGGGTGTCCTGTGCCGGGTGGACCCGGAGACGGGGAAGATCATCTCTCCCGCCACCGACGACTATTTCAACGTCTATGACCGCCATCCCGACACCGGGGTGGAGTTCGTGGGCTATCAGCTGCCCATGGTGCCGGAGGCCATTGCTCTGGCTAAGGAGGCGGCCCATGAGATCCCGCAGGTGGCCCATGTGGGCTGGGATATGGCCATCACGCCTACCGGTCCCGCTATCATCGAGGGCAACGACTTCCCCGGAACGGATCTGTGCCAGCTGGCGCCCTTCTATCCGGAGAAGGAGGGGCTGTGGCCGTACTATAAGAAGCTGCTGCACTGGTAAGAGTGGTATGCAAGGAAAAAGGGAGCCCTGAGACCGGAGGTTTCAGGACTCCCTTTTTGGTTGTGAGGGGACAGCAGCTTTTTCCGATTGTCTCCGACGAGTGACTTTTCCGATTGCCTCCGGCGGCCTACTTTTTGTCAGCAGCGACAAAAAGTATGCAAAAAAACGCCGCTTGAAACCTAAGGTTTCAAGACTTCCTCTTTTGCGGACAAGAGCTTCCGTCTAAATCCCGCCAAGGCGGGGAATTGGCGTATTTCTATTATCGCTGCCGCTGCATTGGGTGATGGAAGGGACTTGCTGTTCTACCGGAGGGACGTGCCTCCGGCGGGTAACTTTCTGCCAATAGCGGCAGAAAGTCACCCGGCGGAGACATAAAAAAGAACTACTACTGGGAACAGTGGGCCGGCGGAGACACGTTCCTTATAGAAAAAGAGCGATCGGCGGGAAATTGTCCGCCGGGGACAAAAGCGGGCCGGGAAGGTATGCCGCCGGAAGAGGGAACGGCAGGGAGACAATTTGTAAGAAGATGGCAAAAATGTCCCGGTCACAAGAACAGATGGTGGCAGAAAGTACATATCTGGAAAACAGGCGATATTCAGGGGAAAAACTTCGCCACGCGAAACTTGCTTTTGAAAAAATTTCCCAAATCGAGAAGAATTATCTTGCCATACTGGGACGGTAGGTGTTATAATTCAACCTATATACTGGGAGGAGCTAACACTTTTTCCGACAAAATCCATTACAGGAGGATCATGAGAGATGACAGTCTGCAAACGGATCGGTGCATGGCTGCTGACACTGGTGCTGCTGGTGTCTGCCCTGCCTTACACCGCCTTTGCGGCCTCGGAGGACTCCCACGTGGTGAACGCCACCATGGAGGAGACCTCGGTGGAGGACATTGCCAGCAATGTCACCACCCAGCTGCTGCGGGGCGCAAAGACCAAAAACGAAACCCTGAGCATGGAGGCTAAGCCCACCCATGAGGACAGTGACTCTGTGGAGATCATTGTGGTGGTGGATGACTCCGTGGCCAAGCCTGCGGCTCAGGCCCAGGTGCAGTCCCTGCTGCAGAAGCAGGAGAAGGCTGCGGCCACCATGTCCCGTGCCATCGGGGAGACGGTGGAGCCGCAGCGTCAGTACACGACGCTGCTCAATGGCTTCTCCGCCACTGTGACCTACGGCCAGTATAAGGCTCTGAAGGAGCTGGACTGCGTAGAGTCCGTGTTCCTGTCCCCCACCTTCAGCCTGCTGCCTGACACCGCCAACAGCACCCGGATGATCGGCGGCGGTCTGGCCAACGAGACGGGCTTCACCGGCGAGGGGATGCTGATCGCCATTCTGGATACCGGCGTGGACATGGACCACCAGATCTTCAGCAAGGCCCCCGCCAACCCTGCCCTGACGCAGGACGACGTGAAGGGTCTGCTGTCTAAGTACGACTTCCAGGCCGAGGGCATTGTGAAGGGCCTCAGCGTTTCTTCCGTCTATAAGAGCGCCAAGTTCCCCTTCCAGTTCGACTACGGCGATAAGGACACCGACGGCGCCCCCGGCACCGAGGGCAGCCATGGTACCCACGTGGCCTCCACCGCTGCCGGCTGCACCGGCATCAATGCGGACGTGCAGGGTGTGGCCCCGGACGCCCAGATCGCCAACATGAACGTCTTTAAGTCCAGCGGCAGCGCTTCCTACGCCGACATCCTGTCCGCTCTGGAGGATTGTATGCTGCTGGGCGTGGATGTGGCCAACCTGAGCCTCGGCTCCGACGCCGGCTACATCGACTATGAGAATCCCGACGAGTTCACCGAGAGCCTGCTGAACGTCTTTAAGCGGGCCGGCGAGAGCGGTATGTCTCTGGCTGTGGCTGCCGGTAACGCTTACAGCGCTGCTTACGGCGATGCCTTCGGCAACAAGGCGCTGGCCAGCAACCCCGACTACGGCCTGATCAGCGAGCCCTCCACCTACGGCGAGTCCATGTCTGTGGCCGCCGTGTCCAACAGCAAGGTCAAGAGCCCCTACATCACCGTGGGCGGCCGTGACTTCGCCTATCAGGACAGCGGCACCATCAGCACCGACGAGAACGCCAAGATCTTCCGGGAGCTGGCCAAGAAGGGCGAGCTGAAGTATGCCGTGGTGCCCGGCTACGGCACGGAGGACGACTATGAGGGCGTCGACGTCTCCGGCAAGGTGGCGCTGGTGCAGCGCGGCGGCGGTATGTACTACGAGCAGAAGGAGCGCAACGCCTATGCACAGGGCGCCATCGCCATGCTGGTGTACAACAATGTTCCCGGTATGCTGTATATGTCCATCACCGACTGGAAGATGCCCTGTGCGTTTATCTCTCAGGAGGCCGGTGAGTATCTGAAGGCGCAGGAGAACAAGGTCCTGACCGTGGGCGCCGCCGACAAGCTGGTGGCTTCCCCCACCTATGGTATGGCGGACTTCTCCTCCTGGGGCGCCACCACGGAGCTGACCCTGAAGCCGGAGATCACTGCGCCCGGCGCAGGCATCTATGCCGCCGTACCCGGCAACGCCTATGAGAGCATGGACGGTACGTCCATGGCTTCCCCCCATGCGGCAGGCGCTATGGCCATCGTGCAGCAGGCCCTGAAGGCCCGTGGCATGACCGACGCCACCCAGCGCAAGCACATGGTCGATACCCTGCTGATGAGCACCGCCAGCATCATTTACGATTCCAACGGCCAGCCCTATTCTCCCCGCAAGCAGGGCGCAGGTCTCATCAACATCAATGACGCCGTCAAGACCGAGGGCTACCTCACTGTGGACGGTATGATCCGGCCCAAGCTGGAGCTGGGCGACGATCCCGCAGAGAAGGGCGTCTACACCATGACCTTCAAGGTCCACAACACTGGTAAGGACACCCTGTACTACGATATCCAGCCCATCGTCCTCACCGACGGGACCACGACCTATACCAACAGCGACAACGAGGCCTTCCTCACCAGCAGTGAGACGGCTGTGGCGCTGAGCCACACCTTCACCACCAACTGCAAGGATGACCGTGTGGCGGTCCCCGCAGGCGGAGAGCAGGAGGTCACTGTCACCGTTACCCTCACCAACGCCAAGGAGGAGCTGAAGAACTTCGAGAACGGCGCCTATGTGGAGGGCTTCGTGACCCTGAAGCAGGTGGCCGCTGACGGCGGCAAGCTGGAGAGCACCATTGATCTGGGTATCCCCTATCTGGCCTTCTACGGCGACTGGACCAAGGCTCCCATCATCGATTCCACCGACTACTGGGAGACGCTGGACGGCACCGAGAGCAAGGCACAGGCCTACATGAACACCGCCTTCACCACCTCTGCCGAGGGCCAGATCGACACCTATCTGGGCGACAACAACTACGCCAATGTGCCCTATTTTGCCGATCACAACGCCATTTCCCCCGACAACAGCAATGACATGATGGACAGTCTCACCGGCATCTACACCGGCCTGCTGCGCAATACCAAGACGCTGAAGTACACCATCACCGATCAGAAAACCGGCGAGGTGTATCTGGAAAAAACCTGCGACTACGTCAATAAGTCCATCTACAGCTACGACTACTACCGCATCGTGCCCGCCGGTGTGAATGCCGATTATACCGGTATCGACGCATGGTACGGCACCGCCAAGAACAACTCCAAGCTGCCCAACAACACCAAGGCTACCGTGACCATTGAGGCTACCCTGCCCTATGGCGACGGCGGCACCAAGAACCTGAAGAACAGCTGGTCCTTCCCCATTACCATCGATAATGAGGATCCCCATGCCAGCAACCTGAAGGTCACCGAGGCCGAGGGCCGCTACTATCTGAGCCTGGATGTCAGCGACAACCAGTATGTCTCGGCCATCGTGTTCTATAATCTCCGCAACAGCGATCTGCTGTACGGGATCAAGGGCTTCTCCGAGACTACGCCGGGCCTCACCACCCACGTCAAGGAGTATGACGTCACCGGTATGGGTGAGACCTTCGGCATGATCGTTCACGACTACGCCGGCAACTCCAAGGCCTACACCGTGAAGGTCCCCGGCAACAGCGACGATTATGGCATCGTGAAGCCCACCAACGTGCTGTGGACCGAGACCTTCGACAACGATTGGCTGCCTGCCGATTGGAGCATGGAGTCCAAGGGTGCTTCCGTCAACACGTGGTACCGTGACGTGGACTACACCGCCACCGTGGATGCCGACGATGACTTCCAGCAGAACGAGTGGCTGTATTCCCGTGCCACCGACATCAGTGGTGTGGAGACGGATGTCCACATGATCTTCAACTTCTACACCACCCCTGTCTATACCGTGGACTACAAGCGCTGCAACCTGCAGGTCATGGCTTCTGCCGACGGTCAGACCTGGGAGGAGGTCTGGAACCTGCAGAAGGATGCCGGAGCCTTTACCGCTTGGGCTGCCACGCAGGCCAAGGTCACCATCCCCGAAAAGTTCCAGAATTGCGACGACCTGCGCTTCGCCTTTGTCTACACCGGTAAGGGCGGCGCCCAGATCTCCGTGGATAATGTCCAGCTGTACGCCGATGTCCGTGAGGACTATATCGCCGTGACGGCTACCTCCGGTGAGGGAGGCGCCATCGACCCCGCCGGTACCACTCTGGTGAAGAAGGGGACCAGCAAGACCTTTAACGTGGTACCTGCCACGGGCTACGAGGTGGCCAATGTGGTGGTGGACGGCACCGATCTGGGTCCCATCTCCTACTACACCTTCGAGCGTGTGGGTACGGATCACACCATCTCCGCCACCTTCCAGAAGGCACAGACCGGTGGGGAGATCGCCATCTTCAACAACGACTTCGACGGTGCTGCCTTCCCCGGCCAGGGCTGGACGGTGAAGAACACCAACGGCACCGGTAAGTATTACAACTGGCATCAGGCCCGCAACACCCTCGTATCTACGGGTACCGATGATAAGCAGGCCATTGTGGATGCCGACGACTACGATGAGACCGAGGCGGGCGACAAGCAGGACGAGCTGCTGATCTCCCCGGTGGTGGATCTCACCGGCAAGGCCGCTACCCTGTCCTTCAACTACGGCTTCACCCGCACGGCGCTGTATAACGGCAAGATGACCTTCACCGTGGAGGCCTCTACCGACGGCGGCAAGACTTGGACGGCCATCTGGAACGCCAAGGATGACGTGACTCAGGGCTCCGGCAGTATCCAGACGGGTCTGGCAGAGATCACTGTGCCGGAGGCCTATCAGACGGCCAACGTGCAGTTTGCCTTCCACTACTACAAGACGGCTCCCACCGGCGCCGGTTCGGTGGTGGTGGACAATGCGAAGCTGACGGCTCCTGCCGGAGCTTCCGAGACCAGCGTGCTGACCACCGTGGCCGGCGAGGGCGGTGCGGTTCAGCCTGCGGGCCAGGCCAAGGTCGCCACCGGCGAGACCGTGAACGTGACCTTCGTGCCGGATGAGGGCTATCAGCTGGCTTCCGTCAAGGTCAATGGCCGCAAGGTGGAGGTCACCGACAACACCTACGCCCTGACCATGGATCAGAACTACGCCGTGACGGCGGACTTCGAGGTCATTCCCGACGTGCCGCAGGTGATGTTCGAGAACGATTTCGAGAGCGTCAGCGGCGACAAGTTCCCCTTCCACGGCTGGACGGTGAAGGCGCAGGATACCAACAGCACATGGAAGCAGTATACCTACTACAACTGGAAGTACGAGGGCAATGATTCCAAGCACGCTTACATCACCAACGACGAGGCTGCACAGGATGAGTACCTGATCTCCCCCGTTGTGGACCTCTCCGCCACCCGTGACGGCGTTCTGACCTTCGACTTCGCCTACGGCGAGTACGGCATCAAGAACAAGACCTTCACTGCTACGGTGGAAGTTTCTACCGACGGCGGAAAGACGTGGAATGCGATCTGGAACTTCCAAGACAGCTATACCGGCCAGCAGGCCAGCAACTACATCATTTCCGGCAGCGCAGAGGTTCCCGTGCCCGCCGAGTACAATGTGGCCGGTGTCCAGTTTGCCTTCCGCTATGTCCATCCCAATGAGGACACTATCGGCCAGCTGGCCATCGACAATGTGAAGCTGATGGCTGTGGAGACCGGCGAGGCTGCCCAGAAGTACACCATCGCCGCAACTACCGGCGAGGGCGGCTCCATCACCCCCAATGGTGATGTCTCCGTGAAGGAGGGTGCCTCCCAGACCTTCGCCGTCGCCGCCGACAACGGCTATGAGATCGCCGACGTGCTGGTGGACGGCAGCAGCGTAGGCGCTGTGGAGAGCTACACCTTCTCCGACGTCAAGGCCAACCACACCATCTCCGCTTCCTTCAGCAAAACGACCTCTGCCGCAGAGTTTGACAACGACTTTGAGCAGGACGAGTTCCCCGGCCACGGCTGGACGGTGCAGGCGGAGAACACCGGCTGCACATGGTATGCCGGTACCAACCGGAATCTGAACACCACCCGTCAGGCCCGTATCGACTTCGACTACTACGAGTATGAGGGTTACGGCATCGGCGAGGTGCAGCCCATGGCTGCCGGCAGCGGCAAGAAGCAGAATGAGTATCTGATCTCCCCGGTGGTGGATCTCACCGGCAAGACGCCTACTCTGTCCTTCGATTATCTGCTGTTCAAGTACATGATTCAGAATGACATTGCCAAGTTCACGGTGGAGGCCACCATCGACGGCGGCCAGACTTGGACCACCATCTGGAATGCTGCCGATCTGGATGCTGTCAGCGGCTACTGGTTTAAGGGTACGGCGGAAATCGAAGTACCCGCCGCCTATCTCACCAGCAACGTACAGTTTGCCTTCCATTTCTACAAGACCTATGCCCAGTACACCGAGAGCGACGGTATGTTCGCCGTGGACAACGTGAAGCTGGTCACCGGTGATGAGGACCCCTGTGCCAACGGTCACACCCTGACCGCTGTGGCAGAGGTGCCTGCCACCTGCGAGACCGCCGGTGTGAAGGCCCACTGGAAGTGTGAGGTTTGCGGCAAGCTGTTCAGCGATGCCGAGGGCAAAACCGAGACGACGCTGGAGAGGCTGGCCA